>Ga0075123_10000070_pt1 | contig 47111 bp, 41 predicted proteins | sample AntAceMetag02UKX_FD_69808 | JGI IMG/M metagenome (GOLD analysis project Ga0075123, IMG submission 69808) | Saline lake microbial communities from Ace Lake, Antarctica - Antarctic Ace Lake Metagenome 02UKX | ecosystem: Environmental > Aquatic > Non-marine Saline and Alkaline > Saline | place... | reverse complement strand
GCATCGGTTGAACAGAAACTTTCCGAAAGTGAAATTGCCCTCAAATATTCTTATCTCGGGAGTGCTATTGATTTTGAGTTGATGGCTGCCTACATGTGGGATGATAATCCTGCCATGCATATCTTTCTGCAACCCGATTCAACCCTTCTTATCAAACCAGAATTCCACAGGTTACCGTTAGTTGGTGCCAGCTTTGGAAAATCTTTTCTTGGTGCAGTTATACGGGAAGAAGCTGCTTATTATTTCAATAAGAGATTTGCCACAGAAGATCTCACTTTTAATGGAGTTAAAGACAAAGATTATCTTCATTACCTGGTAGGCTACGACCATAACTGGTTTGGAGTAAATGTAAGTTTACAATTTATCCAGGAATATATTCTTGATTATGAGAATGATATTCGTAATGAAGAATTTTCTAATACTGCTACTTTACTTTCCTCAAAAACTTTTTTAAATGAGACATTAGAACTGAGTTTGTTAGCTTATTATGGAATAAATAATGAAGATCTGCTGCTTCGTCCCAAAAGTAGCTATGATCTATCCGATGGTTTCAATCTTATTCTCGGCTCTGATATTTTTCTCGGTGAAGAAGGAAATTTTGGACAGTATAATAATAATGATATGGTTTACGTAAAAGTAAGGTATGATTTTTAATTGGTTAAGATAAAATAGTACAACGAATTCAAGTTATACTATGAAAGATTATAGAAATAAGAAATGCATTTGTTTGCATTTGAATATCGTACCCATCCTTCGTGGCTTGATCGTTTAACGCCATGACTTCGGCATTATTACATAATACATCGATGACATCGTATTTTGATGTTATCTCCGCTATGGCAATCCTCTCACTTATACCGTAATCTTTGACATCCCGAACAGCCTGCCGCGGCCTGTAAAAAACTCGATAAACCGGAAAAAGTTTTAAAAGCAGCCGATAAAGTGCTTTACAAAGTGAAGCACCTGGGAAGAAATTGAGTGCAGATAAAGTAGAAATAATTTAAAAAAGGAAGGAAATTATGTTTTGTCCTAAATGTAAAGCCGAATATAAAGAAGGCATCACCCATTGTACTGAATGTGATGTTGAACTTGTGCAAGAACTTTCCGAAGAAGATTTTGTGGACTTTGTAAAAGTTTTCGAAAGCACTGATCCTAACCTAACTGTGATCATCGAATCTGTACTGAAAGACGCCGGGATCAAATATTTCGTTCCCGGAGAAAATATGCAGAGCATATTGGGAGCAAAATTTTCTTTCGCTTTTGGAGCAGATATTGGAAATGCTCAATTCCTTGTAAGTAAAGAAGATGAAAAAATAGCTCTCGAACTTTTAAAAGAAATTGATAAAAATGGAGGTTAAAATAACATGATACTTTTGAAAGTGAGGTATGACTTTTAACCTATTATCCCCGCTCCTCAAAATTCTTCAATCTTGAATCTATGTCTGCTTGGAATTTCTCATCTGTAAAATCAGGATCTCTAGTTGAGAACCAAAGTTCACAAGGAGCTTTCCCGCATTCTTTACATGATTTAAAACCTTTAAGTTCAGCACATTCATAAATTGGGCAAAGCACTTTATTCAAATACTTTGTCCAGGGAACTTTACCTTTCAGGTTATTACAACCATCACACTCAACTTTATATGCTTTACAGTCAGTTGAGCAACAAACACCGCATTTACTTAATTCTTTCATAATCGATTCTAAACCCTAATTTCATAGCTATAAAATGCTGTCATTCTGAGGAAATCTTCGAAGCAATTACTTACGAAGAATCTCATCTAAAGTGGAGATCCTTCCAGAGCGCAACATGTAAAATTCGTCAGGATGACAAAATAATATTTTTTAGCAGAACTCATTGAAATTCTTACTTTTCAGTTTCAGGTGAAATAAATCTATAAACGAGTCCAGCTAAAATTGCCCCGAAAATGGGTGCTACCCAAAAAAGCCATAATTGATCCATTGCCCAATCTCCAACAAAGATTGCCTGGCTTGTACTTCTGGCAGGATTTACTGATGTATTTGTAACAGGAATACTAATTAAATGAATAAGGGTCAAACCAAGACCAATTGCTAATCCGGCTAAATATTTAGGTGCTTTAGAATGGGTTGCTCCCAAGATTATAATTAAGAACATAAATGTCATCACAACTTCTGTTATTAATGCAGCCAACATGCTGTATCCACCAGGTGAATGTTCTCCATATCCGTTTGCAGCAAATCCACCGATCTCGAATCCTGCTTTTCCTGTTGCAATAAGATAAAGTATTCCAGCTCCAGCAATTCCACCCAATACTTGTGCAATGATGTAAGGGATGAGTTCTTTCTTATCAAAACGCCCACCAGCCCAAAGCCCTATAGAAACTGCTGGATTAAGGTGACAACCGGAAATATGTCCAATTGCATAAGCCATAGTTACTACAGTTAAACCAAAAGCGAGAGCAACTCCTGCAAATCCAATTCCCAATTCAGGATATGCTGCTGCTAATACTGCGCTTCCGCATCCACCAAGTACTAACCATAAAGTTCCGATAAATTCCGCTGTTAATTTCTTCATCTTTTTCTCCTCCATTATTTAGATACGATAAAACGAATTAATATAAGAAGAAGTCAAATTTTTATTAAAAAACTTGCAAAATTTGACATTGATAATTAAAAAGTTAGTATATAAATAATTGTTTAATCTAAATTTTTTAAGGAGGAATTATGTCTTTAATTTCCTGTGATGGAATTTCAAAAATATATAAAATGGGTGAAGTGGAGATAAAGGCTTTAAATAATATTTCATTAGAAATTTCCAAATCCCAATTTGTATCGTTTATAGGACCTTCCGGTAGCGGTAAAACAACAATGTTAAATCTATTCGGAGTTCTTGATAAACCAACCCTGGGAACTTTAAAAGTGATAGATACAGATATTTCCAAATTAAATTATGTGGAACGTGCAAAATTTAGAGGTGAACATTTGGGATTTATTTTTCAGAATTTCAACTTGATTCCTGTTCTCACAGTTTATGAAAATGTTGAATATCCCCTGGTAATGGTGAAGTCACTTCCCCAAAAAGAACGAAGAGAAAAAGTGCTTTCTCTACTGGATGCAGTGGGAATGCTCGACCAAAAAGATAAACTGATAAATCAAATTTCAGGTGGGCAGAAACAGCGTGCTGCAATCGCTAGAGCTTTAACCACCGATCCTAAAATTGTGTTGGCAGATGAACCTACAGCGAATCTTGATCATGTGTCAGCCTACAAAGTAATGAGTTTAATGAAGAAATTGAGTAAAGAAGTTGGAACAACTTTCATTTTTTCAACTCATGATCCCAAAATTGTGAAAGAAGTTGATATAACCTACACACTCGAAGATGGCATTCTCATCAAACGCGAAGTAAGGAGCAACTAATGAAAAATATAATCAAGATAGCATTTAGAAATCTGTACCGTCAGAAAAGGCGTAGTTTTCTTACTATTGGAATTGTTGCTTTTGGCGTTCTCGCTGTTTTATTATTTTCTGCTACTGCCGGTTCGTTCAAGAATTTTATGATTAGCGAGATCACAGATTCGATGTTGGGGCACATTCAAATTCATTCCAAGGGATATGTAGGCTCCTTAGATAATCTGCCATTGGATAAAGCCTTACAAGTAAAACAAGTAAAACAGATGGAAAAAATACTGGATGAAATTCCTGAAATAGAAAGTTATTCATATAGAATTTTATTAGGTGGAATGTTGAGTAATTATCTGGAATCTACAAGTGCTAAGTTTTCTGCTATTATTCCGGCAAAAGAGACACAAGTTGTTCCATTATTAGAAGACCGTTTAATGGAAGGAACTTTCCTTAAAAAAGGAGAGATTCTTCTTCCCGAATTGATTACCAAAGGTTTCGATTCAAAAATTGGTGATGATATAGTTTTGGTGGCAACTAATGCTGATGGTTCTGTGAATGGTCAGAATTTCAAGATTGCCGGTATTATGGAAAGCGTGATGGGACCAACTGGAAAATATGGTTATATTCATTTTGATGATGCACAAACATTGTTGCGAATGAATGAACTACAGGTTAGTGAAGTTGCCATCCGCCTGAAAGATTTTAGCGATGTGAAGAAAGTGTATAATATTCTAAGTCAAAAACTGGGAGAGATCAAAAATCCAAAAGGGAACGATGTTTTTGAAATTCATACTTGGGAAAGTCTTTCTCCATTTTATAACATCGCTCAAATGATAGATATGATGGCACTTTTTATACAAATCATTCTGATCGGAATTGTGCTTGTGAGTATTATGAACGTAATGATAATGGCAGTTTACGAGAGAACTAAAGAGATCGGTTCGATTTCTGCAATGGGTACACCTCCTTCCAAAATCCGCTGGATGTTCATATTTGAAGGATTTTTCTTAGGAATATTAGGTTCTGTTATTGGATTGGTCGTAAGCCTTGTCGCGATATTTATTGTGAATATTTCTCATCTCACAGTTGCTTTCGGACGGAATAGTATAATCCTTTTGCAACCGGAAGTATCAATGTCACAAATTGGATTAACTGCATTAATTGTGATCATTGTATCAATTATTGCTGTAATGGAACCTGCTTTTAAAGCTTCAAAATTAGAGCCGATCGAAGCTTTAAGACAGAATTAATATTTGGAGGAACAAAATGTTCAACAAAATAAGCTTAACAGGAAAAGTACTTTTACTGATTCTCGCTATGAATACAAGTTTTTTGTTCGCTCAGGATATCAGTGAAGAAGGAAATAAACTTTTACAAGAGATTGATAGAAATTTAACACCACAATCTTTTGAATCTCTAAAAAAAATAATTAATATTGAGCCAAATGGAACTGAAAAAGAGTTTGTGCTCTTTGTCCTGAAAAAGGGGAATGATAAAATGATAACGACCTTTCTTTCACCAAAATCGGAAGTTGGTCGATCAACTCTTCGCCTGGATGAAAATATGTGGCTGTACATTCCCAATGTAGGTAAACCGATGCGGATAACAAGTTTACAATCTGTGATCGGTGGTATTTTTAATAACTCTGATATCATGCAGCTTGATTATACTGCTGAGTATGACGTTATTGAAATGACAAATGAAAACAATGAGATTCTTTTGAATTTAAAAGCAAAAACTACATCCGTTGCTTACGATAAACTTAAAATGTGGGTGAATACAAAACATAAAACACCTTCTAAAATAGAGTGCTATACTGCCAGTGGGATGTTGATAAAAACACTTAATTTTAAGGAAATTAAAGATTTTGGAAATGGCATTATTCGTCCTTCGGTTTTAGAAACGGACAGCCCGCTTCACAAAGATTATAAAGCTGTGATGATCTATGCAAGTATCAAACCGCGTAAGATCGACGATGAAGTTTTTACTTTGAATTATATGGGTAAGGTTAAGGATTTGAGAAAGTGAAATTTCAAATTTCAAATTTCAAATTTCTAATTATCATTTTGCTTTTCTTGAATCTTCTTTCAGCTCAAGAATATTCTTTCGATCTTGAAGATTTTGAAAAGAAACCTTACGAGTTTATTGGGAATGTTAAACTTCAATATGATATCACAAAATTAGATAAATCTTCGTTATTGTATTCGCTTAATTTTCTTAACAAAGAAAAAGTAGATTATTGGGATTCCTACTATGCTTCGTTGGAATTAATAGGCGGTTATGAACTCTCAAAATTCAAATTCTCTTTAAATATCAAAGATCAACTTACCTTTACTATAAACGATAAATTTGAAAACAATTTCAGTATTTTTGAATCATTTTTAAATGCCGATGTTTCCAAAAATATTGATCTGCAAATTGGTAAGAAATCTGTAAAATGGGGAAAAGGATATATTTGGAATCCTGTTTCTTTTGTAGGACGGCAAAAAGATATAAACAATGTTGATGCCGGACTTGAAGGTTTCTGGCTGATTAAACTCGATTATGTAAAAAGCCTTTCCGGAATTTTTCAGAATCTCTCTATAACACCAGTTATCCTTCCTGTAATTGAAAACATAAATGAAGATTTCCAAGAAGATAGTTATAATTTTATCTTGAATAGTTATTTCCTTATTAAAGATACTGATCTTGATTTTTACCTGTTTATGAAAGACAATCAGTTTCAGAAGTTCGGGTTTGATTTTTCTCGAAACATTATACCAAGTTGGGAAATCCACGCCGAATATGTATTTAAAAAAGATGTAACTTCAAGCTGGTGGAATTCTGGTATTGCTGTAGAATCTGTAGTAGATGACTTTCACGATTACCTATTTGGAACAAGAATATTATTTGAAACAAATACTACTGTAATTATCGAATATCTTCATAACGATGCAGGTTTGGATGAAAAGCAGATGAAGGATTTCTTTGATGCCGTAGAGTTTGCAGTTATGGAAAATCAAGATTTAATACCCGTAATTAAACAATATCAGAATGAGAGTTTTAGTTCCCAGTTTTTAATGAAAGATTATCTTTATGCTAAAGTCTCACAGCCTGAACCGTTTGATATTTTATATTTTACTCCATCAGTTTTTGTTTTATATAATCTAAATGATAAAAGCGAAATGATCGGGGGAGAGTTTAATTATTCACGTTTTGAAAATTTGAACCTTAAACTTAAATACAACCTGATGTTTGGAGAAGAAAATTCTGAATTCGGAGAAAAGATCAGTTCAAATCAAATTTCTTTTTTGATTGAATATGTATTTTAACAAAATAGAAAACAAATAATTGATAAAAGAAAAAGCCTCGTAAGGATAAACCAGCACAACATTAATAGGATTATTTAAAAAAAATAAAACAAAATTATTGACGCAATAATCCTATTTCGGAATTTAAGTACCTAAATAAAAGAAGGGAGTTTGTATGTCGAATTTGATCAATATTTCAGAAGCTGCTTCGTTGGCCTTGCATGGACTGGTGGTAATTGCAAAAAGTCAGCCTTCACGCATAAATGTGAAAGTATTAGCTGAAAAATTAAATGCTTCTCAAACACACATGGCTAAGGTTTTTCAAAAACTTGGTAAAGCAAATCTGGTAAGATCATTACGTGGTCCTGCAGGTGGATTTGAGCTGAATAAACAGGCTGGGGATATCACATTCCTGGAAATATATGAGATAATCGATGGTGAAATAATATTGGGCGATTGTCCTCTTGGCAAAAACCATTGTGTTTTCAAATCCTGTATTTTCGACAACGAATTAACTCGGATTTCAACTGAAATTTATGAAGCGTTTAGCAAAATAAAATTATCAGATTTTTAATAAAAATTAAAGAAAAATAGGAGCTAAAAATGGAAATTAGAAATTACAAAGATCTAAAAGTTGCAGAAACACCACACAAGATCAATGCTTGTAAATTATATGATAAAGATCCTGCACAAATCATGCATCTTCACTTAAAAGCAGGGGAGAGCCTAAAGGAACATATTACACCTGTGGATGTTGCTATCTATATTTTAGAAGGAACTCCCACTATTTTGGTTGGAGAAAAAAAGATAGTAGTTAAGAAAGATGATATTGTAGAAAGTCCTAGAAATATCGTGCATTGCATCTATAATGAATCAGATAAAGATGTACGCGTACTGGTAATGAAACTTCCAAGACCAACTACAAAGACCATAATAGTATAAAATTTTGTTCACTGATTTGAACGAAATTTATGAATAAAAAATTTGCTGCTTTTGGCTCATATTGATGGAGCGGTGAATCGGTTAAATAAATTTCGAAAATACTATTAGATGCTGGATTCGAAGTAATTAATGAAGGATTGCTTCTCACTTGGAAACCAGATGAAGCACAAAAACAAAAATGCTTTGATTTTGAAAAAAATTTAAGAATAAATTAATAATAGAAAAAAAGGAGATATCATGAAAATGATGAATTTTAAGATTAACGCAAAAAGCGAAAGTCCAACAAAAACAGTTGTAACTGCCAGAGATTTCAAAATGGTAATTGATGAACCTAAAATGTTAGGTGGGGAAGACCATGGAGCAAATCCAGTAGAATACCTTCTGGGAGCACTTTCCGGATGTTTAAATGTTGTCGGCCATATTGTGGCTCGGGAGATGGGTTTTGATTTTAATGGAATGGAAATTGATATTGAAGGTGGATTAAATCCCGCTAAGTTTATGGGTAAGCCATCTGATGAACGTACTGGCTATCAATTTATTGATGTTAAGATCAAACCTAACATGGCTATGGACAATGAAACTTTGGGGAAATGGGCAAAAGAAGTAGAAGAACGTTGCCCAGTAAGTGACAACATTGGAAATGTTACACCAATTTCTATTAGTTTAAAATAAGAGCAGTGGTTGTAACTTGTGATTATAAGAAAACTTCCGAGGTTAGATCTTCGGAAGTTTTTTTTCTTGTATTTTACTTTGTGATATTTTACTTAGCAATATAAAATATTGAACTAATTTAATACTGTAAATGAATTAAGGGGGATTCATTATGTTATCTGATATTGAAATTGAACAAAATGCGAAAATGAAAAAAATAATTGATATTCCCGATAAAAAATGGCGGTTCTCATTACCAGACAAACTTGTGGCACAGCTTTCCCAAAATATGAATTTCGTGATGGATCTCTCTGTCTATGAATTTGTGGAACTTCATGCAGAAAGCCGGTTAGTGAAGAACAAAGAAATTATCATCAAAAGAATTATTGATAAAGCTAATGACCTGGCTGGTGAGAAATTCTCTCTGGACACACCAATAACAAGTCTAAGTGGTGGACAATCCCGTGCATTGATGATCGCAGATACTGCTATCCTCAGTAAATCTCCAATCATCCTAATCGATGAAATAGAAAACGAGTTTTGAGGCTTTTAATTTCTGAAGATAAGATTGTATTGATGGCAACTCATGATCCGATCTTAGCTTTAATGGGAGACCGGAGGATCGTAATTAAAAATGGTGGGATCTTCAAAGTAATTGAAACCACTGAAGAAGAACGAAAAATTCTTACTACTTTGGAAGAAATGGATAAAATGTTTTTAGCATACAGAACAAAATTGAGAAGCGGTGAGATTATTGAGAAGATAGAAAATGTTAACCTCTAAGGTGGAAAGACGCAAAGATAAAATAACCACAGAGAGCACGGAGAAAAGAATAATGAAAAGAAAGTGGAATTATATAGTTTTTCAATTTGTGATAATTGGTGTTAATTGGTGGTTTCAAAATAAGGAGAGATATTATGCATGACGGATGCGCAGGAAGTTTTGAAAATGGTAAAGAAAATAGAAAAAAATAGTATAGAATTCATTATGCTACACTTTCTGATCAATCAGAAACGAACAAGGAAACTAATTTTATATTAAGATTTTAAGTTACTCTTTTCATTCTAACTTTATATATTTTGTTTAACATTTCTTTATATTTTAGAGACAGTTTAATTGACATTAACTACTCTACTTTATAATAATCTACTTGACAACAATCTAGCGGTGAATTTTTCTTGCTATTGGAAAATATAATAGTAGAAAGTAAAATAATTTCTGCTGGATTTCCGTGGTTTTAATGTCTTATATAAATAGAAAAAATAATATGGAGGTAAAATGTCAAAAGTTGATCTGGCGGTACTGGGATTACTGAAAAGAATACCAATGCATGGCTATGAAATGACTGTCTATTTTGAAAAACGCGGCATTGATATGTGGATCAAAATAAAAAGACCCTCAGTTTATAAAGCTTTGAATAGACTTGAGAAGAAAGGATTCATTTCGTTTGAATTTAAACAGTCTGAGAATAGTCCACCCAAAAAAGTTTATAGTATTACAAAAAGTGGTGAAGTATATTTTGAAGAATTATTAAATTGTATTCTCACAGATTGTATAAGGACTTCTCCCTTTGATTTTTGGAATGCGTTGAAATTTGCCAAAGGAAATATTACTAAAGAAAGTTTTATCTCAATTGTTGATACAAGGCTTGAGATGTTTAAGCAAAAAGAAAAAGAGATGATAGAAAAACATAATAAAGCTGAATTGAAAGGAGACTTCAACGACCTTCCATTCTATTTTGCCATAGTGATGAAATCATTTTCTGAGATTAAGGAAATTATAAAAACAACACTTATAAAGATCAGAGAGGAAGCTGTACTTCCTGAAAACGAAAGTGTTTTTAAAAAGGAGAATGAATGAAAATCAAATTAACAATAATATTGCTATTAATCATTAGTATTTCACTAAGTGCTTTAACATTGGATGAAGCTAAGAAACTTGCCCTAAAAAACAATCCGGATCTGTTGGCACAACAGCAGGCAACCGAAGCCAGCAAAAACACTCTTTGGCAATCATACTTGAATTTGATTCCGTCTGCCAGTTTAACCGGAAATTATACTAAATATGATGAACCGAGAATGACGGGGGGACTGGAACTGGCAGAAGAATTAAAAAATTATGGATATAGTATAACTCAACCGGTTTTCAATGGTGGGAAGATCTGGTTAGGTGCTCGAATGGCAAATGATGGTTATAAGATAGCAAAAGAGAGTTTAAAAAACAAAACTTTAAGTACAATTGCAGATGTAGAATCCAAATATTTTAATGTTTTGGAAAACCAGATATTATTAAATATCTCAAAAAAAGATCTACTCTCTTCACAAACAAATGTAGAGATTGCACAGATTCGTTTTGATGCCGGCACACTTTCCAAAGCTGAATATCTGCAACTGCAATCTGAATTAGCCGGTAAAGAAGTTACTCTTATCCAGATAGAAAATCTTTATCAAATAAGCTTACTGGAATTAGTTAATTTCTTGCAGATAGACAAAGTAACAGAGCTGACAGAAATTCCAATTGAATCTCATCAACCAATTTTAGATAAATTGAGCAATAAATCTCTTTCCGAATTGGATGAAATGATAAATATGATCATTAATATTGGAGAAAGCAATAATTCTTCACTTAAGATATCTGAAATATCTATTAAAACAAATAAGAAATCTTTAATGATGGCTGGTGGAAATTTCTTACCATCAGTGAATTTACAATATTCAAACAATTGGGCAAAATATGATTTTCAAGATGATTATAATGAAAGCGGTCAATTAGGACTCAATTTTTCCATTCCAATCTTTCCTCTAGTTGATAATGGGTTGGAAGTTGCAAAAGCGAATCATAATTTGAAGCAGTCTAAATATGCATTAGAAACTATTAGTGATGGGGTTAAGCTTTCATTGCAAAGCTCTTTGATAAATTTGGTGGCTGCTGCCAAAACCGTGAGATATTCCAAGCTTGCAATGGAGTTTTCTAAAGAGACATACGATCAGATGAAAGAAAGATTTACTTATGGTGTAATTACAGCTAATGATCTTCTCTCTGCAGAAATCATGTTTACTTCTGCACAAAATCAATATACAACCAGCTTTTATAACTTTTTACGTACAAAATCAACTTTGCAGCTTGTGATGGGTATTGAAGATCCGCAAATTTTAGAAGAAATAATTAATGAATAATAAAGAATTTTGCATTATAAAATGTTTTTGTTTTCCTGACGAATCTTGCACGTTGTCCTTTGGAAGGATCTCCACTTATAATGAGATTCTTCGAGAGAAAGTTCTACGAAGATTTTCTCAGAAAGACAGACATTTTCAATATTACAAAAACAAAATAAATAATAAATAATTGGAGAAAAAATGAAAAAACTATCAATATTGATCTTAATAGTTCTTATGTTCTCACTATCACTTGTTTCTTGCGGGAAAATGAGAAACCCCAAAGTAGATATTAGTAGCAAGCCAAAGGAAAAAGAAGTTATAGTAATGATTCAGGAAATGAAATTACAAGACTTGGACAAATATGTGAATATCATTGGTAAATTGGAAGGGATCACTGATGTTGACCTTTCCAGTGAAACGAACGGGAAAGTAGTAGAAATTTATAAAAATCTGGGTGACTGGGTAAACAAAGGAGAGGCAATCGGCAGAGTTGATAACACCGATGCAGAGAATATGCTTTTGCAGGTTCAAGCAGCCTTAATGGCAGCAGAAACAAATCTGGAGACAGCTAATCTAAACATGACAGCTTCTAACAAATTGTATGAAAAAAATACAATTTCCGAAAAAGAATTTTTACAGGCAAAAAGTTCTTTTAAGAATGCTCAAGCAGGATATAATGGTTCTTTGGCAAGTGTAGAATCTGCACGTAAAAATTTAGATAATTCTCAATTTACAGCTCCGGTTTCCGGTTATATAGCTGAACTCAAATTGGAAATTGGAGAAATGGTGAACTCGGGAATGAAGATTGCAGGTATTGTTAATTCTAAGAAGTTAAAAATCAAATCGGGAATTGGTGAATCTGATATTACGTATGTTCAAAAAAATGATCCGGTTAAAATTATCTATAATAAAAAAGAATATGCGGGGAAAATATCAGGCATTGGTATTCGTCCAACAACTGGTGGGAACAACTATCCTGTTGAGATTGTAATGAATAATCCAAATAATAAACTGTATCCAGGAATGGTGATCGAAGGACGCATTTTCTCTCAAACTTATCAAGATATCTTATATACATCAATTGAGAATTTAAGAGAGAAATATGATAAGAATTTTGTTTATGTTATCAATTCAGAAAATCGTGCTGAGATAAGAACTGTAACATTGGGAGAAAAAGTAGAAAATAATATTATAATTACATCCGGTTTAATAACTGGAGATAAACTTGTGATAGATGGAATTGATAGTTTAACAGAGAATGCCCTGGTTGAAGTTCGAGACGGGTTTAATAAATAAGGAGAAATATATGTCATTAGCAAAATTCTCCGTAGAAAATGGTGTTCTGATAAATATGATCATGATCATTGTCTTTATTTTCGGTTTGATGACTGTGATAAATATGCCGAAAGAGGAAGCACCTGCGGTTGACTTTGGAGCCTTTTATATAATGGTTGGTTACCGCGGAGTATCTCCTGCTGAGGTGGAAGAACTGGTAGTAAAAAGAATCGAAGATGAAATTTCAGATCTGGCTGATGTTGAGTACATATCTTCTACAGCTTCTGAAGGAAGAGCTATGATCTATATTCAAATGGATCCGAAAGCTGATATCGATGAAGCCTGGTCAAATTTGAATACGGAGATGGATAAGCTGAATAATCTTCCTGCTGATGCTGATGATCCGTATCTTTTGCAACTTAAGATGCGGGAAGTAAATGAAATGTGTACGGTTGCTCTGGGTGGAGATCTTTCCGATAATGCACTGCGCGAATTGGCCGAAGATTTTAAAGATGAAGTATTGGATGTGGATTTTGTTTCTAAGGTCGAGATAGCCGGAACAAGGGATCGTCAGATCTGGTTGGATGCAAACATTCATAAACTTAACCAATATGGTCTCACTCTAGACGACCTTTCCGCTGCTGTAAATATGAGGAATTTAAATGCTCCCGGTGGTTCGATCAAAGTTGGTTATGCTGATTTCCTGGTAAGAACCATGGGAGAATTTGACAATGTTGATCAGATTGGAGACCTGGTGGTAAAAATGAACACCAACGGCAGCTCTGTTCGCATCAGTGATGTAGCTGCTGTGCGTGATACATTGGAAGAAGCTGAAACTATCAGTAAACTGAATACCCAAAAAGCTGTTACAGTACAGGTTTATAAGAAAGCAGACGGCAATATCATTAGCGTGATGGAAGATATTCGCCAGGAAGCCAAAGAATTTGCCAAAAGAATCGATGGTTTGAAAGTGGAAGTTCGCAACGATGGTTCGATCCGGGTAAAAAACAGCATTACAACATTGGGTAACAATGCTATGATGGGAGTTATCTTGGTTTTCATCGTATTGTGGATATTCATTGGTTGGAAGAACGCTCTTTTTGCTGCCTGGGGAATTCCCTTTAGCTTCCTGCTCGCTTTCATTTTGATGAATCAATTAAATGTAACTCTTAATAATCTATCATTATTTGGATTGATTCTGGTATTGGGTATGATCGTGGACGATGCGATCATTGTGCTGGAAAATATTCACCGGTATCGTGAAATGGGATTTAGTACTAGAGAAGCTGCAATAAAAGGAACTAAGGAAATCACCTGGCCAGTAGTTGCAGCTGTTGCAACCACAGTAGCTGCTTTTTTCCCGCTTCTTCTTATGGAAGGAATAATGGGCAAATTTTTCAGTGTCTTCCCAATAGTTGTATCAATGGCTCTATTGGCCTCTCTGTTTGAAAGTCTGGTAATATTACCTTCTCATGTAGCTGAACTGGGTGGAAAAGGTAATTTCAATAAAAAGGATAAGGAGCACAAATTACATGACTGGCTGGTAAAAAAATATCGTAAAAATGTGAAATTGGCTCTTAAATATCGGGGTAGAACGATATTACTCCTATTCTTCGCTATGGCGCTGTCCGGATTAGCTGTGAAAGTGGGACTTGTTAAGTTCCAATTTTTCTCACGTGGTATGCCTAAAACACTGGTGATAAATCTGGAAACACCTCCAGGTACGTCTTTGGAAAAAACTGATGAAGTGGTTACGGATATTGAAAATTTCATCCTGAATATGCCTGAGAAAGAGGATATCGAAGCTGTGGTGAGCACGATCGGTAAATATCGGGAAAATCATAATGATGAAGTGGATACGAAGAATGCAGAAGTTAAGATAGATCTGGTGGAATTGGATGAGATGAAATTCACTCACGCTCAGATTAAGAATCGTATCAGAAACTACATCGACACAATTCCTGCTCTTTATTCCTATACATTTAAAGAAGGAGGAAGAGGTGGACCACCCACTGGAGAAGATATAGAAATCAGGGTAAAAGGTGATGACCTAACTAGATTGGAAGAAATTGGACGGTACATCATTTCTGAGTTGGAAAAAATACCCGGAACTGCAGATCTGGAAACAAGTTTTGCCGAGGGTAAAAAAGAGATTCGCATAATTCCAAAGCATGAAAAAATTGCCATGTACGGGTTATCTGTACAGTCGATTTCACGTCTGGTGGGATTTGCTTCCTACGGTGGTTATATTTCCAAATTCCGTGGCTCGGGAATGGATGAGTATGATATCGTGCTGCGCGTTCAGGAGAATCAGATCAATGATCTTTCCGATCTTGAAAATCTGCCGATCCGCACAGTGAATGGTGACGTGATAGCCTTGAAAGAAGTTGCAAACCTTGAGATCGGAGCAGGATATGCCAAGATCCAGCATCGTGATAGAAAACGTTTTATTAGCATTACCGGTTCTGTGACTACCTATCAGGAAAATGGCGAAACTAAAAATAGAACTTCTGATGAAATAACTAACCTGATGCGCGGTAATAAAGCCTTGAATATCAATGGAATCCTGGAAGGTTTTGAAACAAGATTCCCAGGTTATCAAATTGAGTTTGGTGGTCAGGCAGAACAGCAAAGTAAAACAAGTAGTTCACTGACGTTTGCTTTCTTAGTAGCATTATTGTTAGTTTTCACAATCTTGGCAACTCAGTTCAAATCTGCTGTTCAACCACTTATCGTGATGTTTACAATTCCTTTTGCTTTAATCGGAGTTATCTTCGGATTGCTTGTCACTCGTTTGCCGTTCAGCATGATGACAATGATCTCAGTTGTTGCTTTGGCTGGAGTTGTGGTCAATGATGCTTTGGTTTTAGTTGATTTTGTAAATCGGGAGCGAGCTAGTGGTGTGGACCGTTGGAACTCCCTGATCAATGCCGGTGCAATTCGCCTGCGACCTATCATCATGACTACTGTTACCACAATTGCTGGATTCCTACCGATTATTTTTTCCAATTCCAGCACAACTTCAGATTACAAACCTATGGCTGTAAGTATTGCTTTCGGTTTGGCATTTGCTACATTGCTTACTTTATTTGTGATCCCTGTTTTATATTCGCTGGTAGATTCATTATTTGGTAAGCTGGGAATGACACGTTTCAAGTCTCATGCTAAATATGATGAATGTGTGGATTGTGAAGATTAGTAAACCTTCCGAATGGTCTCTTAAGAGATTTTTTGCAGTTGACTTTTGGAATGGTTGAGATACTTAACCTTGAAAGAGCTTCTCTCAAGTTTTCATAGGGAGTTAGCCTTTTCAAGGTTTCTTTCACATAATCTTCATCAACCAACCCTGAAATTGCTAAATATATGTTAAATTAAAAGAAGTGATTACTGAATTGATTTTCCTCATTCCTAACTTTCCAGTTGGGAATGGGATATCTCTAAAAAACATCTATATCGAATGAAGCGGAAGCTTCACAATATTTTACTTTCCCAAGCAGAAACTTAGGAAGTAGATTCTTGATATTCCAACCCTGAAATTGCTAAATATATGTTAAAATTGAGAGAAGCGATTGCAGGATATTTATTTTGCTTGTCAAAAAAACAAAATAATAACTCCAAAATTGGTTTTAATTTGACATTAATATACTATCCATTTTAAAAAGAACGTAGAAACTTTAAACAAGGAAATAATTATGAACAAACTCTATTTCGGTGATAACCTGGAAATAATGAAAGAGCTACTTAAACAAAATCCAAATGGCTTCATTGATCTTATCTATATCGATCCACCTTTCAACAGCAAACGCAATTATAATGTTCTTTATGAAAGCATCGACATGGAAGATACAAAAGCACAAAAGCAGGCTTTTGCAGATACATGGAGCAATGTAAGCTACCTCGATACTCTTCGTGAAATTCAGGACATCAATATGGATCTTTATGAATTTATCAATGCTCTCGATAAAATCAACATCTCCAAAAGTGCAATTTCCTATCTCGCTACCATGGGAATCCGTATCTGGCACATGCATAAATTATTAAAAAAAACAGGCAGCTTCTATTTGCACTGCGATCCAACTATGAGTCACTATCTTAAGATTACGTGTGATTTGATATTTGGAGAATCAAATTTCAAAAATGAAATAACTTGGCAAAGAACCAATGCTCATAGTGATTCAAAATCTTATGCTAGTACAAATGACATAATCATGTTTTATGTAAAATCTAAATCCTATATTTTTAATCTTCAACACAGACCATATTCAGAAAATTACATTAAAAAATATTACAAACATTTTGATAAAAATAAAAGACAGTTTCTTGATAGAGATTTAACAGCAGGAGGATTATCGGGTGGAGGATATGAATATACATGGAAAGGAGTTACGAAAACTTGGCGATGTCCACAAACCACGATGGAGAAATACCAAGCTGAGAATAGAATTTATTATACATCAAAAGGAACTCCAAGATTGAAACAATTTTTAGATGAGATGCCAGGAGTGCCGATCAATAATAATTGGATAGATATTAGTCCGATAAATTCTTAGGCTCAAGAGCGACTTGGTTATCCCACCCAAAAACCGGAAGCACTTTTAGAAAGGATAATCGAAGCCAGTTCCAATGAGGGAGACGTAGTTGCAGATTTTTTTTGTGGTTGCGGTACAGCAATTTCCGTAGCACAAAAATTAAAACGCAAATGGGTTGGAGTGGATATTTCTCACCTTGCTGTAAAACTCATCACAAAAAGATTGATGGATGCTTATGGAATTGGTGTTCGTAAAACATTCGAGATCTTTGGTTTTCCACAGGATATTGCTTCTGCCAAAGAATTGGCAACAGCAACCAGAAAAGGTCGTTTGAAGTTTGAAGAGTGGATAATCGAAGTTATGCTTCATGGTGTTCTAAATGAGAAGAAGAACCAAACTGGATTTGACGGATATTTAACTCTTGATATGCCCTGGAAGAAAGAATTTGTTCTCATCGAAGTTAAAAGCGGTAATGCCAATTTGCAGCAGGTAAATCATTTCATTCAAACAATTAAAAATAGAGAAGCAGTAATGGGAATTTTTGTTTGTTTTGCAGAACAAGTTACAGATGGAATGAAACAGGCTTCCAAAAGAGAAGGATTTTATTTAGAGCAGAATTTCGGCAGAAAATTTGAGAAGCTGCAGATAATTACTGTCGAAGATCTTTTAGAAGATAAATTGCCGAACTTTCCACCTGCTGAAAACATAACTTTCAAGAAAGCGGTAAAGAGTAAAGAGACAGATTTAGAACAGGAAATTGAAATGTAAATTCATTAACCTTGCAAGGGCTTCTTTCAAGACTTCTTAGGAAGTTAGCCCTTTTAAGGTTTCTTTCATTTAGTCTTATTAATCCAATCCTGAAATTGCTAAGTTGTATGTTAAATTGAGAGAAGCGATTGCAGGATAGATTATTCTCATTCCTAACTTTCCAATTGGGAATGGGAGAACTCTAAGAAATATCTATTACTAATGAAACGGAAACTTCACAATATTTCATCTTCCCAAGCAGAAACTTAGGAAGTAGATTCTTGATATTCCAACCCTGAAATTGCTAAATTGTATGTTAAAATTGAGAGAAGCGATTGCAGGGTTTAATTTATCTACAACCCCTTCTTCACCGGTACAAAAAAATCATTGAATTCGGTTTTGAGAAGACGCTGCAAAGATACTGAACAATCATCTTTGATATAAGCAATTGAGAATGCCGGATTCTCTTTGTAATCTATCTCCACATAATGAAGTGTATTTCCTAGATAATGCAGATATGCTTCATCATCCGGTGTATAAGTCTTCACGTCGATATCAGTTCCATTATATCCCAAAACCCAGCCAAAATAATTCTCGTTTCTTATGCCCCATATTTTTTGCCAGTTTGGTTTATAATTATTAAAGAAAGCATTGAATGGATTAAACCCAAAAGCATGATATGTAAGATCAGATAAACCAAACCCTCCGTATCTTAATGGATTCATTTCTACCGGAATTAGTGCATCATTTTCCAATTTAAATTCTGCATGTATTGGAAAATTAGTGATCTTTAAATTTTGGTTCAATTCAATAAATATCACCTTTAGCCTGTCGTAATAATTTTCGAAGATATTCTTATTTGTATAATAAAGTACGTGGGAATATTCATTTTTTTCAGGAATTGGATGGTGATAGATATTCATTATCTCAGGTTTTCCGTTATCATTGAAATACATATCTACAGCATATTCTTCACCTTTAATAAATTGTTCAACTATCAGTTCGTTTTTAGATAAAACACTCTCCGAAAAATAACGTGTGTTTTCTGCAAGCTCACTGCGGATTTCTTTTGCCAATTCAGAAATGTTAGTTTGTATATTCAATTCTTTTACAGCAGTCCCAAAAAATCCTTTAATTGGTTTAACAATATATTTTTTTTTACGATTCAATTTAATATTTTTCAACTCGTTAATTGTAGTTTTTGCAAAGAAGAAATCAGGGTAAATATTGCTCAACAACTCTCGGAATTTATGTTTATTCTTAAGCATATTCACAGCATTAATAAAAGATCTATCCTCTGATCTTTCCAAGATAATTTCAAGTGCACTTTCAGTGGGAGCATAAACCTTATCACCAGTTTTAATGATCAGGTTTGAATTTTTAAATTCACCTTCAGTTAGTATTTTTACAGTTGTATCAATTTTGGTTACAAGCTCAGAAATATAACCTTTACCAGTAATTATATAATTCATCCAATACCTCGATTTTTTTCTTGTTGCTAACTTTCTTAGATAGATTTTTGTGTCAAAAGGAAAAGAGAAATTTTTGATTTATTAATAATTTATGGAATAATTAATGCATTTAAGAAAGATAATAATTAATATATAAACGGAGGAAATTTAATGAAAAGATTGTTTATTGTGTTGTTGTTATGCTTAGTTTTTGTCAGTACGGCTTTTGCTTGGCGAGATAATGAAATGGAAGTTCGAGTATTTTACAATAATGATTCAGAACTTGAAAAATTAATAAACCTTCAACCTGAGGGTGATATTTATCCAAATGGAGAAGCTTTGATATATTTGATTCCTTCCGAATATGAAGCACTGAAAAAGACCGGTCTTAAATATCAGATTGAAAGAGAAAATGTAAAAACCTATGCTGAAAATTTCTGGCAATCACAGGATAATACAAGAGAAGTTTATCATACTTATTCCGAGATCGTAGCTCTTGCAGATAGTCTGGCAACTACGTTCCCAGATATTTGTGAAAAGTATCTATTTGGCACTTCCGTGCAGGGAAGAGAACTTGGCGCTCTTAAAATAAGTGATAACGTTTCCCTGGATGAGAATGAAGCAGAAGTAATGTTCGACGGAGGTATTCACGGTGATGAAATAGGATGTGCTGAAAACTGTATTCGCTTTGCTCGTGATCTGTGTCGTGATTACAGTATCGATCCGGATGTTACTTATCTGGTGGATAACCGTGAGATCTGGATATATTACATGGTAAATCCTGATGGTCGTGTGATGGATCAACGCTATAATGCCAATGGAGTTGATCTAAATCGTGACTCCGGTTATATGTGGGACGGCTGGGGTGGAAGTTCAGGAGCCTATTCTCAACTCGAATCAAAAGCGCTCAGGGATTGTCATTACAATCGGCAATTTGTGGTTCATACTACTTATCACAGTGGTACGGAATATATTTCGCACCCATGGAGTTATCGTTCTGATCAATGTCCTGATTATGCACATATTAACCAACTTGCAGGTGAATACTCTTCTTCTTCCGGCTATGCAAATATGCAATATGGGCAAGGATGTACGGGAATGTACCCGATCAATGGTAGTACGAAAGATACCAATTATGGAATGATGGGTGCCATTAGTTGGTCGATGGAAATTTCTTATAGCAAACATCCTGCAGCCAGCCAGATCATGATGTATTACAATTATAATAAACCGGCAATGCTCAGTATGATCGAACATTCCGGTTACGGTTTGGAAGGTATTGTAACTGATGTCAATTCTGGAGATCCAGTAACAGCTACAATTTTTATTAATGACTATTTCCCTTGTTATTCCGATCCATCTGTGGGTGATTATCACAAATATGTTCTTCCTGGAACTTATGATATTACTGTAGTAGCCAATGGTTATGAAACACAAATAATAACTGGAGTTGTAGTTACGGCAGGAAATGCAACTTCCACAGATTTTCAGCTTCAATCGGAAACTGGACATTATATTTATAAAATTTCAGCTTCCCGGATACCCGACAATAATACAGTCGATGAAGGTGATACACCTGGTGTTATTGGAGCACCTGATAACAGAAATTATTCTATTGGAAAAAATGGCTGGATCATTGTAGATATGCAGTATCCTATTCCTGATGGAGCTGGTAATGACCTGATTGTTCATGAGGGTGATACTTCTGCCGAAAGTTATTCAGTATTTGCCGGAGAGACAATTGATGGACCTTGGATGCCACTGGGTGATGGAAACGGAACAACAGAATTTGATTTAGCAAACGGGAATCTTTTTGAAGCTCAGTTTATAAAGATAGTTGATGATGGGGATGGTGTTCAAACTGCACCTGATGCAGGATTTGATCTGGATGCTATTGAAACAATTGGTGAAGTTGGCGGAGTTTACATTGCTTTTCTTGGCTTTGAATTAAATGAAATAATTGGGAATAATAACGGTTATATAGATCCTGGAGAAACTATCGATATGCTGGTAACAATTCGCAATAATGGTGATCAGCTTGCCGAAAATGTAGAAGGTTTACTTTCCACAAATTCAGGTTTTGTTACGATGAATAATGATGATATTATTTTTGGGGATATGACCCCTGGACAGGAAGTATCCGGTATCTTCACTTTTACAGTAGGTGTTGTTACTCCGATTGGTGAGCTTCTTACGTTTAACATGGAAATTATAGCTAATACCGGAATTTATACAACGAATTTTAATATTGCCTGCATGGTAGGAATTGCCATTGAAGACTTTGAAACAAATAATTTTCAGAGTTTTGACTGGGAATTTACTGGGAATGCGGACTGGATAATTTCATCTGACTCATACGAAGGTTCTTACAGTGCAAAATCTGGAGCGATACCCAATAATTCATCAACTGCATTATTGCTGACAACTGAAGTTGTTGCAGATGGAGATATCAGCTTTTACAGGAAAGTGTCCTCAGAGGAAAATTGGGACTTTTTCAGCTTCTATGTTGATAATTCACAACTTGGTTCCTGGAGTGGAACAAGTGGCTGGGTTGAAGAATCATATCCAGTAACTGCAGGAATTCATACTTTCAAATGGGAATATACTAAAGATACTTCTACTAGTAATGGTAGTGACTGTGGATGGGTAGATTATATTGTATTCCCACCAATAAGTATTGAAGGAGATATGGGCTCAGTTCAAGGTATAGTAACCGATGCTAATTCTGGTTTACCGATCGAAGAGGCTGATATTGCTGGAATGACATTCAGCGGCGCTGATGGAAGTTATACATTTGACATAATTCCAGGAACATACAATTTTACTTGTACTGCAGATGATTATTATGACCTAACAATGGAAGATGTGGTGGTTGAAGAAAACCTGACAACAGATCTTAACTTTGCAATGGTTCCACATCCTCCTCTGAATCCACCTGTAAATGTGGATGCAGTTATTGAAAACTACAACGATGTTGTTATAACATGGGATACTCCAACTATAGAAAGTACTAATAATACAATCGGTAGAATTGCCAAAAATAGTTCACATGAAATTCTTAGAACAAAAAACACAAATATGAACAACACACGTGATCTGATTGGATACAAAGTATATCGTGATGGAGTTGAAATTGTAGAAATAACAGATCCATTACTTTTAACTTATACAGATGAATCTTTAGATGCAGGTGATTATGAATTTTACGTAACAGCTGTTTATGATGAAGGGGAATCAGTACCTTCTAATATTGAACCTATTACAATAATATTATCTGCACCACAGAACACACAAGCTGTAAGTCAGGAACAAAATATTCTTGTAACTTGGGATGAACCTGCATACAGGTCGTTTTCTCATTATAAAGTATATCGAGATCTTGTTATGATAACAGATGATATCATGGAAGTTTCCTACCTGGATCTTGATGTACCGAATGGAACTTATACTTATAACGTCAGAGCAGTCTATAGCGGTGGTTACCAATCTGCTTTATCATCAGATGCAGTTATAGAGCATTTTCAGACTAATGCTGATGGATTATCTATCCCAGGGGTTACTGAACTTTCAGAAATTTATCCCAATCCTTTCAATCCATGCACAACAATTTCTTACAGCTTAGAGTTAGATGCCATGGTTAATATTTCAGTTTTCAATATTAAGGGGCAGAAAGTGCGGACTTTAGTAGATGAAAAACTTAATACCGGCTATCATCAAGTAGTATGGAAAGGAAAAAATGAATATGGAAAGCAAGTTTCCAGTGGTGTCTATTTTGTTATCATGGATTCCAAAGATGAAGGGATTGATTATACAAGCGTGAAAAAAATAATACTATTAAAATAATTGGAGGAAAAAATGAAAAAATTCTTAGGTTTAGTTATGTTTTTAATGTTCGTATGTAGTATTAGTGCAACAGATTGGATAGCATTTGATTCCAGTTTTGAAAGAGAATTACAAGTTAATATAGTGGAATCTGATGATAACAGTATTCTTTTAGATATTAACGTTCCAGGAATGTATCTTCAAAATATTACAGAGAATGGACAGGTTTATCAGAGAATTAAAATGATCGAAGGTAGAACGACTCATGATGTAGGTTTTCCTGAACTACCTATGATCACCAGAATAATTGGTATTCCTGATAATAAGGATGTTAGAGTGAAAGTGTTAAATGCTTCCACAATTAAATTGAACGATTATAATATTTATCCGCTGCAAACACCCGGGAAAGATGATGTCTCCAGTAATCAAGAATTTGTATTTGATCAGGAATTTTATCTATCTAAAGAAACTTATCCCCAAGATAACACTTATATAGATAATGTAGGAATCTGGCGTGATGTTAAAATCGGGGGTTTCCATTTTATTCCATTTAATTTTGATGCAGGGACTAAAACTTTAGAAGTTACTACAAGTGCCAGAATTGAAATTGAATTTGATGGATTTGATGATCAACATGAATTGAATAAAGATAAAAAAATTACACCCGATTTTTATAATATGTATAATTCTGCCTTGATCAATTTTTCATCAATGGGATATGAGATCGAATACAATCGTGAGGTTAATATAAAATATTTAATTGTTACAAATACAACTACACTAACCAGTATTCAACCATTTGTTGATTTAAAAAACCAGCAGGGAATGCCCGTAGAAGTTAGAATTCTTGAAACAGGATTTGAAACTGCGATACAGATCAAAGACTATATTACTCAACTTTATAACTCGGATGATCTGGAGTATGTATTGATGGTGGGAGATGCTTATCCAAATGGATCAAGCGGACCGGATAATGTGCCGATGTATCTCTGGTCGGGTGGAGGCGAATCTTCATGGTCAGATTCATGGTATTCTTGTTTGGATGGGAACACAGACTATTATGCTGATATCGCTATTGGCAGGATCACTTATGATAACATAGCTGAGCTTGATCACCAAATTCAGAAATTAATGGATTTTTATCAAACTCCAGATCAAACAACAAACTGGGGAGAGAACAGTATTTTGGTTGCTCACGAACAAGAATATCCCCTCAAATATACGCAGTGCAAGCAGCAGATCAATGATTTTCCATATGCTTTGCAAACACCAATTTTTACTCAATGTTATGGTGGTGCAGGAGCTACTAATAACGATATTATTAACTGGGTAAATACTACTTCCGGTGGTATATTCAATTATCGTGGTCACGGTAGTGCAACAGAACTATGGCAATGGGGTTCTACAGGAAGTTTTACCGCAACCCATGTAAATCAGCTCACAAATAATAACAGAAATTTTGTCATGTTCGATGTTTGCTGTGACAATATGGATATAGTGGGATATGCTGGTAACTGCCTAGCAGAATCTTTTATGAAGGCAGACGAAGCTGCTATCGCCATCAATGGAGCGATCGATCCTTCTTACACTATTCCGAATCATGATTATGATAAGGAAATGTATAAAGCGATCTTCAATGAAGGAATTCTGAATATTGGGTATATCACAAATTATGCTAATGTGTTTGTAGTGAATCTGCATGGAAATATCGGAATTGCTAATGTTCTCACGTATCTTTGGTTAGGAGATAGTTCCATAAAACCTTGGACACTTCAGATAGAAGAGTTATCGGTTACTCACGATAATCAGTTGTTCCTGGGAATTTCCACTTTTGAAGTTTCTGTAATTGGGAATGGAAGCCCTTTAGAAAATGCCAGTGTATGTGTTAGTAATGATGATGGTACAATTTATGCTTATGGTTTTACTGATAGTAATGGTTATGTGGAAGTTCAATTTGATGAACCTGTGCAAGATCCTGGTACTGCCTATGTAACTGTTACTTCTCATAATTTTATGACTTATCAGCAGGATATTCCAGTTATTCCTCTTGATGGTCCTTATATCATATTTGAAAGTTATGTTGTTGATGATACGATTACAGGTAATGGTAATGGAACTCTTGAAAATGGAGAGATCGTAGATCTTGATATGAGTATAGAGAATTTAGGTACTGAACAGGGAACGGATGTTATAGTAACTATAACAACGACAGATTCTTATATAACAGTTGTTGATGGAACCGAGAATTTTGGTAATGTTGCAGCTGAATCTATTGTAACAGTTACAGGTGCATTCACAATTGAAGCAGCTGGAGATATGCCTGATAGCCACATGATCTATTTTGAATTGGAAGCAGTAGCAGAAGATACATGGATCAGTGATTTTTCATTAGAAGCTTTTGCACCAATGTTCCCACCAGAAAATTTAACATCAGAGATCCAGAATTATAATGATGTAATGCTTACATGGGAGCAGCCAAGTGGTACAGATATGACAAGAGATCTTTTAGGTTATAAGATCTACAAAGATGGTTTAGAGATAACTGAGATCAACGATCCTGCTATTCTCACCTACACAGATGCTATCTTACCAGCAGGTATTTATGAATATAGTATTACTGCTTTGTTCCATGTTGGAGAATCATGTTCTTCTAATATTGAAACAGTAACCCTGGTTCTTCCAGTACCTCAAAATCCAGAGGCTTCAACTCAATATGCAAACATTCTTATAAGCTGGGATGAGCTTGCAGACAGGTCATTTTCTCATTATAAAGTATATCGGAATTTACTCATGATCGCAGATGATATAATGGAAAACTCTTATATTGATCTTGATGTACCGAACGGAACTTATTCCTACAATGTAAGATCGGTATATAGCGGTGGTTATCAATCCGCCCTATCAACAGATGCTGTTATAGAACATATTCAGACCAATATTGATGAAATAATTATTCCTGTAAAAACCGAACTTACAGGTAACTATCCGAATCCATTCAATCCGACAACAACAATAAGTTTCTCAACTAAAGAAGCAGGTTATGTATCAATAAATATTTATAATATGAAAGGTCAGCTTGTTAAGATACTTGTAAATAAGCAACTCGATGCAGCTTATTATGATATTGTATGGAATGGTAAGGATAACAGTGATAAACCAGTTTCAAGTGGTACATACTTCTACAAGATGAAATCCAATAACTATACCGCTACAAAGAAAATGATACTTATGAAATAAGAGAATTTCACCTCGACCAGTTTTCGAGAGCAGCAACTTTTCATTCTCATGAATAAGATAATTTTGCCTGATCACTCACGAGTGGTCAGGCAATTTCTTCTTCGGTTAAATAATATTAATTATCTATTGTATAAAAGGGGAAAGTTGAATAGCTTTCTCCTTTGTTTTGCAACGTTAAAATTCATATTCTACGCCAAGAATCGGTAAAAACGTCCATTGATAAACTTCATCAACTGTTTGATCCGTATCATTCCAGTAATACTCAGCGATATTCTTCTGAGCATAAGCATTCCACACACTAGCATAGATCACCATGTTTGTTTTATTGAAAAAAAACCTCTTATCTATCCGAACGTTCATTGAGTGATAGTCTGGATAACGCTTAGCATTTATCCGGTTTTCATCCAGTACTGTCTGATGATATTCTTCTGATAGTTGTTCATCGATTGGAGTGTAAGGGACACCACCTGCATAGATCCAGCGCATACTCATTTCCAATCCTGGAGTTGGTTTATAGCCACCTTCGATACTAATGATAAGCTGATTATCATAGTTTCTGTTACGCCAGATGCCGTCGTAACTTTTATAACTGGAACGGAAATAAGCAGCACTAGCTAATCCGTAAATTCTCTCAGCCAATTTCTTCTGCAGAATCACTTCTACACCACGGCTCAAAGCTTGACCATCATCTTTTAGGTTTTCATAATTATTAAAGAAATTATCGTCGATCACAAAAAAACCAGGTTGATTAGTATCCGTTGGAAAATTGCTGTAATTTTTCTGATACGCTTCTATAACTAAGCGCGTGTCTTCTGAAAGTAAATGTTCAATTCCTATAATGTAATGTAAGGCAAATGGATCTTTCAGATCTTTATTGTCTTCACTCTGCGATAAAAGCAGTAGTGGTAAATTCTGATGAAAAATCCCAATCGAACCATTTAAAGAAGTTTTTTCATTCAGTTTATATTTACAGAAAAATCTTGGTGATAGGGTTACATTTTCGTTTAAAGAAAAATAATCTGCCCTTAAACCTAAAACTGTAGAAAATTTAGGGAAAGGATTAAAATTAAGACTGACAAAACCACCCAATTTTTCAGCTCTTATTTTATGTTTCATACTAAGTTCTGGAATTGTATCACCAATAGAATTAGTTGATTCTGCCAGAAAGTTATCATAATCATGCATCAAGTGTTTAGCGTCGAATCCAAAATCTAAACTGATCTTTTCAGAAATTCTTCTGAAATTCACATTTCTTAATTTTAATTCCAGCTCGTTGGTACGGTTCTTAATATCTGGTACAACACTAACTGGTTCTTTAAAAGTTTCCCAATAATCTTCTTCATATTTAGATGATGTAACTGAAAGTGATGTATTAGAAAAAGTAGATTCATTCCAAACAGCCCGCCAATTCAAACCATAAGTTCCCTGATAAAGATCTTGATTCCCGTAATGTGACATATAGTTTTCCATTGCATTTTTCTGGTCGGGAGAGTTATGATCATCTGCAAAAACAGCTAGGAAAGATAACTTTTGTAAGGGATTGAATTCATAGGTAAACTTTCCTTGTATATCACCATATTCTGGTGCAATTGAAGTTCCTACATCGATAGCATCGATAATATATTTCAAGTAACTTCTTTTTATAGCCAGCATAGCAGAACTTTTCTTGCTTGTAGGACCTTCAAAAATTCCTCCGAAACCTACCCAACTGAAATCAATCTGTCCATCAAATTCATTTGGATTTCCATCGCGGAAATCGATTTCCATAATGGAAGAAAGCTTGTCTCCATAAATGGCAGAAAATCCTCCTGTATTGAATGTAACATTTTGGATGAAATCTACATTAAGAATACCTATCGGTCCGCCAGATGAACCTTGATGCGGAAAGTGATTAATATTTGGGATTTCGATATTATCAATATAGAATGAATTTTCCATCGGATTTCCGCCGCGTACAATAAGGTTATTACTCTGATCATTAACTTTTGCCACACTTGGAAGAGACATCATAATTCTACTCACATCTCCAGCAGAGCCGGGAGCACGCCGGATCTCTTCATTAGAAAAGCTAACAATACTTATTGTCTGCTCCTCTGTTTCAGCAAAATAACTGGTTTCTACTTTTATTCCTTCAATCTGAATGGCTTTTCTCTTTAATTCTCCGTTTACAAATGTTGATCGATTTGAGCGTATTATTATATCTGTTTTTGTTTGCTGGTTGGTTCCAATTATCTGAAAGATAATCGTGTAATTTCCTACAGGCAGGTTCATTATGGAATATTGCCCCTTTTTATTCGTATAAACACCTTTTTCAAGTTCTTTCACTAAGACAGTTACATTCACCAATGGATAGCTTGTTTCTGCATCGATAACACGTCCTATTAAGTTACCTGTTTGAGTTTGGCTTGGATATAGCAATGTACTAAATCCTATCACTAAAATAATTAGTAATATTTTTGTTTGTTTGTTCATTTATTCTTCCCTTTTTTTTATTTTAGATAATTTTCTAACAAAACTTTGATGAAGACCTTTTGATTTTCTAAGCTTTTTAATTCTTTTCCCAAAAATTGATCAAACAATCCAGGCATCATACCGGACATAAGAATAGTTGAAAATAATTGTACTACGGATGTTTTGCTTTCAAAATTATCTTCAAAGGGTATAATGTTTCTAATTAACCCGTGCAGTTCTGCTAAAAACTCATTGATCTTCTGAACAGAATTTGTGCTGAAATCATTTTTAAGGAATGAATCAGCAAGATGTGCTTTGGTTAAGTTCGGGTAATTAATTAAACCTTTCAAAGTATCTTCCAGAAAATGCTGAATGGCCTTTTTTGAATCACTTACCCAGAGATCTTCATAATCTTTAATATTGTTTACAAAACTTTCATTTAAAGTTGCATTCATTACGATTTTTAATAGTTGTTCTTTAGAACCAAAATGGTAATTTATTGCTGCCACATTCACTCCAGCTTGTTCAGCAATTTTCCTAATTGTAACACCTTGAATACCTTTGCTCTCAATACTTTCAATAGTAGTCATAATGATTTTTTGTTTAATTTCATTACTACTCATTTTCATTTCCTCCTTCAATAAATAAAACAGTAATTTTAAACACATGTTTGAAAAAAATATTTATGTCTTCATGTCAAGATTTATTTCTTTTTGTATATTAAATTTATAGCATAATGCAAAAATAACTGTAGCAATTTTACTCCTCGATTATTGGTAATTTCCCCCGATTTTTCATAGATTACTTTCGGTTTGTTCCCAACGGAATGATTATTGATCTAGAAGCTAAAGTTAAAAAAAATAATTGTATTCCAAAATTATCTTAATTTATACCCTTGAGGGAACATTATGTTTGACAAGAACAGATGAATGAGGCGAATAGTGAATTAAATTGGAGGTATAAATGAAAAATAAAGAAATGTTAATTGCTTTGAAGAATGCAATGCGAGGTGAAAAAGATAGCATAAATGTTTATCAGAATGCTCTTGGAAACTCTAAGGATACTGAAGTAATAAATTTTTTCCAATATATGATTGAAGAAGAACAAAGACACTTTAATTATCTTTTGGAGTATTATCAATCCATTACCAATGAAGAGATATTGAAAATAATCGTTACAAAAGATACAGAAAACATGATTTTTTCAGACAACTTTATAAAAAGGATTGGCTCAAATCAAATGTTGTTTTCTGCTATTTCAGTGGCTACACTTTTAGAAAGAAATGCTTTTGAATTTTATCAGAAATCAGCAGAACAGTCTGATGACGAAGTGTTGAAAAAGTTTTTCGAGAAAATGAGTAACTGGGAAAAACAACATTATGATGATTTGATTGAAATTGCAGATGAAGCAGAAAGTACTTACTGGCAAAAGAATAACTTTGAACCATTTTAATATCAATTTCTGTGAGGTTTTATGAACATGATTTCACAGCAATTAATTGAAAAATACTCAATCTATGATCATAAAAAGATGATGAAAATAGTGGTTCGGTCAAAGGAGTAATAAGGATTGAGATTAACCAAAGAATTTGCATATATTGTTTTTAAAAAAGCGTAGCGTAAAGATAACTGTAACTAATTCTTATATTTTTCATGATAACCTGTGAACAAGGTGTTCATAAAACCAACAAGGTTTTCTTCTATTTAAAGCCATCCATGTTCTTTAACTTATTATTCAATTATCTAATCATATTTTAAATAATTTTACATATTTTTAATAAATAAAACAATTTTTAGAATTTAATTCTAATAGCAATATTTTATTAATAGTCACAATAATTTATTTGTTAACCTTATTAAATTTAAGTTAATTATGTTTGTTTGTAATAAATTATAATAATCCATTTTTTTCTTGCAACAATAAGAAAAAATTTATTTATAGGAATAGAATATGCATAATAAGGAAGAAAATAATCTTAGGAGGACGTATAATGTTTAAAAATGTAAAAAACCAAAAGGGATTCAGTCTTATTGAATTATTAGTTGTTGTTGTAATTATTGCTATTCTTGCAGCCATTGCTGTCCCGATCTACATGAATTATGTTCGTAATGCAAGATCAACAGAAGCTCAAACTGCACTTGCTGCTATTCGAAGTACTTATCGAGTTTATCGCCAAACTTATGGATCTACTGATAATTATGATATTGATCAAGCACTTAGAGCTATCCACTTGGGAAATAGAACTTTGAAAAATTGGGAGTTTGAAGTTGTTGGTAATCCACCTACAAAATATGTTGCAACTTCCACAGAAGAGTTTCCCGAAGGTGAAGGAAATCAAGTTTGGTATGATGTGGATGATGCAAAATATTTTGGTTATGGAACTGCTGATGATGATGAAGCTAATACTTCCGATGAAGTTTTAGATTAGTTCGGAGGTATTGAGTTGACTGTTAAAGAATTATTACAATTCACATCTGATGCAGGGGCTTCAGATCTTCATATTAGTTCTGGTTCAGTGCCAATGGTACGCGTTATAGGGAAAATGAAAAAATTAAATTTACCAATATATAATGAAGAGGAAGTAAAAGAGTTAATATATAGCACAATGAACGATTCTCAAATCACCATTTTAAAGAAAAAATTAGAAATTGACTTTTCTACTAAACTTGATGATGATACACGTTTCCGTGTGAATGCTTTCCATCAATTAAATGGTTTGGGAGTTGCTTTTCGTGTGATTCCCAATGAAATAAAAGATTTTCAAGATCTACATTTACCGGAAATTCTCAGTCGTTTATCTATGAAAGATAGAGGTTTGATTCTTGTAACCGGCCCCACAGGAAGTGGTAAATCTACAACTTTGGCTACAATGGTAGATTATGTTAATGATCATAGACATTGCCACATAATTACAATTGAAGATCCGATAGAATTTGTACATTCCAGTAAAAATTCACTTATTAATCAACGAGAAGTTGGTCACGATACTTGGGGTTTTGACGTAGCTCTTCGTAGTGCTTTGCGTGAAGACCCGGATGTTATTCTGGTAGGTGAGATGCGAGACCTTGAAACTGTTTCTTTGGCTCTTACTGCTGCAGAAACCGGACATCTTGTTTTTGCTACACTTCACACAAGTAGTGCTACAAAATCGATCGATAGAATTATCGATATGTTTCCAAAAGAGCAACAGGCTCAAGTACGTTCTATGCTGGCAGAATCATTGCAAGCAGTTATAGCGCAAACACTGTTGCCAATGAAAGATGAAAGTGATAGAATTCCAGCATTAGAAATAATGATAGCAAATTCTGCTGTAAAAAATCTAATTCGTGAAGAAAAAACTTATCAGATACCATCTGTAATTCAATCTGGAAATAAAGAAGGTATGCAATCGAAAGATCAATCATTATACAATCATGTGATGAATGGTTATCTTGATAGAAAAGTAGCAAAAGAATTTGCTGATAATCCAAAAATGTTTGCGACTGGTACAGGTTATTAAAAATGTTTTTTTTAAAATCTTTGAAGTCAGAAAGTGGTATGGGCATTATTCAAGTTTTAGCTGCTCTGTTAATAGTAACGGCATCTATTGCGGGGCTTTTTACAAGTACATATTATGTTCGATACAAAGCAGACGCTCATTATCATTATCGAGTAGCTTTGCTAAAAGCAACCCAGAAACTTGAAGAAATCAAATGGTATAATATGTACAACCAGCATTCTGTAGCCATCGAAGGTAATGAAACAATTAATACGGGTGAGTTTATAATTGATGATTTGAGTGGTGAACCGGTAATAGGTTTTATGACAAAAAGTAAGCAATCCTTCCGCGATCTTGCTGTAGCAAATTATATAGCTTACGATATGGTTACAATAAAAGTAACCTGGCGGAATGGCCCAGAAAGATATTTTTATAGAATCATCAATGTCCCACAGGAACTTGAATTAAGAGAAGACTATTTCTACAGAACTGATCAAGTTGTAGGAGCGTCAGAATGAAAAATATTTTAAAATCAAATAAAGGTATATCGTTAGTAGAGATTATTGTTACTCTACCTCTGGCCGCACTGATTTTTGTAGGAGTATCTTTATCTTTGATGCATTTTATTAGTACATACCAGGAGACAAAACTTTATACTCAGTTACAAGAAGATCTTTTCACTGCTGTAGAAACTATGAGGCAGGGATATGCAATCGATGAGTTTACAAAAAATCAAGCTTTGATAGGTCTTTGTGCTGCAAATTCTGTGGAGTTAAACATCGCTAATAATGAGATAACGGTAAGCCCAGCATTAGCTGAAGATGATACGAATATTTCAAATTATTGGAGTAAATTCTCCTGCGATGACGAAGGTCAATTATGGGTATTATCCAGCCATGGGTTAAGTAAAACATTCAAACGACCAATTAAAATATTTCCTTCCACACCAACTAATTTGATTGGAAATCAACCACAATTTAGAATTTTGAATAAAAATTCTATTTGGGAAGTTCAAAAAAGAGATGGAAATGGAAGACCTGTTTTGATGAGAATAACTTTAGAAGCTCAAGTTCGATTCAGAGCAAAACAGATAAGACAAACTCAAGAAGATGATTTACGGCAAAATACTAAAACAATTAAATATGAAACATCTGTTTTCATTGGAAATTCTCAGACTTAAAGAGGATATCGATATGTTTATAAATATAATGAAAAATGAAAAAGGCGGCATTTTTGTTATCGCCGCAGCAGTTGTAGTAACTATTGTTACCTTTGTATCTTCTGCCACTTTAATGAATATGGTAAATACAGATCAACTCAACACTCAATATCAACATGATAAAATTCAAGAAGAATTATTACTTAGAACAGAATTGACCAGAACATCGCTGGCTATTGAGCAAAATAGGTATATCCCTTTACCTGATAGAGTTGTGAAAATATTTACACCTACACGCAGAACAACTTATACTATAGATAATCACAAAGTCCGTGCAAGAACCGGATATTCCGTTCAGTCTTTGATAAAAGCAGAAAGAGAAGGAAAATCGGGCAGAAAAGTTTTATCTCCTATCAAGAGAATGACAGAAAGATATTTAAACCCCAAAAGTTTAGCTGAATATCAATACATTACTCAAACAGAAGCATCAGAAAATGAAGATGGTGGTTTTGCTGCATCATTAGTTAAATTCTATAATCAAGACGAATTATATGGACCACTACACTCAAACAGTGATATTTATCTACAGAATAATAGCTGGCCAGTTTTTTATTCGTTGGTTACAACTACTGGTCATTTCAAAGTTGTTACTAGTCAAGGAGCTTATGTAGGTCTTGCAACACAAGTTGCTCCCATGAACGACATATTTTTAGGAGGATGGGAAGAAGAAGTACCTGAAGTTATTTTTGAACCTAATGCTGAAGAAATTAGACAAAATGGTATTGAATTAGGAAATGATGATACAGATATTGTTTATGTCAATCTTGGGACCGGTAGTTTTGAATTGAAATATGGTGAGATTAATGATATCGAAACAGTTGAATTAGATGTTTTTAGCTGGTTCCCAAGCGATATTAAGCAGGTAGAAGAAGTTATAGCTATTGGTGGGAACTGGTATGAAGATGCAGATTACATCTTTACAAATGTTATAACAAAAAAAGAAACGCTTTGGACAAATATTAACTCTTTTCCTATAAACAACAATTCATTTTGGATACCAAATGGAGAACTTTGGATCAAAGGTGAAGTCTCAGGTTCTACAACTTTTGGTTGTGCAGACACAGTTTTCATTGTTGGTGACATTACATATGCAGGAACTTCCCCTGGTTCATGGCCTGATGGCTTTAGTGGTATTGACCCTGGAACCGGAGAACCGCTATATACCGGTCCTGTAAATCATAATGACTATTTCGGGCTGGTTTCAGAGCAAAAAATATTGATTAGATACAAACATAGAGAACCGATTAATGGAAGTAATATAATTATTGATGATAACTGTAATAGCATATATTTATATGGAGCTTATGCTGCTATTGCAGAAGGTGATATAGTGCTGCATGGAGATATGGCTTGTCACTATGATGGTATCTTCACGTTTCAATATCAACATCCTCATGGTTCCACCCCAAACTTCATAGCTCCGAGTCCCTATATTACTCGAGAATTTACGATAGAGCTTTATGATAGTGGTGGAAACGGTTGGGATGATGCGACTATAGATGTAATTGTAAATGGAAATCTTATCTTGGATGATATATATTGTACAGGTAGTCAGAGCACTTTTGAATTTGATGTTGATAATGGTGATTTGATAGAAACTCAATATACAAATGGTGGAAGTGATGATGAAAATTCTTACACAATTTTTGATCATGAAGGAAATGTAATATTTTCAGATGGACCTCCACCCATTCCAGGTTATGTATCTCCAATGATATTGCTTGAGCCAACAAATATGGAGTCGCTTTATACTTTTGTAGATTTACAAAAATATATTTTTCCGATAAATAATTATATACCAAATGCAGGATTTAATCTACATGGAGCAAATCCGATAAATGGAAATCCTTGTGGTTACCCCATAGAGTCGTGGATTAATAATACTCTTATTGACCCGAACGGATATATATTATCATATCCCAATTCCGGTGGTAATTATGTATATCCCTATGGAACAGATTATCCATGGTACAACCCTGTTTGGCCAGAACCGTCAACAGATCAGGTTAACCAATATGAACGGGGAGCAATACATTTGTATGGGGCTGTAGCACAAAGAAGACGTGGTTTTGTGCATCGTTCAGGAGGTGATCCTTATAACCATCCATATGGTAATTCAAATCCAAGTCCATGGGAAATGGAAGATTATCATTATGACGGGAATCATCCTTCAACTGGATATGATAAAGACTATTATTATGATAGGCGTTTTTTAGAAGTAACACCCCCGGATTTTCCACAGATTCATGAAAATTGGGGTCAATATAACTTAGCTGGTTTCGTCCAAAAATCATGGTTTTTCAAATCACCTGGTGATTGGGGATTTTAAGAAGAAATAGAAATAATAAATGGTGAGGTAATATGGCTAAAAAGAAAAAAGTGAAATTTAAAGAATCGGTAGGTTTGGATATCGGTGAACACAGCATAAAGATGGTTCATCTTAAGAAGCTGCATCAAGGGTTTGCTCTTCTTAATTGTGAATCCCGTTCTACCATTGCTGAAGGTGTTGAACCGGTACGTTCCGATCTTTCACCAGATCGTTTTGCACCTGTACTATCGAGCATGTTAAAAACAATGAAAATCAAACCGAGACAGATCAAACGTCTCGTCTCGTCAATTGGTGGAGAGAACACGAGCATTAAGCAAATAAAGACTATATTTCTTCCGGATGATGAGCTTGAATCGGCTCTATTTTTTGAGGCAAAAAAACATCTACCGATAAGCGGTTCAGAAATGATGTTGGACTATCAAGTTCGCAGGGTGGAAGAGAAATCAAATAATATGCACATTCTGTTAGCTTCTGCAACTAGAGAACTTGTGAATAATCATACAAATATTCTCACATCAGCTGGTATTATCCCTGGAATAATAGACTTAGAAGCTTTAGGTATAGCCAATAGCTTTGCACTTAATAATCCTGTTGATGATGGAGTATATGTGCTTTTGGATATTGGCGCTTTTCAAACTAACATGGTAGTTTTTGGTCCTGATTCGAAATTCTTTGCTCGTAATATTGATTGGGGTGGCTTCAATTTTACAAAAGATATAATGAAAGCAAAGAATATAGATTATCCCGAAGCTGAAGAATATAAATTTGAGAATGGATTGAAAAAAAATGATAATGTATCAAATAAAGATTCTCTTATTGCACTGGATATTACAGAGAAAACAACAGCAGAGCTTATGGTTCAAGAAATCAAGAGATCTTTACGTTTTTATGTGAAAGAAGCTGGAACTAGTGATTTCAGAAAAGTCCTTCTGTCTGGCGGGGGTGCAAAACTTATTGGATTGGTAGAATACCTGAATGAAAATTTAAATATTCCTACAGAAGTATTTAATCCGTTTACGAGTATAGAAAAACCTGCAAAATATTCAGATGAAACAGATCCGGAATTTGCTTTAGCTATCGGCTTGGCATTAAGACCGGAATAGAGGGGCAAAATATGAATGAATTATTTTTTAAGATAAACTTAAATAAGTATGGTGATTTAAAGCAGAAGGCGGAATCTGAAAAAAGGGTATTCCAGTATACTCTTATTGGTTACATTCTTGTAATTGTGATCATGACAGGTTTTGTGATTGGTTTTAATATAGATTTGCAAACTAAGATCGATAGTAGAAGCAAATTATTAAATGAGATCAGAAATGAGATCGAAACTTATGAAATCTCTGGCGAATTTCTTACAAAACTGGATTTAGAAAGAATGGCAATAATAAGTAGAGAGAGGATATTCTGGGCTAAGAAATTAGTTGCTTTATCTGAAAAAACTACTGATAAAATTGCCATCACAAACTTTTCTTTCAAGGGTAATAACTTGAGCTTGTATGGTATAACAAAAGTTGATAAAAATCAGAAAGAATTCGATTTGATAGATAATTTTATTACTGAACTGAAGAATAATGTTCATATTAATACAGATTTTCCTGAGATTACGTTTGTTCTTTCTCGTCTTGATTATGAAAAAGATATAGAAATATTGCGTTTTCAGATTGATCTGATTTCAGAATCTTCTGAAAAGGGAAGGTAAAACATGAGAAATAAATACTTAGCTTTGCTTTTTGTTATGATATTATCTGCAATTATCTTCTTTTATATGAGTTCTAATACAATAAAAGCCAAGATAGAAATAGTTGGTAGATATGATGAAGAAATAAAAGTAAACAGGAAATACTGAATAGTGCAAAAGTGCTAAATGAACAACTTAAAGAAGTTTCTAAAGTAATTACAAATAGTATGACAACAAAACGATATTACAATGCTAGTGAAGTTAATGCTTTCGTAAAAAAAATAGCAGATCTTGCTGATAAATATAAGATTTCTGTAAACTCAATGTCTCCAAAAGTAGTTGCATCTTCCGATAAAAATCTGGTTCAACAACAATACAGTTTTTTATTGGAATGTACTTATGTTCAATTTGGACAATTTTTGACTGATCTTGAGAGTTTTGATCAAATAATAGAAATTACCGAATTAGATGTGAAGCCAATTAAAACTGATGATATTAAAATTGAAATTGAGAACCCGGAAACACGCTACAAAGTAACAATTCAGTTATCTACATTTAAAATTATCAAGGAGGTATAAATGGAAGAAAAATATCTGAAAGATTTTGTCATCTCACTTGTTGTTATACTCCTGCTAGCTTTTGGAATGAAGAATGTTTCTTTATATAGAAAAGTGGAAACAATTCCTAAAGAATCGAAATATGCTGGTTTGGTAATGGGTGAAAAACTACTATCTCAAATAAAAGAAATTGAAAGCTCCATTCAAGATAGAAAAGATTTTATTTTTACGGTAGAAAAAGATCCACTTGAACAAAATCTAATTGTTAAAACCATGAGAGATTTGCAAACTCAATGGCGCAGGAAGATAGAAAACATGGTTCGTCTTGAATCAACCATTATTCCTGAAAATGGAGAGAAACGAGCTGCTATTGCCTATAAAGGTTCTACAACTATTTACAAGATAGGTGATGACTTTATTAAAGGTAATATCACTGATATTGAACAAGGAACAGTAACTTATAATTATAAGGGAACAGTTGGAACAATCAATGTGAAAAAACTTCCTGAAAAACCGGTAGAAATTCAGGAAAATAATAAAACAAAAAAAAATAGACAATATAATTGGTAATTAAAGGAGAATTTATGAAAAGTTTTAAGTTAAAGAATAGTTCTGGAATCACGATGCTATTTTTAATCGCATTTTTGATAGGAACTTTCAATCTATCGGCTGATGATGGAAATTTATTGCAAAAAAAAATCACATTGGATGCTGAAGATGCTTCTATCTCAAATATTATTTCAACAATGGCTAGACTTAGTAATTGTAATATTGTATTAGCGATGGATACATCAACTAAGGACAAGGGAGAAAAAGAAGAAAGAAAAATTACGATCCACATTCAGGATGTTCCAATTGAACAAGCTTTGGCTTTGGTTGTAAAATCAATTGGACTATCTTATCGTCTGATCGGAGAGAAAACTTTTATCGTTGGGGATAAGGCAAGAATCGAAGAAGAGATTGGTGAAAGAACTTATGTGATCAATCTGAATTATGTTGATGTTGATAAGATAACTAATGCATTAGAAATTATGCCGGGAGAAGCTGTCGCTATTGAAGGACAGAATTCCATACTAATTCGTGCAAATCCAGAAACTTTTGCCGAGATCACAAATAGAATAGCAGAGATTGATATTCCTCAAAAACAAATTGAAATTCGTGCCAGACTAATCGAGATTTCAATTTCAGAAGCTGAAAAATTTGGAATCGATTGGTCAAAGCTGAACAATCTTACAACAATTCTTGCTGAGGATCCACTAGCAGAAAATGGTGCAGGATTACCTTTTAATTATCAAGACTCTTCAGGAGAATTACCCCATGGTGAGTTATCTCCTTTCGGTGAACTTCCCGAAGATCAATATTTCCAAAGAATGGATCAATTATCTGATATTGGACATTTCAGCCGTCAACTCACTGCATTTGATATCACAATAGATTGGCTTCTGGCAAATAATGCAGCTCAACTTCTTACAGATACGCGGATTACAGCATTAAATGGCGAAGAAGCTGAAATTCTCATTGGTGAAGTTATTCCTTTTGTTGTGGTAGATAACGATAAACAAGTTCAAGTGGAAAGAGAAGAAGTTGGTATTAAATTAAAGATCAAACCTACCGTTAACAAAGATGGCCAGATTACTACTATGATTGAACCGGAAGTAAGTTCTGTGATGGAACTTGTGGGTGGTTATGTTCCACGAACCAAAGTAAGAAAAATAATCTCGACCGTAACAGTTCCAGATGGAAGGAAAATTATAGTAGGTGGGCTACTTAGTAGTAATGTTATACACACAACTAATAAAGTTCCACTTTTATCTTCAATACCATTTCTTGGAAAATTATTCCAACATAGCGTAAAGGAATTGAAGAAAACAGATCTTATTATTGAAATCACACCAAGAGTTGTTAGTTACTCCGAGGATGTGGAATACAATATAGACGAAAACCTTGAAAAACATTTGATCATAGAAAAAGATTCAAATGAAAATGAAAACCAATAGGGGGGAAAATGAAATTCAATAAGTTTTTATTACTTATAGTTGTTTTGCTTGTTTTTGCAGGTATTTTTTTTACAGCTTGTGATAACCGAATTTTAGATCCTGAAGATGTTGAAGGCGGAAATGAAAATTACATTTTAACAATGTGGGCAGAACCAGACACTATTTATGCTGATAATGAAAATGGAACATATGCTACTATCTATGTTCTTGTAAAGGATCAAAATGATTTTGTTATCTTCGATCAAAGAGTTAATTTTGGTGCGAATATGGGGAATATTATTGCTTATGATATTACAGATAGTACAGGTGTTGCTTCAGTGGAATTCTGGGATGATGGAATTCCAGGAGTTGCAACAATATCTGCATATACAGAGCATATCTATCTTGATGGAGATGGTGAAGAAGCTACCAGCACTTCATCAGAGCAAATGAGTGTACATGTTGTTCCTCAAGGTGGTGGAAACCCTACTGATGTGAATTCGATCGGTTTTGATTCTCAGGGACAGGTGGATATTCAAGTTGCAGGTACAGGCGGAAATGAATCCTATAACTTTATTGTGAGTCTTTATGACGTTAATGGCAATCTTGTTCAAGAACCTAAAGACGTTTATTTCCAGTTTGTTAATGCTCCCGTTGGAACAAATATTAATAATACAATATTTTGGCCAAGTACAGATTCATTATCTGTAGTATCTTCTGGCGGAAAAGCAAGTATTCCGATTAGTAGTGGAGACTATTCAGGTACAGTTAGTTTGAGAGCTTTCACTTACAATGATACAATCCTAATCTCAACGGTAAAATCTGAAATTGTTGTACATTCAGGACCTCCAAATTCTGTTGCGATTTCAATTGGTGGACAAGATACAGGTGAAGAGATGGGTAGCGGAATCTGGAATATTGAATGTGCTGCTTTTCTAACAGATCAATATAATAATCCTGTTGATTACGGGACAGCCGTTTATTTTTCTTTAAGTGACACGGTCTCTTTTGCTTCTATTTATGCTCCTGGTTATGTAGGTAACGAAAATGCTGATGGCGATTCTACAAGTGGAATTGCATATACATATTTGAATTATGATGGAGCCCATATTAATGATTCTATCATGGTAAATGTTGAAGTTTCCAATAGCGTTCCTGGGCAGCAGAATTTTACTGATAGTCAAATTGTGGTTTTACCAATGCAATTTGCTAACATAGAAATGATTGCAATTCCACAGCATGTTGATTGGGATATTTATGATAATCCACCGGATTGGAAAAGTGATGAGTTTAATCTTTCTCCAAAATTTAGAGTAATCGTTCGAGATGGTCAACAAAATCTCATTAGAAATCAGGAAGTTACTTTTACTTCTACATTAGGCGTGCCGGTACGCGAAGATCAATTGGATATGGATCCAACTAATTCAAATTTTGAACCGGATTTTACCGACTTTACTGGACCTGGTAATGATGGTGAACCACTATCTGAGGCAGATGTAAATAATGGCGAGATTGTTCAATTATTTAGATTTTACAAATATGAATGTCCTCCACCTATTCCATCACCTCCTGGATCGATTCAGGCTCAGATCACGGCTACCATTGTGGGAACACAGACTTCTGCTACAGCACAGGTAGTTTTGAATAGATATGTAGATTAAGGAGTATAAATGACATTTACACCGCAATATGCTAAGTTAGGTGAAATATTAGTACATCAAGAAATAGTTTCTGAAATACATATTAAAGAAGCTTTACAAAAGCAAAAAAACTTTCATCTAAAGATAGGACAAACACTGCAGAAGCTTGGATACATAACTGAAAAACAACTTCTTGGTGCATTACATCTTCAACTCGAATATGAAGTTGTAGCTTCTAATGAACTTATGGAGTTAGATCCCGAAATCATTAAGCAAATCCCTGAACCATTCGCTCTGGAAAATCAAATAATGGCAATTCGGGAAGATGGTGGTTCAATTGTTGTTGCTATGGTTGATCCTGAAAATATTGTTATTCAAGATAGTTTAAAGAAAATATTAGGGAAAAATATAATTCCTGTCTTGATTGGCGAAACTACTTTAGCTGATACTTTAGAACGATATTATAAGACGATCAGAACTTCTTCACAGGTAGATGATGCTGTTGGTGAATTTGATTTTGTTGCTGTGGATGAAGATGAAAATGAAATCTCCATAGATTCCAAAGGTGAGACGGATGCACCGGTTGTAAAACTGATAAATCTAATTATTACCGAAGCTATTAAATCTAACACAACAGATATTCATATCGAACCACTCACGAAGAAGACCAGAGTTAGATTTCGTATCGATGGGGCATTACGTGAAGTAATGTCTCCACCGATCGGTTTGCATGCTGGTATGGTTTCTCTGGTTAAGGTTATGGCGAAGCTAAATATTGCAGAGCGAAGGTTGCCTCAAGATGGTCATATTTCTCTTAAAACACCGATGAAAAGTGTGGATGTACGTGTTTCTATTGTGCCAACAGTTACCGGTGAGAAAGTGGTTATGCGTCTTTTGGATAAAGGAGAATTCGGATTTGATCTCACTACATTAGGTTTTACAGATAGTAATTTTGAGATGTTCCATAAATGGATTCGAAGACCTTATGGAATTAACATTGTATCCGGTCCTACAGGTAGTGGTAAATCGACAACTTTACACGCTGCTTTAAAAGAGATTAGAAATATTGAAAATAACATCGTTACTGTGGAAGACCCTGTAGAATATAGATTAGATGGAATTACACAGATTGAAACTAAAGAAAAAATAGATCTTACTTTTGGACGATCATTACGGTCTGTGTTGCGCCAAGACCCGGATATCGTTCTTATTGGTGAGATTCGAGATGAGGAAACTGCTGATATTGCTATCAAATTCTCTTTGACCGGTCACCTAGTTTTCAGCACATTGCATGCAAATGATGCTCCTTCCACCATAACCCGACTATTGGATATTGGAATTCCAAGTTATCTGGTAGCTTCATCATTGAATCTGATTATGGCTCAGAGATTGGTGCGAAAAGTTTGTAATAATTGCAAAATTGATTACACACCAACTTCTAAAGAACTAGCAAGCGCAGGTATCTCGGAAGAAGAAGGTAAGCACATTAATTTTAAGAAAGGTGAAGGTTGTGTTCATTGTGATAATACGGGATATTCAGGAAGAACTGGTATCTTTGAAATGTTAGAGATAACACCGGAAATCCGTAAGTTGATATTTACTGGTGAAAATCAAGATGTGATTCGCGATGCTGCAATAAGAAATAATATGATGACACTTCATGAAAGTGGAATAGAAAAAGTGAAAATGGGAATTACTTCAATTCAAGAGGTAATCAAATTTACAATATCAGAACAATGATAAAATTAAGGAAAATTTATGGCTAGTTTTCAGTATGCAATTAAAGATGTAAAAGGAATTCGCGTAGATGGTGTGATTAAAGCAAACTCAATGGATGAAGCAGTAGATAAGCTTACCCAAGAGGGGAATGTTATTATTTCCGTGAAATCTTCTACCGAGGGTGCTTTTAGAGGTAAGATGTCAATGTTCGATAAATTGATGCTTACCATTTATAAAATTAGAACAGGTGTAAGTTTAAAAACTCTTGTGTTTTTTACAAGACAGCTTTCTACAATGTTTTCAGCTGGGCTAACAATAGAAAAATCAATCACAAATCTTGAAAAAGAAGAAAAAAATAAAAAATTCAAAAAGGTTTTATTGGAGATATCCAATGATATTAAGAAGGGATTTAGTTTATCAGAATCAATGGAACAACACCCTGGTGTTTTTAATGCTCTTTATGTATCTTTGGTGAAAGCCGGTGAAGTATCTGGTACATTGCACACAATTCTGGATGAACTTGCAGAATATCTGGAAAAAATAGAAGATACAAAAAGAAAAGTAGGTTCAGCTCTTGCGTATCCCATATTTATTGTAGTATTTCTGGCATTTGTTGTGTGGGCTCTATTTTACTATATTATTCCTATGTTTGCAGCAGTGTATGAAAGCTTCAATGCAGATTTGCCAGCACCAACTTTGGCAGCAATTGCAATCAGTAAACTTATTAGAGAAAATTTATTTTTGACATTGATAACAATTCTAGCGATTTTTATGGGATTCTTCTTATTTTATCTATCTGATAGAGGGAAATTAATCATAGATGCAATTGTGCTAAAGATTCCGGTAATCGGGAAAGTGATAGAAAACTCTATAATGAACAAATTTGCCAGAACATTCAGTATTTTAATGTATGCCGGAGTTCCTATTATGGAAACAATGGAATTGGTTGAAAATGTTGTTCAAAATGCAGTTATCCAGAGAGCAGTACAGAAAGCCAGGAAAATGGTGAAAGAAGGATTCACTGTTGCTGGCGCTTTCAGAAAGACAAAAGTATTTCCTTCAACTCTTTTACAATTAATGGCAACTGGTGAGGAAACAGGAGATATGGATAGCCTGTTGCGTAGAGCAGCAGAATTTCATCAAAAACTTGTTGATTCTGTAATCGATAGACTTACAGCATTGATAGAGCCGATGTTAATCATTCTGATGGCTGGAGTTGTTGGATATATAATCATTATTATCTATCTTCCAATATTCAACCTGGGGCTGGCTATCAGCTCGGGAATGAAATAAATAAAATATTTGCCCGGGTATCCGGGCATTTTTATTATGTTTTATCTAATCATTTTTATATTTGGCACTGTCTTTGGTAGTTTTTTCAATGTTTGCATCTCACGTATTCCAAAAAAAAAATCAATTGTTTTTCCTGATTCAAGCTGTCCTAATTGCAAAACAAAAATTAAACCATATCATAATATTCCAATTATTAGTTATATTTTATTAAAAGGTAAATGTGCCTATTGTGGATCAAAGATAGATATTCACCATTTTTTCGTAGAGTTATTAACACCAGTTCTACTTATTCTTCTTTATGCAGGACAGAACGAACAAATCTCGTTAGTTTTTTTTAAATATGCAATTTTTATTTCATTCGGTTTGATCATCTTCTTTATTGATCTTTATCATTCTATTATTCCTGATAAATTATCTTTTCCATTAATAGTAATTGGTTTATTTTTTTCAATTCTTCCGAATACGGATGTTAGTTGGATCTCATCTGTTATAGGTTCTTTATCGGGTTTTATACTATTTTTTGGGACTGCTTTTATCTTCCAGAAGACAACAGGTAAAGATGGACTTGGAGGAGGAGATATTAAACTTATTGCTGCTATTGGAGCTTTCCTCGGTATATGGGGAACTCTTTTTACAGTAATATTCTCATCCCTTATAGCACTTGTTTTATTATTGATTATAAAACATGACAGAAAAAAACATTTTCCCTTTGGACCATTCATCATTGCAGGAGCATTTACTTATATTCTTGCTGGAGATACTTTAATAATGTTGTATTTGAGATTGTTTAATATATTTTAAGTGCATTTGTATTATTACAGCAGTAATTATCCTAACAACTCATCATAAATGTCGCGAGTTAACTTTGATAGAGGTCGTTTCTGGAAGTCTTTGGAGTTATAATAATTTCCGAATGCTATTTTGTATATTTCACTTTTTGATAGTCCTAGTGAATCAAAACTTTTTAAAAAATCGACATAAATATCATTATATTTATGACATCTATCAATCATATCAGCAACTACGTCAGTGTGCATCTGATAGATTTCTTCAATTTTAAACATGGCACAATTATTCTTTATTTGTAATTTACAATCATCTAACTTCTGTTTTTTCTTATTTGTTATTTCAATTCTGAGATTCCATTTAGAAGAAATAGCATGAGTTTTGTCTTTAGCAATATCTTTATAGGTGAATCTGCCATCTTCACCAAATCCAGATAAATATGGATGTACGTAATTATGTAATTCGTTAGGATTTACATGTCTATTTCCTTTTAATCTTGAATTGCAAATAGTGCAAGAAGGTATCAAGTTGTAGAAGGACATTTGGAATAATGGATACAGTGATTTAGGAAAGAAATGATCAAAATCAGGACGCACAATTTTTTTCTCATCTTTGGTTACAGTATTTGTATATAATCTATTACAATATGGACAAACACTAACATTTACGGCTTCAGCTAATTTATATGCATCCCATTTTGTAGAATTAGTTGCTTTAGAAGAAAAAGATGTATAATTTAAGATTTCATCAATAAGGTTGTAAGTTTGAATATTATCCTTCTTTGGTTTTACAATAGAACCGAATTGTCTTACAAAATCATTATGTATAGTTGCTAATCCATCAGGTTTTTTTGTTAATATCTCTTCCAATTTTTGTTTGATAAAATTCAATAAATTATGAAAATCAGAAATGTCAGAATCATCTAATTTTGGTTCGATTCTACCCAGAATTGCATCTTTACAACTTAAGTAATGTTTCTCACAAATTTCGTCTTCATTTTCCAGATGAATTTTTATCATTGTGTTTCTCCATCTTGTTGTTGAACATCATCTTGAGCTTTTCTCTTAAAACTGGTTCACCGATGATTTTTATTACTTTTTTAATAGTATTTTCATTCTCAAAATTGTTTTCATCATTCAACCACTTTATCACTTCCTGAATTTTATTTTTAGCAAACATTCCAATAAAACCTTCGTTCAGAAAGAAACCATCTTTATAGAGAGAATAAATATTGGCACCAAATGGTTGTAAGTCATTTTTCATAACTTCTATTATCGGCCAGTTATCCTTGTCATAATCCGTTATATTCAACCGAATGACATTATTTGCTGGCAAATCTGATGTACAAATCGGTTTATTGGAAGTTAAGATGATTTGTAGATTCTTATCTGGAAAATCTGAATTCAAATATTTTAGAAAAATGCTTATAAACTTCTGTATCCAGCTTGGATGTAAATACATGTCCGGTTCATCCATTAAAATTAAAAGATCATTTTTAACTT
>Ga0075123_10000069_pt1 | contig 47182 bp, 43 predicted proteins | sample AntAceMetag02UKX_FD_69808 | JGI IMG/M metagenome (GOLD analysis project Ga0075123, IMG submission 69808) | Saline lake microbial communities from Ace Lake, Antarctica - Antarctic Ace Lake Metagenome 02UKX | ecosystem: Environmental > Aquatic > Non-marine Saline and Alkaline > Saline | place... | reverse complement strand
TTTTGAATAGTCCTAGCTTTATTATCTATTTCTGTAGTCATTTTATATTATCCTCAACGGTAGTTTCTAAAGAAGTGATAAATTATGCAATTTTCTAACATTGTTTATTCTTCTTTTATTAGTTTAAGTTTTTTATTTATCACAGTTAATGTATTTTCTTGTAGTTTATTAAACCAAACTTCTGATATTATATCTTCACTGTTTATTCTAGTAATACCTAAAGAACCTGTTATCATTCCTACCTGTGTTCCAAATTCTCTAACAACTAGTAATGGGAATTCTAAATATATATGTGACATTATTGATATTGAATCTTCTTTGGAAAAATCTGAATCAGAAAACAAAATGCTAAGGCAATCGGCTGATAAACTTATGACATCAAGTATTTTATTAGCAATATCATCAGGATTTTTACTTCTTGCATACGCTATTATCGCACTGCTATAGCTTATTGCAAATACTAAATCCAAGATATCCCAAAATTCAGATGTAATGATGTATAATTCAGAAATTAAGTGATCAATGTATCTGTGAATTGGATTATTATCTCGAAAGACTATATACCTATCATAATGTAACAAAAACACTAAACTGTCTTCAAGACAAATATTGCATAGTTTGATTGATTTCAGACTAATTTCATTGAATAATAATGTATTTTCTTTTATTAAACTAAAGATCGTGTTTTCATCAACTATTTGTTTGATTTTCAGAATTGCATAAAGACTTCTATAATCTTTATCTAATTCGAGTCTAAACTCGAAAAAATTGACTGCTTCATCTTTTAACCATTCATTATCTACCCAGTTTTCAATTAATAGATTTGATTTGAAATTTAAATAAACCACATCATTTGAGTAAAAGTCTAGACCTCTGTTAATCCATGATAATGATTCCTTTATCTTATCTAATTTTTTATATACATGAGCGATTTCAAAAAAACCATAACGATATTCAAGAAGTCTAGTTTCATTATCATTAATAACTTGTAACATTAGATTTAGACCTTCTTTGTCTCTATTATAAATACGTGATAAAGTAATCCCCTTACTAAAAAGAGCTTGAGGTAACTTTGGATTGATTTTTAAAGCATTATCGTAGCAATTTATTTCTTTTTCATGTTCACCAATATTAAAATATACACTCCCAAGGTTTTTCCATGCTTGCTCAAAATTCGGATTTAATTGTAAGCAAATTTCAAAATGTTTAATGGAATCCTGTTTATTACCTAAATAACTTAGAGAATTTGCATAATTATAATGATAGATAAAATGTTTATTGTTTTTTACTAAAAAATTTTTAAACAGATTTTTGGCTTTAATAATTTTCCCTTTTTGATTGTTTTGTATACCATCTTCTGCTAAAATACAAGCTTTTGTTAGATAATGATTATCGTTTCCTGAAATTTTAATAACCTTATTTATATTATGAATAGCTTCTTTATAATAAAAGCTTTTGTATTGACTTTGAGCTAAACCTTCTAAAACAAGAACATCATCTGGAGTTTCTTTTAATAAATTTTTAAAGTAAAATATGGCTTTCTCGAAGTCTTTAGAAAAGTAATATTTCCAAGCTAAAATTTGGGAATTTGAAATTTCATTAAATTCAAGATCCTTGATTCCATCAACTAATAACTTTATACTGAATGTATCTTTAACATAATTTGATACAGATTCCCAATTAATTATACTCAATTTATTAGTTTTAGGAATTTTAAATGTATAAGTTTTTTGAGTTGAAGTTAAATCTACATTTAAATCATTATACCAATACCAATAAGCTTCATAATCCTTTTGGTTATAGACAATCAACATAACAGGTTCTAATTTTGTATTGAATAATCCTAAAGTAGAATGCTTTAATTTAATTGATATTGTTTTTGAGTTAATATTCTTAATCTTGCTTTTTAGCTGTACAGAAAAACTTAGACCGGTTACATTATTTTTTGATACAATGTTAACGATGAAATCGATTCCATAATCATGCTCTGGTTTATCAACAAACCACTCATTTGGAACATGATTATTAAAGAACTTTGTTGATTCAGTTTCTAAAATGTGATTATTATGTCTAATTGGTTTATTCATTTGTTATTATCATTGATTGTACTCAAATTTATTCGTTTATTTTTCATTACCTTCAATCTCCAATTCACGATTATGAATTTTCTATTTGTTTGATTGCTGTCAAATATTTTAATAATTGTTTTAAATAAAATATTCTATAATTGACGTCTTGGGTTGAATAAAAAAGTTTACAGCAATTAAATAGGGAGATAAGAATGAAGCAGGCCGGCTTGGATCTAACACAGGGTAATATATCCAAGAACATGATGAAATTGGCATTGCCTATCATGTTGTCCAATTTCCTGCAGATGTTTTACAATCTTACAGATGCTTTCTGGTTGGGTAAACTGGGAGAGAATGCCCGGGGAGCGGTATCAGCTGCTGGTATTGCCTTTCCGATTATCTTCTTCTTATCATCATTCGGATTTGGTTTCGTAGTAGCAGGAACAGCTCTGATCGCTCAATACAGGGGTGCTGGTAAATTTGAAATGATGCGGAAAGTTGTGGGTCAATTTGCCTTCATTCTGGTGATTTTCTGTGCTCTATTCATCAGCGGTAGTTTTATTTTCCTGGATAAAATTCTTGCTCTGCTTCAGGTTCCAGACGAGATATTTATCGTTACATCCCAATATATTTCAGTTATCCTGGTTGGTGTTGTGTTCATGTTCACTTTTATTTCTTACCAGAGTTTTGCTCAGGGTCTGGGAGATACAGTATCTCCTATGAAGATACAGATCATATCTGTTTTTATTAATCTACTTCTTGATCCTATCTTTATTTTCGGAGTATGGTTTTTTCCCCGGCTTGAAGCTGTGGGAGCTGCATATGCCACATTAATTGCCAGGGTCATAGCTGCTGTTCTGGCTATCATTTATTTGAAAAAAAAATCTCCTATATTAGTACCTAGATTAAAAGACTTGATCCCGGATAAAGTGATGTTGAAAAAGATCTTGAAAATAAGTATTCCAGCTTCTCTGGGTCAGTCGATTACCAGTTTTGGCTTCTTGTTGCTGCAGGGCTTTGTAAATAGTTTTGGAACTGTGGTGATAACGGTATTCTCCATAGGTAATCGCTTAACTAGTTTCTTTATGATGCCGGCAATGGGTATAAGCAATGCTTTAGCAACGGTGGTAGGGCAGAACCTGGGAGCGGGGAAAGTTACTCGTGCAGTACAAAGTGTGAAGAAAGCATTCATCTTAATAATGAGTATAATGCTGGTTGGGTGTACAATTTTATTCTTCTTTGGTGCCTTCTTGACCCGTTTCTTTATTAATGATCCAGATGTTATAAATATAGGATTGAGGATGTTTCGTGTGACATCACTGGCATCTTTTATCTTTGGAATTGTCTTTATCTTCATGGGAGTATTCAACGGTTCCGGTCACACCAAACCAACTATGCTGCTGAATATTGTGCGGCTCTGGGGTTTACGTATTCCATTTGTCTTGATGCTATCAGGTTTAGCTTTGGAGTATGTAAAAATAGATTTCTTAAATTCTTTTCTGCAATTTATGGCAAAACCTTTAGCTAAATATCCTTACGATGCTCTCTGGTGGTCGATGGTTATTTCAAATAGTATTATTGCAATATGGGCTTTCTTAATTTATAGAAAAGGAAAATGGAAAACAGGAAGTATTTAATGAATTTTGCACAAATAAGTATTTTTGAAAAATACTTAGAAGTTTCTAATAAACATGAGGAAATATGGAAAAGAAAAATTCAAAACTAGTAATGGAATATAAAAGTAATGAAATCCTCAAAGTATTTTTCGAGATCCATACATTAAAGAATCTTTTCAGACAAGGTTGTTTGAAGAAAGGAGTTGAAAAGAAATTATGTGAAAATGTTGCAGATCATAGCCCTTCAATAACGATGCTAACTTGGCTAATAGCTGACAGATAATTTCCCAAGCTTGATATGATGAAAAACGTCAAATCCTCAGATTTCTACTATCGACACTTTTTGGAAGGTTATTAAACTGAATTATACTTTGCGCAAACCCTTTGATATGCTTATAGATATAGAAGTTTTTGAGACAAAAAAAGAGCTGCTAATTTCACAATTAACAACTCTTGTTATATATGGCGGGAGCGACGGGACTCGAACTCGCGACCTCCTGCGTGACAGGCAGGCGTTCTAACCAACTGAACTACACCCCCGCATTTCTCACTTAATTCACTCGAGCACATTTAGATTTGCCGGTTTATGTGTCAAAGATTTTTTATATTTTATTAAAAATATCTTATATAAACTAAGCTGGGCAAATCTTATCTTTATATTTTACAAATAATTAAAGATCTTGAATGTTCTTTAAAGCTCTATGAGCAGTAGCAGGTGTTATCCCATCCCCAGAGATATAACCCTTAACAGGTTTACCTTTTGGTTTACCTTCATTATCCATTCGATAGAATTCAACCGGAATGCGAACAGCAATATTATCTTCAATTAGAATATCTTTTCTATCCTCATCACTTTTGAATGGATTATGTGTCAACCAGCCTAATCCAATTGCCGCAGTTCCGTCTTTTCCACTAACGTTCTTTCTTTCTGAACCGATAAACTCACGTTTTTCTTGTGAAATATTTGGAGAATTAATACTGGAAGTTACAATTCCAATTTTTTCATTATTTTTATAGATCATTCTTCCGGTAACAATTCCCTCAGAAATAAAAAGAACCATTCTTTTATCAGTATTAGAATCAATATCCTTTTGCAGTGCTTTTTTACCCACGAAATTTTCTTTATCTATATCGATTGCTGCATTAAAAAGAGGTGCATTTGTCGGAGTGTGATCTTTATCATATTCACTTCCATTAAGCGGTAATCCGAAATTTCCAGCAGAAATTCTATTTTCATCTCTACCGCCAAGTCCCACGACCAATCCACCAAGATCTAAAGCTTCCAATACAATACGTTTAAACTGATCTTCTGCAACTGCGACAGGAACATATAACTCCCATCCCCAACGGTTTGTGTATCCTGTTCTACTTATAAAATAATAATGTTCTTCAAAATCAAATTCATTAAAAGTAAAAAATTTCATATTCTTGGATGGTTTATTTCTATTTTTTACGACATGTTCACCATAAAGTTTGGTTATCAGTTTATAGGATAAGGGACCTTGTATATCTATTTTTACAAGGTCATCAGAAATGTCTTTAATGTACACATCTTCATTTTCGTTTAAATATTCACATATGAAATCTGCATCAGAGATCATGTTTTTTTCTTTATCTGTAATATCGTGACCTGCATTAATTACTAATATAAAATTATCCTCTTTCACACGCATAATAATCAGATCATCAAGAACGGTTCCTTCTTCAGTAAGTAAAAGTGTATATTTACATTGCCCGATTGTCATATTTTTCACGTCAGCTGTAAGTACACGATCAAGAAGATTTATAGCATCTAATCCTGTAAATTGTATTTGTGCCATATGATCAATGTTAAATATCGCAACTTTTTCTATAGCTTTTGCTTCTTCTAAAATAGAAGTAAGGTAATTAACTGCCATTTCATACTCACCAAAATTACTTGTTTTCAGTGGTGAATAATCTTTTTTAAATCGTTTAGATAATAGTTTTTGATACCACTCTTCTGCATTGTAAAGAACTGTTTTGCGCGGTATATTGGGGAAATTAAATCCAATTTTATTCATTAAAATACTCCTTAATTTAAACATAATTTTTGTTAATTTTATTCTGAGCTTTTATTTGTAAAGTATATTATGATTTATTAATATTTACTTGACTTATTATTATTAATTTTATTCATAAATTTAAAAAAACAAGGAACATCTAATGACAAAGATATTAATTGTTGAAGATGAACGGATGATAGCAGAAGATATTAAATATATATTAAACCATTATAATTATGAGATTGTCGGTATTTTCAAAAATGGTAAAGATGCTATAGATAGTGTATCCAAAAAGAAACCTGATATTATTCTAATGGATATTATGCTTGAAGGTGACATTAATGGTATCGATACGGGAAGGATCATACTTAAAGATCATGATATTCCAATAATTTTCCTTACTGCTTTTGCTGATACAGAAACAGTTGAATCTGCAAAAAATGTAACACCATACGGTTATATTTTAAAGCCTTTTGAACAAGCGGAATTGTATGCTGCCATAGAGATCGCACTGATTAAACACAACACTGAGAAAAAATTGTACGAAAGCAATGCACAATTTGAAAGTATGTTTCTTGGTAATCCTGAACCTTGTGTATACCTTAATAATGACTTTGAAATTGTGGACATAAACCCAAAATTTAAAGAGTTGTTTGGATTTTCCCTTATTGATATAAAAGATAAGAAAATCAACTCAGTGATTATACCTGATGGATATAACGAAGAAGCTGCAGAATTGAATAATGATACACTTGATGGATATGTGTATTTTGATACATTAAGAAAGAAAAATGATGGTAATCTGATTCCAGTATCTATCTCCGCTGCACCAATAATTATCAAGGGTGAGCCTAGAGGATCATTTGTAATATATAAAGATATTAGTAAAAGAAAAAAAGTTGAAGAGGAAAGAAAAAAACTTATTAAGAAACTTCAAAAAACACTTGATGAAATAAAAACTCTTGAGGGCTTAATCCCAATTTGTTCTCATTGCAAAAAAATTCGTGATGACTCGGGTTATTGGAGTAATGTAGAACAATATATTTCCAAACACTCAAATATTGATTTCAGTCATGGTATATGCCCCGACTGCTTAGAAAAATATTATCCAAAACAATATTTGAAAATGAAAAAAAATGGGAAAATATAGAAAATAAAATAGAATGAATTTAAAAAAGAGAAGTTATAGAATCATTTGTGATTGTAGAATTATACAAGTGAAAAAAGAAATAGCTTTCCTTCACAAAATAAATAATCAACAATTTAGAATAATTTCAAAAAAAAATTAGATTACATGCAGAACAAAAAAGCTCCAGCTAAATTAATTGATGGTCCAATAGGGAAAACTTTAGCTAAAATGACTATTGCAATGACACTTGGAATGGTGGGCATGGTTGCATTCAATTTGGTTGATACGTTTTTTGTTGGAAAACTTGGAACAGATCAATTAGCTGCATTAAGCTTTACATTTCCGGTGATATTAGTAATTTCCAGTATTGCATTAGGTTTAGGGTTTGGAGCTTCTGCAGTTATTTCACGAGCAATTGGTGAAGGTGATCAGCACAAAGTTCAAAGACTAACAACAGATAGTTTGCTGTTAGCATTGATCATCGTTTTTGGATTTGTAATAATTGGACAATTCACAATAGAGCCTTTATTCAAAGCTTTAGGCGCAACTTCTAAAATAATTCCTTACATAAAAACATATATGAGAATTTGGTATTTTGGAATGCCTTTTGTAGTTGTTCCAATGGTTGGAAATAATGCGATCCGTGCAACTGGAGACGCAAAAACTCCCAGTATTATCATGTTAATTGCAGTCTGTATAAATACAATATTAGATCCATTATTGATATTTGGAATTGGGCCTTTACCAGAACTTGGAATCAAAGGTGCAGCGATAGCGACTATTATCAGTAGATTTACAACTTTCACTGTTGCATTATGGGTGCTTGCAAAACGGGAAAAAATGATATCATTTAATATTCCTAAATTAACTGAAATTATAAGTTCTTGGAAACTGGTGATGTTCATTGGAGTTCCAATTGCCGGAGCCAGAATTATTATTCCAGTAACAATAGGAATAATAACCAGAATTATATCTTCTTATGGGATAAAGGCTGTAGCTGGCTTCGGGGTAGCTACACGCATAGAATTCTTCTCTCTTGCCGTCATTAATGCTTTAGCGTCAGTTCTTGGTCCGTTTATCGGTCAAAACATTGGAGCTCGAAAATATGATCGCGTTCATGCTGCTATAAATATTAGTCATAGATTTGCAATTTTTTGGGAAATTGCTATTTTCATTTTACTCATTTTATTACGAAATCAAATTGCCGGAGTTTTTAATAAAGACCCGCATGTGATATCAACAATATCACTTTATCTTACTATTGTTCCAGTAAGTTATGCATTGCAGGGAATTTTCATTTTGAGCACTACTGCTTTAAATGTAATGCACAAACCAATACAAGCAGTCAGCCTTACATTTTTCCAGATGTTCATATTATGTATTCCATTTGCATTATTGGGTTCACATTTATTTGGTTTGACAGGAATTTTTATTGCTTTAGCTTTAGCATATGTAATCTCGGGAGTTATTTCTCGTGTTGTTCTATTAAATAATTTAAAAAGAGAGGTCAAAGTATGATTCTGGAAATAAAAGAGATAGGTAGTGAAATTAAAATAATGAGAACTGCTCGCAATTACTTTTGGATATAAATGTATTGCCCTGAATGTGATAAGATAATTACTACAACAAAAAAACAGTGTCCGTATTGCAATACTATTCTGCTTTCTAATAAACCTAAAGATAATGCATCTGATTTTGTAAAAGTATTTGAAAGTTCTGATCTGGGATTAACAGCGATTATCAAATCTATTCTCATCGATGCAGAAATTGAATATCTGGTTCAAGGTGAGCATATGCAGAGTATTCTTGGCGGACAATTCAGTTTTGCTTTTGGTGCAGATATTGGGAAAGTGGAATTCTTTGTTCAAAAAGATGATGAAGAAGTTGCAATTGAACTTCTAAAAGAACTCAATAATTAAAATTCTCGAAAGGTAATAAAATTCTGATATGAAAAAAAATATATATTTGCTTTTAATAGTTGCTTTCTTTATTGGATGCACAACTAAATCACAACCACCTATTGCTAAAATCATTCCCGATACGACTTACATTCATGGTGTTAAACTTATTGATAACTATGCCTGGCTCAAAGATAAAACTCGTGAACAAGAAGATGTTCTTGAGTACATCAATGCTGAGAATGAATATACAACGTCAGTATTGAAGAAAACAAAGAAACTTCAGCAAACCCTTTATCAGGAGATCATTGATCGTATCAAAGAAAACGATGTAAGTGTTCCAATTGAGAAAGATAATTATTTGTATTATTCAAAAAAAGAAATGGGAAAGCAATACTCCATTTATTGTAGGAAAATGATCCAACCAGGTGCTGTTGAAGAAATTTACCTTGATGTTAATAAACTTGCTGAAGGATATGAATTTTTCTCAATTATCGAACGCAAGATCAGCCCTGATCATAATTTTTTAGCTTATGGTGTGGATACTACCGGGGCAGAAGATTACACACTTGTTATCAAAAATCTAATAACTGGAGAATATCTACCTGATAAAATTCCTTTGATCAGTGATATCTCATGGGCAAGCGATAATAAAACAATTTTCTATTCCACTACAGATATTGCCGGTAGATCTTACAAAATATTTAGACACAAAATTAGAACTGAAACAAAAACTGATAAACTAATGTTTACTGAAAATGATGAACGTTTCTGGGTGTGGTTAAGTAAAACAAGAAATAAGAAATATATCATTCTTGGAACAGCTAGTAAAACAACTACTGAGCGTTGGTTCTTAAATACCAATGATCCAAATGGTGAATTCAAAATAATCGAACCTCGCAAAGAAGGACATGATTATTATGTGCTTTCTCACGAAAATAATTTTTACATAATTACAAATAGTAAAGCAAAAAATAATAAATTAATGATCACACAGGTTAATAAACCTTCACAAGAAAACTGGTGCGAAGTAATTCCAACACGTTCCAATGTGTTACTGAATGCCGAAGTTTTCCAAAACCATTTAGTCTTATCTGAACGTGAAAATGGTGTAGAAAAACTGCGAATAATTAATTTGGAAAGCGGAACTGACTATTATGTAAAATTCCCTGAACCAATCTATACATTTTATACATGGGGCAGCTCAGAATACGATTCTGACATACTTCGCTTCACCTATGAATCACTGGTAACACCTTACGTGGTTTATGATTATAATATGAATACAAAAGAGGAGGAATTGCTAAAACAACAAGAAGTACTCGGTGATTATAATTCTGAGGAATATCTTTCAGAAAGAATTTATACCAAAGCAGAAGATGGTTCAGAAATTCCCATTTCACTTCTATACAAAAAGGACATGTTCCGCAAAGATGGTAGTAATCCTATTTATCTAACTGCTTACGGTGCTTATGGTGATTCATTTGATCCTTATTTTTCATCTTCCAGGTTAAGTCTGCTTAACCGGGGAATTGTTTATGCAATTGCCCATGTGCGAGGTGGAAAAGAGATGGGTGAATATTGGTATGAACAAGGTAAGATGCTTAATAAAAAAAATACTTTTGCTGATTTCATTGCCTGTGCTGAATACTTAAAAAAAGAGAATTATGCTGATAAATTAATAATTGATGGTGGAAGTGCCGGTGGACTTTTAATTGGAGCTGTAACCAATATGCGTCCCGACCTTTTTTTTGGAGTGATCGCTGATGTACCTTTTGTCGATGTGCTGAATTCCATGCTGGATCCAACTCTTTCGGCAGTTGTTAGTGAATATCAAGAATGGGGTAATCCAAATGAAGAGATCTATTTTAATTATATTCGCTCCTATTCTCCATACGATAATGTAATCCCACAAGGTTATCCGCATATCCTTGCTTTGGCGGGATTTTATGATACTCGTGTGAATTATTGGGAACCTGCCAAATGGGTGGCTAAACTACGTGCAAACAAAATTAATAACAATCTACTTCTACTGCAAACTAACATGAATGCAGGACATGGTGGTTCTTCAGGACGATATGATTATCTAAAAGAAATTGCTCTAACTTATGCATTTGTTTTAGATATTTTGGAGATTAACAAATAGCTAATCATAAGTTTTGACAAAAGGCTCCATTGTTTGTGTCGAGAAACCAGTTATTAGTCTAGTATTTTATTTCAATAATACCATCCTTTTAGTTTTCACATAACCTTTAGTTTTCAATTTATAAAAGTAAATGCCTGATGAAACATTTTTACCATTGTCATCTATTCCATCCCATCTAATTGAATGCTGTCCTGCTGACAGCTGGTCACTGACAAGCTGTTTCACTTTCTGTCCTTTGATATTATAGATATTGAGTGAAACCTTTGAATTCTCTTTAAGAGAGTAGTTTATTATTGTGGATGGGTTGAAAGGATTTGGGTAGTTTTGATGTAAAAAGACTTCAGGAGTTTGAACAATTACATTGTCATCTATTTCTACATAAGGTGGAGCTCCGTATTCGTAAGCTCCCATATCAATGATAGCACCTCCATTCCCATCTCCATCCCAGATGCGCAGGTTACCGATTATATCCCAGGGTGGCAAATTCAATCCTGTAGTATCAGGAATACCAGAATCTATGCAGGGAGAATCTTCAAGTAAAGAGTATGGATCTTCTCCTGTTCCTACAAATAAAGGATCTTCATCAATATTGCCTTCTCCAACCCAACTACCTTGTATATCAGAATATGTTGCGATAATAGAACCAGTTAAAATATATATTTCTTCAGGTGTATCATTCCAGAGAATGCAATTTACTAAAGTGAGATTAGAATTAAGACACCAAAATCCGCCACCATTAGCATCAGAAGAATTACCTGAAATTGTCACATTTATTAAACTCGGAGAGGATTGATTACAGTAAATTCCACCACCATATTCAGCAGAATTACCTGATATTAATACATTAATTAGATATGGATTGGAACTAAGACTGCAATTGATCCCACCACCAACAAAAGCACTATTATCTTTTATTATCACATTTTGTATAATCGGATTAGATTCATAACAGCAAATTGCTCCGCCATTGCTATCAGTAGAATTACCTGTTATAGAAACATTCACTAAAGACGGATTGGAATTATAACAACAGTAAATCCCGCCACCAGAATTAGCAGTATTACCTGATATAGTCACATTATACAAACTTGGACTGGATTCATAACAGTCGATCCCGCCACCATGTTCAGCAGAATTACCAGATATTGTTACATTTTCTAAACTTGGATTTGATGTATTGCTACAAGAAATCCCGCCACCATATTCAGCAGAATTTCCTGTTATTGTTACATCCTGTAGAATGGGATCGGAATTCCCACAGTAAATCCCGCCACCCAAGGAACTAGCAGAATTATCTGATATTGTTACATTGTGTAGAATCGGATTAGATTCATAACAGTAAACCCCAGTTCCACTAACAGCAGAATTTCCTGTTATTGTTACATCCTGTAGAATGGGATCGGAATTTCCACAGTAAATCCCGCCACCCAAATATGAATAACCATTTGTAATCGTAATGTTCTCAATGGAAAAATTATTATCGTTATCGCAGAATAAAATTCTACTCAATTCTTCACCATCTAAAATTGTAGAAGTCTCATCTTCTCCGATTAATGAAACATAACTTCTACAATATAATGGAAACATCTCACCTGTACCGGAAGGTGAATAGATTCCATTCGACAGATGAATTGTGTGAGTATTTGTACTATCTGGAAGAATCTTCACAAGCGCACAAGAGATTGTAAGTAAAGGATCATCAACTGTTAATCCGCTATTATTATTAGAACCATCAGGGCTTACGTACAGATCTTGATCTACCTGCTCTATATAGGCATTAAGAATGTCAAATGTGAAGTTATCGATCGGATAGGCAAAGAAATCATCCGGTTGTAATACAGTGAACGTATCTACAATTACATCTATATTTTCACAATTATCAGCATACAGATCACGACCTAAAGTACCTGCAATATTCAAATATATATTACATCTATTTTCACTATCAAACACAGGTATGGAATTATTACTACAGCAAATCCCACCACCACTATGAGCAGTATTATTTGAGATGAATACATTCAATAGAATCGGAGAGGAATTATCAAAACAGCAAATCCCACCACCATAATTATTAAGTCCTCCCGAAGTAGAATTACCTATTATGGTTACATCCACTAATCTCGGATTAGAATTATCGGAACAGCAAATCCCGCCACCAACTTCAGCAGAATTACCTGCTATCGTTAAATTTTCTAAATGCGGAGAGGAATTTTCACAATAAATACCACCACCAGCACTTTCATGCGCTATATTTCCAGTGATGTTATTATGTATAATAGACGGGTTTGATTGGTAACAGTAAATCCCGCCACCTTCCTCCTCATCGGTATAACCATTCGTGATTGTAAAACCTGTTAAAACTGCCGTGGAATCTTCATTACTTGCAAAAATTACAACACTACCATAATGATTCCCATCAATAATGGTTTGTGAAATGTAGGTTGTATCCTGGGTTGTTAAAAATAGCGATACTACTGTGATCAGCTTTCCATTGTAGTTAATATTCTCCACATAAGTTCCAGGCTGTACAAGAACTGTATCAGTATTTACAGAAACATTAATTCCAATCTGGATCGTGGGTTGATCGGCAGGAATGTTGATGATTGTTGCTGAAAGAGAAAGAGTAGAAAGAAAAAACATAAAAATAATAAATGCAGTTTTTATTTTAATCTCCTTGGGTGAAACCTTTGCATTGGTTGAGCATTAGCAAAACCTTGCGAATGGTTTAACTCTAAAAACCAGTGCGGAAATTTTACCCATCCGCAAGGTTTCCTTTATTTTAAAAGAACCATTTTTTTGATTTTTTCATCATTGCCAGCTTTTAGTTTATAGAAATAGACACCTGATGATACTGGCTTACCTTTATCATCCCTTCCCTCCCAGATAACAGTATGCTCTCCAGCAGGTTTGCTTTCGTTTACCAGAATTTTCATCAGCTGACCTTTAATGTTGTAGACATTGAGTGTGACCTGGGAATTTTCTTTGAGAGAATAATAAATAGTTGTTTCCGGATTGAATGGGTTTGGGTAGTTGTGAAATAATTCGAAGCCAACACTGGTGATTTCATTTGAATCCTCAATTCCTACCGGGATGATCAATCCATTTATATCATATCTGGAAAAGAAATTCCAGATCTCTTCGGATGCGTCGATATCACGATTTGCACCTGAGTTTCCAGGCCAGGTATGTCCAGCACCAATTATTTTATAATGTACAACTGAAACACCATTATCACCTTCATCATAAACGTGCAGTTCAACGGTGCTTCCATCATTAGGATCAAGATCCGGCAATGCTGTTATTGTTGGCGTAGCATTGCAATTATTATAATCAACCCAATATTGAAGCACATCATCTATAGACTCTGCCCAGAGTATACCATTATAAGGCACTATGCTATCGGAGGTTCCATGCATTTGCAGAATCGGAATTGGATGCTGTGGATAGCTGTTGTTATATGTTTCCGGAGTCATCGAGCCGGTAACAGAAGCAATCGCAGCAATCCTCTCACTCAATTGACTTGCCAACAGAAAACTCATAAAACCACCGTTGGACATTCCAGTGCTGAAAACCCGGTCAGGATCAATATTGAATTCTGCAGAAAGTGAGTCGATCAATGCCTCTGTAAAGCCTACATCATCTATGTTGCTCCCGACACAACAGCCCCCGACATTCCAATGAGTGCTGCCTTGAAACAATGCACCCTGAGGATGGACTAATATAAATCCTGCACTATCGGCAATAGATCGAAAATCACGTTCAACCATCTGATCATAAGCGTATTCTCCAAATCCATGATAATTGAGAACCAGGGGAACGGGTGTATCCCCTGTATAACTGGCTGGTACATAAAGAATGTATTCTCTTTGCATCTGGTCATGTGTTATTGACCCACAGATGGTTTGCTGAGCAAAACACAAAACTGATAATCCTGCCAGGAAAAGAATAATTACTAAATATTTCATATTAACTTCCTTTTTTGTTTATTTCATTAAGATCATTTTCCTCGTCTTTTCGATATTATTGGTTTTCAATTTATAAAAATAAATCCCTGAAGAAACTGGTTTACCATTATCATCCCTGCCATCCCAGATCACAGTATGCTCACCAATAGGTTTGATCTCGTTTACAAGAGATTTAATTAACTGTCCTTTGATGTTGTAAACAATTAGATTTATTGCACTGTCTGTTGGTATAGAAAACGATATTGTTGTTTCAGGATTAAATGGATTAGGGTGGTTTGATAATTGAAATGGATCAATTGAAATAATGTCATCTTCAGAATCAGTCTCTGCAGAAAGACGAACTAACCAGAAATCACAAGATCCGGCTCCATAAGATCCTGTATCTCCTGCGATGATATATCCTCCATCAGCTGTTTGTTTGATTGAATTAGCATAATCAGAACCTGGAATTCCATATGTTTGAGTCCAATCCTCGTTACCATTTCCATCTGTTTTTACTAACCAGAAAGCACCAGAACCTGCTCCATAAGACCATGTAACTCCTGCGACGATGTATCCTCCGTCAGATGTTTGTTGGACTGAATGAGCTCTCTCATTATATTCACCTCCGTATGTTTGAGTCCATAAGGTATCCGGAGGGGGGATTGAGCAATAAGTGAAATTGAGCATAATGCAATTAATAAAATTAAAAAAATCTTTTTCATTTTTTCTCCTAGGTTTAAATTTTTTTTGCTGCTAATGTTTTGTGCACGCCACGTTCTTCTCACTTTTCTCTCAATCTTAATTTGGAGTGTTTTGTTACCAGCAATTCTTTTTCCAAAAATAGACAAATAGACAAACGAGTTTCACTTGTTCGGCGACTGCCGGATAAACAAATAGCCAACAAAAACTAATCCCTGACACAACGAACCGAAAAGCCATTCCACTTATAGTGGCTGCCCCGGCTTACATTGGCGTAACTGCAATACAGCCTCCGTATCCAAGCGTAGCTACCACTCTCAGTAGAAGACCAAAAGAAACCGTTGAAGCTCAAATCGTTGAAAGTACCAGAGTAGTAATAGCGGTACCCGCCAGGAAGGAAGCTAAAACCGCTACTATCAAATTCAGGATCATTATCTAAAGCTCCATCGCTCCATAGGTCTGCACTGCCGGCAAGTTTACTGCCTTCGTTAGTACCTCGCCAGCCTTCTGCATGGGCTTCAGTGTAACTCATTCCGAGATACATCTCCAATTCCATTATTTCTTCATCGGTTGGGACATGCCAACCCTCAGGAGTAAGTCCTCTTGGGTCATCGATAGCATACCAGTTGTAAAGATTGCCATATATATCAGTATTTGATGGATCATTGTCATAAACACAGTATGCCTCAGTAGAAAGTCCAGCCCAGGTGCTATTATCTGTAACATTAGGGATAGGGTTTCCGTTTCTGTAATGGGTTACTTTGAGATTCTCGATCATCCATTCCTGGTCACCAATAATCAGCGTCTGGTATTCATTACCGTCAATATCAGTGACAGTTCCATATAATCCTGTCGTAAATTCCCAGACTGGACCTTCAGTTTCATCTAATCCATCACTGGCTACTATCTTCCAATAATATGTAGTTCCATTATCCAGTGTGCCAGGATCATAGTTCATGCTTGTATGATTAGAGTTGATAAGTGGAGGAGAGGATGAAACTCCAAAATAAACATCGTATGTTAATTCATCTCCATTAGGATCACTACAAGTCCATGATAAAATTGTATCAATCGATAAATCGGATACACCATTCACTGGATTTGGGTTTGAAGGTGGATTAGGTGCTTCTCCAAAAATAGCTACAGTAATTAATTCACTTGTTGTAATATTCTCGGAAGTATCTTTGGCTTTAGCATAGATAGTATGAGAACCATTGAGTCCGGTTGTGTCCCAACTATAACCATAAGGTTCACTACTGTCTTCAAGTACACTTACACCATCTATATAGAACTGCACAAAATCTATTTCTTTATTATCATCTGCTTCTGCTACGATATTTACTATTGTACCTACTGATATATCAGAATTATCTGGTGGATATGTTATCATTACCGTTGGTGATTCTGTATCACTGCTTGTGCTTTCTTTACTACAGCTAAATGTGAATAAGAAAAAAATCATTATTACAAGAAAACAGAAAACTTTTACTTTTTTCATGCGACCTCCTCTTTGTCCTCCGAAGCTTTTTACTCAACTTTTTTTCAAAAACATCGGAGATCTAATTAATTCATTCTAATTGCATTATCTTCATAGTTTTTCCTTAATTCTTATTTGAGTAAGATCATCTTCTTTGTTTTTTCGAAATTAGTGGTTTTGAGTTTATGGAAGTAAATTCCTCATCACTATTGAAAGTTACAACACTTCCATTCTGATTACCATCAATAACAGTTTGAGAAATATAGGTTGTATCCTGGATTGTTAAGAATAGTGATGCTACAGTAATCAGTTTTCCATTATAATTAATATTTTCTACATAAATTCCCGGTTGTACAAGAACAATGTCACCATTTACTGCTGCATTAATACCGGCTTGTATTGTGGGTTGGTCTGCAGGAATATTGATGATAGTAGAAAAAAGATAGGTTGATAAAAGAAAAAATTGTAAAATAAAATAAATAATCTTCATATCGCACTCCTTTTTATAAATGGTTGTATCGTAATGAAGATCTAAAGAAGTGCAAGTGTATTAGAAGAGGGTCAGAAGCATATAAGCCTATATAAACTTTACACTTCCTTATCTACAGAAACCAAAAAGTGTTGGATATTATTTAGTGTCAATTATTTTATTTATATATTATTTGTGGTATAAATTATTTTACATATAAATTTTCATGCTATTATAAAAATACGCTCAGAAAAATTCTGAGCGTATTATTATTATTAGATAGCCTTCAAGGTTATTTCATTAAGATCATTTTTTTCGTTTGTTCATAATTTTCAGTTTTCAGTTGATATAAATAGATTCCTGAAGAAACCGGTTTGTTGGTTTCATCTTTGTCATCCCAAACAACCGAATGTTGTCCAACTGATAAATGATCACCAATTAATTGTTTCATTTTTTTCCCTTTGATGTTGTAGATAATTTAATCAATATTATTTTCTTATATTCCGATAATCTCCTTTAGGTACATTATAATTATTTAACTGTTTGATTGAACGACCCGCATCCGGTTGATCACTCACCACTATTTTAAAGAATTTCTTCTCTTCTCCTGTTAGAGAATAATCATAATTTAGATTTGTAATTGTATCTATTAAATGGATCTCATCACAGACAAAATCGGGAAAGTTTCCGGCATAGATCTTGTACCAGATGCCGTTTATTTCAGGATAGGAATTCCCTTGATATGTTCCATATTCCACTTCATCCCAGCTTAGGTTCATGTTGCTTCCATTTTTAGTGATGATAGTTTCTGTTTCATCCGGAGCGATGTTATCTACAGAATAACCGGAATCGGGTAGTGAAGGATAATATATTAAAGTTACATCTGTATGAGCAAGAACTTTAAAAGCAGAATAATTAATTGAAACAACACTCGAATCTATAAGAGTTGGAGCAACAACAGAATATTGAGCATATCCCACTGCCGGAAGCTGTGCAATAAATGTTAATATTTCATCATCTCTCTGCCAGTAATAATTCTTATCATTATCTTTTGCTGCTTTCTCAAATATTTCCCGGGGATCTTCATATGTCTCGAATTTTCCAAGATCACCAAATATATCATCATATCTCCACACCGAATATGATTTTATAGTAACAGGTGAATTAGGTGCATCATAAGGGCTTCTATTCCATCTAACCTGAGCATATCTTCCCTGATCATTCGGCACATCTTCTACCGCCGTAATTACCGGAGCTGCGGGAGATCTGTCAAAATAAAAAGCTCCCATATCTGCTATTGTACCGTCCGGATCAAATGGTGAGTAAGGATCTCCAGTATCTATGCAGGGAGACATGGTAGCATCAGGAACTGGAAAATTAGCCCAGCTTAAATGATAATCTCCATTTCCAGGATCTGTAAACAATGGATCAGCATCTATATTCCCTGTTCCTGCCCATCCACCTAGGATATCGGAGTAAGTTGCTGTAACTGAACCGGAATTAATATAGATCTCCTGTGGTGAGTCATTCCATAGGATAGAGTTTGTTAAAACCGGATTGGAACTTAAACAATAAATCCCACCACCATGGTAAGCTGAATTACCTGCTATTGTTAAATTATCAAAATTCGGACTGGAAAAATAACAGATAATTCCGCCACCATAGGAATTAGCTAAATTGCCTGCTATTGTTAGATTATCAAAATTTGCACCAGAAGAATTATAACAGTAAATTCCGCCACCAGAGTGAGTAACTGAATTATCTGCTATTGTTACATTATCAAAATTTGCACCAGAAGAATTATATAAATATGCACCACCACCGTCATAACCACTATTATCTGTTATTGTAACATAACTTAAACTGGGACTGGAAGATACACAATAAAATCCCCCGCCGTAATAAACGGCAGTATTTCCAATTATCGTAACATTCTGCAAATAAGGATTAGAAAAATAGCAATAAAAACCACCACCTTTAAAATCGGCATAATTATCTGAAATTGTTACATTCTGAATTTTTGGATCGGAATGAAAATAACAAGCAATTCCACCACCGTATCTGTAATCATGAGTATTGTTAGCTGTTATAATCAAATTCTGCAACGTAGGACTGGAATATGAGCAACAATAAATCCCTCCTCCGCAATATGCATAGCCATTTGTAATTGTGAATCCACTCAGAACGGCAGTGGAATCTTCACCACTACCAAATCTAACTACACTATTTATGCTATCTCCATCAATAATCGTCGTTGAAATATAGGATGTATCCTGAGTTGTTAAAAACAACGAACCAACAGTGATCAGTTTTCCATTATAGTTAATATTCTCTACATACGTTCCAGGCTGTACAAACACTGTATCTGTATTGGAGGAGGCGCTGATACCATGCTGTATAGTAGCAAATGGAAATTGTTCCGATCCATTTCCTGTAATATCACTCCCTGTTGTAGATATATGCCATATTGATCCACTATAAGCAAAAGATTGCACAGCAATGTAATCAACCTTTGTTTCCGAATTAGTGGAATCATTTTCATCAGTCACAGTGAGCGAAACAGTATAAAGTCCCACAGTCAGATATTCATTAGAAGGATTTTGCAAAGAAGAATTATTTCCATCACCGAAATCCCAATACCATTCATCTATCACCGAAGTGGCTGAAGTAGAAAGATCAGTAAAATTAACCGTTAAAGGAAGATATCCGCTTGTTACATCCACCGTAAAATCTGCCTTAATAGGCTGATTAAAGTAATAAGTACCCATATCTACTATGGTACCGTCTGGATCTAAGGGTGATGCCGGATCTCCGGCATCTATACATGGGGAAGTTGACTGCAGGTGATAATCTCCATTACCAGAATCCACAAATAACGGATCACTATTGATATTGCCTGTTCCAACTAAACCACCCTGGATATCTGAATATGTTGCTGCTACAGAACCAGACTCAATATGGATCTCATTGAGTGAATCATTCCATAAAATGGAATTTATTATATCGAATGTGGATGCTTCACAGTAAACACCACTCCCAGTAGAAGCAGAATTATCTGTTATTGTTACATTCTTTAAATTAGGATTTGAATTAAGTCTACAGAAGATACCGCCACCACCATTAGAAACAGAATTACCTGATATTATTACGTATTGTAAACTTGGACTGGAACCATTGCTGAATATGCCACCACCATAGTTAGCAGAATTACCTGCTATTGTTACATTCTGTAGATTTGAACTGGAACTTTCAGAGTAAATTCCACCACCATAAGAAGTGGCAGTATTACCTGAAATTGTTAATCTCTCTAATATTGGACAGGAACTATAACAGGAAATCCCGCCACCATTGGAATCAGAACCATTTGTTATAGTGAAACCAGTTAACACTGCAGTTGAGTCCTCATCACTATTAAAAGTAACTACACTTCCAGCTTCATTTCCATCAATAATGGTTGTGGAAATATAGGAAGTGTCTGCGGTTGTTAAGAATAGTGAACCAACTGTTATCAGTTTTCCATTAAAGTTAATGTTTTCAACATAAGTATCAGGTTGAACAAGAACTGTGTCAGTGTTCGCCGCTGCATTAATTCCTGCCTGTATTGATGATTGGTCTGCGGGGACATTGATGATGGTTGAATTTAGAAAGGTTGATAAAAGAAAAAATACTAAAACAAAATAAACAGTCTTCATAAAGCACTCCTTAAAATAAATTGTTAAAAATCAATGAAGATCTAAAGAAGTGCAGGTGTATTTAGATGTTGGTCAGAAGCACATAAGCATATACAAACTGTACACTTCCTTATCTACAAAAAACAAAAAGAGTTACATATTATTTCATGTCAATATTTTTCTTATTCGCAAGTTGAACTTGCGAATGAAATTGGGTTGATAAGTTCAACTTATCAACCAGAATAATTTTGGGGAAACTTTAGCGAAGACTGATTTATTGCCATTTACTTATTCAGCACATTACTAACTAAATCTCTTTTGTTCGTTTTTGTTAAAGTGAAGTTGTCGTTTTGCTAATGCAAAACCAACAATAGTTGTTCGTTTCAGTTCGATGCTAAATATTCTTTTTTTAACTCCAACCAAAACCTTGACATTAAAATCTTCTATTTAAGATTTGCTTTGCGCTGAAGTAAAGGATTCTAAGGCTTTATTATAAGTAATGATACTTTACCGACAGGGTATTTTTGGAAACGAAAATATCTCCCGTGTTTGGAAAGGCGAGAAGGAAATAAAAAATACTCATCCTCTTGCCTTCAAAATTATTTTTGGAGGACAAATGAACAAATTCACAAAATTACTTTTTATCGGTGTTATCATTCTATTCACTTTTGTAGCCTGCGATGATAATCCATCAGAGAATCAAACAGAAGACCCAATCCCACCATCTTTTGCCGAAGTAGTAGACATTGAATTCACAATTCCTGATTCTACAGAGCTACTTACTTTCACTACAGAACAAATCGATTACAATGGTTTAATGGTAACAGGTTATTCACTTGATCAATTCATTGATGAGGATTCTGTTAATACTTATCTTGATGAAGATGATTTTGATGGTAGGAAATTATTTGCAGTTGAGATCGTATCAGGTGATGGTTATACGCCTCGCGAGCATGATTATTATGATCTAACCTGGGAAGATTTTGCAACAGGTTTTTTGCTTCCTTCCGAGAAAGGCAGAACCTATTTTATTGATGAGAACATAGCTTCTGGATATAATGTAAAATGGGCTCATCATCTCCGTCTTTATAGAAAGATCGATGTTGTACTTGATGCCAATATAACAATATTTGAGCCAGGTGCATTCACACCACAAGAGATCACTTATACAAAAGAAGGAGAGTCATATACAGCAAATGCTATCGAATTGGAAAACTTCATCTCAGATTATGTTACTGAAGATCCACAGAATTATGAATTCCTTTTCACAGCTGCCGATGGTTGGGTGAATGATGATTCCAATAATATTTTTGATTGGGATACAATTCAAAACAGTTATTGGCTTCCTGAACGAAATAAAGCAGTTTTCTTAGATGCCAATTTCGACACAATCTTCAAAAGTGTAAAAGTTGTTGAAAAGATAGATTTGGTGGAGATTCAAAGATAGTGAACTGGCTGAGGAAATATTCATCTCAAGATCTGCTTTATATAGCTATAATGAGTGCTCTGGGGTTAGCGGTCAAACCGATTGTCACTCCGCTTATTCATCTTATTTCCGCTCCCCTAATGATACCCGGTGGTTCGCTTGCCGGTGGTTTATATATGATGTGGATAGCACTTGCTATCGCGATTGTGAATAAACCAGGAGCAGGTTTTCTTGTTGGAATTACACAAGCTATTGTTATGTTGAGTTTGGGCTATTTTGGAAACCACGGTGCTGTTTCATTGATAAGTTATACTATGCCGGGATTAATGGCTGAGATAGTTTCATTATTCTTTAAAAATAAAAGAACTATATTTTTTCATGTTCTTGTTGTGACTGTAGCCAATCTTACGGGTGCTGTTATTGTAACAATAATTGTAATGAGGCTTGCATCGATTCCATTTGTGATTTCACTCACCGCTGCCAGTATTTCAGGAATTGTAGGTGGCATTATTTCATATTCAATGTACAATAAACTTAAAAAATATAGAATAATATAGGGAGAAATATGAAGGTAATAATATTTGGAATAATTCTATTTGTAAGTTCACTGCTCTTTTCAATTGAACTTATAGATGCAGAAAGAATTATTAACTTAGAACGAACAAAATTAGATAGTTATGAGCAGGCTGAATTAGAAACTTATCGTAACAAAGATGGTGAAGAAAAGGATGATAATTGGATTGGCGTGAAACTAATTGATATTTTACAGGAATACGGTATTTCCAATTATGACAAATTGTGTTTTATCTCTTCAGATAATTATCTTGTGAGAATTGCTAAAGAAGATATCTTAAATAAAGAAGTTGTTTTAGCTTTAGTTAGGAATGGCAAGACACTCGATAATGAACATATTCGTCTGGTAATCCCTGAAATACGAGATATGTTCTGGATACAAGATATCAGTACAATTAAAACTGAATCAATCTTTGACATTCCCTTTCCACATACAATATATTTTGCAGAACCCATTATTAATAAAACACAAATTAGAGATGAACTGCCTCCATTTATTAGAGTAACTGGTTACACCTTCCCAGACATCATGTCTCAAGCATTTCCATTTCTCAAAGATGAGGTACTGGTAGTTGGAAAAGACGGAGTGAAGCATAATTTGGATTATGATAAATATTTAAAGAATGCTCTTTTAATAAAAAATGGTGATTCATTTGATTTGAAAAGTCCTGATATGCCTGCAGGAATGTGGATCAAGAATCTTGCTTATGTTCAAATCTTTGATGTTGTAGTTATCTTCCAAAGTCATTTCATGTCGCTTACTGATGTAAATAATCTACTTAATTGGAACAACTTTCCAGAAGAAGTAATTCTCCATTTTGGTGAGAATACAGAAAAGCAAAGTTCAAATGAAAAATTCAATATTAGTAATTGGAATAGAGCAGAATGGTTAGAATGGTAAGAAGAGTTTCAATTTTATTTCTCGTCCTACTCCTTTTTTCCTGTTCACCAAAGAATTTAATTCTTACTGGAAACATTAAAGACGGAGTAGAGATTAGCGATTATGGCAGGTTTGATGAGATTCTTAGTTTTGCACCTTCTGCAAAATACGCTCTTCTAATTGGTTCTGATGGAACTGCTGCTTTAATAACATCGCGAAGTTTTTCTAAAATCTACATCCAAAAAGATAAGAATTGTTGGAATTCCAAAGCAGATATTTTACCAGCAGTTTGCAATATTCGTAATCTAAAAGAAATATGCATTTATACCAAAACTTCAATTGAGGATAATAATTTTTCTAAACGAATGAATGATTTTGAGTTCTTAGGACAAAGCAGCAAGAATGGATATTATGCAAGAAAATATAAGGAACGAAGTAGAGATTAATGAGGAAGAAAATTTTATTAATTCTTGTTATTCTAATTCTAATTCTTCTTGCACTTTCATATTATCAGAAGAGTAAAGCAACAGATGGAGAAGGAATTAAGATTACTTATAAAGACCAAGAAACATTTCTTACTTATTCTAAGATTAATTCAAGTGAGAAAGTTAGTTTCACAACAGGACGTGGTGATAAATTGAATGGCTTCGATTTAGCTAACATTCTCAAATCTTTAAATATTCCAACCGATATTAAAACAGAGTATATTCTTCATTCGAAAGATGGTGGAAGACTCAATTTAATTAAAGAAGAAAATGAAAGAATTTATCTTGTGTTTCAACACGATGCGAGAGGTCAATTTGTTCGATTAGTTATACCATCAGATGAATTTAGTCAGCGTTGGATTAAATACCTAGAAACAATTGAAATAAAATAATGTTAAAGTTAGAAAATATTACCTTTAAATATAATGAAGATTCACCATTATTGATAAATAATTTTTCATTCGCTGCTGAAAGAGGGGATATTATTGCTGTTAAAGGTGATAGCGGTACCGGCAAAACAACACTATTGAATATTATCTGCAGTGTGATCCCAAAAATATTTACCGGAGACCTTTCAGGAAGTATTTTCCACAATAATGTTGATATTTCCAAGTTATCTCTTCCCGAAATTGCACCCCGAATAAGTTTGTTAATGCAGCATCCAGATAATCAACTTTTTTTTCCTACAGTTGAACAGGAACTTGCTTTTGCTCCGGAGAATCTTAATATTCCTGCAAAGAATATTGTAAAGCGAATTGATGATATCCTTACCAAACTGAATATTGAAAACTTGAGATACCAAGAAACGACTTCACTCTCATTTGGTCAGAAAAAATTAGTTACTTTTGCATCTATTATCACACTTTCACCCACTGTATATTTACTTGATGAGCCATTTGCAGGACTTTCAAAAAAATATATTAAGCTGACTTCTGGTGAGATAAGAACCCAAGCAAAAAATGGAAAGATAATATTTCTTGCTGGTCATACTACCGATATTGCTCAATTTGCAAATAAAACAATTGAAATGGGAAAATTGAATGAAGAGAATTAAAATAAAAGATCTGTCATTTGCTTATCAAGCCAAAAATCCCATTTTCGCAAATGCTACACTTGAACTTCCATTTAATGAGATCACATTTTTGAAAGGAGAGAATGGTTCTGGGAAAACTACATTATGTAGGATTCTTAGCGGTCTGGAAAAGAACTATTCTGGTTCAATTCTTCTTAATGATTTAGATTTAAAACCAGTTTCTTTTTCAGAACGTGCAAAATCAATTATTTATCTAAAACAAGAACCACTTTCAAATGTTGTGGCGGCAACTCCCGACGAAGATCTAACTTTATGGCAAATTGGTTTTGATAAAGAAATCAATGAACTTTCTTCTAAACTAAGAAATAAAGTAATGGAAAAATTAAAAATTAATGATCTTAAAGATAAACCTTTCTGGGAATTAAGTGGAGGGCAAATTAAGCGGATTGGATTAGCCGCATTATTAATAAACTATGATAAATACTGGATTCTTGATGAGCCAGTATCAGGACTTGATAACACAATTACCGGAATATTTATTGAGATTATTGAAGAACGAAAAACTTTGGGGAAAGGATGCCTGATTATATCTCACAAAGAAGATTATTTTTCAAATTTAATTGATAAGAGTTATATAATTGATAACAAGAAAATTAAAAAATTGTTTAGAGGAAATTTTGAAAATATTTAATTTGATTATTTTATTATTCATTTTCACAAATTCATTAATAGCTTCCGAGATAGATACTCTTAAAACAATTATGCGACATTACAATTTAGATGGTATAAGGGTGATAGCCGATAGACCACAGGAAACAATTGGTGCAGTTGAAATAATTGAGCTTGATCCGGTACTGTCTCTTCCCGAAACAAATATTGCAGAATCGGTAGAAAAAGTAAATGGATTGCATGTTTCCACTGGTGGGAAATCCGGCAGTACATTACGCATAAGAGGATTTGGGAATGATCAAATAAAAATAATGCTTGATGGCAGACCACTTGGTGGCGGGTATTTTGGAAATGTTGATCTAAACACGATCCCTGTTTCTGATATTAAAGAGATAAGAATTCTCAAAGGCCCTGTATCTTCTCTTTATGGTTCTGATACAATGGGTGGAGTTATAAATATTATCACAAATTCCCCTTCTAATACATCTTGGTTAAAAATGGGAACTGAATTTAAAAGAAACAATACAAATAAATCTTATCTTTCATCAGCAAGAAATTTTGGAGGGTGGGATTACTGGTTATATACATCTCATTACAACACAGATGGTTTTATGCTATCAGAGAGTTTTGAACCAACAAATTATGAAGATGGTAAAATAAGAAATAATTGTAAAAGAGATCAATGGGATTTGCAATCCAAGTTTAATTTTACAATATTCGATTTTCATTCGATTGGGTTTCAGGCAGGTTGTACATTTATGGACACTAAAGAAATTCCTGAAAGTATTTATGAAAATAATTTGCGTGAATTCACAGATTGGAAACGTTATCAATTCTCTGCACTCGGTTCGTTCCAATTAAGATACAACCTTACTTCCGATATAAATATTTATTACGACCGTTATGATGACACTTACGCTGAATATAATCCTTCCACAGGTGTTATGAATTCAAGTTGGCCTTCCAATATAAAAAGTTGGACTATAGGAACTCATCAAAAATTTGATTGGGAAATTACCAAGCACATTGATTCAATCTTCGGTTATCGCTTTGAAAAACAATCCTACTTAAGAAAAGATAATGGAAATTATCCTGACTGGTTTGGAAATGAACAATTAAACCATAACATTTTCTGGCAGACTGAATATAAGTATAATTCAATCAATTTTACTGCCGGCAGCGGTGTCTCATTTTTCAAACAAAAAGGAAGAGACAGTTGGATTTCCCATTTCGAACCTTCAGTCGGAGTCTATTTTAAAAACTCACTTAATTGGAAATTATCATTAGCTTTCTCTTCCAATACAAAATATCCTACGATGCATCAATTGTTCAGTAGCAGCAGTGGAAACAGTGATCTTATAGAAGAGCGAGCTCAAAAAAGTGAATTCAATTTACTTATTCCTTTTTCATTTGAATCTTTTTCCGGTTCCATCCAGCAATCTATCTTTTATAATCATATCACAGGGTTAATTGAGAAAATTGGTGGAACAAATGAAAACATAGATCATATCAACTCATACGGCTATGAGGTTTCTTCTAAAATATATTTTATTTGGGAACATCAAGCAGATTATTCTTATCTAAAATATACGAATGAAAGTAATTTGGAATTATTGGGAACACCGAGTCACACGGTTGGATTGACCGAACGAGTTGAGCTTCCATACTCATTAAAAATGGAATATACTGCTTTTTGGAAAGATGTTCGACATACAGAAGAAAATATTGATCTTCCTGCTTACTGGCTACATTCTGTTTATTTCAATAAAAAAATTAGTAGATATAAATTTATGGTTGGGGTTGAGAATATATTTGATCTTAATTATCAAGAAGAATTTGGGTATCCCGGAGAAGGGTTGAATTTTGTTTTGAAATTGGAAGGTGAATTATTTTAGAAAGTAAAGGAAATAGAATTGAAGAAAGAGAAACTGGCTCTAAAGGTTCATCAACATTATTGAACTTACGTACAATAATTGTAATTGTTTCAGCAATTACAACACTTTCTGTAATTCACAACACAATAATAATGCAGGTATCGTTACTTTTATTTTCATTTTTTTTATTACTTATAATTCAACCTTCAAAGCACAGATTTAATCGGCTTATGCATAGGATGAAATTGATCTTAAGGGTTGTTATAACTTTAATGATATTTCAGATATTATTCCGTCAAGGTGGAGGAACTATCTGGCAATTTGGAATAATCAAGATTACAAGTTTGGGTGTAAATTATGGAGTTTCATCCTCCTTGAGACTTATGCTGATAGTTCTTATTGCGGGTTTGTTGCTTGATATCCCATATTATGATTATATTCTTGCTTTCAGAAGTTGGAAGATCCCTTATGAAATTTCTTTTCTGGTCGCTTCGGTTATTCATTTCATACCAATCTTTCATAAACAATTTATCACAAGCCGAGAAGCGTTGAATCTTCGAGGAATTGAAATCTCAAAGTCTCCATTTCTAAAACGTTTAAAGATATATTCAGCACTTGTCTTTCCGGTTATTGCCAGAGCGATCTCAGAAGTTAAGTATCGCTCAATATCATTAGAACTTCGAGCTTTCAGATTAAATCCGGAAAGAACATTTATTTATCAGGCAAAACTAAAATGGTTTGATATCGTTATCCAAATTGGTGTTTGTATCGGATTTGGAGTGATCATTCTGATTGTATGATGACTTATATTTCGATTTGAAACACTTATTAAATTATTCTAATTAATATTTAATTTGACAAAGAAATATATATAACTTTTTTAATTTTTTGAAATATTGTTTTAAATATAATGGAGCAGATATGAAAAAATGGACAATTAAAAAAGATGGATATACTTTCAATTGCAAATATGATCACAAAAATGATATAGTTACAGTAAGCTGTTTTGGCATTGACCACTCGCCTATAAGCGCACTTGCAAAAGCTTCTGGTCCTGAAATGATTGCCAATTTATTAGCAGGCGAAATAATTAAAGAAAGTATAAAAAAATAAATCCAACAGCAGTGTCAAATTGCTCAGAAAAATTAGAATTTAAATAAAAATGATAGCAATATTAAGAAGGTTGTTTATACGATTTTAAAAAGGTATGTTGGAAATTTTATTAGGGAAGATAAACTTAGATTTTGTTGTATAAAATGAAAGGAAAAATAATGAAAAAATTAGTAGCAGCAATTTTTGTATGTGTTATAATAGTTGGAATTAGCAAATTATATTCTACCACATTAGAAGTAGAAAACCTTAAATGGAAATTTAAAACTGAAGATAAAGGGTGTGCGAGAACTGTCATAGCTGATGGAATTGTATATTTTGATGACGATAACTACCTCTTTGCGTTAGATATATATACTGGGCAGGAAAAATGGAAAATTAAAACTGGAGGTAGTGAGTTTTATGTTCCTGTAGTTTCTGATGGAATCTTATATTTTGAAAGTCATGACAACGACTATATCTATGCAGTAGATGTGAATACCGGGCAAGAAAAATGGAAATTTGAAAATGAAAGTTTGCTGACTTCGAAACCTGTTGTTGCAAATGGTATCTTATATTATGAAAGCTCTAAATTGAAAGTTTATCCTCTAAACTACCTCTGTGCAATAAATATAAATACCGGGCAAGAAAAATGGAAAATTGAAACTGAAGGTGCGGTGTTTTCTAGTGTTTTAGTTTCTGATGGAATCGTATATTTTGGAAGCAGTGACAACAGTTATCTCAGTGCAGTAGATATAAATACTGGGCAGGAAAAATGGAAATTTAAAACTGAAAGTTCGATTTATTATAGTCCTACTGTTGCCAATGGTATCTTATATTTTGGAAGCAGAGACAACAGTTATCTTTATGCAGTTGATATGTACACAGGGCAAGAAAAATGGAAAATTAGAACTGAAGGTTCGTTGTCTTCGAGTCCTACCGTTGCTGATGGGATTGTATGTTTTGTTGTCCATAACAATTATGTCTATGCGGTAGATGCGAATACAGGGCAAGAAAAATGGAAATTTGAAACTGAAAGTTGGGTGGCTTCGAGACCTGCTGTTGCCAATGGTATCTTATATTTTGGAAGCAGTGACAACTATCTATATGCTGTAAGTATAAATACTGGGCAGGGAAAATGGAAATTTAAATCTAAAGGTTCGCTTCTTTATAGCCCTGCCATTTCTGATGGAATCGTATGTTTTGGAAGCTTTGATGACCATCTATATGCCTTAGATATTAATACAAGTCAGGAAAAGGTCAAATTGTTTCACAAATTAAAAGAGGAACAAAAGACGATTGAAGCAAATAAGATGTGGATAAAATCATTTATGGTTAATGTGAGAGAAAAACCCTCAACAAATTCAAAAAAAGTAACATATTTAGAGCAAGGTGACATAGTTTATATTAAGAAAAAGGAAGGTTCATGGTTTGAAGTTAAATTCGATAGTGAACTAAGGAAAGTAAGAAATAGATTTGAGAGTGAAAAAGATTTTGTGGAAAGCTATACTACTGGATGGATCTTTAGTAATCTCTTATTAGAAAATGAAGTTAAAAAATTATCCATTGCAGAAAGTAGAAAGAGAAAATACATCTATAGTAATCCGGAGATTGACACAATATACAAAAATGCCATATTAGAAAGTAAAATTATGCTGGGAATGACTAAAGGAATAGTCCGAGCAAGCTGGGGTAGCCCTTCTGATATAAACAAGACTGTAGGTTCATGGGGTGTTCACGAGCAGTGGGTTTATAAAAAAAATATGTATGGTATCAATATAAGATATAATACAACATATTTGTATTTTGAGAATGCAGTATTAACAAGTTGGCAGGATTGAAAATGAGTTTTGTTATTTTAAATACTTTTCGCTTGCAATAATAACTTTGCTTTGGTTAACTACTATTTTTTGTATGAACTTAATAGTTAAAAATATCGGTTCGCTCTTCACCAATTTGACGTTAGAAAATAACAACAAGTTGTCCGAGTTGAATAAGTTTGTGTATAATAAGATTGCCACAGTTATCCAGTATTGATTTAACAAAATCAGGATACCCAAAGAAATCACATATCAGTACGCACAAAATGAACCGTTGCAACTGAGGTTGACATGCTTATGAATAATTCTCGGGGAATGCGTGAATTCTATATTTTTAATTTGACAAACTAATATATATAACTTTTTTCATTTAATTGTATTTATAAATATATAAATTATGGAGTAAATATGAAAAATATTATAATTTTTCTTTTCATTTTCTTTTCGTGTTTCTTGTTCTCTCAAGAAGTATTATTGATTATTTCTGATAAACCAAATGATGATGGTTCTGCATTATTAATATCATGGGACACTTCACAAATTGTATCTTCAAAGATCACTATTGATAGAGAAATAGCAAATGGAGAATTTATTTCAATAACAAATTCAGAAGAGTTAACAGGCACTTTCGAAGACGGTTCTAATATCAACCCCGGGATTAAATATGAGTATAGGTTAACAGCTTTTGACAATAATGGTGAGATCATTCAAATTTATAGAACTTCAGGAGAATCATCTGTTCAATGGTTTAATAAAAAAAAGATCTCACTTCTAATTTTTGCCATACTGATAACAATCTCAATAGTTTACTATATCTTCTCTGCAAGAAGTGGAAAAGATCTATACATTAGAAAGATAAGTGGTTTGGAATCTATGGATGAATCTGTTGGTAGGGCTACTGAAATGGGTAGACCTATTCTCTTCATTCCCGGCACATTAGATCTTGATGATATGCAAACGATTGCAGGACTGACAATACTCCGAAGATTGGCTCAGAAAGCCGCAGAATATGATGCAAAACTAATTGTTCCTGTCTGCCGTTCGATGGTACTTTCTACAGCAAAAGAAATTGTTAAAGAAGCTTATATGAAAGCTGGTCGTCCTGATGCATATGATCCCGATTCGGTTTTTTATCTTACTGATGATCAATTTGGTTATGTTGCAGGAGTCGATGGTATTATTGTACGTGAAAAACCAGCAGCTAATTTCTTTCTTGGTGCCTTCTATGCTGAATCTTTAATTCTGGCAGAAACCGGATTTTCCAGTGGTGCAATTCAAACTGCGGGAACTGCTATGCCAAGTCAGCTACCATTTTTTGTTGTTGCTTGTGATTATACACTTATCGGTGAAGAATTATTTGCTGCTTCAGCATATCTATCAAAAGATCCGCATCAACTCGGAAGTCTGAAAGGTCAGGATTTTGGAAAAGCAATATTTATAGTAGTTTTAATGATTGGAATTATTCTGGAAATTTCTGGTATTCATTTCCTCAAAGATTTCTTAACATTACATTAAGGAGAAGAACATGAAAAGAAAGATACCATTATTAATAACATTCACAGTTGGAATAATTTTGATCATTTCAGAATTCATACCTCACAAACCATTCGGTCAATTATCTGGTGAACTGGAGATATGGTTTTTGATAATTTCCGGATTTGCTATTTTGCTGGGGCAATTAAGCTTGTTCAAAGTAAATATATTAAAAATAAAATACAAACAACGGGACTGGCAGTTTTACACAATCACACTCATTAGTTTTATAATTATGGTTACACTTGGTTTTTTATGGGGAACCGGAAAAAGTGCTGGAATGTTAGGTCATGGAGAAGCTATTTCAAGTATGTTGGGTTATAAACCTTTCGATTATCTTTTTCACAATATTTACCAGCACTTGCAGGCAACCATGTTCTCTCTACTGGCTTTCTTTATAGCTTCAGCAGCGTATAGAGCTTTTATTGGAAGAACTGTAGAATCTAATCTGCTACTTGCATCTGCTGTTCTGGTTATGCTAGGTAACACAACTCTTGGAAGTCTTTTAACTGGCTGGTTACCGGAATCACTGAATTTTCTTCATCTTCCAAAAGTATCTGAATTTATTATGACTTTCCCAACAACTGCCGGACAACGTGCTATTATGATTGGCGCAGGTTTGGGAATCATTGGAAGTTCTCTTAGGATAATTCTGGGAATTGAAAGATCTTATCTGGGAGGTGAATAATGGGAAAAGCTAAACAAATAGACAGAAGATGGTTATTCCTTTTAATATTCTTCGGAGTTGCTTTTCCTCTTATTTTCACTCTCGGACTTCCTCTGGAAACAACAAAAAATGTCCAGATGGTTTATGATTTAATAGATAATATGCCTAAAGGTTCCAAAGCTCTTATCTCTTTTGATTATGATCCTGCAAGTATGCCGGAATTACATCCAATGGCAAAAGCAATTGTTAAGCATTGTTTTGATAAAGATATTAATTTGATTTTCACAGCAATGTGGCCAATGGGAGTACAAATGGCTGATGATATTATCTATCAATTAAAAGATGATTATCCTGATCTTGAATATGGTGAGGATTACGTTAATCTTGGATTTAAAGCAGGAGGGATGATTACGATCCAGTCTATGGGGAAAAACTTCCGCGAGGTGTTTCCAAAAGATATGAATGGAAATAATATTGATGAACTTCCAATTATGGAAGGGATAAATAATTTTAGTAATATTGGATTCGTTTTCTCGCTTTCTGCAGGAGCTCCGGGGATTAAAGAATGGGTACAAATAGCGCATGATGCTTATGGAAGACCAACATCTGGAGGAGTTACAGGTGTAAGCGCTCCTGCAATTTTGCCTTACGTAAATGAACAACAACAATTAACTGGGCTTCTTGCTGGATTGAAAGGAGCTGCAGAATATGAGATATTGTTAAAAGCACCAGGAACCGCAATTAGTGGAATGGATGCTCAATCTGCCGCTCATTTGATTATCATTATTTTCATTATTATTGGAAATGTAAATTACTGGCGGAATAAAAAAGCTGAAAAAATGGGAGGTAAATAATGGAACAGTTCTTTGCAACATTAGGTATCTGGCTGGGCGCACTCTTTACTTTTGCTATCTTTAGCTTTCTTTATAAAGACAATCCTTTCTATAAAACTGCCGAACAAATATTCGTTGGACTCTCAGCAGGATACTGGTCTGTATACACGATCTTTTTTATTCTTATTCCAAATCTATATGAACCTTTAACTCAAAATTTCAATGCCAACTGGATAAAATTAATACCGGCAATTCTGGGAATTATGATGTTACTGCGCTTAATTCCTAAAATAGAGTGGGTTAGCCGGTTCCCTCTATCTATTGTGATTGGGACAACATCAGGGGTATTCTTTCTTCGCTATTTAAAATCTGATGTGCTAAATCAATTAACTGCTACAATGATTAACCCATTTTTGGGGGAGAGCTGGGTAATTGTAATTGGAAAAATAATGCTAATTATTGGAACTATCTGCGGTGTCGTTTACTTCTATTTTAGTAAGAAACATATTGGTGCTTTAGGTGTTTCAGCAAAAATTGGAATTTATTTCTTAATGGTAAGTTTTGGTGCTGCTTTTGGCTATACTGCTATGGCACGTATTTCTCTTCTAATAGGAAGATTACAATTTCTCCTTGGAGACTGGCTTGGTATAATTCAACCATAAAATATAATTTAAAACGGAGTTCAAAATAGAATATGAAAGTTTTTAGCATAGCTGGATATCACCATACAGGGAAAACTACAACATCTGTAGAACTGATAAAAGAACTAAAAAAAAGAGGATTTAAGGTAACCTCTATAAAAGACATCCATAACGAAAATTTTACAATGGAAAAGAAAGGAAGTAATAGTTGGAAACATGCACAAGCCAGTGGTGATACAGTTATTGCCAGAGGAATATCAGAAACATACCAAATTTGGAATAAGCAACTTTCTTTGAATGAAATGCTTTCTCATCTTGATAGTGATTATGTGGTTGTAGAAGGAATGAAAAACGTAGCTCTTCCTCGCATAATTTGTGCAACAGATGAAGAGCAACTTGAAGAACTTGTTGATGGAACAGTCTTCGCAATTTCCGGAAAATATTCAGATGAGCATAACATATATAAAGATCTTAAAGTATTCAAATCAAAGGATCAGATAAAAGAACTCACGGATCTTGTAATTGAAAAAGTATTTTCCGTACTTCCACTTCCAAAATTTGAATGCTGTGGTGAATGTGGAATGAATTGCAGAGAAATGGTCTCTGGAATTTTAGCCGGGCGTAATACTCGTGAAGATTGTAAAACAGATCGCAATCTTGATATTAAAATAAAAATTGCTGGCAAGGATATCAATATTGTACCATATGTTCAAAATACCCTGAAAGATATTATAAAAGCTTATGTTAAAAATTTAAAAGGTTACAGGAAAGGCGATAGTATTGATATTAAGATAAGAGAGTGATCATGAAAGCGGAAATAATTATCAATAAAGAAAAAAATCAAGTTACTAAAATATGCAATTCCCCAAAGATGTTTAAAAAAGAACTGTATATTTATAAAAAAAAATTACGATACACACCAAGACTTATTGATAACGATGGCAAAAATACACTTATATTAGAATTTATTAACGGAATTCCAAGTATGGATCTTGCGCAGCCAAATTTTGTAAAGATCACTGAGTTAATGATAAATTTTCATTCACTTGAGTCCAAAGGCGATAAATGTATTTGCCATTATGATAATAATCCCAAAAATTATCTTTTTGCAAATGGTAAGTACTATATGTTGGATTTTAGTGAATGGACTTATGATTTTCCAGAAACTGATTTAATTCATTTTCTTTTATTCTGGGCTTCTGCTTATAGCTCTGATAGATTTAAATTTGTGTTTGAGCAAGTAATAAGTACTTACAAATCTAAAAGAATGATAAACCCTTTGGAATGGGAATTAATGATACCTGAGATTATTTTGAGGTTTGATTCCCGTAGAAGGAAATTCGGTAAAAAAGAAACACATCCTGACATTTCAAAAAACAGAGAAATGTTAAAAAATATTATTTAAAATATATTTCTTATCCTGTAAAAATGTAAGTTGTTGTTTCGCCTGTATTCAATTCAATTAATTCCTCTTGATATTCAGTATCATAGATATCAGTTATTTTGATATGAATAAAATCAGGTGAAATTGAAAATACTTGTCCTAATGTCTCAGGGTATAGGATCTCTTCAATTACATTTTCACTCCACTCTTCATCACTTTCTTTCCTTAATTGAACTACACCAATAGGATAAATTGATACATTGTTTATTTGTAATCCAGCACGGTCAAATTCTACATGATATGATTTGTCCTTGTTAGGTTTCATTTCTATTGTAAATTTTTTAGGTTTTAAATAAATCTGACGTTCAATAATTATTGGAACATTTATAGTCTCACCGAAAAGTATAAATGAATTTAAATAAAATATTTCAACTGCAGGTGGATCATTAGAAAAAAGTTGATGAATAGTGTCATTAAAAATAACCGTAACCGAATGACCTGTATCATTATATATTGTTAGTTCAGATTCTTTTGCACAAGCCACTAAAAGAAAAAAAACAGTCAATAACGCAATTATCTTTCTCAATATTAATCTCCCAAATTAAATTTAAATCTAACAGAGTTGTGATGATAATTGTGTAAAGAGAAAAGTTATCTTGACATCGAATAATCTAAATTAATTTTTCTTAGTTATATTAAATTGTTTTTTAAAATCTGGAGAAGATATAATGAGAATTTATGTTGGAAAGTTACCAAAAAGTATAAAAAAAGAAAAATTGATAATCCTATTTTCTGAATACGGAGAAGTAAAAAAAGTTATTGTTTATTTTGAAAAAAATAATAATAATTGGGAAGCATTTGCATTTATTGATATGCCAAATGAAAAGGAAGCATACGCTGCTATAACCAAACTAGACAATAAAGTAATTTTTGATAATAAACTAAGTGTACATCAGGCACGTTATTTAGATTATGATGAAGTTAGAAAAAGTGAAAATAAAGGAATACGGTATTCTGATTTTACTGATACTAAAAAATAATTTAATATCAAAATATCTTTGAATAAAAAGGGCACATTGTGGTGCCTTTTTTTATTATTTCATTTTATGAGTTCTGCATAATAGAGTGTTTTTGTTATCCTGCCTACCAAGCCGAAGTTGGCAAAGGCTGGACAGTTTTGCACGTTATTCTTTTGAGGGATTTTTGCTTGTAATGAGATTCTTTGTTAGAAATTACTCAAAGATTTCCTCAGAAAGACAACATAGTTTCATTATGCAGAATTCTTATTTCATTTTTCAATTATTTATTTTGTTCAGTAAATTCTTTTCCAGCTTTTATAGCTTTCAGATTTGCATCTACAATTTTCTCACCCTTTCTTCCAAATATAATTTTAATACCTTCTTCCAGTTTTTCATAAGAGAGATCAAGGAATATTGATGCAGCACCCAATACAACCATGTTCATTGAACGTGGTGAACCGATACTTTTAGCAATTTCATCGGCATCTAAAGCAATATGATTTGGATATGATTTTATAGTTTTCATCAATTCATCATAATCAGGATAATTAGGAATATTAATAAATGCTTTTGTATTAGTTATTAACCAGCCATTTTCAGATAAATATGGTATATAACGCAAAGATTCCATTGGCTCAACACTTATTATCAAATCTGCTCCTCCGTTTGGTATCAGATCAGAATGAATTGGTTTATCCGAAATTCTAAGATGAGATTGCACATCTCCTCCTCTTTGGCTCATACCATGAACTTCGGCTTGTTTTAAATGTAACCCACTTTCAATAGCTGCAGTACCAATAATTGCAGCAATAGAAAGAATTCCCTGACCACCAACACCCGCAAGAATTATATCTTTTTTCATCTTTAGCTCCTATTATCTTTTCTTCTTTGCAAAAACATGAATACAAGGTCTTCGAGGAATCACAACAGAAACACCATTATAAGCTATTTCTTCCTTGATTACTTTTACATTTTCTTCATGATATCTAGAAAGCGGATTAATAATTCTTATATGTTCTTTTTCAACTCCAACACCTTCGCAGACCTGCTCTATTCTACCATTTATTTGAGAATCCTGCATACCTGTCATTGCTGTAATATCATTATCTAAAATAACAATTACAACATTAGATTTCTGAGTTACCGCATCCAGAAGACCAGTGATACCAGAGTGACCAAAAGTGGAATCTCCAATTGTAGCAATTGCTGGGAAAAATCCAGCATCAGAAGCACCAATAGCCATTGAAATTGAAGCACCCATATCAACACAAGTATCAATAGCATTATGAGGTGACAAATAACCTAATGTATAACATCCAATATCAGAAAACACATGTCCCTTGCCGTATTCTTTCATGGCTTCGGTTAATGCTTTATAAGAATCAGTGTGTGGGCAGCCAACACAAAGTGCAGGAGGTCTTCCAGAAACTAATTCGGGAATATCTTTACTATAAAGTTTTGGAAGCCCAAGGGCTTTTCTAACTTTCATAGGATTGAGCTCGCCATCTCTATCCAGTGTTCCATCCAAGCGTCCGTGAATTTTTGGATCTCCCAAAAATCCTTTCAGCATCTCCTCTACAAGCGGCATTCCTTCTTCCAGAATAAGAATTTCATCACATTCATTGAAGATATTTTGTATTTGTTTTCTGGGAAGGGGATACTGACCGATTTTAAGGATTGGATAATTACATTTGTCATAATTTTCCATTAAATAATTGTATGCCAAGCCGCATGCAATAATACCTAAACTTTTGTCAATGCCTTCAATATATTTATTAAATGGTGAATTTTCAGATTCCATTTCCAGATCTTTTTGTACAGCAATCAAATGCTTATATTTCTTTCTGGCAAATGCAGGCAGTAACATAAATTGATCTTTTATTTCTGGTAAATGCATTATATTTTCTTCTAAAACATTATTTATTACCACGCCTGCCCTGGAATGAGCAAGTCTGGTTGTTAGTCTCATCATAACAGGAAGATGATATTTTTCGGAAATTTCATAAGCAAGTTTAGGCATATCATATGCCTCTTGCTGATCTGATGGTTCAAAGGCTGGCATTAAAGCAAATTTTGCATAAAACCTTGAATCTTGCTCATTTTGGGATGAATGCATTGAAGGGTCGTCTGCAACAGCAACAATTACACCACCATTTGCACCCGTCAAAGCTGAGTTCATATATGCATCTGCTGCTACATTCAGACCGACATGTTTCATTGTAACAATTGTTCTTTTACCAACATATGACATTCCAAGTGCAGATTCCATTGCTGTTTTTTCATTGGTTGACCAGGTTCTATGAACGTCTCTTTCCTTAGCTTCCGGATTTCTCTGTATATACTCGATTATCTCCGTAGAAGGAGTTCCAGGATAACCGTAAGCACCAGATAATCCTGCATCCAGAGCACCTTGTCCAATAGCTTCATTACCTAAAAGTAGTAACTTCTTCATAATTAGCTCCTTATCTATTTATTAATTAAAATTCTTTGTCATAAAACTAAGAGCGCAAATTCTTACAAGCTTTTTATTTGACACATTGAATCCCTAATTAAAACTTGAAAAGTTAATGGTAAAAGTAAAAATTTATTCATTAAGGATGCGAAAATGAATTTGAATGGTTTTATCGAAGGATTTGAGAGATACTCTGAAAAACACAAGCTTTTTAAAAGTGGTGAGAAAATACTTGTAGGTTTTTCCGGGGGTGCTGATTCTACAGCACTTCTATTAGCTCTTTGGCATATGAAATCTAAGTATGGATATTCAATTCTTGCTGCACATGTAAATTATAACCTACGTGGAGACGATTCTCAACTTGATGAACAATTTGTGAGACAATTTTGTTTTGATCGTAATATTTCTCTTGTTGTTAAAAATATAGATATAAAATCAAATTCTAATTTAGAAAACCATGCGAGAGAAATCAGATTTGATTATTTTAATGATCTCCGCAAACTATATAAAATTCAAAAGATCGTTTTAGGTCATAATCGCGAAGATCAAGCAGAGACTCTTTTATTCCGTATGTTCCGGGGATCTGGCTATACAGGCATTAAGGGGATCTCACCTAATAATGATGATATTGTTCATCCGTTACTTAGTTTCTGCAGGGAAGATATTCTTTCCTATTTAGAATCTGAAGGTATTCATTGGCGTGAGGATCTTTCCAATAAAAATAATACGTATACCAGGAATAAGATCCGCAACCAGATGATACCATGGATAAAAGAGCATTTAAATACGAATGTAGTTAACAAATTATATGAAACTGCTGAGATATTTTCTGAAACTGATGATATTTTAGAATCACTTGCCACCAGAAGATTTTTAAAAGCTCAAATAAAACACTCAAAAGATGAATGTAGATTATCATCAAGGATCATTAGAAAAACAAAACCAGTATTACGTTATTATGTTTATAAAAAAGCCTACTCAAGAATTAATGGAGACTCGAAAGATTTTTATCATAACAATTTTATTGAGATCGAGAACTTACTGACCTTAGAAGGTTCTAAACAAATTTTTCTTCCAAATAATGTTTTTGTTTTTAAAGAATATGATGAACTTATCTTTACAAGCATAGATTTTTCGAAATCGGAAAACCTGCAAAATGAAAAAGAAATAAAATCACTTCGAAGCAGATTTACTTTTGAAGATCATAGAATTATCATGAAAAAACTAAAAAAAATGCCTAACAAACGTAACTTATTTGAAGATAAAAATGTTGCATATCTAGATTTTGATAAGACAAATTTTCCTATAATTATTAGACATAGAAAACAAGGTGATAGATTCTATCCTCTTGGTATGAAACACAGTAAAAAATTAAAGGATTTTTTGATTGACGAAAAAGTCCCTAAATTCGACAGGGATAAGGTGTTAATTTTCTGTGATCAAGAGAAAATAATATGGCTTGCAGGACATAGAATAGATAACAGAGTTGTTACAACTGATACAACGAGGGATATCCTGAAGATCAAGATAGAAAGAATGGCTACAAAGAAAATGAGAGCAGCCGAAAGAATAGGAAAAAGATAGGGGGAGTAAGAAATTTAATTACTAACTTAAATATGAGAAATGATATTGAAAAAATATTAAAAACTGAAACAGAAATACAAGAGATAATCAAGCAACTCGGTAAGCAAATATCAAAGGATTATGAAGGGAAAAACCCAATTATGATTTGTATATTAAAAGGGGGGATTGTCTTTCTTTCTGATCTTATGAGATCTATTTCTATTAAAGTTGAACTTGATTTTATGTCACTTTCAAGTTATGGGAACAGCACAAAATCATCAGGAGTTGTAAGAATTAAGAAAGATATTGATGCAGATATTTTAGATCGTGATGTGATTATTGTTGAGGATATTGTAGATAGTGGTTTAACCTTAAAATATCTTGATGAATATTTTATGCAACACAATCCTGCTTCCGTAAAAATCTGCACATTGCTAGATAAACCAAAGGCTCATAAAATAGATATCAATATCGACTATGTAGGTTTTGAAGTTGGAAATGAATTCGTCGTAGGCTATGGACTTGATTATGCACAAAAATACAGAAACCTACCATATATTGGGATTCTCAAAAAGGAGATTTATTCATAATGCAACAAAAACAAAATAATAATAAGAAAAAAAGTAAAAATCAATTTCCAAAAATGAAAAAATCACAAACTATAACTTTTTGGATCGTATTAGTACTTTTAGTAGTGGTTATGTTCCAAATGAGCAGGATGAACAACAATAAGGTTATGGAAATCACATATACCGATTTCATGGAGATGGTTAAACGTGGTGAAATACAAAAAGTTGGTTTTGATGAAAAAGATGTAACGATAACCAGCATGTCTGGAGAGAAATTATCTACCTATTTACCTTTCAAAGATCCTGATCTGGTGAAACAACTTAGCAATGCAGGAATTCAAGTATATTCACATAAACCAAACAAATTGATAGGAATGCTACTTTCATGGTTCCCCTTCCTTATTTTTATTGGAATCTGGATTTTCCTTATGCGCGGAATGAAAGGAGGAGCAAGTCAGGCTTTCAGTTTTGGGAAAAGTAAAGCTAAACTCAATGTTGATGGAAAAACTAAAGTAACATTTGAAGATGTAGCTGGAGTTGATGAAGCTAAAGAGGAATTGGAAGAGATTGTTGAATTTCTGAAAGATCCAAAGAGATTTCAAAAACTTGGTGGCCGAATCCCACGAGGCGTTTTACTTCTTGGAAGACCTGGAACGGGTAAAACTTTACTTGCAAAAGCAGTGGCAGGAGAAGCTAAAGTTCCATTCTATAGTATAAGTGGTTCTGATTTTGTAGAAATGTTTGTCGGTGTTGGAGCATCACGTGTTCGTGATATGTTTGCGACTGCTAAAAAAACTGCACCATGTATTGCTTTTATTGATGAAATAGATGCTGTTGGAAGACACCGTGGTTCTGGTCTTGGTGGTGGACATGATGAAAGAGAACAGACCTTAAATCAATTGTTAGTTGAAATGGATGGATTTGATCCTAATGATTCTGTCATTATCATTGCTGCAACAAATAGACCTGATGTTCTCGATCCGGCTTTACTTCGTCCCGGACGTTTTGACAGACAAATAGTTGTAGATTTACCAGATATTAAAGGGAGAGAAGCAATATTGGCCGTTCATACAAGAAAGTTACCAATATCTAGAGGTGTTTTATTAAATATAATTGCTCGGGTAACTCCTGGTTTTAGTGGTGCAGATCTTGCAAACCTGGTTAACGAAGCTGCTTTAATGGCAGCGAGAAATGGTAAGAAACAGATTGAAATGGATGATTTTGAAGAAGCAAAAGATAAGGTTACATTAGGTAAAGCAAGAAAGAGCAAAGTGATTACTGAAGAAGATAAAAAAATAACTGCAATTCACGAAATAGGTCATGTGCTTTGTTCAATGTTCTTAAACAAAGTTGAACCAATACATAAAGTTACGATCATTCCCAGAGGATTTACAGGAGGGGCTACTCATTTCTTGCAAACAGATAAATCTTATTATTCTAAAAGTTACATGGAGCAATCATTAATAGGATTACTAGGAGGACGTTCTGCTGAGGAGATTATCTTCAATGATGTGTCAACAGGTGCCTCTAATGATATTGAAAGAGTAACCGATATTGCAAAGCAAATGGTTTGTAACTGGGGAATGAGTGATAAGGTTGGTCCTATTACTTTAGTAAAAAAGCAAACTCAAATATTTCTTGGTAGAGATATTTCACAACATGATCAAATTAGTGAAGAAACAGCAAAACTCATAGATAGCGAAGTTAAAAATCTTATAACGGTTGCTCATAAGAAAAGTATAGAAATTCTAACAGATAAACGTGAACTATTAGAGAAATTAGCCGATGAATTATTGCTTAAGGAAACACTCGATGCAGGGGAAATATTTGAATTAAGTATACCATTTATTAGTGGATCAGAAAAAGAAATGGTAGAAAAACAGTTCCTGAAGATCAAAGCTATAAATGACGAAATAAAAAAAGCTGAGAAAAAGGCTAAAAAGGAAGAGGCAAAAGAAAAAGCCGAAAAGAAGAAAAAACTTCAAGAAGAAAAAGCAAAAAAAGAAGCTGCAGAAAAAGCTGATGCTTCTAAAAAAGAAGAAAAAGATGTTCCTGAAAAGGAGACTAAAAAACCAAATAAATAACATGAGGATCTATCTATGAATGATATGCATGGCACGACAATACTTGGTGTTAAGCTAAAAAATAAAGTTGCAGTTGGGGGTGATGGACAAGTAACTTTGGGTAATACAGTTGTAAAGGCTACAGCTCAAAAGATCAGAAGATTGTATGATGGAAAAGTAATTGCAGGATTTGCCGGAGCAACTGCAGATGCATTTACGCTATTCGAGAAATTTGAAAGCAAATTGAAAGAATATAAAGGTAACTTGAAAAAAGCTGCCGTTGAACTAGCAAAAGATTGGCGCTCTGATAAAATACTGCGTAGATTAGAAGCAATGATCATAGTGGCAGATAAGAATACACTTCTTTTAATTTCCGGAACCGGTGATGTGTTAGAACCGGATGAAGGAATTATTGCAATTGGTTCAGGTGGAAATTACGCACTTTCTGCTGCAAAAGCATTTGTGGAAAATAAGAACCTATCTGTTTTTCAGATAGTTGAACGTTCTTTGAAGATCGCATCTGAAATCTGTATTTATACAAATAACAATATTATGATTGAGGAACTCTAATGAAAAGATTCACCCCAATAAGAATAGTAGAAGAACTTGATAAATACATAATTGGACAAGACAAAGCAAAACGTGCTGTGGCAATTGCTCTACGTAACCGCTGGCGAAGGCAGCAAGTGGAAGGTGATCTGCAAGAAGAGATTATGCCAAACAACATTATACTAATCGGTCCTACAGGAGTAGGGAAAACAGAAATTGCACGCAGGCTTTCCCATTTAGCAAATGCACCATTCATTAAAGTTGAAGCATCTAAATTTACAGAAGTTGGTTATGTAGGTCGAGATGTTGAATCCATGGTTCGAGAACTTATGAACATTGCCTTAAATGATGTTAGAACAGAGATGACAAACCGTGTACAAGATCAAGCAAAAATTAATGCTCGCAAACGAATCATTGATATTCTTTATCCTAAAAGTCCAGCTAACCCACAAGATACAGAAGAGGAGATTAAGAATAAAGAAAAGAGATATCAACGTACTCGTAAAAAAATGGAGACACTCTTTGATATTGGAGAACTTAGTAATAGAGAAGTGGAAATATCTTCTGAGAGAAGAATTCCACAAATCGATTTATTCTCTCATTCAGGTATTGAAGGTTTTGACTTTCCAATTGGTGAGATCATGGCTGGTATTATTCCAATAAAAAAAGGCGAGAAAAAAAAGAAAGTCAGAGTTGACGAAGCATATAAATTGCTGATAGAAAAAGAAGCAGGAAAACTTATAAAACCAGATGCAGTAAAAATGGAAGCTAAAAAACGTGTAGAAAATAATGGTATAATATTCATTGATGAGATCGACAAAATTGCTGGAAATGAGAATAGGACAGGAGCTGATGTTTCCCGTTCCGGTGTTCAGCGTGACCTTCTTCCTATAGTGGAAGGATCGAATGTTCCAACAAAGCACGGACTTGTTGATACTTCTCACATTTTGTTCATTGCTGCGGGTGCTTTTACAACATCCAAACCTTCGGATCTTATTCCTGAACTGCAGGGACGTTTTCCAATTCGCGAAGAATTACACAGCCTTTCTAAAGAGGATCTTCATAAAATATTACTCTATCCTAAAAACTCATTAACCAAACAATATATTGCACTTTTCAAAGCAGAGAATGTAAAATTAAAATTCAGCGAAGAAGCTGTTGAAGAGATCGCAAATTTTGCTGCATTAGCTAATGTAAAAATGGAAGATATTGGAGCACGAAGACTTCATACGATAATGAATTCACTCTTGGATGATTACCTCTTCAATATGCCCGATCCAAAAATTAAAACTGTTAATATAACTAAAACTAAAGTTAATAATAAACTTGATAAGATCATTAAAAACGAAGATCTGAGTAAATATATTTTGTAATGAAGATCAAAGATAAATTTCAACCACAAATAATCCTAGGTGATTGTAGAGATAAATTGTATGAATTAGAAGATAATTCTGTAGATTTAATAATTACTTCTCCACCCTATGCTGATAGTCGAAAAAAAACTTATGGTGGTATTCACCCTGATAAATATGTTGAATGGTTTTTACCAATATCTGCGGAATTATTAAGAGTTTTAAAACCAGATGGAACCTTTATTTTAAATATTAAAGAGAGAGTCAATTGTGGAGAAAGACATACATATGTATTAGAATTAATACTTGAAATGAAGAAACAAGGATGGTTATGGACAGAACAGTTTATTTGGCATAAAAAAAATTCTTACCCAGGCAAATGGCCAAATAGATTTAGAGACTCGTGGGAAAGATTGCTGCAATTTAACAAATTAAAAAAATTTAAAATGTACCAAGAAGAAGTAATGGTTCCAGTTGGTAAATGGGCTAAATCTAGATTAAAAAATCTAAGTGAAGTTGATAGAATAAGAGATAATTCAAAGGTTGGTAGTGGTTTCGGAAAAAATATTTCGAATTGGGTAAACAGAGATAAAGTTTATCCGACAAACGTTTTACATCTTGCAACTGAATGTAACAATAAAAATCACAGTGCTGTTTTCCCTGAATCATTGCCAGAATGGTTTATCAAACTGTTTACAAAAGAAAATGATATTGTACTTGATCCGTTTTTAGGATCAGGTACTTCTGTACTTGTTGCACAAAGGTTAAATAGAAATTCTATAGGAATTGAGATATTACCGGAGTATTGTGAAATAGTAATTTCAAAACTAGAGAAGAATCAGAAAACACAATTGGAGTTAAGTTATGAAGCAGATTAGTATTGATGATATCAAGGAATACATTGAACAAAACATAGACACGTTTCACGTAAAAAGGATTGAAAAATTAAAATCCTTAAAATTGAAAACCGTTTTAAAAAGAAAGAATCCATATTTGTTCAAAGCAAAAAATATTCTGGATGCCCATGATATTGTAAAAAAAATTTTAGATGCTTATTTATCATCACAAGAAGAAACAATTTTTGGTGATTTCTTAGAAGGATTAGCAATATTTATAAATACTAAGGTCTTTAGTGGTTATAAATCTGGAATAACAGGTATAGATCTTGAATTCATCAAAACTGATATTAGATATTTGGTTTCAATAAAATCAGGACCCAACTGGGGCAATAGTAGCCAAATCACAAAAATGAAACAGAACTTTCTACAGGCAAAAAAAGTAATTAGAGTAAATAATCCAGACATAGTTGTCGAATGTGTAAATGGTTGCTGCTATGGTCGCGATTCAAATCCTGATAAAGGAAATTACTACAAATTATGCGGACAGAAATTTTGGGAATTTATATCGGGAAATTCAAATTTATATACAGAAATAATAGAACCTTTAGGTCATAAAGCTAAACAAAGAAATAGCAAATTCAATCGATCATATTCTAAAGTAATTAATCAATTCACTTATGAATTCACTGAGGAATTTTGTGATGACGGTGAAATCAATTGG
>Ga0075123_10000064_pt1 | contig 48098 bp, 32 predicted proteins | sample AntAceMetag02UKX_FD_69808 | JGI IMG/M metagenome (GOLD analysis project Ga0075123, IMG submission 69808) | Saline lake microbial communities from Ace Lake, Antarctica - Antarctic Ace Lake Metagenome 02UKX | ecosystem: Environmental > Aquatic > Non-marine Saline and Alkaline > Saline | place... | reverse complement strand
AAAATGAGTATTTTTATCAAAAGCCATTATATGATATATGCCTCTAAAATCAAGCCAAAATAACCTGAAATCTCAATTTTTCTTTATTTTCCAAAGCCTACCTTTTTAGAGTGGACTCAATGTTGATTGAAAATTTTGCAAAATTAAGTCGTTCATCCAGAAGCCTTGTTTCGGTTTGTCTGATAGCGATAACTGCCATAATAATGTACAGGGCCGTGATTGCGCCGCACGCTGCTCAAGTGTTTGCGGCCCGGCGATATGATACATTTCTGGACGAAGTCGCCGGCAAGAAGAAGGCCGCGGCCAAAGCCGTCATTACCGAAAGCAAAGATCTGGAAAAGCTGCGACAACAGTTCACCGAACTCCAGAGCACCCTCTTCACCACGAGCAAGGCGAAAGAGTTCTTCAGCGATTTACAGGCTATTGCCGTTCAAACCGATTGCGCGGTCTATTCTCTCAACTTCGTAACCAATAAGTCCGTCACAAAAGACAAGCAGATCGAGGACACCCTCGGTATTGTCGCAAAAAGCGCCCTCCTCGGCGTCAACGGAGTTTACGGAAACATAATAGCGCTGCTCGAAAGGCTCCAGGGACGTACTCAAAAAGTCTGGATAGACTCACTTACAATGAAAACACTCGGCCGAAACGCCGATCAAGTCAAATGTGAGATGACCATCACAATTCACACGATACCCGACAAGGAGATTACACTCCATGAATAAGCCAAAGTATGCAAAAATAATCTTATACTTGTGCCTCCTGGCAATCGCCGTTCGCCATGTCAGCGCGCAATCCCAACCGGCATCGTCCAAAGGCCCCGCACTGGGCGTCGGCAGGACCGACCCTTTCGCCGTACCTCCAAAAGCAAGAGTCGCCACCGAGAGAATCACATCCGCCGCCACTGTGCAAACACAACAGGTCGACCTGGTCGTTCAAACTGTTACGCTCAAAGTACTCAGCGCCAAAAGCGTTAAGACGGCAATCGCACGCCTTTCTTCAAGTTCCGGAAGTATCGCTGTAGATACTAAAACTAATTCGCTGATCATTTGCGACACCGAAGAGAATCTCGAAAAAATTATCGCCCAGATCCACAGGGCGGAAGGGACAACCACGTTGATACAGTCTGCCGTTGCCGACCAGAACGAACTACCGCTCTTTGCTGAAACCGCAACACTTAAGTTCCTCGACGCCACAAGCCTCCAGACAACAATCACAAAAATGTCTTCTTCCCGGGGCAGTATCTCTGTTGACGCCAGCACCAATTCCTTGATCATCTGCGACACAAAAGAAAAGCTTAAGAAAATCCTCGCCGAGATTAAGAAAATCGACAAGACCCCGCGGCATATCACGGTCGAGGTCGTTATTCTCGACGTCCAGCTAAATAACGATAACGAAATCGGCGTCAATTGGGATTTGCTCTCCGACAAAAACTACGATGTTCTTTTCAGACAGGGTTTGACGAGTTCGAGACTCGGTTCGACAATCGAAGACGCCGCCACAATAGGCAATGCCACCGCGTTCGTCACTACCGGCTTCGGCGGTGACTTAAGCGTTATCAGTGGGAATATCCGAAACGTCATCCACATGATACAGCAGAAAAGAGAAGTCGAGATCCTCGCCAGCCCCAGTATTATGATGCTAAGCGGAGAATCAGGCTACATTGAGGCCGTAGAAGAGCTGCCCTACGAAGAAGTCATTGATTCGGCCGGCGGAGGCGTCGGCGCCCTCACTTCCACAGAGTTCAAAGATGTTGGAGTTAAGTTGACGGTAAGCGCCATCATAACAGACGATGACGACATCTTTCTGACAATCAATACCGAACAGAACGTTGCAACAGGCACAAGCAACACTGATATCCCCATCATCGATACCAGAAAGGCTAACACTTCGCTTATGCTCAGAGACGGCCAGCTCGTAATCATGGGCGGCCTGAGAAGACAGGAAAAAACCAAAGAAGTCGATCAGATACCCTTCTTCGGCGACTTGCCGCTCATAGGCCCGCTTTTTAGAAACACCAGCGATGTGGTGAAACATTCCGAACTTGTCGTCTTCCTCGTCCCCCACATCTACGACGGCAAGCCCGTGCCGGACGAGTATCTGGGAAAGTTCAGGGAAATAACCGAAAGACCGCTGCTGTCATTACCGCCGAAAAAAGATTTGCTCTCGCCCATGAGTTTCATGGAAAAGGTTTTCAACAAAGAACCGCAGGGTGTTATCGGTTTGTCGAACGAGGCCCTCACGGCCTCAGAACAGCCACTTGCCCGTCGAATTCGCCCTCTGCCAGCGATGAAATATGAAGCGCCTGCGGCCCTGCATGAATAACAAGGTCGCTTGCGTCCAGGAGCCTGTTCTTGTTGGCGTCGGCGTAAAGCGCGCCGACGTGCTGATACTGTCTTGAGCCTGCATAACGGACGGCTATAAAATCACCACGCTTTATGTTGTCACCCCACTCTAATCGTTTATCCGTCGATCCATTGGCCAACTCAAATTCACTGACCTTGCGCATTTCACTCACTAACATCGCCACATTGTAATTTCTCTCGACAGGCCTGCCTCTGAACCTGCCCAAAGCCGCCATCAGCACATCGGCACAATCGACCCCGATATAATTATTGCTCTGATATGTCACCGAGCCGAACACACCGGGGACATTAAAGAACGAACTCAGATGCCCAATGTAACCGTTCCCCTCTCTTGTCGACACTCGAAAAACCTGCGGACTAAGCCCCCTGTTATCCGAATCCTCAATCCCCGCCGACCTGTAAATCCTGCCGCCTGCTGCAATCTCGGCCTGAAACCAGAAGCTGCCCACATCCTTGCGAGAATATCTCGACTGAGCCCCGACCGATGGCGAATTGGCAAAAGGCTCTATCTCCCACCGGCCGCGAAATTGCTCAAGTTCTGTCCTCAAATAGTCTATCTTCCCAAAACCAACCCATTTATACGGGTCCTTATCCCACGGGAAATTGGCATTCTTATAAATCTTCGAAGTATCGGCCGATATTCGCCACCATCGGATAGCCGCGGCGGCAATTTCCTCTACTCCAAGGGCGACCTTTTGCCCTTTCAACGGGTAAACGGCAGAGGCATTCTTCCACGGCCCGTCGTCAATACGAGAGCGAATCACAATAGTGGGTTTGCCGCGTGCAACACAATTTGCAAAAGGATCTGTCGCCGGTGCCGCCAGCAACATTTGTTTAACCGCTATAACAGGCCCGGCCGGCTCATCTAATGTTTTCGGCTGCTCGGCCGACAACGAGGGCCTGCTCCCCGAATCGCCGCTCTTGAGTATCCGAATCGACAGAATATCGCTATCGTATTTCGAGAGCTTCTCTAATCCCTTGCCGCTGCCCAACGGGTCCTTAATCAGGTACTCGTCACCATCTTTTGCTGCTATCAAAACCCAGTGCGTAATGCCCCCGCCGACCAGCACCTTTGCAATAACAGGATAACCTTCTTTCAATGTAGCATCGATTAATTTCAGACTCGGCCTGTCGGGAAGCTCTATTCTGATCTTGTTCCTCGTCATCCGCGACAGTGCGTACCATTTTACCCAGCCTCGCGTCGTGTAACCGCTGTGAACTTTCAGTAACCTGTTGAGCCGGCCCGGGTCTATCTTAAAACCACAATACTCCATCGCCATCGATATACAGCAAACCGTGCACCCGGTCCGGCGCATTTCTTCACCGCTGCCGCCCAGACGCTCGTAAGCCCAGCGTGAATCTGTCTGCAGATAAATCTCTTTGCCGATGGAGTCGCCGACTTCGGCGATAACATCGTCCCGCGCACCGCCCTTGAATTGATTGTTAGGCAAAAACGCCAAAACGCCCGCCAAAACAATCAACAACGCAAACAAAAACAAAAAAACCTTCTTACGATTCACCATCTTCCCTGCACCACTTTCCAATCTGCACAAACCCGCAACCTGGCCAAATCCCTTCAATGCCGGCGCTGCAGTTTCAATTTACAGCTTTTGTCCGCAAATTGAAAGAAGTTCGTTTGCAATTTTTGAAGCTGCATCTGCAGTTCCGATTTGCTCGCAATTCTTTTTCATTTCCTCGCGTTTTTGGTTGTCTTTCAACAAAGGTCCCAATTCTTCCCATAGCCATTCGGCCCTGTCGGTTTCGTCGGCCACGTCATCGACGATTATCGCTGCTCCGGCGTCGACGAGTTGGCTGGCATTTAAATATTGATGCATGTCCTTATGATGCGGATACGGCATACATATAGTCGGACAGCCTGCGGCTGCATATTCAGCCACGCTGACGGCGCCGCTTCTGCCGAGCACCAGATCCGCGGCAGCTAACAGATCCGCCATATCATCATAATATCCGACAACGTTATGTGCAATGGTTGCGTCGGCATACATTTGTTTGACCGTCTCAAAATTCACGCGTCCGGCAAGATGAACTACCTGCCATTTATCGGCAAAATCGCTCATCTTCTCCAGTAGCGAGCATACCGTCCTGTTGATACTCTCAGAACCGCTCGATGCACCCGTTATGAGCAAAGTCTTTTTGCTTTTATCAAGGCCTATTTTATCAATCGCCTCTTGCGGCTGTGGTTTTGAAAAGCTGCTTCGCAGCGGACAGCCGACAATGCTGACTTTCGCTTTACTCTTCTTAAAATATTCGGCCGTTTCCTCGAATTGAACGAAAATCCGCTGCGCCCATCGAGCTATAAACCTGTTCGCCTTGCCGGGCACACTATCAACGTTTACGAGCACCACGGGCACACCCAGTTTGTGGGCGGCAAAGCAAACCGGCGCCGCAACATATCCGCCGATGCCAATGACAACCGCGTTTTCACTTGCTGCGAGTTTCTCTTTCGCAATGGCGGCGCTCTTGAAAAAGGATGTGCAAAATTCAATGAGCTTTCCGGGTCTGAGAGAAAGCCCTGTAGCCGGCAGCGGAGTGCACCCGAAGTCTGTTTTGGACAGGATTTGCGAATCGATGTCGCGAGAGCTGCAAAAGAAGTTTATTGGGGCTTGCGGTTTGAGTTTGACTAACTGCTCTGCAACAGCGATTGCCGGATAAATGTGTCCCCCTGTTCCTCCGCCGGCAAAGAAGAAGCTGCCTGTTGCCATCATTCTTCATCCCCGAGCAGGTTTTGAGCCGCCGACTGTTTTGCAATATTGAGCAAGAGACCAACTGCAGCGGCCGAGAGCAGCATACTCGTACCACCGGCGCTTACGAACGGCAGCGGTATACCTTTCGCAGGAATAACTACCGTAACCACGCCCATATTGAACGCTGCCTGCAGCCCGATTGACAAGACTATCCCGGCGGCCAACATTTGCCCGAACCGATCCCGGCAGCGGGCAACAACAAGGATTCCAAGCCAGACAAAAATAACGAACAACAGAATGACCGCCGCCGTTCCGACGAAACCGAGTTCTTCGCCTATTATGGCAAAGACAAAATCCGTGGTGTCATCCGGCAGATAGCCGTACTTGCAGACGCCCCTGCCCAAGCCTTTTCCGAACAGGCCGCCGGAGCCGATGGCGATCAGCGACTGATTTGTCTGATAGGCGGCCGAGTCGGCCCATTTTTCGGGATGAAGGAACGCGGAGATCCTGCTCATTCGGCTGGGAGAGCGAATCAGCATGGCTATAAAGGCAACAACACCAAGAGGCAGCGGCGCCAGAACGTGCCACCATCGCGCGCCGCCGATTAGCAGAATCATGCACGCAAGCGCCGATATAAACGCTGCCGTGCCGAGGTCCTGCGTGATGATCAGGCCGATTACTGCGGCAATGATAACCGCGACAGGGGCGAATCCGTCCCAGAACAACTTCATCTTTGCACAGAACTTATCGCAAAAGCCCGCTAAGAAAAAGATTAGAGACCATTTCGCCAATTCGGAGGGCTGAAAACTGATCGACGCCGGGCCGGCGGGGATTCTAAGCCATCGCCGGGCACCATTGACCTCCGTGCCAAACTGCGGCAGCAGGACGATTATGAGTAATACGACGCTAAAGCCCAGAAGATAGACTACCGGCGATTTCAGCAAGCCTTTGGTCAGGCTCAGCCTTCTGTAATTGAACCGCGAGAGGCTGTACATCAGCAGCACCGCCAGGGGGAAAAAGAGAATCTGTCGCAGTGACCTGAAGTCATAAAAACGGTGTAAGTCCAGCTCTTGATTGAGGTTAGCACTGGCAGAAAAGACAAAGACTGTGCCAAAGGCCATCAGTAATACAATCACTATCCCGATGTAATCGCCAAGCGTCTTTTTCTCTGTCACCGTAACCAATTATTTTCACCTTACCTGAAAAGACCGCAACTGTCTCAATTTCTGGGCTGCTTATTAGTTTTGTCGGCTTTTGGCCGGTCAGGTCAGTAAAATTTATCCGCCCGCCGTGACAATGGCACGAGAACATACTGAAAGAAGGAGCGCACAAGATTTGTATCACCGGGAGAAAACGTCCACGGCCGGGTACGGGCGTTCAAATCGACCCGAGGAAACGGCAGAATCGGCACGGCTCAGGCAACGTTACCTTAGCTTTGTGACTTCGCTGAAGCGCACCAGCGCGCTTCCTGTTTGTACGTGCGGCTCGATTGTCCCTACGAGACCGACCTTGTGCCCGATAAGCTTGTCAAACCTGGCCATGCCGCCCGCTGTTGAAATCGGTACGGCGTAACAAATAGTTTTTTTGCCCGAATAATTCACAATTCGGTAGTATTTCAATTGCGCCTGGGGGCCGAAAATATTTGAAGTTTGAAACTTGCCGACTGCGACGAACTTACCGAGGTCCTGCACCTCGGCCAATTTCTTTTCCCGGGCTATCGCTATGTTCTGTCGAGTCAGCTCGAGTTGAGCGTCCTGAAGCTTGATCGCTTTTTGCACCTGCAATGCCAACTCAAAACGCTCCACCTGCCGGAACATAAACTCGGCATAGCGAGCCGCTTTGCCCGCCTCCTTGTCAGCAGCAAGCTCCTTAAACCCCTTCATAATCGCTGTATAGTCCTGCTGGTTCGCGGGCTTGCCCTGCTCTGCGTGCATCTGCTTTTCAAGTGCATAATACTTCTCGAGCTTCTTAGCCTGAGCACTCGTTGGCCGCGTTACCGTATTCGAACCTTCGACTGTAGTAATATCGACCGTATCATCCACTGTTGGGGGGGCAACGATTATGGGGATTTCATTGACGTCACCGAGAGGTCTGGTAAACTTGGTGCTCACCCAAAGATATGCGCCTTCCGGCGGGGCAATCTTGTAGTAGTCGTCCTTCTGCTCGCCTAACAATTTGACCTTGTCATCCCTGTCCAGCTTGAGTTGAAGGCTTGTCGAATGAATCGGCTTGACGTAATCGGATCCTGCGTATACGCCTGTCTTGGGAAACGTAATAATTCCGACGTCCGGCCATCGCCCGTCGATGCGCAGGTACATCTTGTTGATCCATGAGAAAGTCCCGGCCGGCGGGACTATCTGAGACCAACTGAACTGACTTCCCACGACCCTTACCCTGTCGCCCTTGTTGAGCTTTCCGCAGCTATAAAAGTTGGTTCCGAAGCCGGAACGAACGTGGACGTTATCGCCAGTTATTTCGGCAACGTAAGGAAAAGCAGGAACGGCATTGGCTTCTGCGACCTTGACCGCCGTCGGTTCAGTCGCAGGAGCAGCTTGCTGTCCCAAACAGGCCGATACGAGTAATGTAACGATTACAGTGGCTAAAGTAGTGTGAACTCGCATTTTTCTATCTCCCTAAAAAAACAGTTTCGTCCATAAACAGCCCAAACATTCAATGGTTCAAGGCATCCCAAGTTAGCAGTCATTTCGGTAGTTGTCAACTTCTTTTATGACGCTGGATTCGGCAGATATCTTTCTCCTGCCGCTAAGACACTAAGAAAGGCAAAAAAACGGATTTAGCGAGCACAAACCGATATTGAGGGCACCAAGGCAGAATAATATACACCAGGCGGCTGAGGGCCGTAACTTCTTCTTAAGCAGGCTGAAGGTTTGAGCTTTAACGTCACATTTGGTATTCTATCAGGAAAGGGGCTCAGTCCCGAAGTGTCGGGATAGCTGAGCAGGATATAATGCTGTATGGAAAAGCCGGGCAATCTAACTTACCGGAGACTCAGATTTCACCGCTTATCCCAGTTATAAAGGATGTCTTATGAAAATATTTAATTCAAAGCCTTCAATCTTTCTCCTGGTCGTAACGATGTTGATGACGGCAATTACCGCCATGGCGGCCCCCGCGCGGGATACGGCCGGGCTCCAACATGGCGATTTTGTAGCGATTTGCGGCGATTCCATTACTGAAGAGAGGATCTATTCTGTTTATATACAAGATTATCTGCTGATGTGTCAGCCGGCGGGAAAGCTCAGAACTTTGCAGGCCGGATGGGATGGAGAGCAGGCGCCGCATTTCCGGCAACGGATGGAATATGATGTACTCCCGCTTGGTCCTAATGTGGCAACGACGTGTTATGGTATGAACGACAGCGGTTACTCTCCCATGACTGCCGAGAAGGGACAACGTTACCGTGACGCTCAGCGGGCCATAGTGAGGAAATTCAAAGAGAATGGTGTTCGTTTTATTGTTGTTGGCTCGCCCGGGTGTGTGGATAGCGACACATATAACGATAATCCCGCAGATGCAGCGGTATGTAATAAGACCCTTGCTGAGATGCGAGATATTGCCCGCGACGTCGCCAAAGAGGAAAACGTTACTTTCGCCAACGTGTACGATCCGATGATGGATGTAATGGCAAAAACCAAGGCCAGGTACGGCAGGTCGTATCACCTTGCCGGTGTACACGGCGTCCACCCCGATTTAAATGGTCACCTGGTTATGGCGTATGCTTTCCTAAAGGCATTGGGCTGTGACGGCCGTATCGGGACTATTACGGTGGATATGGCTTCCGGTAACGCCGACGCCACCGCCGGCCACAAGATTCTGTCTGCCGCCAACGGCGTTATCGAGGTCGAGAGTTCACGATACCCGTTCTGCTTTTTTGGCGACCCTGCAAAACCAAAATCCACCCGGGGTGTAATTGAGTTTCTCCCGTTCAATGAGGAGCTTAATCGCTTTATTCTGGTTGCAGACAATATCAGCGAGGACGCTAAATGCAAAGTCACCTGGGGTGACATCACCAGGCAATATACGGGTGGCGAGCTTGCAAAGGGGATCAATCTGGCTGCTGAGTTTCTCGATAATCCATTTTCAGAACCATTCCGCCGCACCGAGGAGGTTTTTCTTAAACAGCAGATATTTGAAACGAGGCTGACAAGATTCCTGTTGCATCGCATACCGGACTATTTGAGGTATGCTCCTGAAACGAAAGAAGATTTCGACAGTGTTATTGAAAAGCTGTGCAAGAAGGATAAAAAAATGGCCGCCGCTTCCTCGGCGAGCGTAGCTCCTGTACGCCATTCAATTAAAATAGAAGTCACTCGTATCCGGGATAAGGGTATACAATGACAGTAAACCAGTCAGATTTCAGGGGAACTTGCAGCATAGATCATGAAAGGTTAAAAGAAAAAACATGACGAAACATCTAACATTAACGTTTTTTGCATTATTGTTACTTCTCGACTGCAGCGGCTTGTCTCAAGCACAAGAACAAGAACAATTGCAGTTGTCCCATGAGACAAAGACCTACGGCGTTGAGTTGGCGGCCGATAAGCCGGAGTTTGCAGGTTTCTGGGTAGATTCGCTGGGTAAGGGACGCAAATGGACCAATGGGTTGCTGACGGCAAGTTCAAAGCAAACCTATAACACATCCAGCGAGAACGGATGGATCCGTTATGCAAACAAACAAACAGATGCGTCCACTTCTTTCAAGTTTGAAGATAATTGCATCGTTATCAAGTCTGTTGCCGCCGGGGAGAATGCTGCTGAACCTTTTGTATTGAAGTTCAGGTTTCGCGGCAAACATCCGGCCCATGCGACGCTGCTGGGTGTGATTGAAGATGACGGATCGGTCAAATTGCCTGCTGTGCTGCACATCCCCGGTCAGGGTACGCTGCGTATTACGGGCAGCTCTGCGGGGCAAATGCCGCTACATCTGGGCTATCAAGGCATGCGCGAACATGTAACGATCACCTTCCCTGCAGGGTCGAAGGAAAATCCATGGACTCAGTTCAAGCTTGAAGTGATCAGCATATACCCTAAACAGGCAGCAGTTGACGAAGATGTTCGTTTTGACGGTTATCGTCGATGCTGGCTGAATGTTCTTCAAATCTCAAGCAAGCATCGTGTGCTGGCCAATCATACGGGATCAGACGTATGCGCTCTATGTTATCACGAGTATAGTGAGATTGCTATGTTGACCGGTCAATTGGCTGAGGGTGTGTCGGGCCCGCAGCTCTTGCGTGATTCGCTGGATCGTATCTTAGGCGGCAAGAAAACCTACGCCATGAAAGGCTACGGCAAGGAGGAGTATCCTGAGACGTCACTCGACACATGGCCCTCTTTACTGGCGGCAGCGCACAACTATTACCAGGCAAGCAAAGATGACAAGTGGGTCAAGGCCAACATCGACAAACTGCTGGGATGGGGACGCGAGTCTCTCAAGACTGATTCCGATGGTAACGGGCTGATTGAATTTCACCAGAGCGGCAACCTGGGCGAGTGCAAGGTGCGTCCGGCAAACTGGTGGGATTGCATCAACTTCGGTCATGAGGACGCCTACTCAAATGCCATCGCATACCGCGGCTTTAGAGGCCTGGCCAGGCTTGCCGCCGTTGCGGGCAGGAAAAAGGAGGCCAAAAAATTCAGGCAAGCGGCGCGGAAGCTTAAAGGCTCCTATTACAAGACTTTTTATAATCCGGAAACCGGGATGCTGGCCGGGTGGAAAAGCCGGGATGGTAATCTTCACGATTACGCCTTTACCTTCATCCAGGGTTTAGCGATTACCTACGGGGTGGTCGATGATACGAAAAAGGCCAACAAACTGCTCGATGCGATGTTCAAGAAGATGCAGGAGGTGGGATTCAACAGGTTCGATCTTGGTCTGCCCGGCAACCTGGTTAACGTGCCGGCGGAAGATTACTTTGACCAAGGTACGTCTCGCTGGGGTGGGAAGAATGCATTTCAAGTTTATGAAAACGGCGGCGCCTCCGCCAACCATGTATATTACACGATAGCCGCCCTTTATAAACTGGGCAGGGAAAAGGAAGCCGACTGGATTCTATTTCCGATTCTCAAATCCTTTAATGAATGCCGCTTTCAGGGCACCAGTAGCAACGACAACGAGACTGACGACTGGCGTGCCTGGGACGGAAAGCCGTGGGGCTATGAGGGCCTGCTGGTCGACAACTACCTGGTGGTCAAGGTGGTGCTTGTACGTCAGGGCCTTGTCGATCCGGAATGGGGCTCTTGGGTAAAATAACCTGCGTCTTTAATCCGTTTGTAAATTTCCAGCGAGTAGGTTAATTATGACAAACAAAACAATCTTGAGTTTGCTATATCTTAGCGTGATCGTTTGTTTGGTAGCTTCCGTCTCCTGCGCACAAAGTAAAACCGACAACATTCTCTTGCATAAGTTCCGGAACCCGCCGCGCGAATATCGCCCGGAAACATGGTATCACTTCCTCGGAGGGGCGGTAACCAGGGAAGGAGTTGACCGGGACGTCGAAGCGATCAACAAAGCCGGTTTTTCCGCCCTGCATTTCTTCACTATTAACAGTTGCGAGCAGATTCGGGATCGAATGACAAGCCCGCAGGTTCCGATCCTCGGCAAAGAGTGGGAAGAAAATCTTACAACACTGGCTAAAGGAATTAAAAAGGGCGGCACCGACCTTGTGCTGCACAGTTGTCCCGGTTGGGCTACTGCAGGCGGTCCCTGGACCAACATTAGAAACTCAATGCGCACCATCACCTGGAGCGAGACCATTGCCGAAGGCGGACAGATGCTCGAACTTCAACTTCCGACCCCGCCTCTCGATACTCATCACTTCCCTTCGGCACAAGCCGAATCGCGAGGCGCCGAAGCCGACTACCGCGAGATTGCTGTGCTGGCCTTTCCCACACCGAAAGGCGCCGAAATCGCCGGTATAGATCTCGGAGCCTCGCAGGAAGAGCCGGCCTTTAAGCTGGTCAGCGAGGAGGCAAACTCCCCTTATCAAAAGCTTTTCAACGGCAATCAGTTCGACAGCATGCTGTTTCCGGAAACACTCGAACTGCAACTGCGAGCCGAGTCACCACAAATTATACGGTCGGTATTCCTGACATCGCTTTGGTATTCGCGTATACTCAATCCGGAAGCTTATCTTCGAATGAATCTTTACGTTTCCGACGATGGTAAGCATTGGGATCCGCTGACCGTTCTGGAACTTCCGCACAGTTGCTGGCAGACGAAGCAATGTCCCTTTGCCTTGAGCATTCCGGAAACTCGCACCGCCCATATCAAGATCGACATCAAATGGGATATTGCTCATGCGCATGCAGTGTTAGAGAAGCCGAAACTCGGCGAGATCAGATTCTCCCCGCGATCACAACTGCAGGGTTGGCCGGGCCTGGCTGCATACGGCTTCCGAGATACACCAAAGCGGCCCATCGTAAGCGGGGAGACGGAAAATTGGGTCGATTCGGCAAAGGTCATCGATTTAACCGATAAGATGCAGCCGGATGGGACACTGCAATGGCAGGCGCCGGCGGGAAAGTGGACAGTCTTACGAATCGGTCACCGTTATAACAGCAGGAAGAATAATCCCGTAGTCGAAGGCGGCAGCGGTCCGGAAATTGATAAAATGGACGCCGAAACGACCCGGCGGCACTATCAAGCATACGTCGGCAAAATGGCCGGCAACGGTGGCATCCTCGATGGCTTAGTGAAGGGGCAGTTGCTCGAGAGTTGGGAATGTCGTCACCAGAACTGGACGGAGAAATTGCCCGCACATTTCAACGAGCACCACGGCTATCAGATTCGCAAATGGCTGCCGGCCCTGGCGGGATATGTTGTCAGCGATCCGGATGAGTCCTGGGCATTTTTGTGTGACTTTCGCAGGACTCTTGATCGCCTGGTATGCGAGCAGTTCTACGGTGAAATGACTCGTATGGGCCGTCAACATAGCATCAAGACCTACTCGGAACAGTCCTCCGGTGACGTTATACCTGGCGATCCTTTGCTTCACTACAAGTACGTCGATATCCCCATGACCGAGTATTGGTTTCGCGGCTATGATGATTTTGGCAACTTGACGGTGCGCGGCTGTGACGACTTCATGAAGCCAATCAAGAACGCTGTTTCGGCCTACCGACTTTACGGCAAAGAGAAAGTCGCCGCCGAATCTTATACCCAGTTCGGCGTCCAATGGGACGAACATCCTTTCATGGTCAAGACCCGCACCGACGACCTTTTCGCACGAGGCGTTAACGGCGTTGTTTTTCATACCTATTCCCACAACCCACTGTCCGACAAGCCCGGACATCCTATGAACGTAGACATTGGTCTTCCGCTGAATCGCTACCAGACATGGTGGCCTTATATGTCGGTCTGGAATGACTACCATGCCCGCAGCCAGTTTATGTTACGTCGGGGATTGGCCGTGGCCGACGTCCTGGCCTATGTCGGCGATGACGTCATCCGAATCGACGACCTCGATAGGCTGGACGGCCTGTCGCAAAGTTACGATTTTGACTGGATCAACCGTGAACTGCTTAAACAAACCAAGGTTGAAAACGGCTCGCTGATTGTCCCAACAGGAGCACGTTACCAAATGCTCTATTTGGAGCCGGGCCACAGCTTACTTCCCTCAACACTCGAGTTGATCTCGAACCTGATAGAGCAGGGGATGACCCTGGTTGGCTACCCCGCGACTCAACGCTCAACGCTCAATCCTCAGGAAAACGCTCAACATAACACGGCAGCGCTCGTCAAAAAGATATGGGGAACAAAAGCCGGCGGACCAGGATTCAGCAAGAAAGGCAGGCATGTGCTGGGTTCTGGTAAGGTGCTGTGGGGGATGTCACTGGATGAGGCACTGGCAGAGAACAAGGTGTTACCGGCAGTTGAAATGGCCGGTGCGGATATCCCGTTAGCCTGGCACCAACGCTTGGTTGACGGACACGATACCTTTTATCTCGCGAACACCGTCCCATACGCCAGGCGGTTAGTAGTAAATCTGCGCAGCGGCCAATCCAATCCTATGATTTTCCAGGCCCTGGATGGTTCTGTGCGCCGACCGACGGCCGGTCGGAAACTGCCCGACGGACGGACCCAATTGGCCCTCGACTTCGCTGCTGCAGGATCGTTGTTTGTTGTCTTCAAATCCGGACCGCCCGAATCGAAGATGCCTGCTTCAATTCGATCTCGGATGAGCAGGTTGCTTGAGCCGAAAAAAAGTGATACAACGGTCTCGGTTGAGATACCGATGGCGATGCCGTTGGAATGGACCCGCTGCGGCGATGGTGGCTACGTAAAATGGGGTGATCGGTCTCTGTCTTTAAGAGGCGTCTGGAAGGTGACATTGCAGAGTCCGTTTGAACAGGAGAAGCCGTACACCTTCGAGACGTCACAACTGCAAAACCTTGTTAGCAGCGACGTTGATCGCATTAAATATCACTCCGGAACGGCGACTTATACTCTGACCTTTAAATGCGATGCCGATTGGCTCAAGAATGCCGATGAGGTCATCCTTGATTTGGGTAATGTTTACAATATTGCTGATGTCACCATAAATGGAAAGCAACTCGCCTACGGCCTATGGGCCCCTCCGTTTCGCGTTAATGTCAAAGACGCGCTTCGCGGCGGGGATAATATATTAACCGTCAAAGTAACCAACGCGTGGTACAACCGCCTTGTAGGCGACGCCGGATTAGAGGGCGAAGAACGTCGGACATGGTCCACCGTTTATCCGGAAGGCAAGCTGCGCCCGGCCGGGCTACTCGGGCCGGTCAGACTTCTCGCCGGGACCGATTATATCGAACCGCCGAATTGAGTAACCAGGCTGAGCACAGACTTCAAATATGCTGTCGAGAGCGAAAGAAGCATTTTTCCTTGCCTTAGTGAGGATTTTTCGTATGCTATCGAAAATGGATACGAGTTCTAAAATAGGAGGATGTTTATGTCTTCAGACTCTGTTTCGCGTAGAAACTTTCTAAAATCAACAACGGCTTTGGCAGGGAGCATTGCTCTGGGTCTTGAAAAGACAGTGACCTCGGCCAAAACTGTAACTGTAATCAGCGCCTCCCCGAGAATAAGGATAGCCCAGGTCGGCACTACCCACGGGCATGCACGAGGTAAGATGGAATCGCTGCGCAAACTCGCCGACTATTACGAAGTCATTGGTATCTTCGAGCCTGATGCTCAAAAGAAGGAGCAGGCTATGCAGAGGGATGCATACAAGGGCCTGCACTGGTTCGAAAGCCTTGAGCAGATTCTAAACGCTAAAGATCTCAAAGCAGTTGCTGTAGAGACATACAATAAAGACCTTGTCCCTACGTCAACGATCTGCGCCAAGGCAGGTGTGCACATCCACATGGACAAGCCGGGCGGTGAATCTCACAGTCAATTCAAGGCACTGATGGATGAGATGGTCCGACAGAATCGCACTTTGCAGATGGGATATATGTACAGAAACAATTCGGGGTTTCAATTTTGCTTCGACGCCGTCAAGAAAGGCTGGCTTGGCGATATTTTCGAGATTCACGGTGTGATGAGCAAGACGACAAGCTCGCGAAGCAGAAAAAATCTTGCTGAATATCCGGGCGGGACTATGTATGAACTCGGCGGTCATCTTATAGATCCATTGATTGCGATTATGGGCAAACCCGATAAAGTGACGGCGTTTGTAAGAAAAACGAAAGCCGACCAGGACAACCTTAACGACAATCAACTGGCTGTGCTGGAATATCCCAAAGCGACATGCACTATTCGCAGTGCAATGGTTGAAGTGGAAGGCTCAAGGCGTCGGCAGTTCTATGTGTGCGGCGACAAGGGGACGGTCGAAATCAAGCCTCTTGAAAAACCTCGACCTACGGTGATGCTTGCGTTGGATCAAGGGCGAGGGAAGTTCAGAAAAGGGTATCATCCTGTAGAACTACCTCGAATGAGCGGACGATACGATGATTTGCTTATCGAATTTGCGAAAGTCATAAACGGACAAATTGAGAACCGATTTCCGCCGAGCCACGATTTGGCGGTTCACGAAACCGTCCTGCGAGCCAGCGGATTATCAATTGATTAGAGTCTTTACGAGGAGTAGGAATCATGAGAAAAATGACCAGGAGAACCTTTCTCAACACATCAGGGAAAACCGTCGCCGGCCTTTGCGGTCTGGCTGCTTTTCCAATGGCGACGTCCAGTGTCCTCGGCGCCAACGAGCGCGTTAACGTAGCTTTGATCGGGTGCGGAAATCGGGGCCGGTATGTTGCCCGAGGTCTGATTGAACAGGGCGCGAAATTGAGCTACCTGTGCGATCTGCATCCCGAGCGCATTGAGAAAACCGGCAAGTTCGTTGAGAAAGTCCAGGCGGAAAAACCGCAGATCACCAAGCAGATGCAAAAGGTCTTTGACGACAAAAGCGTCGACGCGGTGGTTGTCGCGACCCCGCATCATTGGCACGCGCTGCCGGCAATTTTGGCCTGCCAGGCGGGAAAAGACGTATACGTCGAAAAGCCTCACTGCTATTGCATCTGGGAGAGTCTGCAGATGATGAAAGCGGCCCGAAAATACGATCGCATAATGCAGGTCGGCACGCAGAATCGAAGCGTCCCATACATCCAGAAAGCCATCGAATACATCAAGTCGGGCAAGCTCGGCGACATCCACCTTGTAAAAGTCTTCAATCTTAAGCCGAAGAGAAAGGTATTCAGACTCGGCAATAGCTCTGCGCCGCCGGCCGGTTTTGACTGGAACGCATGGCTCGGCGCCGCACCGCAAAGGCCCTATTACCAATCCATCTTCGAACGTATGAAATGGAAGAATTTCTGGGACTTCAGCGGAGGTGACTTCCTGGACGACGGCATCCACCAGGCCGACATAGCTACAATGCTCATGGGCAATCCCGCTCTTCCAAAAAGCGTCTCGGCGGCAGGCGGCAGGTTCCACTACACAGACGACTCGGAAATGCCCGACCTGCTCGAAGTCTGCTTCCATTTTGACAACTTTTTGATGACCGTCGAGCATTCCTGCTATCCCGAATATATGCGAAAGACCTCCGGTACAATTCGCAGAAACGACCTGCTGCCCTACTGGACCCAAAACTCGACCCGCATCGAACTATACGGCACGAAAGAGATGATGATTCTCGGAAGAACGGGCGGCGGATGGGTCTCGATGGTTTCAGGCGGGAAGGTCGTCGAGAAACAATACGGGCGACATCCGGATGTTTTCCACCAGAAGAACTTCATCGAGTCTGTTAAATCCCGAAAGCTTCCGAATGCCGATATTGAACTGGTCCACACCAGTTGCTGCATGATGCACATGGCGAATATCGCCTATCGTATGGGTAATACCACCCTTTCGTTCGACAACGCCGCCGAGAAATTCATCGACAACCCCCGGGCCGACAATTATCTCAAACGCCAATACCGTAAAGGATTCGAGGTCCCCGAAAAGGTTTGACACGGCATTCGAGGTATGTGGATATGCAATGTTATATGGGAAATCCCAGTTGACAGCAGGAAAGGTAAAAGGAATGTATGATCGAAAAAAATTAATAGCCATGGTATTAAGCCTGGCATTGGTTTGTTTTTTGTATTCGGGTTGTAATGAGTCTGACGAACCTATTGAGCCGGATGAGACAAATTTCGGACAGATCGATCTTGCCGGTGCTGTTATCGTTGCGGACCGCTCGATGCCCGTTCATGTAAAAGCGTCGGATATGTTAGCCGACGAGATCGAAAAGCGAACGAGGATAAGGCTTGACGAAGTGACGTCATTACCCAGGGGCGATGCCGTCAGGATAGTGTTGGGTACGGTCGATAAATTTCCGATTAAAAAGTTGTCGGCGCCGAGCGATTTGAAAGTTCCCGATACGGCCGATAGTTATTCGATATGGGTCGGTCGGAAGAAGAATAAAGGAGTGACGATTTATCTTGTGGGCAGGGACAATCGGGGAGTATTGTTTGCCGTTGGCCGGCTATTGCGGCAGTTGAATATGGGCAGGGACAAAGTGACATTGGACTCCGGGTACAGGATAGCTACCGCTCCAGAGTTTCCGGTTCGCGGCCATCAGCAGGCTTACCGTCCGAAGACAAATTCTTATGACGGCTGGGATATTGATATGTGGGAGCAGTCGTTTCGTGATATGATCGTGTTCGGTACAAATGCGGTTGAGATATTGCCGCCGCGTACCGATGACGACGCCGACAGTCCGCATTTCCCCAAGCCGCCGATGGAAATGATGATCGAGATGGCCCGTGTACTCGATGAGTACGATCTCGACGTTTGGATTTGGTTTCCGGCGATAGATAAAGATTATACCGACGAAGCAACGGTAAAAGCGTCACTGGAGGAATGGGGAGAAGTTTTCAGTAAGCTGCAAAGGATCGATGCTGTTTTTGTGCCGGGCGGCGATCCGGGCAATACGCATCCGAAGGTCCTTATGCCTTTTATGGAAAAGCAGGCGAAAAATTTGCGACGTTATCACCCAGAGGCAGAGATGTGGGTATCACCGCAGGATTTTGACCGTGAAGGATGGATGAAAATATTTCTTGAAATATTACAGGACGAACAGCCAAAGTGGCTCGATGGTGTCGTATTCGGGCCAGGGGCAACGCTTAGCCTTACACAGTTAAGAGAAGAAGTGCCGGCGAAGTATCCTATCAGGCGGTATCCGGATATCACTCACAGCAGGGGCAGTCAATACCAGTTGAAGGATTGGGACATGGCCTTTCACCGTACACTGGGGCGAGAGACGATAACTTACCGGCCTTATGGCTTTGCAAAGATATTCAGGGATCCGAAGCGATACGCACCTGGTGAAAAAGGGCGGGGCCTGGGGCCGATTGATCCGAGGCCAGACGAAGATACGAACATATTTATCGATCCGAAGAAATATTCGATAGGATTTATAACGTACAGCGAAGGGTGCAACGACGACTTTAACAAGGTCCTGTGGAGCTGTCTGGGCTGGGATCGGAAAATGAACGTCGAGGATATTGCTAAAGAGTACAGCAAATATTTCATCAGTGATCGATTCGAGGAAAAATTCGCACAAGGTATCATTGGCCTTGAGAAAAACTGGGACGGACCCATTCTGGAAAACGAAAATATAGAAAAGACTCTTTTGATATTCCGGCATATGGAAAATAACGCGACGCCGCAGGAACGTTTAAACTGGCGGTTTCAGATGGGTCTGTATCGGGCCTATTACGACGCTTATATAAAAAAGCGGCTGCCTTTTGAAACTAGGCTTGAAAAAGAGGCGATAGAAGTTTTAGAGAATGCGAAAGAGTTAGGTTCACTTGCTGCAATGAAGCGAGCCGAGGAGATACTCGATACGCCACTTCTGGATAAAGATGCAATGAGATATCGGATAAGAGTTTTCGAGCTTGCAGCAGCCTTGTATCAAAGCATTCGTATGCAGCTAAGTGTGGAAAAGTATCAGGCGATACATTTGAGGCGTGGCGCGAATCTTGATGCTATCGATTATCCGTTCAGCAACCGCAAGCAACTAAGAGAGGTATATAAGAGGCTTCGGGCCAATTCGTCTATAAGTGAACAAGATCGGCTGAAAAAGATTGCAGACGTCCTTTCGGAACTCGAAGACTGGAAAAGTAGAAATAAGTGACTTCCAAAATAAGCTGATTTATGGATTATGTAACTGCCGGGATCAAATGGGCTTTCGGCAGGTATGGTTGTGGGTTATAGATATGTGTCGAGTGTGTCGAGGAATAGCTTGATTTTTTCTCCGCATGTGCTATGCTAAAGTCAGCAAATTAAATGGATGTTTAGATTTGCGATGTTAACTGTATAGATGGAATCGTAACAAGAAAGGGATTGACAATGAACAAGAAAATGTTTTCGAGTATTATTACATGTATTGTGGTTGTCTTAGCTGGATTTATGTCTGGTTGTAAAGAAGATAACGCCCCCGGCGGCAGCGGGGCCAAGCCGTCTTTATTTCTGTCGTTGCCGGATATATGCAATACGCCGGACGGCATGACATTGGATCCGTCCACCGGCAATATCATCCTGGCGTGCCCGAATTTCAACGACACTAACTTCCCGGGTATCCTCGTCAAAATTGATCCTTCCAACAATTGGTCGCAGTACTTCGCGATGCCGGTCCACCCGAAGACGAAAAGAGGCTGTCCGATGGGTCTGGACTTTGGGCCGGACGGCAATCTTTATGTAGCGGACAATCAGTACTTTTATGACAAGGACCACAAGAGCCGTCTCATTCGTGTTGTTATCGAAAATGGCAAGCCGGTTCGCGCCGAAGTGGCGGTGGACGGCTTTAAGCTTTCGAACGCCGTTATATGGAAGGGTGACAGTGTCTACGTTAGCGACACATACTTCGACCTTCCCGACGAGCCCGGCGCCAGCGGCATCTATCGCATTAAGCTGAGCGAAATGCAAAAAGGCACGGTTCAACTTAAGCCCAACGCCACTGACCCGCGCCTTATCGCAAGGTTTACCACCGCAGCCAATTCCAGGAATGAAACTGCGGGCGCCGACGGGATGACCTTCGACAGTAAAGGCAATCTGTATACGGGTAACTTTGGCGACGGAGTTTTATCGAAGATAACCTTTGATGAGAACGGCGATGTTGCATCTAACAAAATCCTCTTAAAAGACCCTCGTATGCCGTGTGTTGACGGTATATTCTGCGATTTAAAGACCGATGAGATTTATGTGGCCGATTCGGAGAAGAACGCTATTCATATCGTAACGCCTGAAGGCGGCTTGCGAACGTTGTGGATGAATGATGACAGCGACGGTTCGGACGGTCTTCTCGATCAGCCTTGTGAGCCGTTGATTCGAGGCGACGAGCTTATAATCGCTAATTTCGACATGCCTTTCCCGGGGTTGAAGAATTCCGCTTTTGATAAGCATCACACCTTATCAGTCATTAAACTAAAATAAGTAGTTGTTGATGTCGTTGATCAGTTTCTGTTTTGTGCTACTATGGGTGATGGGCAGGGGGCACACCTTTTAGACAAACATGGGGGATGCCGTATATGTGTGGATTGAATATGTTTAATACCGCTGGAAGATTTGTGATTGCTATAGCGATGCTGTTGTCGATAGTTCTTTTGTGCACAGCCGATAAGTGTATGGCTGCTTCGCAGGAGGTGTGGCTGGGGAGCCTGGAAGTGTCAAAGGCTTATAGCGGCCACGGTAGAACCAGGGCCAACAAAAGTGTGGGTAACTCGAGTCTGCAAATTGCAGGTAAGCAGTATGAAGACGGGATAGGCACTCATGCACCGGGACAGTTTTTTATCGACCTCGACGGCAAAGGGCTACGTTTTACAGCTATGGTCGGTATCGATGACGAAACCAAGGGGAAAGGTTCGGCTGCCTTTGAGGTCATCGGCGACGACAGATTACTCTGGCGCAGCAAAATAATCAGGGGTGGGCAGCGGCCGGTTAATGTGGATGTGGACATTTCCGGTGTGAAGTTGCTGGAACTGGTCGTTATCGAGGGCGGCGATGGTTCCGATTCCGACCATGCCGACCATGCGGACTGGGTTGATGCGAAATTTATTATGCAGGGCGACCATCGTCCCGCAGCGGTCAGTCCTCCTGAGTTTAGCAACTTAGAGCAGCAAATCCGGCAGCACAAAAACCCGCACGATAAAAAACTTGCCCGCAAGGTTGCCGAACAGGTCTTCAATGCCGAATCCCTTATCCATGATACGGACAGGGACCCGGTTTATGTAATTCTTCGACGGACAGAAGCATTGATCAAACATCTTAATAAAATGGCTGATGCGCCTAATCTTTCGGACCACCATAGGCGCCTGAATAGATTCAAATCTGAAAACAGTACGATTGATATCAATAATGCGGCAGCACGCAAGAAACTTTTTGCCGAGGTCGCGAAGCTGCGACGTGAAATTTCCTTTTCCAATCCACTGCTGAATTTCGACAAGATACTGTTTATTAAACGCCATATAAGTCCCGGAGAGGAAAAAAAGGGCAACCACATGTGTGACCAGTATTTCGGTTTCCATGCCATCAAAGGAGGCGGGATTTTTGTGCTCGACAATGCCTTCTCCGGCAATCCGACGATACGAAATGTTCTGGAAAATTCGGTCTGCGAAAACGGCCGATTCAAGGGCAGAAAACTCACGTCCGAAGGCGGATTCCTCTCGCCGGAATTGTCTTTCGACGGCAAGACTATCTTTTTTGCATATACCGATATCGCCGAGAACGGCAAACGATACGTCTGGAACCAGGACAACACATGGCATATCTTCAGGGTGAACGTAGACGGTTCGCACCTGCGACAATTGACCGACGGCGTTACGAACGATTTTGATCCCTGCCTGATGCCGAACGGTCGTATTATGTTTATTTCGGAACGTCGCGGCGGATACGGACGCTGTCACGGTCGGCCTGTACCGAGTTTTACGCTTCATTCTATGAATGCCGACGGTAGTGACATCGTCATGCTAAGCCCTCACGAGACCAACGAATGGCATCCCAGCGTCGGTCACGATGGGATGATTATTTACACGAGGTGGGATTATGTTGACCGGGGTTTTAACCAGGCCCATCATCTATGGCTGACCACTCCGGACGGGCGTGACTCAAGAACGATTCACGGCAATTTCTCACCTTCGGAGCGGGTTCGGCCTCACATGGAAATGGATGCCCGCGCTATACCGGGATCCCACAAACTCATTGCTACCGCCGCCTGCCATCACGGTCAGGCTTACGGCTCGCTCGTGTTGATCGATCCCAGGATCGAAGACAACGACGCTATGGCATCGGTCCGACGTATTACTCCCGAGCAGCTTTTTCCGGAGGCTGAAATACCTGGTCATACAGGCCCCGCCGGCTATTCCTCTGCATGGCCTCTTAGCGAGCATTTCTACCTGTGTGTCCATGATCCGCACAGCCGGGTGTATGCCGGAACCAGCAATAACTACAGTATATACCTGCTGGATGCTTTTGGTAACCGGGAGAAAATATATCAGGATGTGAAAATTTCCTGCCTCAATCCCATACCGCTTCGGCCGAGAAAGACACCACCGGTTGTGCCTCACACAATCGCGGTGGGGAAGCCGCCGGCCGAGGGTGAAGAGTTTGTAGAGACAGATTCTGCATCCATTGCTGATTTTGGTGAAGTAGGCCTGGTCAACGTTTATCAAAGTTACTACCCGCTGCCTGAAGGAACGAAAATCAAGTCTCTTAGAATCATGCAAATCTTGCCGAAGTCTACTCCTTTCGCGAGTACTCCCCAAATCGGCTACGGAGACCAGAAGAGCGCACGTGCCATCCTTGGAACGGTTCCTGTGGAAGATGACGGAAGCGCCTATTTCAAACTGCCGGTCGATACACCGGTATTCTTTCAGGCGATTGGCGAGGATGGTCTGGCGGTCCAGTCGATGCGGTCGGCCACTTACGTTCATCCTGGAGAGAAACTCATTTGCCAGGGTTGTCACGATAAGCGACATAGCGCATCGCTCGACTCCAAACAGTATCCGATTGCTATGAAACGCGAGCCGTCTGAAATCACGCCGGATGTTGACGGCTCAAAACCTTTCAGCTTCCCCAGGCTCGTTCAGCCTGTGCTGGATAAGAAGTGTGTATCGTGCCACCTAAAGAACGCCGATAAAAAAGCGCCCGATTTGCGCAGGAGGGATCCGGAGGCGGACCCGAAAATTGAGTTGACAAGAGAGTTGAAGAGATTGCACTGGTATCGTTCTTATCATAACCTGCGTCCCTATGTCACTTACTTCAACAATTCGGGGTTTACGACGCCTCGAACTATTCCGGGGAAATTCGGCGCCAATGCATCAAAGCTTTACCAGATGCTGAAAGAAGGCCATCATGGCGTCGAACTGTCAAAGGAAGAAATGCACCGGATAACATTATGGCTTGACAGTAACGGCGACTTCTTCGGTTCATACGAAAACCTCGAAGCGCAGGAGAGAGGCGAAGTGGTTTTGCCAACTCTGGAATGACCCTGCTTCGACTTTAATTTGCACGTTCACGTGCCTCGCCACTTATGCCTTCGACAACTTCCGGAGAATCACCCGCTCCGCCTTCATCCCCGTCCTTCGACGACGGGTCTCTAGCGAGGTTTTTCATTATTATGTCGAATCTCTTCCCGTCGCTTAAACTAAAGAAGCCCTCGCGACCATACTCAGCGAATGCGTCGCGCATAGCCAATGCATCTTTCAAGTGGTAGTAAATTCTGTTATCGACGCCCTCTTTCCTGAGAGCGGCTTCCGGGGCATAAATCTGTTCAACCAATTGATTATTCTCTGGCTTGCAGGTATAAACAAGCCCCATAATAGCGCAACCTCTTATCCAGGCAATAGGCCTCGCATTGGTATTCCAGGAATCATTCCGAAGGTGGCGTTCCTTGTTAATCCATTTCTTTGCCAATTCCATTGCGCCTTCTTCGGTAGTTGCTTTGCGGAGAATCATATCCACTTCGGGACCACCGATCAGACCAAGCCACTTCAGGATTTGTGCTTTTCCCCTTATATCATCGCCATCCTTGAAATGCCAGCTATCATCACGCTGGAAGGCATCCATAAGCTTGGCTACCGAAGCTGAATTCGGGTCGTCCTCGCTTAAACACGCGATTGCGGCTGCAACATTACCCCAATACGGAGCAAAGCTGTTGTCTTCAAGCATCTGATAGAGTTGGGGCAGTTTGCCCTTTGTAAGGCACAGTTTTGCTGCCTGGTATAAAGTCAGTTCCAAGCGATAGTCGTTTTTAACAAATCCTACCGGGTTCCTGAGTTTCCTTATTCTAAAGGTGCCCTCACGCCCCAACTCAGCGATTGTGTCACGGACAGCCAATGCATCCATGATGTGATACGAGAAATCTCTGTCGACTCCCGTTTCTCTTATTTCAGCCATACATTCAGCAAAAGACTGCGCGATGAACGTAAAATTCTCCGGCTTACCTGTCCAGGCAAGCCCCACGAAAGCAGCTCCCCTTATATGTTCGATGACCTTGGATTTCTTAAGGTGATGCTCGCGGTTAATCCAGTTTTTTGCCAGTTCGATGGCGCCATCTTCGGTGGTAGCCTTGCGGAGGACCGAATCCACTTGCCGACCGCCAATCAAACCAAGCCATCTCAGAGCATGTATCTTTGCTATGCAGCTATCCATGTCACCATCGAAGTGCCGGATATCATCACGTTGGAAGTAATCAAGAAGCGGAGGAGCCGAATTAGAGTCGTCCATACCGGCATATCCAATCACCATGGCCAGCCTGCCCCAATAAGGTGCGTACTCCTTGTCCTTTAACATCTCATAGAGCGTAGGAAGTTTATCCTTTTGTATATACTCCTTAATATCCGAGTGAGCATCGTATGAATCCAAGTCGTGCTTGTTGAGAAATTCGACTATAGTCATCTTAGCACTTAAGACCTCTTGAGTATCTGCCGCAAAAGTCTCCGGCTCTTCCATCTCTCCTTGGAAGATATTCGCCTGTGGAGCCTGCGCTTCTGGAGTCTCCGGTTCTTTCGCATAATATTTCTCAAGATTCCTCACTACTACCTCGGTTCTCACGTGTTTAGGCGCACCAAGGTAGCCCTCAAGCCCCAACTCGGCGATTGCGTCACGAACAGCCAGTGCATCCATTAGGGCATGAAACGGTTCACGCTGGTTTCCCGTCTCTTCGTAGTATGCATTTTCTTCGGCATAGACTTGCTCGGCAAGTTCAATATTCTCCGGCTTGCCTGTAAAAACAAGTCCCATAAAAGCCTTCCCTCTTATCCATTCGATATCGGTTGATGGCCGCTCTCGGTCGATCCAATTCTTTGCCAGTTCGAAGGCGCCGTCTTCGCTGATGGCTTTGCGGAGGACCAAATCTGCCTGGGGACCGCCGACCAAACCAAGCAACGTCAGAGCGTGTATCTTTCCCACGTAACTGCCGGGGTTGTTGCGACGATTCGGGAAATTCCAACTATCGTCCCGCTGGAAGTACTCCAAAAGCACAGGCGCCGAATTCGGGTCATTTATACTGGCACACCCGATCACGGCGGCTATATTATGCCAATCCGCTGCAAATTTCCTGTCTTTGAGCTTCTCATAGAGCGCAGGAAGTTTATCCTTTGTTACAGACTGGGCTTGCCGGAAAGGCAAACCCCCTCCTCCTCCATCAGCTCTTTCTGACGCGTTCTCGTCCGAGCTCTCCTCTGCGTCAGCCGCGTCTCCCTGGCCCAACAAGTCCTCCTCATCATCATCCGAGTACTCCGCTGCCGGTGGGCTCGGATTGACAGAGACTGCGAGCGGTCTCTCATCTCTTTCAAACGAAGCCTGTGGAGCCACAATTTGACCTTGTCCGCCAACTAGTACTCTTTCGCTGCTCCCAGGCCATTGAATTACGCCGATCGAAACGGCTATGGCTATCACCGCCGCCGCGGCTAATTTTACTGATTTACTGTTAATCAGTCTTCGCCACACGCTCGGCCCGATTAAAGCCGACTCTGTCGGCTTCGATTTATCCAATGCGGCTTCTGCGCCGGCAAGAATCCTGTCGTGATTTATGGCAGTCCTCTTAAACCGTATTTTTTTTGCCGATCTTTCTATTTCTTCAAAGTTCATGTTCGTTTCCCTTACCCAAAAGGGCCCGCAGTTTCTCAATTCCGTAACGGTATCGGCTTTGCGCAGTATTAACTGAAACACCCACAAGGTCTGCGATTTCTCTGAATTTCAATTCCCCTTGCACGTGCAGCACAAAGACTTCACGCTGTTCGTACGGCAGTTGCCGCACAGCCTGAAAAATGCGGCCGGATTCTTCAAAATCAACGAGTTGCTTCGCCGGATCACCAGATGCCACAGGATGATCCTGCTCATTCAGTTCACAGGGTGATTGCCGCGCCTTTTTACGCAATTGATCACGGGCCAGGTTCGCAACACAGCTTACTAAATAGCCTTTAAGACTACTACGAATCCGCAGACTACTCGAAGACTCAGCGAAAAGAACGAAAACATCGTGAAGACAATCTTCCGCTGCTTGGACGTCAGATAGCAGGCAGACTCCAACTGCGAGCAAATCATCCACGTGCTTTTCATATATGCGGCGCAGCGACTCCATGTCTCCGCCGCTGAGACGCCTTAGCAAATGCTGGTCTTCTGACAACAGTACTGCTCCTTTAAGTCTGCATTATGATCAAAGCTTCAATCATTATAGTGACGATTTGGAGGTACGTTTTAGTCTAAAATATATCAGATTTTTTCGCCAGAGACGACTTCGCCGACAACGCAGGCCTCGGCGTTTGCAACCGATCACAGTAGATAGAGGTTTTGGGATAGGTTCTAATTCAAATAAGTCCTGCGGCTTTTTTGCGTTCGGCGCCTAAGGCGTCAGCGGCTATCATTGCATCGACTACGGCTTCCGAGGTTACCTTGAAACAATGGCTTTCGCACAACGAACCTTCACCGGCACAGACATCGCCGATGCTCTTTAGCCGTTCGCGAGTAACACCTTCGAGGCCGATGTCTTTGAATGTCACGGGCAGTCCAATCGCCACTTCAAAATCGACCGCTTCATAGACCTCATCCATCGGCACTGCCGAATCCAGGCAGAGTTGGCTTATTACGCCAAAGCCCACCTCTTCGCCGTGCATCAGATGGTGACATTCAGGAAATGACGGCAGGCAGTTCGCTATCATGTGGGCCGTCGCCAGTCCGCCGCTTTCGAAGCCGAGACCCGAATGCAGGATATTGGCCTCGATTATCTTTTCCACCGACGGCGTCAACGCACCCTTCTCGACCGCGCGTTTTGCTTCGATGCCATGTTCCATCAGCGTTTTGTATCCCAATTCTGCGATTGCCATTGCCGCCATCGTCGAGACGCCGCCGGCCAGGTTGCCGGCTCCGGTGGCAAGCGCGACCTTCGCTTCCACCCAGGTGGCCAGTGCGTCGCCCATGCCGGCGACCAGCGTCTTGACCGGCGCTTGCGAGATCACAAGCGAATCGACCAGAACCAGATCCGGATTGAAAGGCCAACAGTCGAAACCCGTACAATTGCCATCGTCGTCATACCATACACTTGCTGCACTGGTTGGCGAATCATTCGACGCAATTGTCGGACATGTGACAATCCGGAGCCCGGTCTCAATCGCTGCGGCTTTTGCCGTATCCAACGTCTTTCCGCCGCCAACGCCCACTGCAATGTCGGCGCCCGTGTCCTTGATGATTCCAATCACGCGATCGACCTCTTTGCGCGTGCAATCACCCTTGAAATCGACGTCGACCGGTTCAAGCCCTTCACTGGCCAGACTCTCCAGCAACGTCGTTCCAACGAGACTCTTGACAGTCGCGTCCCAAAGGATTAAAGGCTTGTTTCCGAGTATCTTGAAGTATTTGCCGGCGTCGGCCAGAGCGCTTCTGCCCTGAACGTATTTCCTTGGAGCGATAAATATACTGTTCATGGTAATCCTTTTCCCAACTTTATCATTGTTAAATTAAGGTTTTATTCATTATCCACTACTTTCGGGGGCGGTGAGCGTATTCGAAGAATTTCTTTCTCAGCCGTTTTGTAATCGGCCCGGGCTTGCCGTCGCCAACGGTCCTTGTGTCGATCTCGACTATCCCAATAACCTCAGCGGCCGTACCGGTGAGGAAAAACTCATTGCAAATATACAAATCGCATCTTGTCAGATTCTTCTCGACCACTTCGAGATTCTCTTGTTTTGCAAGGGTGATGACGAGGTTGCGAGTGACCCCCTCGAGCGCACCGGCCTCGACCGGCGGAGTGTATATCACGCCGTCTCTGACAATGAAGACATTGTCGACGGTCGCCTCGGCAACGTATCCCTCGTGGTTGTACATGATCGCCTCGGGGACGTCATTGTCCAGTGCCTCGAGCTTGGCTATGATATTGTTTAAATAATTCAGGCTCTTGACCTGGGGCGGAACAGCCTGAGGATGATTCCGGACGGTAGTGGCGCTGATTACCTTCATCCCCGTTTCATATAGCTCCTGGGGATAAGGCTGAATTTTGTCGGCTATGATGATCAGAGCGCTATCCTTGCAGATAAAAGGATTCAGCCCCAGAGTTCCTGCGCCGCGTGTGACAACCAGCCGAATATACCCGTCCACAATACCGTTGGCCTCGACGGTATTCTTGATCGCGGCGACAAGTTCGCCCTTATCCAGTGAGATTTCGAGTCGAATCGCTTTGGCTGACTCGTAAAGCCGGCGCAGATGAGCTTCGAGTTCGAATATTCTGCCGTCATAAACGCGGATACCCTCGAAAACCCCGTCTCCGTAGAGCAGACCGTGGTCGAGAACCGATACCTTCGCATCGGCCTGATCCACAAGCTTGCTGTTGAGCCAGATTTTAAGAGCCATTACAAATCCTTGTATACCGATATTTCCCATTCAAAGGGTTGATATACATGATTCTCACCCTACGAGATCAATGATTCTACAAAACTCTCCTTGAACCGTCAAGAATTTCCATACTATCAAAATCCTGTTCATTTGCTGCGAACTACCGGGTTCCCACGTCATTGTCCGATGCGACGGTTTAGCAGTTCGAATTGTTCGAAGAGGCCGTAGCTTAGTAAGTGGTATTCGTCTGCGGGGGGTGGGCCGGTGTCTGGGCTCTTGCGAAAATCGGGTGGGCCTGAGCGGCCGGGCTTTGGGTTGCCGTGGTGCGGGCCGAGGGTGTTTCTGAGCGTGCCGATTACGGTGACATTGATCCTGTTTACGCCGGAGCGGATTAAGTCGGTCACTTCCAGTTCCCACGGTTGATGATGAATGTAGCCGGCGTCTTCGCTGTTTACCGTTACTTTGGCGACGCTTCCGTACCAGGAGGGCAGATGTATAAAGTATCGGCCTTCGGGAATGTCAACATCAAATGCCTGTGCGTAGGAAACATCATCGGCATAAAATGGATGTCCCTGTTTGTCCCAGGGGCCGAGTTGCATCCGTAGATCGCGTTTAATTACGAAACCCAAGTCGGTCGGTTTCACAGAGAAATTGCCCAAGAGATAGGCGGCGCAAAGTTCGTGAAAGACGGTGAATGGCGCAGCTTTTATTGTGACGGTGTTTTCGCCTGTTTTTGCCGCGGAGGTGATACCGATTTTGCCGAAGGATTTGTCGAGCCACCATGAGCCTTGTTTTGCGGTTACGGTTTGGCCGTTGCACGTGATTTGATAAAGGTCGGGCCTTTCGATGACTATGTACAGCGGCCTGGGAATGGTCCCTTCGATGGTAAAGCGATAGCTCGCTTCGAAGCCGCTGTCGGACGCGAATTTTTTGCTTATAATCTCGTCGCGGAACTGGACGGCATGGTCCCACGGGTTAGCTTCCATACCATGTTTTTGAAAAACAAACTTGCTTGCGTTGTACCAGTACGCATTTTTCATTGATTCGCCGCCAGCGGTGACATCGACAAAGTCCAATGTCAGAACATTCAAATCGGTTCGACGAATTCTCGGTCTTCCGACCGGGAGAACAGGTGTAGTTGTCACCGGCTCGGGCAGATACGGCTTTGCAGGTTTGTTCGAGAGAAACAGCAGGAGGCTTGCGCATGGTGCAAGGTCGAATTTAGTCTTGATGCCGTATTTTGCCTTGCTAAACGGATACTCTGAAAAAGCAGGTCCATCGAAAAGGTTCCAGTTTTCGACGCTCTTTGCGCGAGACTCGATAGCGCCTGATATTGACGAATCGATACTGGTATTTGTAAGGAAAAGAAGCTGGCCGTTTTTCAACTGACGCCGATGGTGCAGGAGGATGGTCTTTTGGTCGCGTTTGAACCGTATGGCAAAACCGTCTTTGGCCTGATCGAGCAGCAGTTGGGGCAGTTCGTTCGATTTGACAGTTTTCCATTTGCGTGAGAGTGAGGCGACATAGCCCCTTCCGGAAGGTTCTCCATCGACCAGGAGCGGAGCGTCTTTTGTGCAGCTTAGCACGGTTCCTCCGGCGCTGAGGTACTCTTCGATCATCGTCATAGTCGGGTGATTGAGATTTTCGGTCATCGGTGCTATGATTACGGTGTCATAGCTTCTGTTGCCGACTACGAAACGCCGCCCGTTAACCGAGCCGTGGCGGGCAATGATGTCCTCACTGCCGATGTCGAATTCGACCTGTGACTTTGCGAGGTTAGTGACAAGCTGCTGGAATTCATTTCCGAGTTTTTCCAGGTGGTCACTATGTTCCGAATCGCCCTGGTACATCCAGGCGGTGGTCGTCGGTTCAATTAGCAGGATATTGTTTATTTGCTCACCCTGCGAAAGGGCGGCCGAGAGCTTGGTAAAGTAGCGAGCCATGACATGGTACGCTTGCCACCAGGGCTCGTGATAGGAAAATGACTGCGGGTAGTCGGCCTTTCGTGCGCCGCGGAGGGTGATGTCGGAAAGATGCTGGTTTAGGGTATTTACGCCGAGTACGTAGAGCCAGTCGCCGATCCGTTTCATATCTTCGAATCGCAGGTCCCAGCCGCCGCCGCCGTAGGCTTCGCAGAGGGTGCGTTTTCTGCCGAGTTGGTTTGCAACGCTGGCCAGTTCTATTACGGCGCGGATGTTGCCGAACTGTGCGTGGGTTCCCTCTGAGTATTGGTTAAACAGGGTGTCAATTCCCGGTCGCTGCTGCCATGCGTACATTGCCATATTATCCGGCGCGTCTTTGGTTTTGGGCCAGCTGTGTTCCCAGTAGTGGCCTGTGAATTCGAGATTGTGCCGCTCGCAATACTCGTAATAGGGTCTGGCCCACCGCTCGATAAACAGCTCGAGCAGAACCGCTCGGTAATTGTGCCGCACGCGTTTCCAGTCGCCGATCGGGCGAGCGAGACTGGGCAGATGGTCGGTCAGTTTATATCCCCATCGTTTCTCGAAAGCCTCGTCAAAATCATCGGTCCATGCAATAGTGCTGGCACGGCTCAGACGCGGCTCGTCCGCGAAGACGCCCGGAATGCGCTTGCCGAACTGCTCGCCTACTTCGCGTTTGTAGGCATCCATTGTAATCTCAAGAAACTTCTCAGTGACTCCCGGCTTGATCAGATTGGTGTAAAACTTCCCGCCAAACCAGGGCGAGGTTGGTGCCAGTTTGATTGAGGCAACGAGATAGTTGTCTTGCGACAGGCTTTGACCGGCATGCACCGCCTGCGTGACATTCTGGTAGCGGTTGTCGATCAGGCGGTAGACACCGATTATGTCGTCGTTCCACTCGGGGGGACGGTTCTCTTCTTCTATCTGAATACCCTTGCTGCGCGACTCCGGCATCGCCTCGGCGACAAACCCGCCCGCAAAGCCTGACGGATATGAGTTCTCATCGTATATCCATACGTTCATATCCAGCTTCTCGGCCTCTTTCAAGGCCAGCTTCCATAGTCTGAACCACTCATCGGAAAGATATGGTGTCATCAAGCCGGGACGGGGATGTACGAAAACCTGCTTGACATCCTGGCCGGCCAGGTCGCGCAGCGTGCCGACGATTTGCTCGTCGGTGAGCATATCGTGCCAGACCCATAGTGGGCCTGAGCTATATTCCCTCGGCGGATCGACAAATAATTGCTTGAGAGCGGTAGTTTCTGCCTGTTCAACCTGACAGCCGGTGCTGATAATGCCAATAATCAGAACAGAACCCCAAAGACATGCCGAAAAGATACGCTTCATAATGAGCCTCCCTTTTCAAAAACAAAGAAAAACCGAGGTCAGACCACGGTCACACTGTTTACACACCACATTGCGTATATCGTATTTGGCGGAATAAGGCAAGCGAAATCTGAAGGTTCGGGATGCTGGTGCGCGTTGGGGATACCGACACTCGAAGGAACAGGACACGCCGTAAGCCTGCCGCTTTCATTGACGGACTATTACACTTTTTCGAAGAGGAAGCGGTGTGCGTTTGCGTCGACTTTTACGGTGTCACCTTCTGCGAATTTGCCGGCTAAGAGTTCGGTGGCGAGGGGGTTTTCCAATCGCTGCTGGATGGTTCTCTTGAGTGGTCTTGCGCCGAAAACAGGGTCGTAGCCTTCGTCCATAATCTGTTTGCGGGCGTCGTCGGTGAATTCAAGTTCGATTCTGCGTTGGCGGAGGCGTTCGGCCAGGTAGTTTAACTGTATTGCGACGATTTTCTGGAGATGCTCTTTTGTGAGCATGTGGAAGACGATTATCTCGTCGATGCGGTTGAGGAATTCCGGCTTGAAATGTTCTTTGAGAGCCTCTTTTACGTGTGCTTCGATTTCCCAGTCGGCGCCTGATTCTTCGGTCAGCACCTGAATCTGTTGACTGGCTATGTTGCTTGTCATGATCAGGACGGTGTTCTTGAAATCGACGGTTCTTCCCTGGCCATCGGTGAGTCGGCCGTCGTCGAAGACCTGCAGCAGTACGTTAAAGACATCCGGGTGGGCCTTTTCGACCTCGTCGAGCAGGACGACCGAGTATGGTTTTCGTCGCACTGCTTCGGTGAGTCGGCCGCCTTCCTCGTAGCCGACGTAGCCGGGGGGCGAGCCTATCAGGCGTGCGACGGAATGCTGCTCCATGAACTCGCTCATATCGATGCGTATCATTGCGTTTGGGTCGTTGAACAGAAAATCGGCAAGCGCCTTGGATAGCTCTGTCTTGCCGACACCGGTCGGGCCGAGAAAGAGGAATGTCCCTATCGGCCGTTCGGGGTCGCCCAGGCCGGCGCGGCTTCTTCGAACCGCATTGCAGAGGGCGGTCGCGGCTTCGGCCTGGCCGACAACGCGCTTGGCGATTGCCTCTTCCATTTTCATCAGCCGCTCGCGCTCGCCGCTTAGCAATCGGGCGATGGGTATGCCGGTCCATTTCGAGACGACCTGGGCGATGTGCTCTTCGGTGACTTCGTTGCTGATGATCTTCGAGCGGTCGGACTTGGCCAGCGCTGCTTCTTTTTCTTCGATATCTTTTTTCAAATCCGCCAGAGTGCCGTATTTGAGGCGGGCGGCCGTTTCTAATTCGCCTTTTCGCTGCGCGTCCTCGAATTCGGTTGTCGCTGTCTCTATTTTTTGCTTCAACTCCTTGATCTCGTCGATGTCACCCTTTTCGCTCTCCCACTGGGCGCTTAGCTTTGTGTCCTGCTCCTGCAGTTCGGCTAATTCCTTTTCGGTATTTTTGAGTCGTTCTTTGCTTGCGTCGTCGGTTTCCTTTTTCAGCGCCTCGCGCTCGATTTGCAGTTGCATAATTTTTCTGCGAATCGAATCGAGTTCGGCGGGCAGCGAATCATTTTCAATTCGCAGCTTTGAGGCCGATTCGTCGATCAGGTCTATCGCTTTGTCGGGCAGCCACCTGTCGGCAATATACCGATTCGAAAGTGTTGCGGCCGAGACGAGCGCCGAATCGGTGATTCGCACGCCGTGATGGGTGTCGTAGCGGTTTTTCAGGCCGCGGAGGATGGCGATTGTCTCCTCAACGCTTGGCGGATCGACGAGGATAGGCTGAAAACGCCTCTCTAAGGCGGCATCTTTTTCAACGTGCTTTCTGTATTCGTCGATTGTGGTAGCGCCGATACAACGCAGTTCGCCTCGTGCGAGGGAGGGCTTTAGCAAATTGCCTGCATCGACGGCGCCCTCGGCCTTTCCTGCGCCGACTACTGTGTGCAGTTCGTCTATGAATAGTATTATCTGTCCCTCGGCGCCGATGACTTCCTTGAGCACGGCTTTTAGCCTGTCCTCGAACTCACCTCTGAATTTCGTTCCTGCTATCAGCGATCCCATATCAAGGGCTATGATTCTTTTGTTCTTGAGACCTGTGGGGACGTCACCGGCTATTATTCTTTGGGCGAGTCCCTCGACGATTGCGGTTTTGCCGACTCCCGGCTCGCCGATCATTACGGGGTTGTTTTTGGTTCGGCGGTTGAGGACCTGCATACATCTTCGGATTTCCTCATCCCTGCCGATGACGGGGTCGAGCTTTCCCTTTCGCGCCATCTCCAGAAGGTCGATGCCGTAGCGCTCGAGCGCCTTGTATTTATCCTCGGGGTTCTGGTCGGTTATTTTTTCACCGCCTCGAATCTCTTTGAGGGCGGTTTCAATCTGCTCGGCTGTAATTGAGTTGAGCCGTAATATCTCTTTGGCGTCACCCTGTACGGAGGCCAGCGATATAAACAGATGCTCTACGCTGAGATACTCATCGCCCAGCGTGTCGGCCCTGTTTTGGGCATCGAGGACAATCTGGTTGAATACCGGATCAGGCAGAAGCTGAGCGCCGCTTTCGCCCTGTGGCAGCCGGGCAAGTTCACTTTCTGTCATCTGGTTTATGCGTGAAAGGTTGGCGCCGATCTTTTTGAGGATCATAACCACTACGCCGCTGTCGTCACTACAAACTGCACTCAGTAAATGCAGCGGCGAGAGCACTGTGTTTGACTTTGCCATCGCAATCTGCTGAGCGGTCGCCAGGGCCTCCTGGGCCTTTAATGTGAATTTATCGAATTTCATAAGCCTGTCCTCTTTAGTTTATACTTTAAGCGCTAACCAATGTGCAAAAGGCGTGCCCGGAGAAGCAGATTGCGTAAGCACGGCTATGGTAAGTGTTTATGGTCGAGGCTATTTCTTGTGAGTGTGCCAATTTGGCAGTCTCGCCGGCCATAGGCGGCATATCAGAGCCATTCGAGTGGGTCGAGTTTGTAGTAGCTTTTCATCTCTTCGTATAGCTCGGGGTGTTTCTTGTTCATCTGTTTGGGTTTTTCGAAGAAAGTTTCGGTCGCGACGGCGAAAAACTCGGCGGGGTTGGTTGCGCCGTACTTGTTCATGACGCTACGGCGGTGTTTCTTCTTTTTTTTCTGCAGGGTTTCGTATTCGGCGCCCAGGATGCGGGCCCAGGTGACATAGTTCGAACGCTTTTCGAGAATAGGCGCGCCGTCGGCTGCGCCGTCTTCCTGATCGAGCCGGTGGGAGAATTCGTGGAATACTACGTTTCGGCCGTCCCTGACGTTCATGGCCCCTCCGGTGACACTGTTCCAGGAAAGCACGACAGGTCCGTTCTGCCACGATTCGCCTAAGCGAACACTGTCCTTATCGACCCGGACTTTTCCGTCGGATGAGATTGTCTTTGCTACGTAGGTGTGAGGGTATACCAGGATGGTCTTGAGCTTGGGAAAGAAGCTGGGTTTTCGGTTTAAGAGCAACATGCACGCCTGGGCGGCTATGGTGACTTTTATCTCGTCATTAATTTCGAGACCGCCGCAGCCTTCGAAGGTCTTTTCAGCTACGAATACGTTGACAAGCCCGTGCAGTTGCTTCTTAAGTTCGGCTGGCAGGCGATTGTACAGGGGGATATTCTTTTCAATTATTTGCTCCCACTCGCCCGGAAACGATGCGGCCAACAGTTGTTTTCGCCGGGCGTTTCGGTGGAGGCGCCTGGCAATCAAAGCGATTACTAACAGCCCGATTAATCCTGCTATGATTTTCAATGCGATCATCGTCTTCTCCGATTAAGGGTTCAGTTCCGCTCCGCAGAATTTGCAGTATCGCGCCTCGCTGTCGTGGCCTTCGGCGCAGCAGTTGGGACAAACCTGGGAGGTAGGTTTTGCCTTGTAGGTCTGTGAGAACTCGGCGGTGACAATCCCTGTGGGCACGGCTATTATCGAATAACCGAGAATCATTACTATGGCCGCGAGGAACTGGCCGACGGGGGTATCCGGCGATATGTCACCATAACCGACCGTGGTGAGTGTCACGATAGCCCAGTAGACGCTCCGGGGGATGCTGGTAAAGCCGTGTTCCCTGCCCTCGATCATGTAGATCAGGGAGCCGATGACTACAACTAAGGTCATAACTACAAGAAGAAACACTAAAATTTTGTGGCGGCTTGCGTACAGGGCTTTCTTGAGCACGGCGGCTTCTTTTGTGTGGTGTCCCAGCTTGAACACTCTGAAAATTCGCAGGACCCGCAGGATTCTGACCACCGCGAGGTATCGGCTGTGCAGGAAGAATATGCTCATATATGTCGGGAGTATGGCCAATAGATCGACGACGCCGAAAAAACTCACCGCGTATCGCATCGGCCTGGCGACGCAAATCAGTCGTAAGATGTACTCGATGGTAAACAGGATGGTGAAGGTCCATTCGATTGCGTAGAGCAACCGGCCATAGCCGATTTCGATCGCTTCGACGCTGTCGAGCATGACCGCGACAACGCTGAGCAGGATACAGATAATCAGCGCTACATCGAACCACTTGCCCGCGGGTGTATCCGCTTCAAAAATCACTTCGAATAAAACACGACGCCACCCATGCTCCGACCGCCTGCTCTCAACTTCGTTCATGCTTCGGCCTTTCTCTGGTAAGTACTGCCGGTTAAGCCTTTTCAATTATGACTTTTGCACCGTCGGGGACGTCCCACAATTGGGATATGTCACCGTCGATTTTTCCTAAGATGTTTACGGCGGATGCTGCCCTGATTTCTCCTCCGCTGGATGCGGGTGTTGGGCCGAAGAATATGCAGAAGGCGTTACCGCTGGGCCAGTAGCCCAATTCGCCGGCTTCGAGTATGGCCCTGCTGTCACTTTCGAGGCCGGCGCTGACGGGGATCGAGAAATATATCTCGCCGCCCCAGCGCTGGCCCGCGGCTTCTATCGGGAGGGCATCTACTATCGAACTCGCCGTGGGGCTGTCATTGAGCTGGGCCCCGACTACGACATCGCCTGCAGTGATTTTTATTTTTGTCGCCATTTTGTGCTGCTCCTGTCAATCTTTCAGCCTGATACGTTCTGATTCTCATTTCAATGACGATTCTAATTGATTTTACGCCCGAAGCCAACTTTCATTGTGCAAAAAGTTTAATCTCCACTGCGACTCCAAATCCCCCAAAAGCAGTACTACGCCCTTGTTCTTTACTGTGTGATGATGTAAAATAAGGTTCCTCGATTGGCTGTTTCAAGGGATAGTGACGAGAATGAAATTTGGGATTTGAGGTGTCTTATGGCGAAAGATAGTGAACAGATGCTGCGGAAACTTCCGTCGGTGGATGCGCTTTTGAAAGAGCCGGAATTTGAAGGCGCTGCCAGGGGGGTTATTGTCGATTGCGTGCGGTTAGCGGTCGATAGGGTTCGGGAGCTGCTCGTTTCTCAAGAGGAGGAATTGGAGGAGGATTCTATTCGGCTGAAAGTGATCGCAGAGGCAAAGCAGCTTATCAAAGAGACGATGCGGCCGTACTATCGCAAGGTCGTCAACGCGACGGGCATCATCCTGCACACCGGTCTTGGCAGGGCGGTGTTGCCGGCATGTGCAATGCGTCAGATTCAGGACGAGATGGGGGGTTATTCGGTGCTGCAGACCGATACCGAGACCGGGAAGAGGTCGAAGCGCGAGCAGCGGGTTGAATCGCTGCTGCAACAATTGACCGGGGCCGAGGCTGCGACGGTTGTCAATAATAATGCCGCGGCGACGTCTATTGTGTTGAACACCGTAGCTAAGGATAAAGAGGTTATTGTTTCGCGGGGTCAGCTTGTCGAGATTGGCGGCTCGTTCAGGCTGCCGGATGTGATGGCTTTTAGCGGAGCGAGACTCGTTGAAGTCGGTACGACCAATAAGACTCATGCCCGTGACTATGCCAATGCCATTACAGAAGAGACTGCGGCGATTCTTCGTGTGCATCCGAGTAATTATAAGATACAGGGGTTCACTTCGGAAGTGCCGCTCGATGAGCTTGTCGCGATTGCACATGAGAACGGACTGACCATGATTGACGATGTCGGTTCCGGTGCGTTGATTGATTTTAGTCGTTTCGGATTCGAGCCTGAGCCGACTTTGACCGAGTCGATTAGCAAGGGGGCGGATATTGTCACGGCAAGTGCGGATAAGTTGATCGGCGGGCCGCAGGGGGGGATCATTCTGGGCAGGGCCGATTTGATTGACGCTGTTCGCAAGAATCAGTTCGCCCGCATCGTTCGCGTCGGGAAGCTGACCCTTGCCGCTTTGGAAGCGACTTTGAAGCTGTTTCTCGATGAGGCGACGGCGCTTTGCGAGGTGCCCACTTTGAAAATGCTGACTCGCGATGCCGGCGAGATTGTTAGAGAAGCCAAACGGATGGCATCGCAACTCAGCAAAAAAATATCCGGAGCATCTGTCACAACCATCGCGGGTTTCTCCCAGACAGGGAGCGGTTCGCTGCCGGCCCAGAATATGGCCACAACCCTAATTGCGATAAAACCGGGAAAGGTCGGTGCTGAGTCATTGGCCAAGCAGCTTCGCCAATATCGCATCCCGGTATTTGCACGGATTCAGAACGACCAGGTGCTTATCGACCCGCGCACTTTGCTCGATGGGGAGGGAAAGATCGTTGTCGAAGCCCTGCTTGATATTCTGGGCGGCAAAGATTGACAGCTATGAGTACGGTGCAAACCAATATCACGCTCGGCACGGCAGGTCATATCGACCACGGCAAGACCGCTCTTATTAAATGCCTGACCGGGTGTGAGACCGACCGGCTCAAGGCTGAAAAAGAACGGGGAATGTCAATCGAATTAGGGTTTGCGCCGTGTCTTATTTCGGGTATGGAAGTGGGAATTGTAGATGTCCCAGGCCATGAGAATTTCATCAAGACGATGGTCGCCGGCGCGACCGGTATTGACGGCGTCATATTCGTTGTTGCCGCCGATGACGGGGTTATGCCTCAAACGCGCGAGCATCTTGATATTCTTACTTTGCTCGGTGTAAGCGACGGGATTGTGGCGCTGACCAAGGCGGACTGCGTGGAAGCGGACCATCTTGAGAACATGCGCTCGGAGGTTAAGGGCTTTCTGGAAGGTACTTTTTTGCAGGACGCTCAGATTCTGCCGGTATCAAGCATAACGGGGCAGGGCTTCAATGTTTTGCTTGATGAACTTAAAGAGCTTGTTGGCAGGATCGAGCCGAAGAAGTTTGAAGGTGTGTTTAGAATGCCGGTAGAGCGGGCGTTTTCACTGAAAGGCTACGGCACGGTGGTAAGCGGTATTCCTGTTTCAGGTTCGGTCAAGACGGGGCAGGAAGCGGTGCTTTTGCCGCAGGGAGTCAAGGGCAGGATTAAGGCGATACAGGTTTACAGTCGTGACAGTGACACGGCAGTATGCGGGCAGTGTGCGGCGTTTAATATCGCCCATCTCGACCATAAGATTATCAGCCGTGGCAATGTTCTTACCGTCGGCGAGTATTTTCGGGCTCGGCAATGGTATTTGTGCAAGCTGCGGGCGTTGAGTTCTATGAAGGGGGCTATTAAGACCGGCAGCAGTATGAAATTTCACACGGGCACGTCCGAGGTTCTGGCGACGATTTTCCTTATGGAGGGCAATAATATGACCGCTTCTCAGGAAAGTCTGATTCAGGTAAAACTGTCGGAGGGCATCGTGGCCGGTCCCGGTGACAGGTTCATACTGCGCAGCTTTTCGCCGGTTCAGACGGTTGGCGGCGGCATTATCGTCGAAGCCCTTGGGGGGAAACTCAGACGCAGCCGGGACGAAGTGCAGGCCGACATCCGGGCGCGTGCGAAGGCGGTGACTGTGCAGAAGGATTTCGTCGAGTATTGCGTTAGAACGGCTGAGACGCTTGCTGCCGGCGAGGCGGAGCTTGCGCTTCGGGTTAAGCTGCCTTTTGGGCCTTTGAGAGCAATACTGGCGGAGCTGCTGCGCGAAGGGAAGATTATCGATTTGGCTTCGAAGCTGTGGACCCACAGTGACACGGCGGCGGATGTCAAAAAGCGATTGATTGAGATTGTCCGCCGGTTTCACGCAGGCAGTCCGGAAAGTCCGGGGATTACACACAGGCAGCTTTGGGAAACGTCGGGTATTGAGAAGAATGTGTTTGACGGCATTGTTAAACTGATGACCGCGCAGGGACAATTAGTTGAAAGAAAGCATCGATTGGCTTTGCCCGAGCATCGCGAGAGTTTCAATGCACAAGAACAGAAACTGCTCGATGTGATCGAATCGGCTTTTCGTGACAGGGCATTTAATTCTCCCAAACTCGAAGAGCTTGTCGCCTTGACCGGCTCAGATGAAAGGGGCGTGGAGAAAACCCTGCGGATACTGATAGAGCAGGAACGACTTGTGCAGGCGGAGAATCTGCTTTTTCACTGTGAGGCCGTCAAGCGAGCTAGGGGGATTTTAGTTTCGTTTTTGGAAGAAGAGGGGAGGCTTGAAAGTGTCAAGTTCAAGTATCTTCTGGGGACAACGCGTAAATTCGCACTTCCGCTGCTGGATTACTTCGACCGGATCGGCGTGACCAGGCGGGTGGGCAATACGAGGTATTTGAAAACCGGCATCGAAGAGAGTTGAGCGGCATTGGTGCGATTCATCGCACCCTACAAGGTTCAGGCGGCAACAAATGTGATTTCAACTTCGCACACGTCCCGTGAATGTATCCAGGACGCAATAAAGGATCAGCCCATAAAACACACTCAAAACAGCTACCCCCATTGCCGCCGGCAGTTTCTCCAGATCCGACAAGTGCCTGCAGCTTTGAACGAAGCCGACCAGGCATCCCAACACGCCGGCAGGGATTACGTATTTCCTGAAGTTCTCAACAATCGCCGACTTGCCCTGACCCTTTCTATACCTCATCAAAGCCAAGCCACCTGCGGCAATGACGACAAATCCTATACTCGGAATATGGATAAAGACCCAAGGGTCTCCACCCAATATGATACAACCAACGATTGGCAACAGAAAGATCGAAAAACCTGTTATTGCTGTTTTCACAATTGAACCTCACTTTCTTCGAGGACCTGTGTAAATTCTTTCGAAGCCGACCTTCTGCAATTAATATCGTCCGAATGCCGTTTTGGACTCAAGCCTTTTATTGGCTTTTCGAGGGAGACGGAATGCTAAACCCTGCTGTAGTATAGGTCACGGGAGGTTTGCTCAATATGGGCTACATGAGCTTCTCAGTTTCCCTGGAGGGGCGTGGGAGAGGGCCTACGAATTTTTCTCCTGGTTGTCGTTTTGGCTTTGTTGGTTTGATCTTGAGGGGGCCGAGTTGTTTTTTTAGTTTGCCGATTGCAGTTGCTCTTTCTTCGGCGGGGGCCCAGGGTTCGAATTTTGCGTTGGTGATTTTCAATTTTTTTATTACTTTCCAGGCGGCGATGCGCGTGCCGAGGTATTTGCTTTCGAGAGCCGGCACGACGTAGGCCAGGACTTCCGGGCCTTTCTGCACAAGCATCTCGATTACCTTTGTGCGCACGGCCGGGTCGCGATGGCCCAGAAGGTCGGCTAATTCGTTGACATCTGCCGCGTTGACTTTAACCTCGGGCACTTCCGCTTGCGGCTTTGACTTATATAATGGTATCTCTGGCGCCTTCATTGCCCCGGATGACTTGTAAAGATACTCAGAAACGTAGCCCAGCAGTTCGGTAAACTGCTCGGCGTCGCGAAAGCCGAGCCAGTCGCCGACCATCTCGCCGGTGACATTGACGACGACAACGCGCGGCAGAGACTGCACGCCGTAAGCGAAGGCGACACTGCGATTGCGATCGACATCGACTTTTATGCAGACAAAGTCCCGAAGCTTTTCAACGATCTTTGGATCGGCAAAGACATAAGCATCCATTTTTTCGCACCAGCCGCACCATGAGGCGTGAAAGCTAATCAGGGCCGGGCGTTTTTGCGCCTTTGCCAGCGCCATTCCCTTTTCGTATGAGTCGTACCATTTCAATTTCTGCTTTATTTCGGCGGGCGGTTCGGTTGTTTTCGGCGGCGCTGTTGTCTCGGCAAAAGCGGTTTGAAAGACAGATAACGTTATCAGCAGAGCGATTGCTTTAGTCTTTACCATGAGCTATCTTCTCCCAATATTTGGCTTTGTCGAAATTGGGGCTGTTGTCCTGATCATGACAGTCGCCGCAGTTCGGCGTTTTCATTATTACGCGTTTGACCGGCAACTGCTCGCCCATCCTCTTTTTTGCATGGTAGTCGCCGCGGCCGTGACAGGATTCGCAGGAAACGTCCTTTAGTTTCGGAGTCAACTTCTGGTTGATGTATCCGTCCGAAGCCATGTAGCCGACGGTGTGACACTGCAGGCATCTCGGGTTGTATTGGTGTTCCTTTTGTTCGAGGGTTTCAAGGGCGCGGGCGTGTCTTGATTTGAGCCAGACGCTGTGAGCTTTTTTATGACATGACTGGCAGTTTTGGGGGCCGATGTACCTGTTGGCGGTTTTGCTGCGGGAGGCCGTGATCGAAGAGAGGCCTTCCTCGTCGTCTTTGTGGGGGCGAAAGTCACGCTGTTTGAGTTGCTCTTTGAAATCTTCAATGAGCGAGACGATCTGGGGGTCCCTTTTCATGGATTCTTTCAATACGGTAAAGTCGTTTCGGTACTCGTACTGGCCCTGCGGATTTCGGAAGATATCGAGTCGGCCGACCATTTTGCCTTTGTCGGTGTTGTATACGATAACCGACTGGTTCTGCCTGACTGGGTCGCCGCTGGCTTGTAAAACTTTGCCTCCTACGATCAAGTCGGCTTCGAAAAAGCGGGCGGCCAGCGCCTTCATTTTGGTTTCATCCATGAACGCAAGCACGACGATATAGTCAGCTTCTTTTTTTAGTTGGGGCATATATTTTGTGAGGGCATCGGCCAGCGGTGCGACGCGCAGTCCTTTACCTATTTGATCGGGTGTGAGTTCGTCGTCGGCGACTCCTATGATGGCGCATCGGCAGCCGTTCGAGAAGGACGTGACAAGGTAGGGTGCGAACACGGGTTGGCCATCGGGGCCGAGAACGTTCGCTGAAACGAATCGATCATACTGTTGCTTTATCGCATTAAGAGCATCGAAGCTGAGGGATATTTCCCTGTGGCCTATGTTGACGGCGTGGTAGCCCATTTGTTGATAGCCTTTGAGGAGATACTCGAGTTCGAGTATCTCCCACTCGCGCGGTCCGGCTGCGACGTCGCCGGCGTCAACGAGCAGGTAATCGGTCGGCGTGCTCTTTGCAAGGTGTTTCTTTCTGCGGCTGATTCCTCCGGCCATGCCGCTTGCGCAGCCACACGGCTCGATATGTCCGCGGGTGTCGCAGGTGTAAAAAACAGTAAACGTCGCAGGCGGCAATATTTTAGCCGATTTAAACGTTCCGAGGGCGCCGAGAATGGCAAATACCAACCCGGCCAACAGGATCAGTACTACGCCTGCGACTAAAACAGTTTTACCTGAACCACCTTTCGCATTCATTATATAGTTTCCTAATGAGTCAGCGCGTATGTGAAGATATTTGCATTGATTTCCTGGCTGTTTTTGATTTCATTTCCGCCGCAGCAGCAGCATTTCTTGCCGGCGTGCGCGGTGTCGTTGAGTCCTTCCGGCGAATATATCAGCACGATTTTGCCTTCCATTTCGAGGCCCAGAAGGTGGGTTCCGCTGCCGCCTCTTTTTAACTTGATTTGTTTTACATCGAAGACCGTGTGAAATATCGGGTGGCCTAATTCGACCTTCTTAAACTCTTTATTCGGAAAAACTCTCTGAATCTCGCGTCTGAAAGACGTATCCCATTTCTTCGACGAACATCCCGCCGAGGCCAACAGGAAGCCGCCTCGCGTCAGGTAGGCCTTGAGAATTCTTCGCTCGGTTTCGAGCAGGCTGAAGGCGCCTTCGCCGGTCATTATGGCGAAGGGATACTGGAACATCTCCTCGGTGCTCAACCTGACCTTGCTGAATTTCTTCTCGGGCCAGCAATTGGTTTCGCGCCGCACGGCGTCGAGGAACTTGTCACTGAAACAGACGGAACTTTTGGAACCTGCGTAAATGAGGTTGGCGCATTTGAGCTTATCTTTTCGCTCTTCGTCGGATCCCTCTTTGGCAGGCAGTATTTGCCCAAGTCCGATGACGACAAGTATCAGTATGGCCATTTTGTATTTCATTTTCAGTTCCTCTCTTATTTGTCTTCTGCCAGACGCTGGAAGTATGCTTCGATGAACCGGCTGTATTCGGCCATCATACGGCTGTCGCCTTTGGCCTCGATTTCCAACTCGTTCTTTGTCTGCGAGGCAAGTTCTTCGATATTTCCTGAAAGCGGATCTGGCGGTTCCTGTTCTTTCAATGTTTCCATGTCGATGCGTTTGTCACCTGCCGGCAGCGATTTCTGCTGCATGTTCCGGCCGAATGTTTCGTTGCCGTACATGGCGAAGTTCGATTGTCCCCCGCTAAATCCGGAACTGCCCCGGCCAAGCGCACCCATCTGTCCCATCCCCGCTCCGCTTCCCATGTTCTGAGATAACTGGCCCATGGTGTTGCCGGGTTCGAGTGACATTTGAATCTTGAGTCGAAATTCACATTGCTGGCCGCCCTTGCCTGCGGCGCCTTTGCAGAACGAGATCATCTCTTCCATCTGGTCGGCAGCTTCCTTTGCTTTGGGGTACCCTCTTTTGCCGCTGCCCTCGTTCATAGATGCTTGGGATTCCTGCATGATCTCACTGATATAGCGGTCTTCAATTTCATTGGCAATCGAGCGGGCGTCCCCTGCTACTTTGGGATACTCATCCTGAATTTTCGCTGCGTCCTCGCGCAGCTTCTCTTTCAGCAAATTGAGACTATCTTTGATGAGGTTCTCCTGCTCGGCCAACTCTTTGAGCCGAACTCTTTCATCAAAACTCGGCTGTGCAACATTCTTTAGAGATTTCGCCTGGCGGGCAAGTCCTTTCTGAGCGAGGTAAAGCTGTTTGAACATTTCCACATCAGACATCAGGTCAATCATTTTCTCGATTTCCCTGTTGGCCTGCTGGATATTGTCTTTGCTCTCCTGCTGCTGTCCCATTTCGGCCAGGGCCTTTTGCTGGTTCTCGTTGGCGCCGCCCATGCATTTCGAGCAGTTTTGCGAAGGCTTTGTACTCTCGCGGATCTGCTCGGCACTTTTTTCCATATAGTCCTTGGCCTTTTCAAGACTCTTGGCCCATTCCGAAAGCGTTTTCTTATAATCTTTTTCAATATCGAAAACCGGAGGGTTCGAAGCTTCTTTTGCGAACTTTTCAGACAACGACTGGGTCTTTTCGGCAAGTTCGGCCTGTCGCTGCGCCATTTCGTCGAGTTTATTCTTCATCGCTTCGGATTCTGCTGCGTTCGGATCCTGCTGAAGCTTTTCGCGCAACTCTCTCGTCTGCTCCTCCAATTGCCTCTGCTGTTCGGCCAATTCGTCAAAGGCGGCGATCATCTCATCGTATTTTTGGCGCAGGTCCTTAGCGTCCATCTGGCTCTGCATAAATTCGGCGTATTCTTCTTCCGAGATTATCTTGAGCTTGAACGATTCGGAGGCGGTCGTCTGCGGCGCATCGGGGAAAGCATCTGTCGCGGTGGCGTAATAGTCGATAGTGTCGCCCGGGCGAACGCCGAGGTCGGCGAGATTGAACGTCGAGACCTCCCGTATGAACCTGTCGCCCATGTTGTCGTCCCATAGCACTTTGCGCGAGTCGTCGGAATCATTGTGGCTGCGGAGAAAGCCGATTGTCCGTATGCCGAGATCGTCGTACGCCTCCATGACTACAGGCACTTCGGCTGTGGGTATAGCGAAGGAATTCATGCCTGGGCTTACTATCGATATCGTCGGCTTGTCGTCGGGAACGATTTTTATCCTGCCTTCAAGGCGCTGTTTGCTGATGTTGTCCTCGATATCGATTACGCCGGCGACGAAGTTGGCGTCTTCTGTCATGGGGAAGGTGACATCGACGGTGTTCTTTCCTTCGGCGACTCCTTCGTATTTCTTGTCGCCGACGGTAACGGTCCCGGCCTTGAGAGGCCTGTTGGATTCGATGGTCATTGTGACCTGCGTGCCGCGATAGGCCTTCAACACAGGCTCGGCCAGCACCCGTGTTTTTTCGGAAAGTTTGGTGTACTCTGGATAACGGTAGCTAACCTGGGTCGATTCGATTCGCGGTATTTTCGATAATGCTATTTCGTAATATTTGCTCCTGCCCTTTTGGATTCGGGCGTAATATATCATTTCCGAATGTATTTTTTCAATCGTCTGAAAGAACTTTCCCTCGCCGGAATTGAACATGGGCGCTTCGTTGATCAGTGCGCCCTGTTGGTTTTTCATTACGAGCGTGACCTCTTTGGGGATTTTACCCTTTGCCTCGACGTTGACCTGCAAGTCGTCGCCATAGTCGACGATTACGCCCGCCGGGTTGACTACGAATTTGGTAGCGCTGTAAGGGGGATGGTCGCCGAAGGGATCGAAATAGCGAGGCAGTTCGGTGGCGAACCAGTTGTAAAAGCCGATGCCCGCGGCCAGCCAGACGATAAAAACACAATAAAGCAGACGCCGTTCCTTTTGAAAGGTGCGCGGTTCCAGGCTTTCAATGCCTTCGACGCGGTCGAATTTATTGACCGCGACCTCGACGCTCTTTTGCATCAGTTCAGCCGAGACGTTCTTTGCGGCGCCGGTCTGTAGCTTTTCCTCGAAGTCTATCGCGTTGACCAGGTCGTTATTCAGTTCGAGGTGTTCACTTTCTATCAGGCGGGCGAGCATCTTTTTTCTGTCGGCGGAGGAATTGATCCATTTGTATGTTACCAAACCTGTCACGATAACGCCGAGAACGGATCCGACGAGAATTGTCAGTCGCCCGTTGTCGCTGAACTGCAGCAGCGCGTCGAGGTAGAAACTCAATATGCACAGGGTGAAGCCCATCCAGAAGCATCTTATCAAGGCGAGCTTGAGGATATACCTGCGGCGCACCCTGTCCAGAAAAGCGAGCGCCTCGGCCAACGACATCTTTTCTGTTTGAGCCATAGTCATATTCTCCACTTGCACATTATACCAGGCCCGAGGCCCGGCGTATCAGCCATTCAAAACCAAGTATACAAATAAGCACGAGAAATATCGGCAGCCTGTCCCAGATATCATGCGGTTTGACGCGTTCGGATGAAAGCTGTTCGAATAGTTTGACCTTCTTTGGCAACTGTTCGAGTCCCGACAGCGTCAAAGGCTCGGCGCCGGTAACGTTTGAAATCTGTTCGAGCAATTCGGTGTCGGCGGCAACATAGCGGGCCTCTGCCGAATCATGGTAAACCATGAAGGGGACCTCTTGATTAAGCAACATTTTTTCTGTAAATTCTTTTTTTGCCTGAATTAGCGGATTCGTTTTCGTTCTCCATTTCCGTTTTCATATTCAAATATCTTTTGCCAGCTACCCAATCTTCGCTG
>Ga0075123_10000057_pt1 | contig 49682 bp, 40 predicted proteins | sample AntAceMetag02UKX_FD_69808 | JGI IMG/M metagenome (GOLD analysis project Ga0075123, IMG submission 69808) | Saline lake microbial communities from Ace Lake, Antarctica - Antarctic Ace Lake Metagenome 02UKX | ecosystem: Environmental > Aquatic > Non-marine Saline and Alkaline > Saline | place... | reverse complement strand
AGCTTGGGAAGGTTCGAGAAATGAAAAGAAAACCGGAATCCACTGGCGATTTACAACAGATGACGCACGGATAAAACTGAGAAAACTATACCCGACAATTTAGCACGGACAGAACACTAGATAAGTCGACGGGCTTTCGTCTTATGGGGCAGCGTTTCATACCCGATTCTTATATTATGGGCCAACTTGTGTTTCCCACCGTGGGCAAACCCAATCGAAAAGATATGTTCACTTATGTTAAGACCCGTGTTGGGCCTATTCGTGGCTTTCCGCGTGGGTTGGACGTTATGGCCGTATTTGGCTCTTCGCGAGCCAGAGAACTTCTTGCAGAACTGGGCGACGATGACTATGGCTCGAATGAAACGGGAACCAACATCAAATACGACGTTGTATTCAATCGGTTGAAAGATGAGTTTGGCTCTCTGTCCGAAAGCGACCGGAACCGCAACATCTACTGGTCGTGGCTGCATGCTCTCAAACCCTTTTTAAACGATTTAGGGGCTGGGTATCCTACCTTTATGACTACGCAAGGCTGGCGGGACAAGTCTCTGACCATGGCTTTGGCGTCCTGGGCACAACTGCGCCATGACACGATCCTCTACTCCAAGCAAAGCTACACCACGAGGCGGCGTACTGGGAGGAATGACGGCAATAGGATGAGGCGGAAGCCTGTGGAAGGATATGTCGAGCCAGTGCCGGAGTTTTACGCTCGGATGCTGGCGCTGACGCGGATGACCCTCAAGGGCCTAAATGAAATGAATGTTCTGATGCCGCTTGCGATAGAGCGACTCAAGGGCCTGGAAAAGATCATCGCCCGCCTGCTGGAGATTTCCGAAAAGGAGCTTAACCACGAAGAACTCTCTAGAAAAGATTACAGATTCATAAGCAACTTCGGCGAAGAACTCGAGAATATTGCACACAACAGTCCCAGCCTCCGAAAAACAGGGACCAAAGATTCGATGAAGACCACACTGATCGCCGACGTCCACACCGACCAAAATAGCGAAAAGGTTCTTGAGGAAGGCACAGGAAACGTAAATCTTATCGTAGTCTGTTACCTTCAACCTGATGGCCGGCTGGTTCTTGGAGCTGGACCGGTGCTGAGCTACTATGAGTTTAAGCACCCAATGGACGATCGGCTGACTGATGAAAAATGGCGTCTGCTCTTGAACAGTTCCGATGCTCCCTCAAGGCCGGACTGGGTGAAAAACTTCTTCCGCGAATAGCAAAACATGAAAATATCGGCAACAGTGTAAACCATGCAATCTCTCGATGTCGGGGAAATTAACGGTATTCGGTGGATTTTTTAGTTGGCTTTGTGGTGTAGCTGTTTAGGTGATTATTGCGATTCATCGCGCCCTACATTGCTTGCCCCTTGGGTTCCTCGCAGGGATGCTCGAATTTTGTTTGGTGTCTTCAGCCTGCCGAACGCGTTTGATTTTCCGTGAGGTATTTTGCGGTTGAATTGAAGTCTTTAGTCGGTTATAAAATAGGGTGAAAAGTTAAGAAGTGTGTATTTGGTTTTGGGTGAGTTGCCCAATACTGCTGAAACACCCGTGGACTGTTACGGAGAATTGTGATGAACCGCAAATCCTTTGTTCTAATCGTTATCTTCCTGCTCTTTGTCGGATTGAATGGGTGCGCTACTGCGCCGGAAAAAGCCGGGGATGCCGCTTCAGCGCCCACTAAACAAGAGGCTCTCGCAGCCTTGCGCAAGGCCGCGGAGTTCTACGTCACCCGGATTGCCACGGAGGCCGGTTATCAGGGCGGCTATACCCAGCAGGCCGATGGTCAGCTCGTTGGCAGGGGTCCGCAGACAGTTACGGGGGCAACGCCAACCGTGGGGATGGCCTTTCTCGATGCATGGGAGGCAACGGGCGATAGTTACTTCCTGAAAGCTGCTCAGTCAGCGGCTCACGGGATACTCAAGGGACAAATGTGCTCGGGCGGCTGGGATGAACGCGTCACCGAGCTTGATCCGGTCAAACGCAAAGACTATCGCTTCCGCACCGACGGCGGCTGCCCGGACACCGAGGCGTGGACTCGCGACTGGTACGAGCCGCATCAAACCGGTGACAAACAGGTCGACCCGCGCCGTAACATGACGAACATGGACAACAACATCACGCAGAGTGTGGTGCGGATGATGATGCGGGTGGATCGTGTGCTGAATTTCGAGGACACCGACATCCACGAGGGGACGCTTCATGCACTCGACTATCTCGTCCTTGGGCAATACGCCATCGGCGCCTGGCCGCGTAACTACGAGAAGCTCGGCGATCCGGACCGCTACCCGGTCATGCCGGCGAGCTATCCCGACACATGGTCGCGCACCTGGACCCGACCGGCGTTCTACTCGTACTACGTCATGAACGACGATTGCACCCTGAACGTGATGGATGCAATGCTCGAAGCTTCGCGGATTTATAATGAGCCGAGATACAAGGCGTCGGCCGAGAAAGCCGGTGCTTTCATTTTGCTCGCACAGATGCCCGATCCGCAGCCGGCCTGGGCGCAGCAGTACGACCCGCAGATGAAGCCCTCCTGGGCCAGGAGCATGGAACCTCCGGCGATATCGGGTCGAGAATCGGTGAGCATTTTATATGCGCTGCTCACGCTCTATCGCGAGACTGGCAAGATGAAGTATCTAGAGCCGATCCCGCGGGCCGTGAAGTATCTCAAGAAATGCTCGTTTAAAAGAAACAAAAGACGCGTTCTTGCGAGATTCTATGAACTCAAGACCAATCGGCCGCTTTACATAACACCCGGCTCGCCTAACGTGCGGAAGATCACCTACAGCTCCGAACGCATCAAAAGAGGCTACAGCTTCTTCACGAGCGCCGATCCGCTCGATCGAATTGACGTCGAGTACAAGCAGTTGATGGCGGCGAAACCGGAAGACGTTCGGCGCCCGGAAAAACTCATGAGCTTGAAACCGTTCACCCATCGCCCGCCGCCGGCGCTGTCGCCAGACGAGTTGACCGCAAAGGTCCGCGATGCGATCTCGTCCCTTGACGAGCAAGGCGCATGGTTACAACCTTACGTAGCAAAAGAAAACGAAACCGCGCCAGTCGAGCGCCACTTCAACTCCGGAACTTTCGCAAGAAACATGAAACTGTTGAGCAACTATATCGCCGCAAGTGAGTGAGAGCTAATTGGTGCGATAAATCGCACCCTGCCTAACTAAATGTAGACTTTGTCCATCATTCTTGGGAAGGCTATGCATTGGCGGATGTGTTTTTCTCCGGTTAGCCAGGCGACGGTTCTTTCTACTCCGAGTCCGAATCCGCCGTGGGGGACCGAGCCGTATTTTCGCAGGTCGAGGTACCATGTATAGCTTTCGGGGTTGAGGTCCTGTTCGGCGATCCGGTTTATGAGTCTGTCGTAATCGTCTTCTCTGACCGAGCCGCCGATGATTTCGCCGAAGCCGGCCGGGGCGAGCATATCGAAATTCAGGACGACATCTTCGTTATCCCTGTCGGTTTTCATGTAAAACGCCTTGGCCTTCTTCGGATAGCAGGTGACAAAGACCGGCTTGTCGTGCATTTGTGAAATAATGGTCTCATCCGAACCGCCCAGGTCCTTGCCCCACCGAAATTCCGCAGCGAGCTTGGCGTGTTTGGGATTGTTCTCAATCTTAGTCTCGAGTTCGGCCAGCGTGGTGCTCAGCTCGATCAATTCGGCGGCGATCTTATCCTTCTGCCACTGCTTCAACTGCCCCTTCTGCTGCTCTTCCAGTTCTGCCCTTTTCGCCTCCAACTGTTGTTTCTGCGCCTTGAACTGCTGCAACTGGTCGGCCATGAATTCCTGCGTCTTTTGGCCCGTGAGAATCTCAACCACCTCGGTGTAAGTGAATCTGTAAAAGGGCGGCTTGATCTTCTCGAGCGCCTCGATATCGGCTTCGAGGGTTTCCAATTGGCTTCGATTGTTCGCAAGAACCTGGTCGATTATGAAGCTGACGAAATTCTCAGCCAATTCTAACAGGCCGTCAAGATCAATGAACGCTACTTCCGGCTCGACCATCCAGAACTCGGTGAGGTGCCGGCGGGTTTTGCTCTTTTCGGCTCTGAAGGTTGGCCCGAAGCAGTAAACTTTGCCGAAACTCATCGCCGCCGATTCCAGGTACAACTGGCCGGTTTGTGTCAGATGCAGGGGACTTCCGAAATAATCGACCTCGAAAAGCGAGCCGACGTCTTCGCCGGCGATTGTCGTGAAGATCGGCGTATCGATAAGCGTGAAGCCGTTATCGTTAAAGAACCTGCGGATGGCGTCGATAACGGTATGGCGAATCTTGCCGATGGCCCACTGGCGTTGCGAGCGAAGGTGCAGATGGCGATGCTTGAGCAGAAAATCAACCCCATGCGCTTTCGGCGTAATGGGAAAACCCTCAGCCGCTGAGACTACCTGCGCATCACTAACAGCCAACTCAAACCCGCCCGCGCTCCGCGGCTCCTCGCGCACCGTTCCGGTAACAATAAGCGAAGACTCCTGCCCGAGATGCCTCAACTGATCGAACAGTTCGGCCGAGACCTTGCCTTTCTCAACAATACACTGGCAAAGCCCCGTCCCGTCGCGAACAACCAAAAACAAAACCTTCCCCCCCGACCGCCCCCTGTGCAGCCACCCGGAAAGCGTAACTTCCTGCCCAACATTGTTTTTCAACTGAGATATGTAAGTTTTCATAGTGTGTCACCTGCGATTTTCTTTTTGGTACTGGCTTCTTTCCGGCCAGATGGGCCAGTCATCTGCGTCGGCCGATTCGCCATTTTCATCGACATTATTCTTGCCTTTGCTGTACAATTTAAAACCGTCATCGGTTCGCCTGTAAACAAAATCCCCACCGTTGAGCGGATCGACAAAGTTCTCCGCATCAGTCAACGACCTGACATCACCAAGCAATTCCGGCCAAAACCCCTTATCATTCCTATATCGCCGCAAAGCAACCATAAGCAAACTCCCTCTCTGCATTGCGATTGTTCGCAAATAGAAGCGACGAAGGTTGTAAAACGATCTCTCAGCCATAATCTCCATGTGGTCAATTAAGTTACCGAATCTGACCCCCTGCGGATTTAGAAAAGGATCGGCAATCGAGAAATCTCTTGGCCCCTTCTGCCAATCAAAGTCGGCTCCAGCCATAGCGCGGAATTTTTCAAATCTGCGATCAACGATATCCGCGATTTTTTCAGGCGAACGTGGTGTACAGAACCAGCGGACTATGGTACTTGCGCGCAACAGTTTTCTTTCCCAATACTGTGGAGGACTAAGTTTTGGATTTTGGACTCTCATTGGCGCCGCAGGATCCTGACTAACCCGCGTCTTGCCTTTAGTGTTAACTTCATATGCTACACCACCCAACATATTCTTGGTCAGCAATTTCTTTGATTCCACAATTCGCTCCAGGTCGGACTCCCATTGGTTCTTCACCTCGCTAAGAGCTTTTTCCAAAGAAGCCAAATGTTTCACTGTGATATTTCCGGTGGCGACAAGTTCATTTATGCGTTGCATTGCGAGCCCTTCAAGGCCGATACCAACCAAAAGCTCAATAAAGAAGGGCTGCTGCATCGTATGAGTGGCTATTCCGAGAAGTGTGATATATTTTTCCACAGCATGGTCGATGCGATTTTCGCCAATATCATTGTTTGCCGCGCGAGTGAGCAGATATGCCCAGTATCTAATGGCACGTAATCGTCTCATTGTAAGGCGAGAAGGGCCAAAATCGGCGTCTAAGGGAAATCGACACTCCCTTATTCGAGTGGCTTCAATCAGTGTGGCTATGGTGTCTTTGTGACCGGCCAGCCATTCTGCTAATTCGGGATAGTCTTGGCCGGTCCACGGCTGGCTCTCGGTCAGCGAGTAGGCTTCCGGATCTAGAAAATCAGGCTCAAAGTCGGCGTCGTCGTGATTTTCCAGCAGTCGGTTGTAGATGACGGCGGCGTTCTCTTCGTCGCCGATTGCATATTTCGCCTGAAGGGCGGCTAATTCTTCGTCAAAGGTATACGGTCGCCAGCCTTCGCTGTCGTCCGGCAAACATACCCAGACTGTCAGCGCAACAGCAACGGCGATTAGCAGCAAAAGCGCAATGATGCCTACCGGCAACCGTTTTATGGTCGTTTGGGCTCCGGCCGGCTTTTTGTTTTCTTGTTCTTCCTGGGCCACTTCGCTCCTCTCCCCTGTGACATTGGCGCTTACCTGATTTTGACCTTGATTACGAGCTTATGGACGTTCGACTTGCCGTCGCGGTAGTCATAGCACGGCTTATGGGCGTCGTCGGGATAGAATATCGCGAACATACCTTTAGCCAATTTGACCTCGGTGAAGATTTCGGGATCGCTGCATTTCATGACGTCCGGCTTGTACGGCTGGACTACCTCAAGGTTCTCAGTAAGCTCGTACCCTATCGTCTCTTCGCCGTCGATAATACCCTGGATATCGATATAGTCCTTGTGGGCCTCGAACAGCATGTCCTCCTTATTCTTAGTGGGATACCGCTGAATCATGTAGAACAGGTTATCGCCGTCCACTTCGTACTTGCCGTCTTCCTGGGCGGCGATGGCGGCGTCTTTCAAAAGCTCCAGACCCTTGGCGATATCGTCGGATAGTCCCTTATAAAGTTTGGCATTTTCAATTTTGTCAATGATCATTTCTTACGCCTCCAGTTTCTCACGAAAATAGGTTAACAGATTATCGGTTGATACTCTAATTTGTTCCATCGAGTCGCGCTCGCGCACAGTGACGGTATTGTCCTCTGCCGTCTGCCCGTCCACGGTGACACATAAAGGCGTCCCCGCCTCGTCCTGCCTGCGGTACCGCCGGCCGATCGCGCCTTTCTGATCGTAAAAGCAGTTGAAATGCTTCTTCATCTCGTTGTAAATATTCATAGCCGTATCCGGCATGCCGTCTCGCTTAACGAGCGGGAAAATCGCGGCCTTTATCGGCGCCAGGTCGGGATGAAACCTGAGCAGGTTCCTCGTATCGCCGCGAACCTCTTCTTCGTCGTATGCATCGACCAAAAACGCCAGCGCGCTCCTGTCGATGCCCGCGCTCGGCTCGATCACGTAGGGGATATAGCGCTGTTTCTTCTGCTCGTCAAAATACGAGAGCGGACCGGACTGATAATTCTCGGCCTCATCCGCCAATTCGATTTTGGACAGGTCCTGCTTGCTCTCATACCATCTGTTGAGCGTTCTCATCCCCCGCTGATGCTGGCGCAAGTCAAAGTCGGTGCGATTGGCGATGCCTTCGAGTTCCTGCCAGTCCCCGCTGCCGAACGGGAATTTGTATTCGACGTCGACGCATGCTTTTGCATAGTGGGCAAGCTCATCCGGATCATGGTCGCGGAAGCGCAGGTTCTCTTTTTTTATGCCGAGATTCAGATACCAGTTGAATCTCGCCTCTTTCCAGTGTTCGTACCACTGCTCATCGGTTCCCGGCTCGCAGAAAAACTCGAGTTCCGCCTGCTCGAACTCGCGCGTCCGGAAGATAAACGCCTTGGTAGTCACCTCATTACGAAAGCTCTTGCCTATCTGCCCAATACCGAAGGGAATCTTGACCCTGGTGGAATCGAGCACGTTCCTGAAATTAGCAAAAATCCCCTGCGCAGTTTCCGGCCTGATAAACAGCGTCATCGAGTCGTCGACGTTCGCCCCCATCTGCGTCTCGAACATCAACTTAAACGGCATCGGCTCGGTGAATTTCCCGACCGCATTACAGCCGGGACAAACCTTATTGCTAAGGTCATGCTCGGCCGCCATCGCCGTATCGATCGAAATATGCTCGGCATGTTCCTCGGCATGGTCGGCTAAGTGGTCGACCCTGGTCCGCGTGTTGCACTTTTTGCACTCGGCTATCAAATCCGCGAACTTGTCGGCATGCCCCGACGCCTTCCAAACCAAAGGATGCATCAGGATACTACAATCGAGCCCCACCACGTCATCGCGCATCTGGACGGTCGCCTTCCACCACGCCTTGCGGACATTATTCTTCAATTCAGCCCCAAGCGGGCCATAGTCGTAGCAGCTTGCCAGCCCGCCGTAAATCTCGCTGGACTGAAAAATAAACCCCCGCCGTTTGCAGAGCGAGACAATATCATCGAGCTTCGTAATCTTAGCCATAAGTAGTTTCTCAAAAATTCACTAATAAATAAAAATCACCACAAAAAACCCTAATCGGCCCATTATATACAACAGCCCTTCAATTACAAGCATTGACGCCAAGCCGGGAAATCAGGAGTCAGTCGTGCGCCTGGCCGGTAATGCCGAACGGTCAAACACAAATGCGTTGCCACCGACACGCAGGCAGGCTCAAACACCGCAATAACAAGCATTTAGGAAACGTTTTGCAAAATCCGGGCAATTGGATTATGATATGTGGTCCGGCCGAGTGGCGGAATGGCAGACGCTGGGGACTTAAAATCCCCTGCCCGTAATGGGCGTGTGGGTTCGAATCCCACCTCGGCTATACCGTTTTGCAGGCAAGAGCAAATTTCGGCCCGCACCGTTTGGGTCGTCAATGATAGAAAAAGGAAACAGATTATGGCAAAAAGAGCACCAAAACTGACACGAGTGGAACAGCCCAATTTGTACCGTGAGGCGTTCCCATATACCGAATTTCCAAAAGTTCTGTTCGACAAAGAGACGGTTGGCTATGACATCCCCGACCAGATATGGATAACCGACACCACCTTTCGCGACGGCCAGCAGGCCCGCCCGCCCTATAAGCCCGAGCAGATACTCAGGATTTTCGACCTGCTCAGCCAGATAGACGGCGGCACCGGCCTGATTCGCCAGTGCGAGTTCTACCTGTATTCCAAGCGCGACAGAAAGGCCGTCGAGCTTTGCAAAGAGCGCGGCTATGAGTTTCCCGAGATCACCGGCTGGATAAGAGCCGTACCCGCTGATTTCAGATTCGTCGCCCAAATGGGCCTCAAGGAAACCGGCATTCTGACCTCGGCAAGCGATTATCACATCTTCCTAAAGCTGCGAAAGAACCGAGCCCAGGCGATGGACGCCTATCTCGACGTGGTAAAGGCGTCGCTCGATAACGGCGTCATTCCGCGATGTCACTTTGAAGATATTACCCGCGCCGATTACAACGGCTTTGTCCTGCCCTTCGCCGGCGAGTTGATGAATCTTGCCGAGCAGTACAACAGCCCGGTCAAGATCCGCCTGTGCGACACCCTCGGTTTCGCCATCCCCTGGCCGGGCGTAGCGCTGCCGCGAAGCATCCCCAAGCTCATCCACGGACTTCGCCGGATAGGCGTACCCGCAGAATGGCTCGAATGGCACGGGCATAACGATTTCCACAAGGTCCTGGTCAACGCCGTCACCGCATGGCTCTACGGCTGCTGCGCAGCAAACGGCTCGATCTTCGGCGTCGGAGAGCGAACGGGAAATCCCCCCATCGAAGGACTCGTCGTAGAGCATGCACAGATCAAAGGCACAAGCAGCCAGGTCAACTACGACGCGATAACCGAACTCGCCGAGTACGCCGAAAAAGAGCTGGGCTTTAGAATCTCCGACAATTATCCGATCGTCGGCAAGGACTTCAACGTCACCCGCGCTGGCATCCACGCCGACGGCCTGCTCAAAAACGAAGAGATATACAATTGCTTCGACACCGCCAAGCTGCTCAACCGGCCAGCCGGCGTGGCGATAACCGACAAAGCCGGTGCGGCAGGAATCAAGCACTGGATCGAAACCAGGTACGACACCGTAATCCCCAAGCACGACCCGCGCGTCTCGAAGATCAAAGACAGGATCGACGCCGAATACTCGGCAGACAGGGTCTCGGCAATATCGGATGAAGAAATGTTCGAATGGGTGCGCGAGGCTCTCGGCGATAATTTGCCGCCTTTGAGGTAAAGCAATTGGCAGGCCAAAAAATCAACGCAGTGCTGTTCGATCTTGGCGAGACCTTACTGAACTTCGGCAAAGTCAACACGACCCGGCTCTTCCGACAAGGGGCCAAGCTGTCATACGACTTCCTGAAAAGCTGCGGCCAGCCGACCGGCAACTACAATTATTACTGCTGGCGAAACCTCATACTGCTGCGATGGCGATACTGGCTTTCCAACATAACCGAACGGGACTTCAACGCGTTCGAGCTGTTCAAACAATACGGCGAGAAAAAAGGCATAAAGCTAACCGAGGACCAGTGGAAACATTTCTCGTGGCTGTGGTACGAACCGCTATACGAACTCAGCCAGGACGAACCGCAGATCAAAGAGGCCTTAACCAGGCTCAAAGAAATGGGCCTCAAGCTCGGCATACTCTCCAACACGTTCGTACACGCAAGTTCACTCGAAAAGCATCTCGAACAACTCGACATACTCGATTTCTTCGAGATCAAACTTTATTCCTACCAGTTTGCTTTCCGAAAACCCGACGCCCGAATCTTCGAAATCGCCGCAGAGAGAATCGGTGAAAAACCGGAGAAAATAATGTACGTAGGCGACCGACTCGACAAGGACGTAGAAGGAGCAACCAATGCCGGCATGTCGCCCGTACTAAAACACGCCTACACAAACAAAGGAAAACAAATCCCAAAAACCACCCCCCAAATAAAAAGAATCCACGAACTTCCAACCCTCATAGAAAAAATAAACAAAGACTCGACTCCCAATTTACTGATAAACGCCGATTGATCACTTGTCATTACTTAGCGGGCTTTAGGGGGGAAGGGGAAGTGCGTGTTTGGGGTTTAGCGTAGTTTTAGTTTTCTAAAAGCCACTAAGCTCATTCTGAGTAGCAGCCATCCGTGCTTCCATCGTTTTATTTTAATGTCACCGTAACTGCGTTCTTGGTAGCGAATCGGCATGTCGATTATTTTATAGTTGAGTCGGGATGCGCCAAAGAGAAGATCGAAGTCGCCGAACGGATCGAAATCGCCAAAATATTCGCGATTTAATGCTATTTTTTCATAATCGCGTCGCCAGAGCACCTTTGTTCCACAGAGTGTATCTTTTATCCTTTGGCCAAGCAGCCATGTGAACAACTTGGCGAAGATGTGATTAGCGATCATATTCAAAAAACGCATGGATTCTTTTTCCATTGGATATACCAGCCGGCATCCATTGATGAACTCACCTTTGCTGGCGACAAGGGCGTTATAGTATTTTGTTATTTCTTCGGGCGGCATTGTCAGATCCGAATCAAGTATCATTAATATGTCGCCCTTGCATTGTGCGAAGCCTTGTCTAACGGCCTGTCCTTTGCCGGTTCCGGTTTGCTCAAGCAGCAGGACACGATGCCATTGGTGTCCGTATTTTTCGATACATCTTTTTATTTCTTCGCAAGTTCCGTCATCAGATTGTCCGTCGACAAATATCAATTCCGTCCACTCGCCGAGATTTGGGGTCCGTGTAAAAGCAGCTTCGATATTACCTTTTTCATTTCGTGTAGGAATCAGTATCGAAGCGCTATGCTTTGCCTGCATATCCTTTTGGCTTATCGGCTTTGGGGACGGCCTGGCAACAATTGTCCATGCCAGGCACAGGCTGTTAAACAGGGGCATCTGTGACAGGAAGCGGTTCATTACGCGACTAATTACAGGAATCCTTAACGGTATTAATATCCGCCCGAAATGGGTTACCGGTTCGAATCCAGCTAATCGTAAAAGATTTTCAATGTCGTTCGTCGATAACCAGTTATATGACGGCGGCGGGTCGCAGCGTTTTAATAAAGCCGCAAGGTTTATCACCGGCCGCCAAACGTTGGAGTGATATGTAATTATTATGCGGGTGTGGGAATTGCAGACGGCATGAAGGTTCGCCAGTGTTTTCTGGACATCGCGCAAAATCGGCAGCACATCTGAGATTATGATATAGTCAAAAGGTTCCATTCCGGAAAAATCAAATTGCTCGACATCACCGACGCGAAACTCAAGTTCGCTTCGCTGAGCATGTATCTCTCTGGCGGCGGCGATGTGTTCTTCGTTTATATCGATACCCAACCCGAATGACGCCCTTGTCGCAGCCAGCAATCTGCCGGTCGAACAACCCAATTCTAAAATCCGAACACTTTCGGGAACAACACACAAACAAGAGCGATCCACCTCTGTATAATAGCCGGGGTTTTTCCGCCGTTTTGACTCGATCTTTAATAGCTTTTTTTTGTCATTCATTTAACTAAACTGTTACATTTTTTGTAAAACGACAAGCATTCTCATTCCAAGCAAGCGGCCAAGTTTCTTGAGAAGTATATCCTCGGCTTTTATGAGCGGGCCAACCCATCTTGCCGGCAACAAAGTGCGATGTGAAAATCCACCTGTCATAGGATAAACGAGGAAGTCTGTAAAATCCAACAAAATCAAATTCAGTTGCGGCCATCCGGTAGAAAATTCTTTTCGTGAGTGAATAAACAATGTTGTCGGTATCGCTTCATTGCAAACTTCTCCAGAGGCCCTGTCAATAAGAGTGTTCGGCTCAAAAGGAGAGGCTTTCATGTCGAGCGGTTCGTGATGAAGAAAGCGATATATAAAATATGAAAAATACGAGATGTATGGTTCCAGCATTATCAGTCTGCCGTTTTTCGCCAAGACTCTATTTGCCTCATCAAAAAACTGTATTGGTTCCGGCAAGTGGTGCAATACATCGATTGCAACCAAATTTGAACATTCTCCGTCTTTGTAAGGCATATCACAGGCATCAACAACCTCATCGATCCAGGTGTGCTTATAAATGTCGGTTTTTATCAAATCAAGGTGCTGTGAAAGTGCGCCGCACCCGCACCCAAGTTCGACTGACTTGCCATCTGCTTTCGATAACTGTCGGCGTATACGTGACGCCCAGTGCTTATAGACAGCCTGCAATGCTGGGCGACGAAAATACTGCTGCCTGTGCCGCTGGACTATTTTATAATAGTCGTGTGTTGAATTATTGGTTGCCATATCGTCTTTACACATTTTCGGATTCGCTTTTAAAAACATTGCCAGCACGGCTTCATATACACTATTTATCGGACAGAATTCGCGTTCTGATTAAAAAATACGGGTTTTTTCAATCGAGAACTGTATAAGTGTACTTTTAAAAACAAGGTAGGCCGTGTTTTCGTGCAAATCTTCGATCAAGTTGCTTTGAAAAGGAAAATTCTTGATAGTTCAAGATGATTGGGGTAAGATTCTCGACGTTATACGGAGAAAATTATATCTTGTAGCCGTATAAATGGGAAATGTCAGTTAAAGGAAGGTTTTTTTTGTGAAATTTCAAGCAAATGCATGCTGTTCGAAAATTACTGTCATTTTACTCGGGCTGGCTGTTATCGCAGCGTTCCTTTGGGCACTTTTTTTTAACAATCCATATCCTGTTATTCGCGTTGACCCCGACAGTGTTTATATATTCAGTTCCTTATCCAAACTGACTGATAAAGCCATCAGGCATAATGACCATCCCGGTCTAATATTGCAGATAACCGGAACTGTGCCGATTCTATTAGGCTCAATTCTATGCCGGGAAGAAGGACTTATCCAGAAAGTCATAGCAAATATGCCTTTTTTCCATCAGCTTTTTGTTGGGCTGATAGGTCTTACTCACGTGGTTGCATTAATATTCTTTTTTTGTATCGCTTTTCAAAAAAACAAGCCGATTCAAACAGCTATTATAGCATTGATTGGAATCGCAACACTAACGCCACCGTCTTTGAGTGGCGCTATGACTGTTAACGCGGACATGTATGCGTATTCTCTCAGTATTTTTTATGTCGTATCGCTGCTATGGAAACGCAGTTGGAAAAATGATCTGATAACTTCCCTGTTTTTTGTCCTTATAGTTTATACTAAAATCATCTTCCTCCCTTTAGGTTTATTGATGTTAGCTAAGGACAAAAAGTGTTTGCTGAGGCTATTAACAGGAACACTTCTCTGGGCGGGGTTTATTTTTCTGGTTTTTTGGGACATAGACCAGTTTATCCGCTTCAAAGATTTTATGTTGAACAGCTCTATGCTCAACAAGCCCGTCAGCCTGACATTGGACTCAATACTGGGATTCCACAAGAAGTTTTTCCTCAAGAATACAGTTCAAAGTGTCTACATTCTGTTGTTTTTATTTTTCAGTATTTTACTCGCTATAAGGAAAAAACATCGTGCTGTTGGGATACTTGTGCTGCTGACTATCATTAGTGTTTTTGAAATATCCCTGCTGCGCCAAGGCAAGGCTGTTATTTATACCTGGCCTGTTTTTTCGGCGGGGATGCTGTTAATGATTACTTTTTACAAGTCATCTCGTCGTTTAATATCACTGACAACGCCCATTTTTGTCATATTGCTTATACTCTCGATCACAACTAATTATAAAACCATCTCAGATTACCGAAAGCTTATGGTGCAAAGAAGGACAAACCAACAGGAATACGAAAAGATTATAACTCAATTATCACCAACTTATCTTCTGGAATACCACGGCAAACCAGCTTATCATTTTCACGCAATAGGCTCATCGTATTGGATGGGAAACTCTTATAGCGGTCGAGAATATGCCTCATACCTTAAGGATTATTTCCATAACCGTTTTGGATTGGAGGATTTGCTCTATGTTTCCGGCCGGCAAGACGGGAGCATCCTTGTTAAACAATATTTTGGAAAAGAAAAGATTGATTACTTGCAATGGAGTTCGTCGGAAAATTGTTATTTATCCATTGGTAGTGGAAAGTTAGAACAGGAATTTCTGAAAGCCTTCCCTCAGATAGAATTAATACCGGTTTATACTCTGCAAAAATCTAACCTCAAAATAAGTAAAATACAACAAAAAGAACCCGCCCTTCCCGGTAGTTTCGATAGTTTGTCGCCGTTAAACGGAGCTTCGACAATACCCGGAGGCTAAGCGTTTTTGAGGTTTGTAACCCACGCAATAAATTGCGGGGCTAATACTCTCATAAAGTAAACAGCCTCAGCAAAAAAGTCAAGGTCTACGCAAAAGCAGGGCTTCTTAGCATCCTCCGCCCCTTCCCCCGCCTAGTGCTGGGCTGGGCCGCCGGTAAATAAATTTTCCAGTTGCTTTTCATCCGAAATTATGTTATAATACTCCCATGTTTGCGAGAAAGCAAAGACAACCAAATCACCAACAAATCGCTCCAATCCCCTCCCGCCGGGAATCGATGAACCATGAACTACGAAGCGACTGTGGCAATCTCAACCTTTCGATTACCAAAACCACTTCATAGGGTATGCTGTGTATACCAAATTCCTATCAGCTAAACGCTCTACTCTATTCCCTCCCCCCCCAAAAAATAAAAAGAATCCACCAACTACCCGCCCTCATAGAACAACTCAACAAGACAGGCATAGAATCTGCGGGATGCTGAACGAGCCTGTTTTGATGCTTGAATCTTCAGGACAACTTCGGTATTCTGTTAGAAATAATGCTTAGCGGTGTAGCTGAGCCCTTCCACAACTTCGACGAAGCTCAGAACAGCCGCAGATATGCGTTTTTTTATGGGAATCCCACGATGAATAAGAAAAGAATTATCCAGAGTCCTGCATTAACCGTCCTGTTTTCAGTAGCAATTTCAATTCTGTTTGTTTCTTCCGCACTCGCTAAAAGTCAAAATGCGGCTGATTTGTACTACAAGGCGTTCGAAGAACTCGAATCGCCAGACAAGCAAATCCTTACATCACTGAGAGAGACAATTAAAGAAGACAAACCTCTTACCCCGGCCGCACGCCAATACATCAGACAACAAAAAAAAGACGCCGAGATTTTACTGAAAGCCTCTCAAATTCGCGATTGCGACTGGAAGCTCGATTACACCAAGGGAGCCGGTTTAAAACTTACGGGCCTGAGCGAAAGCCGTAATCTGAGTATGCTCCTGAATGTAATGGCACTGGAGCAAGTCGAAAAAGGCGATCCCCACAAGGCTTTGGAATACAACAAAGCGGCATACTCGATGGCCGGGCACGTGGCAAATATGAAATGTATGATAGCTTTCTTGGTTGCAAAGGCGATAGAAGGCGACAGCAACAAGAGCCTGCACAAAATCGCCGTTGCGATTGCTTCCGATCCGGGTGCTTCCGGATTAATCAGCCAACTTCCAAAGAAAACGGTACCGCTGGAAGCCCTTGATCTTGGTATGACGATAGTCCAGTCAACACCTGACGAAGTGTCTTTGCACCAGTTTGAATCATCGGGCCTTTTATCAAAAAATGATTTTATATCAGAACAATTACCGGCGATTGTTTCGGAATACAAAAAGCAATATGCTTTACATGTTTCCCGGTATAGGCAGGCAGCTTCTCTACCTTATGTCCAATGTATCGACCGCTTTTCGCAGTTAGAAAAGAAATTCAAGTCCCGCGACACTGACATATCAGAAAGAACCGAATATTCCTCTTTAGTAGATTCTCTGCTCCGTTCGACGGTTCCTGCTCCGAGCGGGATAATCGGCATATATTACAGAACACAAGCCGAATTTAATGCGATTAACGCAGCCGTCCAGATTTATAAGGTCAAAGCGGAGCAGGGTGCATTGCCAGACAGTCTGCCGTCCGGCCTGCCGACCGACCCATTCAGTGACAAAGCTTTTGAGTATGAACTGTTCGCCGATGGTTTTGTCCTTCGCTGCCGGCAGAAAGATCTGCACAAAAAGCAATTGTATGAATACAGTTTCCCCTCGATCAATACCAATATCAAAGACGACAAGCCCGAACCAGCCCCGCCCGCAGGGCCGGTGGGCGAAGAATTAGCCCGTTCAGGCGTACCCTACCACACAACGCCGCTGATGAACCAGCTTCAGGCGGCATATAAGAAACAAAAAGAAGGAGATTTTGACACGGCAGTTAAAAACTATCTGGCAATACTTGCAAATACAAAAGCAGAGCCCGTATACATCGCCAGGGCCTACTATCGCCTCGGCCAGTGCTACCGTCAAACAGGTGATGCCAATTACGCCGCCCAACTGTTTGAATACCTGATCAAAAATTTCCCAAAAGAAAGATCCTCCGTAGCAAAAGCAAAGAAAGAGCTAAAGGAAATCCAAAGAAAATGATGACACCATCCAAAATTAATATTGCGGAGAAGTTTTCGAAACTTCCGGATGAAGATTATTGCGTGCGAATTATAGCCAAAATGAACAATTACGAAGTTAAGATCGTCAAGTTCAAAGGCGAGTTTGTCTGGCATAGTCATCCGGATACAGACGAAACTTTTATAATTTTGAAGGGCAAAATGCTGATGCATTTCAGAGATAAAATAATTGAAGTGACTGGCGGCGAAATGATCGTCATCCCGAAAGGAGTTGAGCACAAACCCGCATCTGAACAAGGATATGAAATGCTCCTTATCGAACCCGAGGGTGTCCCCAATACGGGAAACACCGAAAATGAGAGGACAATTGAAAAAATAGAATGGATATAGGAACTCGAAACAATGGCATATATTAGTCCCGCGGAAATTTGTCCATGCGGGGAAAACTAAATTCGAGGGATTTGGCTATGGTTAAGAAAATCTTGTTGATTGTGAAAATTAAAGATCCGTGGAACCTTTTCTTCTTGACTATCCAAAAAATTCACTCAAGCAGTGTCAAATAAGTCATTTGTGCATTGTTTGTCATACGTCTCCTAACCTCTGACTTTTAAGTTTTGAATTCTTCTCATAAACTTTCCAGTCGCTTTTTGTCCGAAATTATGCTATAATACCCCCATGTTTGCGAGAAAGCAAAGACAACCAAACCACCAACAAATCGCTCCAATCCCCTCCCGCCGGGAATCGATGAACTGAACTACGAACAATCAACCAAAATAACCTTTTTATGCAAAACAAAGCCAAACTCCAAAAAAGCAAATGAACGTAAACAAGGTATTAATAAAGGATTATGAAAAAAAGACACTTAGCGAATGCGGGAAAAACAAACCCAAAACAAAGCCAAACAAAGCCAAACAAAGCCAAAACAAATCGAAGATCCCGAGGGGACCCAATTTCCGTACCAAAAAACCAGCTCATCGTTTATAATGCCTCGAAATACTAACAATTTGACAGGGAGTTTTGTGTATGGGTATCAGTACTAATGCTTATCAGAAGTGTATTAACCCCGACTGCGCCGCCGAGTTCGATTGTGGTCAGGCGATGTTCAAATGCCCCACCTGTGGCGATTTGTTAGACATTCGCTACAACTGGGACAAAATCCCCGTCCCCGACAAACTCAGCGATTTCGCCAAACGCTGGGCCACCAGGGACAACAAACTCGACTTCTCCGGCGTCTGGCGCTTCCGCGAACTGATCAATTTCTGCGAAGACAAGCATAAGGTCACGATAGGCGAAGGTCAGACAATCCTCCAGTTGAACGACGACGTAGCCAAATACGTCGACGTCGGGGCAGGAAACTTATACCTGCAATACGAGGGCCTCAATCCTTCCGGATCTTTCAAAGACAACGGAATGACCGCGGCGTTCAGCCATGCGATGATGGTCGGCGCCAAATCCTGCGCCTGCGCCTCGACCGGCAATACGTCCGCGTCGATGGCCCTTTACGCCCACAGTTGCGGCCTGAAATCGACGGTGTTTATCGGTTCGGGCAGAATCGCCTTCGGAAAACTCAGCCAGGCGATGGACTACGGCTCACAGACCATCCAGGTCCTCGGTGACTTCGACGACTGTATGCGCCAGGTCCAGGACGTCTGCACAAGGCTCGGCCTGTATCTGCTCAATTCCTTAAATCCCTTCCGGCTCGAAGGCCAAAAGACGATAATGTACAGGATCATCGAGCAGTTGGGCTGGCAGGTCCCCGACTGGATAATCGTCCCCGGCGGAAACCTCGGCAACTCCAGCGCTTTCGGAAAGGCCTTTCTCGAACTCAAGCAACTCGGCCTGATAGATCGCCCGCCGCGAATGGCTATCATAAACGCAACCGGCGCCGACACCCTCAACGTTATGGTAAACGACAAAAAACTCACCTGGAACGACAGCCGGGTCGATCAGAAAATTATCGACGATTATTACGCCGACCTGACGGCCCGCAATTTCTCGCCGCATACCTGCGCGTCGGCGATAGAGATATCCCGACCGGTCAATTTGAAAAAGTGCCTCCGTGCAATTGACGTCTGCAACGGCGTCGTGCGAGCGGTGACCGATGAGGAAATCTGCGATGCAAAAGCGGTTGTTGGCAAATACGGCCTCGGCTGCGAACCCGCCTCGGCCGCCACAATCGCCGGCCTCAAACATCTGCGAGCCGAAGGCGTCATCGGCGCCGACGAGCGAATCGCCTGCGTCCTGACAGGCCACGTACTCAAAGACCCGAACGTAACCGTAAACTACCACAAGGAAAACCAGGGCCCGTTCAGTAATCCCCCGGTCGAAGCGCCAAACGACCTCGATGAAATCATCAAACTGATAAAGTAGGTACGACCGGTGTATAGCCGCGTTTAGTAAGGCTTGACATTCCTCTTGCGAGAGACAGCCTTCGAGAATTTGTCGACCTTTCGCATTAGCCCGTCAATATCACCGGGGAAGTCCGAACCGGCGTAGGATTCGATAAATAACCGACGTAAGCCGCTGTCAAAGTATTCGTCGCGCATACTATGGTCGAACCTGCCAAGATTACGCAGCAGCGCATCGGGGTTTCTGACATTACGTTTCATTCGATGCAGATCAATAACGGAAAGGTCCCACTGACCGGCTTGGTCGCCCTGTTTTATGAAAATATGCCAGATGTACAGATCCGTCATACAGATTTGCGCATTGTGTATCTTGCGGACGAAGCGCCCGACCGCGGATACGATTTCTTCCTTTTGCAGTTGCGACAGTTGCGCCCAATTCTCTGCCACGAACTCGCTGAGGGAGCAGCCGTCTATTTCTTCGGTGACAAGGAAGGATTTCCTCTCGATCCCGCATATAGTCCGCTGGCCGTAGCATACCGGATGATAGGTCTCAATTGCTTCGCTTAGAAGCAGTTTCGCGTTGGACCACTCCAGTGCCGCCTGGGAAGTCGGCCGACCGAAATCCCACCACGCGCCGGCGATATCCTTGAAGTGGGGGTTGTTAAATCGCTTCATAAAAAAGACTTGTCGCTCTTTGCCGGCGCCCAATTCAAACCGGGTGACATCTCTTTTGGTGTTTTTGTTTATTACGCGGCCTGCTGAGTAATTGCAAAAATCATCAAACGATTGTAGGCCGGATTCGGCAAAAAGCTCGCGCCAGGACTTCTCAAAAACGATCTTTTCCATAAAATAATCATACCAAAGTTTTAAGAAACTCTCAGTTGTCGACCATCGGCGGCAAGTTTAAGCCGGGGAGGCGGTCCAGTCAACGGCAAAGCACTTGGTGCGAAGCCGAAGCGGATTTGGTTGGTGAAATTATTGGTTTTTTTAAAAAATTGGGGGATTTGGGGAAAATTTTGGGTGGATTTTGGGGGTAATGTTTGTTTTTGGGCTTATACTGACGATTTAGCGCGCACAAACGCGCAAGTTTTGTGAAAAAGAGGGTAAAAAAGTGCTGAAAAAGTGCAGAATTTTGCATTTTTGTACGGAAAAGATACAGAAATATGCGGTTTTTTTGCAAAAGTGAAAGGGTAACTTGCGCGTTTGTGCGAAAATTTAGAAGCAACTGGGAACCACGGATGCTGCTCCGCGAAGCGCTACGCAGCACAAGTTTCACGGATTTTTTTACCACGAAGGTCACGAAGAACACGAAGGATACTAAGGAAAGTTAAAAGGTAAGGGGGGCAACGCCTTGGGGATCAAAAAGGATAAGGTCAGAACTCAGGAGTTGGAAGATTTCGGGACACAAGACACAGGACGGAAAAGTTGGGGGGTGGTGGATTTGGGGCCCTTGGGCTAAAATTGGTGAGTTAGAGGTGTTGACAAAGAGGGATGGGGGGGCGATAATCGGGGTTTTGGTGCTGTTGGCAGCGGGCACAAAAGGTTTGCCCCACCAGGTCCCATGGACCGGATGGGGCAGAGCCTGCGATACCGGCGAAGCCGGTACTATTTGTTATGACAAAGGCGGAAAGAATCCATGAAAAAAGCCGCAGGACATGGGTTGCACATGCTGCGGTAGGTCGCCCGAAGGCTGGTGCCTCTGAATTTTCCATCTTATTGTGGAAAACACTCAGGCACGGATCAGTTACAATCAAGTGTAACTTACTAAGGTAAGAGCAAGTTGTCAAGTGGAAAACTGAGAAATTTGAGATGTTTTTGAGGGGAAGCAGCATGAAATCACTGGGACTTGATATCGGTACAAATTCTGTTGGTTCAGCCTGGGTGGATACGAAGGAACGAAGGATTTGGATGGGTGACAGCGTATTTCCGGCGGGTGTGGAGGAATCGGACATGAAAAGAGGCGCGCCCAAGAATCAGGCACGGCGTGGGTATCGAAGTCAGCATCGAAACACGAGAAGGCGGTCAGAACGGAAGCACCAAATGCGGACATTTCTTCTGGAAAAGGGGTGGATGCCAGCCGAGAGCACGCGACAAAACGAATGGCTCAAACACAAGAATCCCTGGATATTGCGCAGTGAAGGTCTGGAGAGAAAACTGAAGCCCTTTGAGTTTGGACGAGTATTGCTTCACATGGCCCAGCAGCGCGGGGCGTACGGATTGATCGAAGATGAAGACGAAAAAGAAGATGGAAAGATAAAGAAGGCTGTAAGTCATGTCCGAAGGGAGATGAATCAGTGCAAAGCGCGCACGTTCGGAGAACTGATGGCGTTGAAGTTTTGCGAAAGGCGGAAGAAGGTCGGCAAGAAAAACAAGGAGATTCATATGCCGATACGAAATCGGACAAACGCCGCGAAAGAGGGGGTGTATGAATTCTGCGCAGACAGGAGGCTGATCCGGGAAGAATTTGACAATCTCTGGAAAAGGCAGAAGTCGTTTGGGGGAGAACTGGGGCTGGAACTGACGGATGAGTGCAGGAGGGAACTTGATGATCCTTCAGGGGATGAAACATGGCGATATAGAGGGATATTGTTCGGACAGCGCAGGACATACTGGGATATTGGAACGATGGCTCGGTGTGATCTTGAACCGACGGATCTGCGGTGTTCGAAGGGGGATATGTATGCACAGGAATTTCTGGTTCTGCAGACGGTGAACAATATCAGGATAATGCAGCGAGGAGAGCAGAAACGGCCACTGAGCGAGGAGGAACGCAGAGCAGTGATTGATGTGTTGGAACAGCAGAAGAAGGCGAATGAAGGGACAATTCGAAAGGCACTGGGGATTCACAGGGGCGAGCGAAAGACGCAGTTCACATTGAGTTTGGAGAAGGACCCGGAGAGGGGATTAAATACGAGTTGGTTCCGACGGGATATTGTAATTGGTGCAATCGGGAAAGATCTGTGGGAAGGAATGTCAATCGAGAAAAAGGACTCGGTTAACAAAGCTATTTTGAAGTTTGACCCGAATGACGAGAAGGATGTGAAACGGTTAAGGGAGGGATGCAGCAAATGGTGGGGCTTTGACAAAAAGCGAAGTGAGCGATTTGTCGAAGCGTGGAAGGGCCGGCCACGGATAGACGACCGCATAAACTATTCGAGGCGGGCGGTGAAGAATTTGCTGCCTTATATGCGTGAGGGATTCCCAGTGAATGAGGCACGAAAGCTTTTTGTCGAAGATGCGACACACGGAGCAAGTGATGAGCAGCGCAGACGATATTCGTTCGGGGCCCAGCCGGGAAACCGTGCGCTGCGGCGCTATATGGAGAAGCACCCAGATTTGCTGCCGCCTGTACCGGAGGACATCAACAATCCGGTGGTACGTAAAGCGATCCATGAGGTGCGGCATCATATCCAGGCGTATATTCGGCGATTCGTATGCAGGCCGGACCGGGTTGTTGTGGAACTGGTACGAGAGGCGCGGCAGAGCGCTTTTGTGCGCAACAGGCAATTGGCCGAGAATAGAGCAAGGGAAAAGGAGCGAAAGAAGATCATTGAGGAGTTCAACTTAACAGGGGAGACAAAGACACAACAGAGGAAGACGGTTGATCGGGTTCTACTTTCTCGAGAACAGAGGTTCTGGTGCGCTTACTGTAGCGACACGATAAGTGAAAGGGATGCAGCAAGGGGAAATGACGTGGAAGTGGATCATATTATCCCGCAGAGTCGGGGTGGAAACAGTTTTTTGAGTAATCTGATCTTATGTCACACGCGGTGCAATCGAGGCAAAGGGAATAAGACGCCGATGGAATGGCTCACAAAAGAGGAATTTGGGCTGATAGAGCGCCGGCTCAAGCACCTGGAGAAAGAGAACAAAGTGAAGTGGGAGAATCTTCACAGTGAAGCGCCTGATCTGGATAAGTTTGTTGAATCGCAATTGACGGACACTGCGTATGCGGCGCGGCAGGTGGTAGCATGGTTAGAGAAGACGCTGTATGGGGACAAGAATGACGGGAGCCGACATGTCTTCACGACGAAGGGACGATACACTGCGATACTGCGGCGTGACTGGCGACTGTTCCCTGATAAGAATGCCGGTGAGAAGAATCGTGCGGATCACAGGCACCATGCTGTGGACGCCGTCTTGATCGCTTTGAGTGGTCCGGAGCGTTTGAGCCAGCTTGCCTGCTCAGCAGAGAAGTGGGAACTGGCAAAGGGCGAGGGAAAAGCACCTCCGGAACGCGAACCTTTGGGTGCGCCCTGGGGAGACCGGGATTCATTTCGGGCAGAGGTTATGAAAGAGTGGCAAAGACTTGTTGTCGCTCACCGGCCGGAGAAGCGAAAGATAACAGGGCCATTGCATAACGACACTCAGTTTGGACCAGTGCTTGATGAGAAAGGGCACTTGACCGGGGAGTTTACGATACGCAAATTCGCCGCCGAGCTAACGCCGAATCACCTGCGGGTACCGGAGGGATGGGAACAGTTACGAACCAAGCTTGAGAACTGCAACTCGAAAGCTGAGAAGAGAGGAATACGTGCGAAGATGCTTGCAATTGCTGATGTTAAGTGCGGTAAATCGGGGATAGTTCGCGACCGCTGGTTCCGTGAGGAGTTACGAGATTGTTTGCGACGAAATGGACTGAATGTTGATGTTTGTAAGGAAAAAGACAAGAATCTCAGGGAAAAGAAAATGATGGAGTTTACAAAGAAACTCAAGGAAATTGTGAAGGGAGAAGGGCTTTTTCTGGAAAGCGGTGTGCCGCTGAGGCGGATAACATTAGTGCGAAACCCGACAGTTGTCGAAATACGGCGAAAACGGTGGAATTCTGATACAGAGAAGATGGAGTATGATCCAAATAGGCGATCATGGCGGTACTACGAACCGCAGAATAACCATCATATTGAAATCAGGGAAAGTGGAAAAGGACGATGGGTGGGTGAGGTGATTAGCAACTTCGATGCTGTAAAAAGAGTAAGACCCTCAAAGGAATCGGGTTTTCAGCCGCAACCTGCTGTGAACCGGAACGACACAAAGAAGGGTCGGTTTGTAATGTCACTATCGATTGGGGAAATGATTTACATGAAGCATCCGGAAACAGGGGAGCCAGAGTATTTTGTGGTTTTCAAGCTTGACGGTAAGGGGTACATACATTTTACACCGCACTGGGATGCGGGCAAAGACAAGGCGACGGAAAAACATCCGGCGAGGGAAGACATAAGATTATCTGCCAGGAAATTGCAGGGATTAGGAGTAGGCCCAGATAAGTGCCCGACGAAGCAATGGGTTGGTCCATTGGGTGATTCGAAACCACTGTACTGCGATTAGTGAGAATGGGCGCAGAGTGACTATTGGTCCGTTGGGTCGGATTTGGCGTGCGAATGATTAGGTTTTTGGGGAGTCTGTAATATAAGTAAAGCAGCCTTTCGGTTTTGTCGATAGATACGCGGAGGCAGTGGGAAGACAGAGCCGGAGGCCGTGCAATGATCAAGAAGATTTTGGAGATATCGCAGGGCAAAACGTATCTTTCGATTCGATACGGGCAGTTGGTTATCAAGCGTGAGGGGGAGCAGGTCGGTAGTATTGCTTGTGAGGATATCGGGGTTTTGTTAGTTGATCACAGGGGGGTTACGTATACTCATTCGGTGTTTACCGAGCTTTTGAATTGCGGGGCGGCTGTTGTTTTGTGCGGAGCTAATCATCATCCGACAGGGCTGCTACTGACTGTTGAGAGCAACAGTGTTCAGACGGAGCGCTTTCGTGAGCAGATAGAGGCGAAAGAACCGGTCAAGAAACAGTTGTGGCGTCAGATAATTCGAGCGAAGATCAGGCATCAGGCGAAGTTGGCGGGGCCGGGTAGTGATGTTTACAAGTCTTTGATGGGCTTGCGTGAGCGGGTTCGCAGCGGGGATCCTGATAATGTGGAGGCCCAGGCGAGCAGGAAGTTCTGGGCCGTGTATTTGCCGGGTGAGAAATTTCGCAGGGATATCCGCGGGGCTGCTCCTAACAATATGCTCAACTATGGGTACATGGTGATGCGTGCGGCCGTGGCGCGTGCTCTTTGTTCGGCGGGGCTTTTGCCATCTTTGGGGATTCATCACAGGAACCGTTACAACGCGTTTTGTCTTGCCGATGATGTTTTGGAGCCTTTTCGGGGATTTGTAGACGCGAAGGTGAGGGACATCTGGCACGGAGAGGGTGCGGGCGAAGAGCTTAGTCAGGCGGTGAAGGCGAAGCTGCTGGAGGTTCTTTACGAGCCTGTTACCATAGGGGGATTCAAGAGCCCTTTGATGGTGGGCCTTCATCGGACGATGGCTTCGCTACAGCGATGCTTCGCCGGTGAGCAGAAAGAGGTGGATTTGCCGAAGATATGATAATAAGCGGGTACAGAGCGGTGTGGATTTTTGCGATGTTTGATTTGCCGACCGATACGAAAAAGGCGAGAAAAGACTATACTTATTTTCGGAAAAATCTGTTGAAAGACGGCTTTACTATGTTACAATATTCGGTGTATATAAGGCACTGTGCCAGTGAGGAAAATGCCGATGTCCACTATAAGAGAATCACGGATTTTCTGCCGCCGGACGGTGAAGTTCGGCTTCTTACCATTACCGACAAGCAGTTTGGCCGTATGCGGACATTTTGGGGGAAAATGCGGAAACCGACCCCACCACAGCCAAAACAACTCGAATTATTTTGACACAAATCAAGCGCAAGACCTTAACCAAAAACGACTTGCGACTCGTCTATTGTAACTGATCCGAGCCTGAGTGCAAGCCACAACATGTCGCATGTAAAGTCGCGCAGGCATCGTATTGTAACTGATCCGAGCCTGAGTGCAAGCCACAACGCATTTCATCAACATACGCAAAATGACCTAATTGTAACTGATCCGAGCCTGAGTGCAAGCCACAACTCGGAACACTGCCTGACCTTGCCGACGGAATTGTAACTGATCCGAGCCTGAGTGCAAGCCACAACTGCGAACCTCCGTTCTGCGAACCTCAGTTATTGTAACTGATCCGAGCCTGAGTGCAAGCCACAACTAACCGGTCATTGCAACATCACACTCACCGATTGTAACTGATCCGAGCCTGAGTGCAAGCCACAACTGCGGACCTCCGTTCTGCGAACCTCAGTTCATTGTAACTGATCCGAGCCTGAGTGCAAGCCACAACTCTGTCATGCTGTGTCCTTGCGTAGCTTGAATTGTAACTGATCCGAGCCTGAGTGCAAGCCACAACAGAAGCCTATAAACTCCCAGAGCAGCGGTATTGTAACTGATCCGAGCCTGAGTGCAAGCCACAACACTACACACAAGGTGTCATTATGGTCCCCAATTGTAACTGATCCGAGCCTGAGTGCAAGCCACAACGAGTTGAATAACGGGGCGGCGGCGCAATTAATTGTAACTGATCCGAGCCTGAGTGCAAGCCACAACAAAGTAAGCCTTCTTGCGCCTCACTCGATAATTGTAACTGATCCGAGCCTGAGTGCAAGCCACAACAGCCATTTCTTTTGCAACCTGTCCCAAACTATTGTAACTGATCCGAGCCTGAGTGCAAGCCACAACATCTTGCGTTTCTTCTGCTTCGTCATTTGTATTGTAACTGATCCGAGCCTGAGTGCAAGCCACAACTGGCAAGGTTGACCAGGCAGCCGTGCAAATATTGTAACTGATCCGAGCCTGAGTGCAAGCCACAACTCAATTTCTTTATTACAGTTTTCGCAAATATTGTAACTGATCCGAGCCTGAGTGCAAGCCACAACCTTTGTTAGCCCACGACACATAATCACCTAATTGTAACTGATCCGAGCCTGAGTGCAAGCCACAACATGCGTGGGGGATGCGAAACCAAGAGCCGTATTGTAACTGATCCGAGCCTGAGTGCAAGCCACAACTCCGCTACCTGCTTCCAAGTTGACCGTATTATTGTAACTGATCCGAGCCTGAGTGCAAGCCACAACTCTCTCATTTCTGTCCGGAACTCTTTGAAAATTGTAACTGATCCGAGCCTGAGTGCAAGCCACAACCCTTTACATATTTACAGTCCATCCGATTTAATTGCAACTGATCCGAGCCTGAGTGCAAGCCACAACGCAAGGTCTGCGTTGTGGGCCTCAGATACCATTGTAACTGATCCGAGCCTGAGTGCAAGCCACAACACCGTTGGGGTCTGTGATTCTTACGGTAATATTGTAACTGATCCGAGCCTGAGTGCAAGCCACAACTGAAAGTCCAAAGAATAATGACCGCTGTTTAAGGAATTAAATCCATGCCCAAGTCTAAGAAGCAGGTTATGCGTTCGTCTCGTGCGATAGTTGCGGGTCATTTGGAGAGGATCAGCAGCGGGATATTCGAGCGTTATCACGAGCAGATAGCGGGTCTGACGGACAAGCGTCAGGTTGTGATAAATAATGTGTAGCGGGGAGCGTTTAGCGGACAGGCTTTTGGTTTGGGGGTTATTTTGTATTTTGTGGGTTTGTTTTTGCGAGAACCCCCAGGGTAAACCTGGGGGCTAAACGTTGTTGCGGTTTGTTTGCGGGTGTGGTTTTTTTATGCGGATTTTTTGATTTTTTCCGCGGTTTCTTCTGTTGCTGGTATTACCATTTTTTCGTAGCGTGTTCTGAATGCTACTGTGCAATAGCCGTAGAAAAGGCCAACGACGCAGGCGATCATTTCTGGGACGGCGATTTCGATGTAAGCGGTCATTGTGTTGGCTTTTGACATGAATTGCAGTGCGAAAAATACTCCTGCTCCGAGGAACCATGCGGGTACGAAATTGAGGATTTGTACTCTTTCTGCACTGATGACAGGGACGACTACAATGAAGACTGCAAGTGCAAAGCCCCAATATGCGCCCATTGGGCCCGAGAGAAGGCCGCCGAGTTTGAAGATTGCGATTGATGCGATGATTCCGCCGGCGTAACCGATTGCGGTTTTTGCTCCCATTTTTGGTGTGCATCCGGCGAGGAAGTACATTGCCCATGCCTGGAAAGCAATCCATGTTATCAAGTTGGGACCGCCAATTGATTCTGGGCCGATTTTAATGAACGGGACCAGGAGCATCATTGTGGCGGCTTGGAAAGCGACGAAGATGGGGATTACGATAAATTTGGAAAACGACATAGCTATCCCTTAAAAAAAGAAACTGTAATATTTTTAAAAAACTTAATTTGTCGAAGATTACCAATTTTTTCTATTGGAATCAAGCCCTTTAATTTCCCCCGGACAGGGCGTGGGAATGAATAACCCTGCGGACAGGCCGCAGGGCTAAAAAATAATGAAGGGGGGGGTGGTTTGGCGTTGGGGGAGTTGTTAGTTTTTTCCTTTTATTATGTTTGGGTTCCAGATTGTTGCTGCTATGTGCTGCTGTGGGAATTGTTTTGTGTTGTAGTAGTAGATTGTGACGATTTTTCCGTCCGGTCTTTGCAGGCTTCTGGTGTATCCGAGGTCCCATGTTTGTGCGTCGTTTCGCAGGACGATTTCTTGTCCCCATGTTTTTCCGTTATCGTTACTGATTCTTGCTCGAATCCCCTGCGGTACGGGTCGATACCTGTAGGCCGAACAGACTCCGCGGTAGCCATAAGTGACACATACTCTGCCGTCGCTTAGTTTAACAAGGCTCGGGGGGTTGCCGTTGCTTGAGCCGGTGTCGGCGACCTGGCTGAGGAACCGCCAGCTTCGGCCGTTATCTTTGGATTCGTAGACGTCTATCCAGCATTTGCGCATTTTTTTATTGCCGGAGATGTCGACGTCGATTCTGCGTCGCATGGCCGAGACCAAATGCTGCGTCGAGAGGCGAGCGGTCGAGGGCATGACGGAGCGGATTTCGATCGGTTCGCCTGTCATCCAGGATACGAACTCGAAGGTCTTTCCTCCGTCGGTGGTGCGGGCGCAGAAGGCCCTGTCCTGCACGGACGATTGTACGCTGGGCTCGTGGGCCGAGAGGAAGAGCAGGCAGTCGTTTTCGCTGTTGACGATGTAGTCTGTTCGCGGGGTGAGGTTCTGTCCGAGCTTGAAGCAGGGCAGTTCGTAGGGGCCCTGCCATGTTTTTCCGCGGTCATAGGAGAAGAAGAATATTCCCCAGCCGATTCGCATGGCAAAATCGGGGTGGGCGAAATTGATATTGCCGGGACTTGGTTTTGTTAGTCGGCCGTCACCGGCGAAATTTTCGGGGTCTTCTATGGTCCAGTTTTCGCCGCCGTCGGTGCTTCTTGCCAGAAGCGATTTTGTTTTGCCGCTGATCGAATGGCCGCAGTCTTTGAAGGTGTAGTCACCCTGGCTGAATCCGACTAAGATTTCGTTATCCCACATCCACACGCCGTTATTGGCGGGCCAGCCGGCGAATCGGTCTCGCTCGTGACTTACGATTACATGCTTTATGGACGCATCGGGATTTTCAGCGGTCAGGGGGTTGGTCGATTTTATTACGGTGACCTGCTCTGTGCATCCGGCTAACAGCGCGAGTTGGCAAACTATAACAGTTGTAATGATGGTTTCTTTAGACATAAGCCCTACCTTCCAGATTTGAAGTATTTTGAATTTTTGTCGAATAATATTTTAGGCGCGAACGAGGGCGGTTTCAAGGTTCTTGCCGGAGCAAAGCAAATGATGCGATTAGCGGAAGCTGGCGGCGGCGCGATATTTTTGATATTCTGTGGGAGGTTAAGAATCAGTTCTGTTGTATAATTTGTGGAATAATCAGGGGAAATTATGACAGGCGGTTTGATTCGTATATTGTTGGCGGTTCTTTTGACCGGTTCGAGTTGCTCTCTGGCAAGCGATGCGAAAATAGCCAAAGCGGCTGAAGCGCTGCGTCTGGCAGCAAAGCAGGTCCGGGGCGATCCGACTCGGCCGATCTATCACTTCCTGCCGCCGGCGCAGTGGATGAACGACCCGTGCGGGGGCATATACTACAAAGGCTACTACCATCTTTTTTACCAGCTCAATCCCTACGGTGACAAATGGGCGACTATCCACTGGGCACACGCCCGCAGCAAAGACCTTGTTAACTGGGAGCATCTGCCGATAGCGCTGGCGCCTGCCGATAACGAACTTCGCTGCAACTCGGGCTGTGTTACCATTAACAAAGAAGGCGTTCCCATGATATTCTACACGCACGTGCCGAATTACAAAGGCCCTCGCGACCAGCGTGCGGCCCTCGGTGACGGTGACATGATTACATGGAAGAGGCATCCGGCCAATCCGATTCTGACATTGGACAATCACGGTGGTCCGCGTTTCGGTGACGGTTGGAGCGATTGTTTTATATTCGAGGAGGCGGGACGCACTTTTATGGTAATCGGTGTAGATAACCTCGGTGACGATGTGGCGATACCTCTTTACGAGGCCGAGGACGCCGGCTACACGCGCTGGGTTTATCGGGGGCTGTTGTTTCAAGCTCCTAAAGGTAAGGTGCGGAATATGGAAGTGCCGATGTTTTTCAAATTAGACGGCAAGTGGGTTCTTCTGTTTCATCCCAATGGGCCGATCAGTTACTATGTGGGAACGTTCGACGTCGAAACGCTCAAGTTTACTCCGGAGCGAAAGGGGACGCTTGTTCACTACCAGCGGGAAAAATCCAAAGGGGTGTACATGGACAGAGGGTTGAACTCGCCGCATGTTTTTTTCGACGATAAGGGTCGGTGCATTATGTACGCGTGGATAAGCGGGTTCAAAGACGGACGCGGCTGGAACGGCTCTCTCGCTTTGCCGAGGGTGCTGACGTTGGGTCCGGATGGGCGACCAAGACAGAAGCCTCCGAAGAGGCTGAAGAAATTGTGGACCAAACACCTGGGAATGCAAAGTCTGGGTTTGCAGGGCGACTATGTTGTTGAAAAGGCGCGCGGCGACGCACTCGAAATCGCCGCTGTCTTTGAGCCGGGCGACGCCGAGACCTTCGGAATAAAAGTTCGCTGCTCTGCCGACGGAAAAAATGCCGTCACCATAACCTGCAATGGCAGCAACCTCAACGTCGCCGGAACAGACATCCCCCTCCACTTTGACACAGCCGAAAAGCTCGTCAAGCTTCATATCTTCCTTGATAAATCCGTAATGGAAGTTTTCGTAAATGACGGCAGGGAATCTACTGCGAAGGTCATTTATCCCGGCCGTGACGACCTCGGCATTATCCTGTTTAGTCACGGCGGTCTCACAAGAGTCCGGTCGCTCGATGTCTGGAATATGGCTTCGGCAAACAGTTATTAACCTGAATCAATCGTTTCCTTAAAAACAGTCAGTTTGAGGGTTTATAGTCGTTAGTTTTTTTGTTCTTAGTTTTTTGCCGAATCGGGGAAATTTTTGCTTGCAAAGTTTTGCGGGGCGTGGCAGAATGCCAGCGGTTGGTATGTTTATATGGGTTTTGGTAACAATAACATGCACTTGAAGGGAGACGGAGTCGAGTGCTTCTTGATGGAGTGCGAGAATGAGTTGTAAAGCAAGGTTGCCTTGGGTTTTAGTTTTGGCCTGCATGTTTGTTTTTAGTGGTTGCGTCAGCAGCAGCGCCAAAGACGATAAGAAAGTCGGCAAGACTCCGGATGAGATAAAGAAGGCGAATCTTCTTAAGAAGATAGACCGCAAGTTCGAGAATCCGGAGGCTCACTACGAGCTTGGCCGGATGTATCAGGCGGACCGGATGTGGTCCGAGGCCGAACACCACTACAGTTTAGCGTTGAATTTCGAGCCGGCTCACTGGTATGCGCAGGCGGCTCGTGTGAAGGTGCTTGGCGAGGCAGGTGACAAGAGCAAGGCTGCGTTGCTGAACGAGATTTATGTCGATCAGGCGTCGAATTCGGCGGCAGCGTCTCTGAAATTAGGGTTGGGTTTTCAAAAGCAGGAGCTTGACGACGATGCTCTGAGGTGTTATCAGCAGGCGCTTCGTTTGGCGCCGAATTCGTCAAGGATAAACAGGCAGATCGGTTACTATTATCTTGCCAAGGGCGATAAGGTTCGTGCTCAGGATTATTTTGTACGCAGTTTTCAGCTTAACGCGGACCAGGGCGACGTGGCTTATCAGTTGGGTCTTCTCGGCAGGAAAGTCGCTCCGCCTCGAAAGAAACAGAAGAATACCAAAAAGCTGGATAAGATTGTGGACGACGCGGACAAGGCGGATAAAGAGGCAAGAGGCGGATAGTACAATTTCGGAATCATTTTTTGTGGCCCTGTGATGAACGGATGCATCGCAGGGCTTTTTTAATTGATTATCGATTCCGTCACGGACAGATCTGCGATATTGATAATTGATCCCGGATTTCCCATGTAGTGGTGTAATTTGGAAGGAAAATGTTATGAACAGAAAGACGAGTCTGATTGTTGTAATGCTGGCTGCTGTTTCAATTGCGGCGGCATTTTCGCTTAATGCCCAGCCAGCGTCAGCCGCAGGGGCGCAAGAGGACGATAAAGGTGATGGTCCGGCAGTTGAGCCCCGGTATCAGCCAACTGAAAAGATCAGTATTCGTTTCTTGCATACGTTGGAGAACCCTCGTCCGGACGGCAAGGGCGAGGCCAACAGCTACCTTCTCGAGGGCATGCCCAAAGACGCACCCAACATCTGCGCCAACTTCTCCGCCAGTTATAAAGACTGCACCGTAGGGTTCTACGATGCGAATCTGAAGTTAATAGATTCCTGGCGAGATCCGGTCGCAGATGGCGACATGGTCATGTGCGCAACTGCTGGCGACCTGAACAATGACGGTCACAACGAGATCGTCCTGACTACGCGCAGCGTTGCGTCCGGAGTGCATGCTTTACGCTGGAATCCAAAGACTCGCAAGCTGGAGGAGATTTGGTCGTTTCTCAAAACACCCACCGTTCGCACCAAAGCCTACTTCCGAGGTACCGCTATCGGCAACTTCACAAATCACGAAGGACGGGAAGTCTGCTTCGGAGGGGCACGCAGCGGGCTCTACCTGGTCGATCAGCACGGGAAACTCATCGCCCACATCGCCCACGACCGCACTATCCGGGATGTGGTCCAGCGTATCGACGTCTTCGACAATGATGGTGACGGGTATGATGAGATGATCATCTCCAGCGGGCGCGACAATCCGGGCGGCAAGGTTTACTACAGCTGCTGGACGCCTGATGGCAAGAAATTCGAGGTTATCTGGATGACCAATGTCACACCGAAAGGTCGCGGGGGCAACAACTGCTACGAGGCCCTCTATCATCCCAATGGGCATCCCGACGGGGGGCCGGCCATTGCCGTAAGCACCGAGCGTGAGGGATCGAGCGAAAAGCGAGCCGGATCGATTTTACTGCTCGACATGAAGGGCAACGAACTGTGGTGTTATGTTTACAATAAAGATGAGGAGCGCGGCGGGGCGTGTGACTTTGCCGATATCACCGGTGACGGCGTTCCGGAGATCATCTCGCGTTATATTCGCAAACTTAAAGAACCGCACGAACACGGGGTAGTGGTCCTGGACAATAAGGGCAGGAAACTGGCGAGGATTCCGAACGTATCGGCTTGCACTGCAGGACCCTACGTATTTCGTCCCAACGGTCCGGGGACCAAGCCGCTTTACCTGCTGGCTCAAACGAATGTTTATGAGATCACAGTTGAGAAGCCTGATAAGAAATAAGCCTTAACTGATAATTGCCTCGGAGCATAAGTAATCTAATATAAGATTTGGTTTGATTATTATTGAAGCGTCGCTGGTTGGTCGGAGGAGCTTTGATGCGGCAATTGTGGGGGTGGTAATAGTGCAGAAACGGCGGGGGGCTTGCCGATAAATTATATTGAGACATGTTCCGGCCGGGAGTGCCGGATTTTTTGTCTGTGGTGTTTCTTATAGGACGAATCGAGGACGAGTGGTGTGGACCCCGTTTCAGACGAGTGAGACGGGGAATGATTTTTATGGGAAAAAAGAAAAAAACCAGAAATAGTAAGAAAAAGAAACCCAGAGGCAAGGCTTTGGAGTGCATTGGGATTGCGCTCCTTTTAGTGTTTTTTTTCAGTTGCCTGAGTTTCGAGATTGGCGACTGGCCGAGCAGGTTTGCCTATCCTCACAACGATCCTTCGGCTAACTGGTGCGGCTTGGTGGGTGCGTTTTGTGCTTATTATCTTTTGTACTATATCGGGCCCGGGATATTCGTCGTGTTGGCGGCGTCGATTAGTTTTCTGGTTGCGCGCGTTATCGGGCGGGCGGTGAGTCAGCCGGTGCTGCGAGGGGTGGGTCTGGTTTTAGTGACCGTTGCGGCATCGAGCAGTTTTAATTGCTTGTGGCCTCACAGTGTCTTTGCTTTCCCTATCGGTTCGGGCGGTGTGCTCGGTGTGGGTGCGATGCACCTTTGCGAAATCATTTTGCCGTATTGGGCAGCACTATATTGATTGCGGCTACTTGGATTGTCGGCACGGTTTTGTTGGCGGATAGTTTCTTTGGGGTCATGTTCGGCGGCTTGACGGTTGCGTTGCGTCATTCGGTTGGGGTTTTGATACCGGCGTGGTCTGCTGCTAAGAGGCAGTCGGAAGTTCTCAATGAGATATGGCAGAAGCTGAGTGCTCGGACGGAGCCTGCGGCGCTTTGTACGGGTGCTTTGACCCTGGCCGGTGACATGCGAGTTGAAGAGGAGACCGACGAGGAGGAGGAATATGAGGAAGAGTATAAGGAGGAAGAAGACGGGGAGGCGGAGTCTGCTTCGCCGAAGGTTGAGCGGTCTGAGAGGGCTTATGTTCCTGCGAGCTATGAGAATTATGAGTTGCCGTCGATTGAGTTGTTAGCTGAGCCGGAGTATGGTTATGCTGCTGTTCAGGAGAAGGTTGTCAAGGCCAAGGCCAGTGCGCTCGAGACACTATTGAGTGAGTTTAATATTAACGCCGAGGTCGTGGCTGCTGAAACGGGGCCTGTGGTCACGATGTTCGAGTTGAAATTGGCGGCCGGCGTGAAGGTCAGCCAGATCAGTACGCTTGCCAATGACATCGCCCGGGCGCTTGGGGTTGGTGCGGTGCGTGTGGTTGCGCCGTTGCCGGGTAAGCATACGATAGGGATTGAGGTTCCGAACAGCGAGAAGGAGAAAGTTCGCCTGAAGGATCTAATGCAGTTGGCGGGCGGCAAGCCGGAGCGGATGCAGATACCGCTGTTTTTGGGTAAGGATTCATCCGGCGAGGCTCTTGTTTCGGATCTTGCGGGGATGCCTCACCTTTTGATTGCCGGTACGACCGGCTCGGGCAAGAGCGTTTGCATCAACAGCATTATAGCCGGGATACTGCTTACTCGTCGGCCCGACGAGGTCAAGATGGTATTGATCGATCCGAAGATGGTTGAGATGACGGCGTTTAATACGATACCGCATCTTATGTGCCCGATAGTTACCGAGACTCAGCGGGCGGTTCATATACTCGGCTGGGCGACGGAGAAGATGGATGAGCGGTATGCGCTTTTGGCCGAGGCGCGGGTGAAGAATATTGCCGAGTATAATCGGTTGGGGCCTGAGGGGATTCTCGAGCGGTTCAATCCGAGCACCGAGGATGAGGAGGCGAAAATACCGAAGAAGCTGAACTATATTGTGATAGTGATCGATGAGCTTGCGGATTTGATGATGACTGCGGGCAAGGAAATCGAGGCTTATATTGTCCGATTGGCCCAGAAGAGCCGTGCGGTCGGGATTCATATTATTCTCGCGACGCAACGGCCTCAGGCAACGGTTGTTACCGGTTTGATCAAGTCGAATATGCCTACGCGGGTGGGCTTTCGGGTGGCGGCGAGGATGGACAGCAGGATCATACTCGATCAGAACGGGGCTGAGACGCTGTTGGGTGAAGGGGATATGCTGTTCTTAAAGCCCGGTACGAGCGACTTAGTGCGTGCGCAGGGGACGTTTGTCGATGAAGGTGAGATAAAGCGGGTTGTCAAGCACCTCAAGGAAGTCGCCGAGCCGCAGTATCATCCCGAACTTACTCAGCTTCGAATGGTGGATGCATCGGAGATGCGAAAGGACGAGCTGTTTCACGATGCGGTTCAGATCGTTTTGGAGACGCGGCGGGGAAGTGTGTCGCTGCTGCAGCGGCGGCTCAGTATCGGCTATGCGCGGGCTTCGCGGATTATTGAGATGATGGCGGGGGCGGGGGTGCTCGGTGAATATAAGGGCAGCCAGGCCAGGGAGGTAACCATGACTGCCGCCGAATACGAGCAGCTCAGGGAGAGCATGGAAGCCGACGAGGAAGAAGAATACGCCGATTCGGACGCTCACGCGACCGGAGCGGGGATGGAGATACAAGACTACGGCAGCTCCTCCGAGGGCGAATACCACTACGCCGCCGTCGAAGAAGAGGATTAGGGGCTTATCACGCAGCAAATTGGGGCGATTCGGTGGCATTTTCGTTTTTTTTAGAAAAAAAAGGTTGATTGACCCCCGGGAATCGTATAGGGTATCGCAATTGATTAAAAGCTCTGTCGCAAGGGGTAGCTTTTAGGATCGATTATTGATTCTTTGGGGTCAGCAGTATCACGGCTTGGCTGACTCAAGCCTCCGACAGGTGGTTCCTGTTTTAGCAAAGGATGCTTTGATGGGGCCCTTAGCCAAATCGGCCAAGACAGGATGGTCACCGTGACATGCAAAAGTAATTATTTCGGCTGCCACGCAGAAGAAATTTGCAACCCGGTGGTGTAATTGGCAACACATGGGCTTTTGGTGCCCACGTTCCAGGTTCGAGTCCTGGCCGGGTTGGTGTTTTGGATTGATTATCGATTATCGATTATTGATAATTGATTATTTGTTATTGATGATTTTGGCAAGAATTTGGTGGTTATGTCAGAACGGGTTGCGATAATATTGGCTGCCGGGATTAGCAGTCGAATGAAGACTGATGTGCCGAAGGTGCTGCATGAGGTTTGCGGCCGGCCTATGTTGGCTTATGTTCTGGATGCGTGCCGGCAGGTGGGGGTTGCGAAGATTTATGTTGTTGTCGGCTTCGGGGCCGATCAGGTGAAGGAGCGGTTCGGTTCGGACGGCGATATTGTCTGGGTGCGGCAGGAGCAGCAGAATGGTACGGCGCACGCGGTTATGTGCTGTAAGGAGCATTTGGCTGATTTTGAAGGGCAGACGCTGGTGCTTTGCGGCGACGGGCCTTTGATTCGGGCCGAGACATTGGAAACAGTTATCGAGACGCATGAGGCTGAGAATTCGACGATGACGTTGGCGACGGCTGTGCTGGATGATCCGAGCGGGTACGGGCGGATCGACAGGAACGGCGACGGTAATCTTCGCGGAATTGTCGAGCATAAAGACTGTACGAACGAACAGTTGGCGATTAATGAAGTAAATCCGAGTTATTACCTGTTTGATAACAAGGTTCTTTTTGAGGCGCTTGATAAGGTTCGTTCTGATAACGCCAGTAATGAATATTACCTGACGGACGCGCTTTCGATTATCATTGAGGCGGGCCATAAGGTTGCTGCGGTTACGGCGGTTCGGGCTGAAGAGGCTGTTGGCGTTAATACGAAGGAGCAACTTGGCTGGATGAATGAGATTATGAGCAGAAGGATTGAAGAGTCGAGGATGTCCGTCGAGGGGCGGTCGGGAAGAGAAACAGGAAGGCAAGATTGAAAAGGCAGGATGCAGATGTTTCTAAATGATAATCTTAAGATCTTTTCGGGCAGCAGCAATGCAGCGCTGACCAGTGCGGTTTGCAAGTATCTTGCGATTCCGCCGGGCGGCGCACGGGTTGAGAGATTTCCGGACGGTGAGAAGGTGATCCGGGTCGAGGACGATGTTCGCGGCAGGGACTGCTTTGTGATCCAGTCGACGTGCGAGCCGGTAGACGAACATCTGATGGAGCTTCTGATTTTCCTGGATTGTCTGCGTCGGGCCAGCGCCAAGCGTATTACGGCTGTTATTCCTTATTTTGGATATGCCAGGCAGGACCGCAAAGACGAGGGGCGTGTGCCAATCACGGCCAAGCTTGTGGCGAATCTGATAACTACGGCCGGGGCCGACCGGGTCATGGCAATAGATTTGCACGCGCATCAGCTTCAGGGCTTTTTCGATATACCAGTCGACCATTTGACCGGCGAGTTGGTTTTGAGTAAGTATTTTCGGGATAAGAAAATAGCCAACTTGACGGTGATTTCTCCCGATGTGGGCAATATGAAAATGGCGTCGCGGTATGCCTCGCATCTGAGTGGTGAATTGGCGATTGTGCATAAGAGACGTATGAGCGGCAGCGAGGTTGAGGCGAAAGAGGTAATCGGCGAGGTTGATGGCAGGAATATTTTGATGTGTGACGATATGATCGCGACGGCCGGGACGATCTGCAGTGCGGCCAAGTTGATTAAGCAGCGCGGGGCCAAGAAGATATATGTCGTCGCCACGCACGGCGTTTTTGCGGGTGAAGCGCTTGAGCGGATGGCGGATGCGCCTATCGACGAGGTGGTAGTGACCGATACGATACCGCTTGGCGAGAGGGTGAAAGGTCTTGGCGGCTTGAAAGTTTTGACTGTTGCGAATATGCTGGGTGAGGCGATAAAGAGAATTCACAGAGATGAATCTGTGAGCAGTTTGTTTAATAATTTTGAATCTGTGGGCAGTTTGTTTAATAATTTTTAGCGTGCGGCGTGAGTGGGTGAGAAGTTATACGGCCGCGGCTGATAGTATTTGAATTGAAGTGAGGACATTATGGAAAAGGGTTTGGTATTGAAAGCCGAAGTTCGTGAGCACACAGGCACAAAGCACGCGGCCAGAGTTCGTAAAGAAGGGCGGATACCGGCGATAGTTTACGGCCACGGCCAGGCGCCGATTTCTGTTTCGGTTAATGCGCACGATTTTGTGGAAGGTCTTCATCACGGTCACCGGCTGATAGATTTGCAGATCGGCAGAAAGAAGCAGAAGACTTTATTGAAGGATATTCAGTACGACTATCTGGGCAGGGATGTTATTCACGTGGACCTTCAGGTGGTTGATGTGACCGAGACTATCAAGGTGAGGGTTCCTATCGAGCTTAGGGGTACGGCCAAGGGTACGCATGAGAGCGGCATAATCGAAGAACACGCCGATCGCCTGGAAGTCGAGTGCATGGTGAGCAATATTCCGGAGACTCTTGTTGTCGTGGTCAAGGAAGTCGGTGTCGGTGATTCGATTCATGCCGGTGATGTTGAACTTCCGGAAGGGGTCAATCTTGTCAGCGATCCTTCGATGCTTCTTGTGACGTGTCATCTGGTCGCGGCGGCCAAGACAGCCGAGCAGGCTGAAGAAGAAGCCCCGGTTGCGCCGGATGTTATCGGTGATGTCAAGGAGCCGGGAGAAGGTCCGGCGGCCGGCGAAGAGGAGTCAAAATAGTTTTTGTGCTGAGCTTAAGTTATGTCCGAGATCAGGATGGTTGTCGGCCTGGGTAATCCGGGCAGAGGATATGCTCAGACGAGGCACAATATAGGTTTTAAGGTGGTAGATTCGTTGGCCGAGGCGCTTGGCATAAAGGTTGGCAAGCGCAAGTTCGGCGGTGTCGCAGGCGACGGCGAATTTGCAGATAAAAAGTTAATATTGTTGAAGCCGATGCAGTTTATGAATCGCTCGGGCCAGGTTGTGGCGACGGCGGCGGGTTTTTATAAGCTTTGCGCCGATGATGTTTTGGTGGTCGTTGACGATATGGCTATCGAGACGGGCAGGATTCGGATTCGTTCGAAAGGCTCAGCGGGCGGGCATAATGGCCTGCGTGATATCATCGAGAAGCTGGGCACCGAGAACGTGGGTCGGCTGAGAGTAGGCATCGGTTCGAGCGGCGCAGAGCAGGGTTACAATTATGTGCTCTCAAGGTCGCCGGCGGAGGAAAAGCCTCTGTTGGAGTCGAGTGTGGATCGGGCCAAGGAGGCGGTTCTTTGCTGGCTCGAAAGCGGCATTGACGAAGCTATGAACAGGTTTAATAGTCAGGATTTTGAAAAATAGAGTGGTAGTGAATAGTGACAGGAATAAATTTAGTGCTAAACGAGGTTTAATTTAGCAGGAGGTATTTGCTTTGGAAGCTACTGTTAAACAGAAGTTGTATGAGGGGATGTTTCTGGTCGATTCGGCCGAGGCAGCGGACTGGGACGATATTGTTGGTTACGTTCGTGGGATACTTGAGAAATGGAAGGCGGAGATTGTCTCGATAAAGAAATGGGACGATCGTCGGCTTGCTTACGACATTAAGGGTACGAGCAAGGGTACGTATATCCTTTCGTATTTTCGAGTGGCGGGCGAGAGTATTTCAGGTATCGAAAGGGACGTTAAGTTGTCAGAGCGTATTATGCGACTTTTGATTCTCGATACCGAGCAGATGACAGCAGAAGATATCGAGCGTCTGACGCCTGCGATGGTAGTTGAGAAGCGTGCTCAGGATGCGGCGGCCAAGGCTGCCGAGATTGCTGAGGCTAAGGCTGCCGAGGCTGCTGAGGCTGCAACCAAACCGGCGGAGCCGGAGCAATCCGAAGAGTCTGCGGAATCGAGCGAGCCGGTAGAAGGTGATGCTGAGGTTTTGGCGGCGGCTGAGCCTGGGCTTTCGGCAGCGGAATTGGGGATGCCCGATGAGCAGGCGATCGATGAGTTGGAGGTCGAGTCTGAGCCGCAGGTCGGCGGCGTAGAAGAAGGCGGCGACAATCCGGACGAGAGCGATAAAGAGTAAGACAAGTATAGGAGTTTATTATGGCTGGATTCAATAAAGTTCTGCTGATGGGCAATCTCACACGCGACCCGCAGTTGTCGTATCTTCCGAGCCAGACTGCCGTGGTTGAGTTTGGTGTTGCGGTGAACCGCAAGTGGAAGAGCCGGGAAGGCGAAGACCGTGACGAGACCTGTTTTGTTGATTGCCGTGCGTTCGGGCGACCGGCTGAGACTATTAACAAGTACCTTAGCAAGGGCAGGCCTGTCTTCTTAGAGGGGCGACTGACTTACGATACGTGGACGGCCCAGGACGGAACCAAGCGCAGCAAGCACAGGGTGACAGTCGAAAACTTTCAGTTTCTGCCCGGCGGCGGCGGACAGGGCGGCCCCGGCGGCGGACAGCGTGGAGGCGGGGGCGGTCAAGGTGGGCCTGAAGACGGCGGCTCGCAAGTGCCGAATGATAATTTCGGCGGCGGCGGTTCGGCACCGGCCGGTGGTGGAGACGATATACCGTTCTAATGCAGTAGGAAACCGAAACGGACAAATAAAGGCAATTTGAATATTTGAGGTTTATTAATGAGTCCAAGACAAAGAAATGACAGCAGGGGAGGGCCGCGACGGGGCGGAAAGCCCGGCGACTCCCGAAGAAGGCAAACTGCGGGGGCGGCTCGCGAACAGACGCAGTGTCGGTTTTGCAGGCGCGGAACAAAGTACGTTGATTATAAAGATATTGAGACTCTGCAGAAACTCTTGACCAATCGCGGCAAGATATACTCTCGCAAGCGCAGCGGTAATTGTGCGAGGTGTCAGAGAAAAGTAAAGGTGGCGATCAAGCGTGCGCGTTTTATGGCGCTTTTGCCGTTCTGTGTGTGATAGTTGATGTTTGCCGTTGGCTTTTGGCGGTTCGATATTGATAATCGAGCGTTGAGTCGCGGGCACTGGAGGTATATGACATGAAAGTATTGCTTTGTGAAGATATTGAGAGATTAGGCTGGCTTGGCGATGTTGTTGAAGTTGCCAACGGTTACGCCCGCAATTATCTGCTTCCTCATGGTCTTGCGATAATTCCGACCGAGGGTAACTTGCGGTCTTTGGCCGAAGAGAAGGCCAAGCGTTCCGAGCAGCGATTGGCCGAGCGTAAGCGTATGGAAAAGGCTGTGGCTGCGGTCGACGGTGCCGAGGCGGTATTGGCGGCCAAGGCGAACGAGCAGGGAGTTCTTTTCGGCTCTGTCGGCGCCAAGGACATAGCAGGCAATCTGCGTGAGCAGGGGTTTGTGGTTGCCGATTCTGTTGTTGTGTTGGATGAACATATTAAGCAGGTTGGCACGCACAGCGTCGGTCTGAAATTTGCTGATGATTTGACGGCTACGGTCAGCGTGGTTGTCGTTGCCGAAGGCGAGGACATCGCATCGGTAAAGAGCGGCGAGGGCGGCGAAGCTGATCCGTCTGCGTCCGATGAAGGCGGTGATCAAAGCCAGGACGAATAAAAATCACGAAACATTTTGAGCTTTCGAAGATTTGTCGGATCGGCTGAAAAGCAAAGGCTCAGCAGGCCTTTTTAAGATACAAGTCTACGAGGGTCGGGTATTTCTCGCTTTCTCCTCTCCTCTCCGCGCCCGGCCCTCCTTTTTTTTTCTTCACATATAGCGTGTTTGTTTTGAAGAGCCCCTCTTTTTTCTTGATGATACAGCGGTTAGCGGGGGCCGAGGTTGTCAGACGAGATGGTTCGCCCTCCGCAGCATAGGACCTTGCTTTTGAACAGTATCGCGTGCTTTGGATGCTCAGATATACAAACTCTTGGTCAGATATATACGCAGCGAGCATCTGCACAGGATTGAGTCGCCGAATGTAAGTTTGAATTTGCACATTCTTGACTTGTCTTCGAGACACCAGACATAGCCTTGCAGTCCATCTCTCCTGGCTTTGCCGATTACTTTGAAATCGGACTTATGGCATTCAAAATCCTTCGGGCAGTCCATTTCCGTCATGATCTCTTCTATTTTCTTCTCGTGGCGTTCTTCCATTGTACCTCATCTTTAAAACCTCAGCGAAAGTGCATTCCACATCCCCAGAAAACGAAAGCGGGTGTGGCCGAACGGCTGTTAGTATTGTCTCCGGGAACCTTGAGAACAAGCTATTTTCATTTTTTAAAAAATGTCCATTTATTCGAGTTTTCCACTGGCGGCGTGGGCCTTTGCAAAAGGAAAGTTATTTTGCGGAAATTTTGAAACTTTTTGGGGCGTTGGACGGCTTTATTGATGGTATGATGTTGTCGGTTTGTTAGATCGAGGAACTTTTCAGGAGAAACAGGCTATGAAGAACGTGCGAGATTTGTTGTTGGTTACGATTTTGCTGGTTTGGGCTGTGTGTGCAGAGGCCAGGTTTGTGGGGCCTACTTATGCTCCAGTCGAGCGGCTGATCGAGAATACGAGAGCGTTTGTGAAGGAACATCCCGAGGATGGGCACGGCTATTATACACTTGGACGCATCCATTACCTTGCGTTTGTGAATAAGGCCTCTCTCGTGGGAGGGTATCCGGATTCGGATGGTAAGCCTCGGATGGCGCCGGACTGGCTGCAGGGCAATTTTGCCAGGCATGCGCGGCGGCACCATGCCGAGCAGCTTATTCTAAAACAGTTCGGATATTCATCTGTTAAGAAGGTGCCGAAAGATGATCGCGATGATTTTCATGATGCTGTGCGCCGGAAGCGAAAGGAACTTGAGAGCCAGGGTTGGAAGTATCCGCAGCTCGGCGATAAGCAGTTGTTCGAGAATGCGGCGGCTGCGGTGCGGAACTTTCGCAAGGCTGTTTCGCTTGATAAGAAGAACGGACTGTACCATCTTGGCCTGGCGAGTGTTTTGGAGCAGTACGTTGATTTTCTGGCCGAACAGAAGGATCAGAATGTGCCGGTGGAGTTTCGGGGCATAATTATTGACAGGTCAAGGGATGTTTATCACACGGCGTATAAGCATTCGATTGTCAAGGATCTTAAGGTCAAGTACCGGCCGCTTGCCGGCCTGAAAAGCCTGGTGGCTTATGAGGCAGGCGCCGCTTATGTCCGGCTGTCAGAGGCGGCGGAGGGGCTTTCGAAGGACGATAAACACAGGGTTGCGATAGTAAAAAAAGATCTGAAAAAACTGGAGGGTCTGCTTAAGCCCAGGTGGGTTACACCGATAGTGTTCTCGTTTGAGCAGGGCGGGGGGCTTTCGGATTTGTTGGAGCCGAGTTTGCGGGTGCGGTTTGACCTTGACGGCGACGGGGCCGCTGAGCTTTGGCCCTGGGTAAAGCCGACGACGGGGATTCTGGTATGGGACAGTGAAGTCGACGGCGTGATCAGGTCGGGCCGGCAGATGTTCGGGTCGGTTTCCTGGTGGCTGTTCTTTGCCGATGGTTATCGTGCGCTTGATACGCTGGATGATAACCGGGACAGCTCATTGGCCGGGCGTGAACTTGCGGGGATATCGGTGTGGTTCGACTACGACAGCGACGGTGTCAGCGATGCCGGCGAGGTGGTCGCTCTTGAAAGGCTGGGGGTTGCGGCGATAGCGACCGCAGCGAACGGGCAGGATGCCGGCTGCCTGATGAACTCGGCCGGTCTTACTTTAGGCGACGGCCGGACGCTGCCGACATACGACTGGGTGGCCTCGCCTGTCGACTCTACGCCGTGATGCTCATTAGGTTGATCTCACCCTGAATTGGTCAAAGGTGCAAGTTCTTGGCCAGGTAGATTCGAAGGGGGCAACGGCACAGGATTTCGCCGCCAAAAGGAACTGCTAATCGGCACTGGGTGGCCTTGGTTTCCTCTGGTGAGCACCGGAGATAACCTGTGAGTTCGTTTGAGGTTGCTTTGCAGATGTTTTTGAAGTCTGTTTTGGCGCACTCGAAATCTTTCGGGCAGTCCATCTCGGCCATGATCCTCTGGATTCTCTCCTCATGGTATTTTTCCATTTTGACTTACCTCTTGTTTCATCTGACAGCAATCAGTGCGTTCGGCCAGCATGAAGCGGATCATGATTCGTCACATTCAGAGTAGCACCGCGGAGAAAGGATTCAAAGGGAATTTGGGTATTGACCAGCTATTGTCAGGGATTAGTCGAAAAAACGCCGAAGTAGTGCAACTGTTTGGTGGGTTTAGCGGATTTTCAGGGTTGCTATGGCGATTGCTGCGAATGCCGCTGCGAGCAGCCAGAAGCGTACGACTACCTGCGGTTCGGACCAGCCTGCGAGGTGGAAGTGGTGGTGGATTGGTGCGCATCTGAAGATGCGTTTTCCTCCGGAGTATTTGAAATAGCCGACCTGCAGGACTACGCTGACCAATTCGACTACGAATACTCCGCCGATGACTAAGAGGAGGATTTCATTTCTTGTCACCAGTGCGCCGTAGCCCATTGCCGCTCCGAGTGGCAGTGAGCCGACGTCGCCCATGAATGTCTGGGCGGGATGGCAATTAAACCAGAGGAAGCCGAGTACGGCACCGAGTATGGCGCAGTAGAATATGCTCAGTTCGCCTGCCTGGGGGATGGCCGGCAGCAGCAGGTACATCGCCCATGTGTATGAATCGGTTCGCGTCATTGTCTCGGATGCTACGTAGCAGAGGATGGCGAGGACGAAGCTGACCATTCCCACGCAGCCGGAAGCGAGTCCGTCCATTCCGTCGGTGAGGTTTACCGCGTTGCTGGTTGCGGATATGTAGAAGATTGCTATCAGGATGAACATCCAGTTCGCCAGGGGGATTCCGTATTTGTAGAAGGGGACCCAGAATTTTTTTGCATCGTCTATGTTGGCGAAATCCATGTACAAAAACGATGCGATCAGTACGGCGCCGCCTATCTGGAAGATGAGCTTTTCCCAGGGTTTGAGCCCGTTTCTGTTTCTGTGGCGGATGTCGTTGGTGAGTTTTAGCCAGTCGTCGACGCCTCCTAGCGCGCCGAACCATATTACGAGTATGACTGCTTTTTGCACGAAGGGGTTGTTCAGCTTCGCCCATAGCAGGGTTGTGGCCAGTGTTGCGAGGATGATGATGAGGCCTCCCATTGTGGGGGTGTTGGCCTTTTCTTTTGTGAGTTCATTGAGGGCGGCGTGATGAAATTCGGGTCGGTCGCCGATTTTTTTTCTCATTAGCCAGCGGATGATTTTCGGCCCTATGAAAACTGCGATTATAAGGCTTGTGAGAACGGCGGCAATCGAGCGAAACATCACTTCCTCGTAGGCGTAGAAGTGCAGTTGATGCATCAGGTCGCGAAGACGCCATAGTAAATGGTATATCATATTTTCTTATCTCGTATTGAGCAGCTCGGAATCCGCCGTTTGCTCGTGTGATTGCGAGAATATTTCTTTCAATTTTTCCACGGTCCTTTCGAGGGCGGCGACTCTCGAACCCTTTACCAGGATTACATCGTTATCTTTTATGATTTTTTGCAGACAATTACAAGCCGAATCGGTGTCGTCGAAACATTCTATTTTCAAATCGTGGGCGGCGGCCTGTTTTGCGGCGTGTGCGGCGGTTGCCGCGAGTTCTCCGACGGCGATGAGGCATTTGACTTTTGCCTGAGCGATATGTCGGCCGAGTTCGATGTGCAATTGTTTGGTTTGGTCGCCGAGTTCGGCCATGTGGCCGCAGATAAAGACGGGCCGGCGGTTTTCGGCGGCGGCGATATTTGCGAGGATGTCGAGCGCGTTTTTCATTGATGCGGGATTAGCGTTGTAGCAGTCGTTTAGTACCGTGATGGTTCCTATTTGGAGCAATTCGGCTCGCATTGGGATTTGCGGGAGGCTTTTGAGGGCGTTTGCGAAGTCGTCTATGCTTAGTCCGAGGCGGTCGGCGACCGCCCATGCGGCGAGTGCGTTTTCGACGCCGCCGGGGCCCGGCAGGGGCAGGGTAATCTGCGTGGCGTCGATGGCGAAAGTCGTAGCGAAAGCGTCGTTGGTAATATTTTGGGCTCGGTAGTCGGCGTCGCCGGATATGCTGAAAGTTTTGAATTGTGCGGATTTTTCGCGGCCTGCTTTAATCAGCGGCTGGGAGTCGGCGTTGATGATCAGGTTTTCATCGGTTTGCAGTCCGCGGCGGATTGAGAGTTTTTCGCGGGCGATGTTTTCTACTGTGCCGAAGCCTGATAAGTGGGCCGGGTGGACGTTGGTGACAACCGCGATATCGGGCTGGGCGATTTGCGCCAGGTGTGAGATCTGGCCGGGTCCGTCGGCTCCTATTTCCGCTACGATGATTTCGTGCTGCTCGTCGGCGGTTAACAGTGTGAGAGGCAGGCCGATGTGGTTGTTGAAGTTTTTCGGGGATTGATGGCATCGGAAACGGCTGCTCAGGACGTGGTAGATTATTTGTCTTGTTGTGGTTTTGCCGACCGAGCCTGTTATGGCGACGACTTTGGCATCGATTGATTTTCGGTAATGTCGGGCGAAATCGCTAAGGGCTTTCAGGGTATCGTCTACTTTGAGGAGAAGAGGGCGATTCGATTCGTCCTGCGGGAAGTTCCCTGAGACGACTGCACATGCTGCGCCTTTGGTGAAGGCTGCGGCAAGGTAATCGTGGCCATTGAACGTGTCACCATGTAAGGCGAAGAAGCAATCGCCGGGCTGGATCGTCCTGGTGTCGGTGCTTACGCCGGTGACGTCGGCGGCGGCGTTATTTAGTGCAGCCGCGCTTATTATTTTAGCGAGGGCTTTAACTGAGCATTTTTTCATTTCGTGTCACCAGAAGTTTGCGTGCGATTTCGAAATCTGAGAAGTCGAACTTCTGTTTTCCTATTACCTGATATGTTTCGTGTCCCTTGCCGGCGATGAGGACTATGTCGTCGGTTTGCGCGGTGGTCAGGGCCAGTTCGATGGCTTTTTTTCTGTCTGGTTCGATGGCGATTGCCGGTGAATCGGGATTTTTGAAGCCGGTGACTATCTGGTTTATTATTTTGTCGGGCGATTCGGTTCGGGGATTATCGCTTGTTACTATTACGAAATCGGCTGATTCTTCTGCTACCGTCGCCATGCGCGGGCGTTTGGTTGTGTCCCTGTCACCGCCGCAGCCGAAGAGGACGATGAGTCTTGCTTTGCAGAAGGGCTTTAGGGCGGTGAGCACGTTTTCGAGGGCGTCGTCGGTGTGGGCGTAATCGATGAGTACTGAGAAATCGCCGTCCCAGTCGATTCTTTCGAGTCTGCCGGGTACGGCTTTTAGTCCGGATATACCGACGGCGACTGTCTGGGGGTCGAATCCTGCGGCCAGGCACAGGCCCGCTGCGGCCAGAGCGTTGCTTACGTTGTGTCGGCCGAGCAGAGGAGTTTTGACTGCGTATTTGTTGCCGGCGTATTCAAGGAGGAAGCTGGTTCCGGTTGTATCCATCGATTCGATGTGGGCGGTCAGGTCGGCTGGTTCTTCGACGGCGTAGGAGAGGATTTTTGCTTTTGTTTTTTTTGCGATTTGCTCCGATTCGGGTGATTGTTTGTTCAAGACGGCTGTTGCCTGTGGTGAGAGCGCTTCGAAGAGCCTGGTTTTTGCGATTAAGTATTCGGCTTTTGTTTTGTGATAGTCGAGATGGTCACCTGTGAGGTTGGTGAAGGCGGCGGCTTTGAAGTCTATTGCGGCGAGTCGGTTCTGGTCGAGGGCGTGGCTGCTGGCTTCGATGATCATGTATTTTGCGCCGGCTTCTATCATTTGCTGCTGGCTTTGGGCTATGGCGAGGCAATCGGGTGTTGTCAGGCCTGAGTCGGTGACGGACGCTCCTGTGTCGCAGATTATTGTGCCGATCAGGCCGCATTGCTCGCCGGCCCGGCGGATGCAGGACTGGACGAAGTATGCGACGGTTGTTTTTCCGTTTGTTCCGGTGACGGCGAGGTTGGTCAATTTTGATGCGGGGTGTTGGGCGGCTGACTGGGCGAGGATGGCTGCTGCCTGGGCGCAATCGTCGACGGTGATTAGCTCGGCGTTGGCGACCCGGTGTGGTTTTTGGGCGACGATGTATTTTGCGCCGCCGGCGAGGGCCTGGTCGATAAAGTCGTGGCCGTCATAGATGGTTCCCTCGACGGCTACGAAGATATCGCCCTGCTTTACGAGGCGGGAATCGAGGCACAGTCGCGCGGGTTTGTCTGAGTCAGCAAGTTTTAGCAGTTGTTCAAAAGTCATAAGCATCCACAGGGTCAATTTAGCGTCATTTTAACCCAAAGAGAGAAAATTTCAACTCCGGGAGTCTACACCAGGTACAAAAAGCTCATGCTTCCAGGATCAGCATGGGCAACAAGTTGCCCATCCTACGGGTCTGCACGAGGTGCAAAAAGCCCGTACTTTTAGTTAAATCGGCATGAACAGAGAAATAACTTTCGATTATAAGGAAGGGCCGGTGGAAAGTTCGGCTTTTGCGTGTATAATTGTCGGCGGCAATTCTGTTAAAGACTGTGAGATATTTTAAGGAGATTATGTGATGAGACTCAAAAATCTGGTTTTTGTTTGCTTGGTGGTGATGTTGTCGGGAGCGGCGAGGCCTGTATCGGGTGAGGAGGAATACTATGCCATTTTTCTCAATGGTAAGAAGGTCGGTCATGCGATAGAAGGTCGCAAGGTGGTCGATGGGAAAGTCATTTCGACGGAGGAAGCGAACATGACGATAGCCCGGATGGGTATTTCGATGGCGGTCAGGACGGTGGAGACGAGTATCGAGACGCCGGACGGCAAGCCTTTGGCTTTCGAGTCGGTCCAGGATATGAGCATGATGTTGATGCGGACGACCGGGGTGGTCAATGCCGACGGGACGGTTGTTATCACGAGCAGTTCGATGGGGCAGGAGCAGACGCGGACGAGCAAGTGGCCCGAGG
>Ga0075123_10000053_pt1 | contig 51833 bp, 48 predicted proteins | sample AntAceMetag02UKX_FD_69808 | JGI IMG/M metagenome (GOLD analysis project Ga0075123, IMG submission 69808) | Saline lake microbial communities from Ace Lake, Antarctica - Antarctic Ace Lake Metagenome 02UKX | ecosystem: Environmental > Aquatic > Non-marine Saline and Alkaline > Saline | place... | reverse complement strand
GAATGAAATGACAGTGGAGTTAAGAACGAAGGAAGAGATTTTGGAAAGATAACACAAAGCTTTTAACCCGTGAAATTCGAAGAAAATTTCACCAGGTCTGTCTTTGTGAAATAAGATAAACCATTGCCCCTTCAGTTAAAACTGAGGGGGCAATTTTCTTATTATTTAGTGATAAGGGTTATGCATAATGAAACAATGTTGTCTTTCTGTCTGCCAAGCCGGAGTTGTACGTAGGCTGGAGGAAATCTTCGAAGAATTTTCTCACGAAGAAACTCATTATAAGCAGAGATTCTTCAAAAAAAATATGCAAGATTCGTCAGGATGACGAAAACTCTCTATTATGTAGGACTCTTTATTAAGTCATCAATCATGAGGTTGTTAACCATGTGAAAAAAAATACTTGTCATTATATCTTTAAATTTAGAATCTACCATTGTGTTTTATATGTGGGGTGTGTATGAGAAAAAGGTGTCTTGTGGTTACAGGTGGTGGTGATTGTCCCGGCTTAAATGCTGTTATCAGGGCAATCGTTAAAAGGGCATCAAAAGAGCAAGATTGGAAAATCATTGGCAGCAGAGATGCCTTTAACGGTGTTTTGCGTGAACCAATGGAGATCGTAGAACTTGATAATTCTACAGTTGCTGGAATTCATGTGCGCGGTGGAACCATTTTAGGAACAACGAATAAAGGTGGTCCATTTGCCTGGGCAGTTAAAGATAATAATGGTAATTGGAAGGAAGAAGATCATTCTTCGGAAATGTTGAGGAAATTAGAATTCCTTAATGTTCACGCTGTTATCAATATCGGTGGTGATGGTTCGCAAAAAATATCTCAGCAACTTTTTGAAATTGGTTGCAATATAATAGGTGTTCCTAAAACTATCGATAATGATCTAGGGTTCACTGACATAACTTTTGGGTTTCCCACAGCTGTAGAAATTGCAACGGATGCAGTAGATAAACTTGTTACAACTGCAGAAAGCCATAATCGCATAATAATTTTGGAAGTTATGGGAAGAGATGCAGGATGGATAGCTTTACATGCTGCTGTAGCGGGTGGGGCAGAGGTTTGCCTGATCCCGGAAATACCTTATGACATCCAAAAAATTATCAAACGCATTAATAAGAGAATTCATAACTCACGTGGATTTGTTAACATAGTAATTTCAGAAGGAGCCTATCCTCTTGATGGAACACATCAATACCAAAATAATGATGAAATCGGTAACCATAATCTGCGTTTGGGAGGAGCCGGTAATCGTTTAATGCATGAGTTAAAGGAAAATGGTATTGCCACAGATATAAGAGTAACAACACTTGGACATTTACAAAGAGGTGGTAAGCCAATTGCTTATGATAGGATATTAGCAACAAAATTTGGTGTAAAGGCATTTGAAATGGTTTTAGAAAAAGAATTTGGCAAGATGGCAGCACTCCATAATGGCAAATTGATTTCTGTTTCTATCAGCGAAGTAATAGAAAAATATAATTATGTAGATTTGAATTCAGATTTAGTAAAAACAGCCAGAGATATTGATATAAGTTTTGGTGATTAAGTTAATAGTTAACTGTCATCCTGAGCCCTTCGACTTCACTCAGGACAGGCTTGTCGAAGGAGAAAAAAAGGATCAAGATGTATTTTTCACACTTCGATGAACTTTCATCCTTCGAAGTTCTACGGAGAACGGGCAGTGTGACATAAGAGTTAAATAATTAATTGTAGGGAGATTTAATGGCAAAAGATAAAGTTGCGATCTTAACGGCTGGAGGACTGGCTCCCTGCCTTTCTTCATCAATTGGAAGATTGATCGTACAATATACGAAGTTAGTTCCTGATGTAGAGATCATTGGCTATCTGAATGGATATAAGGGACTGTTAGAAGGAAATTCGATCAAGATCCCGGATAATGTAAGACATTCAGCAGAATTACTCTATAAATTCGGTGGAAGTGTTTTGGGAAACAGTCGCGTTAAGCTAACAAATATTGAAGACTGTGTGAAAAAAGGTTATGTAAAAAAAGGTGAAAATCCGTTGCAAATTGCAGCAGAGCAACTTACCAAAGACGGCATCACAATACTTCATACAATAGGTGGCGATGACACAAATATTACAGCTGCGGAACTAGCCGGTTATCTTGCTTTGAATGGATATAAATTAATTGTTGTAGGCATACCAAAAACAGTTGATAATGATATAATTCCAATCACACAAAGTCTGGGAGCATGGACAGCAGCGGAACAGGGAGCAATATTTTTTGAGAATGTTGTAAATGAGAATACAACCAGTTCTCGTCAATTGATCATACACGAAGTAATGGGTAGGAATTGCGGCTGGCTTACAGCAGCTACAGCTTATGAATACCGGAAGAAACTTGAAAAGAGAGCTTTCCTGCCGGATATAAGATTAGGCAAAGAACGCTGGGATATTGACGCAGTATTCATCCCTGAAATGACGCTCGATCTTCCTAAAGAGATGGAAAGATTATCGAAATTAATGGATGAAAAAGATTGTGTTAATATATTCTTGAGTGAAGGAGCTGGTGTGGGGACAATTGTTTCAGAGATGGAATCAAATGGAGAAGAGGTGAGAAGAGATGCCTTTGATCATGTACGTTTAGATGAATTGAATCCAGGGCATTGGTTTGCGAAGAAATTTTCCAAATTACTAAGAGCAGATAAAACATTGGTTCAAAAAAGTGGTTATTTTGCAAGATCTTCAGCTCCAAATGATAAAGATTTGGAATTAATTATAGCTTCAATTGATCTGACTGTAAAAGTAGCTTTAAATGGTCAAAGTGGCGTTATCGGTCAGGACGAGGATGCAAATGATAAGTTGAGCTTGATAGATTTTTCTCGGATTCAAGGTGGAAAGCCTTTTGATATTTCTCAAGAGTGGTTCCAAAATATGCTGAAAGAAATAGGGCAAATTAGATAATTAAGGAATGGGTGAAAAGATGAAAATTAAATTTAAAGATGTAAGTTCTGGAATAGTAGAGGCTCGTGCAGTTATTGAAATGATTCCTGATGTTTATATTAATGAAGTTACTATTCTGAACAAAGATGGAGATATTATTATTGAACTTCCCCAGAAAAGTTTCAAGGGAAAAGATGAGAGAATGCATTATTTGAATATTCTTACTTTTGAAAATGAAAATAAAGAAACTTTATGGATTATGGATGTTAAAGAAGAATATCTTGCATGGCGTAAGAATAATAAAAGAGTTTTAGTTTACGAAGGATAGATATATTAATAATATCATAGTAGGGAATTTAATAATTCCAGCCATTTATTTCCTATAAAATATGAGTAAAAACGAAAGAGTGTTTCTTATTGGTGTAACTTGGGGAGATGAATCTACTGAGCATTTTAATGAGTCAATGGAAGAATTACGTCAGCTGGCTAATACTGCTGGTTGCGAAGTTATTGATACATTTCATCAAGCATTAAGAAGACCAAATACATCAATTTATGTAGGCAAAGGAAAGCTTCGGGAAATTAAAAATACTGCTGCTAATTCACATATTCATACACTTATTTTCAATAACAATCTATCACCTTCTCAATCGCGTAATATTTCAGATATTTCTGGTTGTAACGTGGTTGATAGAACAGAGATAATCTTAGATATTTTTGCCAGTCATGCTAGAACAAAACAATCAAGATTACAAGTTGAACTTGCTCAATTGGAATATGCGTATACTAAACTAAAGAGAAAGTGGAAACATCTTTCAAGGATTCAGGGTGGTATTGGATTTCACGGTCCGGGAGAAACACAAATAGAAGTTGATAGACGGGAGATACGCAAAAAAACAATTGTCCTCAAAAAGAAGATAAAAAACATTGAACAAATATCTTTGACTAAGAGAAATAAACGAAAAAACATAACTTCCATTGCGCTGGTTGGCTATACAAATGCCGGTAAGTCTACTTTATTCAATAAACTAACTGATGAGAACCGTTATACTGCGGATCAACTTTTTGCAACTTTAGATTCCAAAACCCGAGCTTTAGACACTGAATCTAACGAAAAACTTGTAATTACGGATACTATCGGGTTTATTCGTAAACTTCCTCATAAACTTGTTTCTTCTTTTAATTCTACATTGTTGGAAGTTCTGGAAGCTGATCTACTGTTGCACGTAGTTGATGTGTCATATCCTAATCTATTTGAATTAATGGAAGCAGTCGAGAAGGTTCTTCAGGACATCAAAGTTGAAAAAAAGAATATTCTCATTGTGTTTAATAAAACCGATAAAATATATGGAAACCACTTTTTATTTACTAAGAAAAAATTGATCAATAAATATCCAGATAGTGTCTTTATTTCTGCAAAAACAGGTGAAGGAATTGATCAATTATATTCTAAGATCGAAGAATTTTTACAAAGATCTAAGAAGTGTGTTGACCTGGAAATTCCTTTTGAGATGCAGAGCTTAATGTCTTTTCTGCAGAGTAATGCAGAAATAATTGAAAGTAAGTATAATAAAACAACAAATTCTCGTACTCTTAAATTAAAAATTAGTAGACAATTATTAGATGGAATTAAAAAACAAATAGAAGATTTTAATTTATTAAGATTTATTGATGATAATAATATATATATAAAATAAAAAGGAGAATTAAAATGGTGAGTGACTTACAGAACATTCTTTCGGATGCTTCCAAAGGGATGAAAAAATCTGCAATACGTGAACTTCTCAAACTTACAAAAGATCCTGAAATAATTTCATTTGCAGGAGGATTACCTGCACCTGAAACTTTCCCGATCGAAGAACTTATAGAGATCACAACAGAAGTATTGCGTGAAGACGGGGAGAAAGCGTTGCAGTATGGTTCAACAGAAGGAGATGACAGATTACGTGAATTAATTGCAGAGAATTATATTCAAGAAGGATTCAAAATTACTAAAGATAATATTTGTATTACCACTGCTTCACAGCAGGGACTTGATCTGCTTGGTAAAATTTTCATCAATCGTGGCGATAAAGTTCTTGTGGGTCTTCCTTCCTATTTGGGTGGATTGCAAGCATTCAATGCCTATGGTGCTGATATGATCGGGATTAAATTTGATAATTATGGAATGCGTTCCGATAAAGTGGAAGAAGTTCTATCCGAACTAAAAGCAAAAGGTGAAAAACCAAAATTCATCTATATTATTCCGGATTTTCAGAATCCAGCAGGTGTAACTATGCCGGAATTCCGACGTGAAGAGATCATAAGTATTTCTAAAAAGTATGGAGTTCTTATCGTGGAAGATAGCCCTTACAAACACATCCGTTTTGAAGGAAAAGATCAGAAAAGTTTATTTGCTCTTGATGATGAAGGAAATGTGATAAATCTTGGTACTTTTTCCAAGATATTCGTTCCTGGATTTAGAATTGGTTGGGTAATTGCCGATAAAGATATTGTTGATAAATTTGTTTTGGCTAAGCAAGGGACAGATCTCTGTACGTCTCCCTTTGTTCAGAAAATTGCTGCAAGATATATTGAGAAAGGTTACTTTGATACAAATCTCAAAAAAACTATTAAGCTTTATAAAGAGAAAAAAGATATAATGATGAGAGCTTTTGAAAAATATATGCCCGAAGGTGTTACTTGGACAAAACCGGAAGGTGGATTATTCTTATTCATTACTTTACCCGAATATATGGATTCAGAAGTCCTTTTTAAAAAAGCAATTAAAAAGAAGGTTGCCTTTGTAATTGGTCAAGCTTTCCACTGTAATGGTAAGGGTCTGAACACAATGCGGATAAATTTCTCATATGCTTCCAAAGAGCAGAACGAGATCGGTGTGAAACGGTTGGCTGAAGTAATTAGATCTGAAATGAATTAGATATAAAAAAAATAATAATTTAGGAGAAGTCGATATGACTTCTCCTTTTTTAGAAATTACCGGAGTAATTTGTGAGTGAATTCAATGTAGCTGTAGTTGGTGCAACCGGAGCTGTTGGTAAAGAAATGGTAAAGATCCTGGAAGAACGGGAATTTCCCATTAAAAATCTTGTCCTTTTAGCTTCGGAACGGTCAGTCGGTGAAACTATCAGTTTCAAGAAAAAGGAACTTAAAGTTCAGGAACTGAATACAAATAGTTTTGAAGATATTGATATTGCACTGTTCAGTGCCGGTAGTGCAGTAAGTATAAAATTTGCTCCGATCGCAGCTAAGAATGGTACTATTGTCATAGATAACAGCAGTGCTTTTAGAATGGATTCGCATGTACCATTAGTAGTACCGGAAGTTAATGCTGATGATGTAAAAAAACATAAAGGAATTATTGCTAATCCAAATTGTTCTACAATTCAAATGGTTGTCGCGCTTAAACCAGTATTAGATGAAGTTGGAATAAACAGAATAATTGTGTCAACTTATCAAGCAGTCTCAGGCACAGGGAAAGCTGCAATTGATGAATTAGAAGAGCAGTCATCTCAAATCTTAAATAAAAAAAAACTAACTCGCAAAGTATATCCTCATCAGATCGCTTTTAATATCCTGCCGCATATTGATAAATTTGAGAATAACGGATATACTAAAGAAGAGATGAAGCTTATGCATGAGACTAAGAAGATATTCGGAAATAATAAGATTAAAATAACTGCAACTGCAGTTCGTGTTCCTGTTTTTTATGGTCATTCAGAATCTATTTATTTAGAGACCAAAAAACATATTTCGATAAAGAAATTAAAAGATATTTATATTAAAACTAAAGGTATCAAACTCGTTGATGATATTGCTAATGATAAATATCCATTAGCAATTATGAGTGAGACCTATGATGATGTAATGATTGGTAGATTACGAAAAGATCTATCTGAACCAAATGGAATTAATATGTGGATCGTTGCAAATAATTTGCGTAAAGGTGCAGCACTAAATGCTGTTCAAATTGCAGAATTGTTAATTTAGGTATTTATGAAAATTGTAATCCAGAAATTTGGTGGAACTTCATTACAAAATGCAGAGATTAGAAACAAAGCTGCTGAGCATATTGCAACCGCTATGAAAGATGGATTTTCTCCTGTTGTAGTTGTATCTGCAATGGGTAGAAGAGGTGATCCTTACGCCACAGATACATTATTACAATCAGCAACTTCAATATTTAAAAATATCTCTCCCCGCGAAAAAGATCTGATCATGTCATGTGGTGAACTAATATCTGCTGTAGTTATGGTGCAAACATTAAAGCGTAAAAATATTGATGCAGTTGCATTAAATGGAATGCAGGCTGGTATTATCACGGATGACAATTATAATCAGGCAACCATAAAGAAAATAGTTCCCGATAATATATTAAATGTACTTAATAATAATAAAATCCCAATTATAACTGGATTTCAAGGAATAAGTGAGAATGGTGAAATAACAACATTCAGCAGAGGTGGCAGCGATACAACTGCCAGTATTTTGGCTGCTGCATTAAAAGCTGAACACATAGAAATATATTCGGATGTTGAAGGCATATTAACTGCTGATCCACGCCAAATTACCGGTGCTAGGAACATACCTGAAAGCAGCTATATAGAAGCTGTGGAGATGGCGAATAAAGGTGCAAATGTTATCCATCCTCAGGCTGTCTCGATAGCTTCCCAATATAAAATTCCCATTAAGCTATTTTCAACTTCTAATAATGTGAAATCAACTATTATCTTTGAAATGAAAAATGATAAGCCTGTTACTGGAATAACCAGTAAAACAAATATTATCTTAGTACGGATATTTCCTAAAAAAAACAACATCTATAAAACCGGATTAAGCATTTTTCAAACTCTTGCACAACAGAATATCAGCGTAGATTTTATTTATATAACTCCAGAATTGATATCATTTATTATTGAAGAAGATCTGGAAGATAAATTCATTAAAATATTAGAACAAAATAATTATGTATTTGAAACAGAAAAAGAATTTTCAAAGATATCTGTTGTGGGCTCTGGAATGACAGGAATGCCAGGTGTAATCGGGAAGATCGTGAAAGCTTTAAGTTCCAAAGACATTATGATCTACGAATGTACAGACTCTTATACAACAATTTCATGTCTTGTAAAAAGTATCGACGAAATAATGGCAATCACAGCTTTACACAAAGAATTTAAATTAGGAAGTAAATAATGTTAAGAAAATTAATAATAACAATTATCTTGATTACGATATTTGTTGGATTAAATACAGAGATCAGTAAAACACAAAATAATATGAATCTGATATTTTTGCGTGAATTAGATTCAAATTTACTAGAAACGATCAAGATCATGGATGTGTATAATCAAGTTGCAAATAATATTTCATATGATGTTTTAGGAATTGAACATTATCAGAAATTCTTGATGGAAATGACTATGATTTGCATGAATTTGAGAAATGATATTTCCAGTTCTGTCGAATTGAATTCTGAACAGCGGGAAATATTTGTTAATGAGTTGATCAATTCATTAAAACCTGATGTGAAAAGCATAACCGGACAAATTACAGAAGAACAAGATATGCAGGGAAAACAATTCAATAAATTAATTATTCAAAAGATCAATAATCATTTAAAAGAAATAAGAAAAGAGATAATTATTCAAGAAGAAATGATAATTGAAAGTAAAACTTTTGACCAGTATTTTTTTCATCTTCATTCACAACAGTTTATTTATCAACTTGTTTTGAATTTTTTAAAACCTTCAGATTATCTAAGTAGATTAAACAGAGCATTCATTATTCGTGTCGCATCTGAAATTGAATATAACATATTAAATTCTCCAGAACCAGCAAAATAATGAAAATATTATTAACGGTACTTACATTCATTTTGGGTGCAGTAGCTGGTTATTTATACTATAAACTTATTGGCTGCAGAAGTGGTGGTTGACCAATGACATCTAACGTTTGGTCAAACGTTTTAATCGGTGCAATATTTGGATATTTACTGCTTTCGCCAGTCATAGATAAATTATTAAAGTAGTATGAAAACAGAAGTGAAACTTATCTTTCATCCTACACTTGGTAAGATTCATTTCAGGAATAGTATAAAAGCCAAATATTTAAGAATATCAATTAATAACTTGAAGATAATTAATGTTACAATTCCTAAAAAAAATACTGTTCGGAATGCAGAAAAATTTCTTAATTCTAAAATTGACTGGGTACAAAAGCAATTAACAAAAATTGATAAGAGAAATCAATTTACACTTAACAACACAGTGAATTCTAATTTATTAAGTAAAAATGTAATTAAAGAAATTATTCGAAATAGGCTAAATGAACTATCACAAATTCATGGATTAGATTTCAATCGATCTTTTATACGTTCTCAGAAAACGCGTTGGGGGAGTTGTTCTGTCAGGAATAATATTAACTTGAACATAAAATTGATCAACCTTCCTGCTGATTTACAGGATTATGTGATTATGCACGAATTGGTTCATACGAGAGTAAAAAATCATAGCCAAATATTTTGGGATGAAATGACGAAATACTATCCCAATCCAAAAGCGATTGATAAAAAACTGAAAAAATATAACCTGGAATTGTTATAATTATGATAAGAAAAATCGAACTTTCCGATAAAAAAGAAGTCTTGAGAATCTCATCTCAGATTTGGGATGGTGATGATTATGTGAAATTTGTTTTTGATGAATGGGCAGCAGATACTAAAAATCTATTTGCTGGGTACTGGGAAAATGGTAAGTTAATAGGTTTCGGAAGAATGCGTTTTCTTACACTAGCTGATATTTGGCTAGAAGCTTTGCGAAAGAATACACAGACCAATATTAAGGGCGTTGGTTACAAAATCGCTAAATATTATATGGAACATTTAAAAGGTAAGAGAATTAGATCAATAAGATTTTCAACCTATTTTGGAAACAAAGCTTCTATAAAACTTAATGAGAAATTGGGTTTTAAGAGAATTCTGAAGTTGTCTTTAAAAGAATTATTAATTTCAAATTATCAGGTTAAGCAAATTAATAAAGCAATAACGGAAGATATCGATTTTGAAAAATTAAATCAGTACATTTTTAATTCCTCCTATCTTAAAGGAACAAAAAATTCTATTGGCAAGGGCTGGGTTGTTCATCATTATTCTAAGAGATTATTAGAAGAATTTTACTCTGAAAAACAATATGCATTATTCATAAAGAATGGAGAGATTAAAGGTGCAATTATTTTTTCTAATGTTAACTATAATAATGTTTTCTGGATTAGTTTTATAGAAGCTGAGAATGAAAGAATATACAACGATTTATTGAATTATGTCGTACATAAAGCACTAGAAAACAACTGTAGAAAAATTCAATTATTAGTACCGAATATTGCTAAATTAATGGAATATATAGATCTAAGTGGATTTAGAAGCTGGGAACAGAATAATGATTTTCTTCTCTATGAAATGCCTGAACATTTGATCAGACAAATAACGGAAGTATAGAATGATCCCTAAAAATTTGCAGCTTTTCAAGTTCTCAGCTTATGGGTTCTTGAAAAATCAGCGCTTCTTCGATATTTTTATATTTCTATTCTTTTTAGAACAGGATATTTCTTTCTTGCAGATTGGAACATTAATATCTATTCGAGAAATTGCAATATTAATATTTGAAATACCTACCGGATTTGTGGCAGACAGTCTTGGTCGGAGAAAATCAATGGTTTTTGCTTTTTCATCGTACATTTTATCATTCATCATTTTCTTCTTTTTTCCCCGATTCACGGTATATATCATTGCAATGTTATTCTATGCTTTGGGAGATGCTTTTCGCACAGGGACCCATAAAGCAATGATCCTGCACTATCTTAAGCTTAATGATCTATTGCATTTTAAAGTAGAGTATTATGGCTACACGCGTAGCTGGTCACAGATGGGCTCTGCTCTTGCAGCTCTTGTTGCTGGGGGCATTGTTCTTTACTCAGGTGAATATAAATATGTTTTTTTAGGTTCAATAATACCATATATTCTTGCCTTAATTTTAATGTTAACTTATCCAAAAGAACTTGATGGAGAAAGAGAATATAAAAATGGTTTGTTAAATAATATTCAGCATAATTTCAAAATGACTTATACAAGCTTAAAAATGAGTTTTAAAGAACCGTTATTGCGAAAAGTTATGATGAATTCTGCTATATTTGATGGGTTATTTAAAACGGTGAAAGATTACATACAACCCATTCTCCAGATGGTTGTTTTATCCATCCCATTTTTGCCGGGGATGGATAAACGAGAATCGATCTTGATTGCAATTGTTTATTGCATATTATATCTTTTAACTTCATATGCCTCAAGGAATGCAGGTAAATTTAAAAACAAATTTAAAACGCTATCGATTGCAATGAATAGCTCTTATCTTGGTGGAGTTTCATTAGTATTACTTTCGGGTTTGTTTTTTTTATTAGAATTAAAAACAATTATAATAATTTTGTTTATACTGTTATTCGTTTTACAAAATTTGCGTAGACCTATTAATATTGGTTTTATCAGCGAAAATATTTTGCATGATGTAATGGCATCAGGATTATCGGTTGAATCACAATTAAAAACTATATTTGTAGCTGTTATGTCACCGCTGATGGGTTTCATTGCAGATTCTATAAATATTGGAACAGCATTTATTATTTTAAGTTCCTTGACACTATTAATTTTTCCAATGATTAAGGTCAGCAATAAAGAAGATTAATGTAAAAAGAGTTGGAGATAGTATGATCAGAGAGATGATTGTGAAAAATAGAAGTTATCGTAGATTTCATCAGAATTACAAAGTTGATACTTCATTATTAGAAGATCTAATTGACCTCGCTAGATTATCTCCCTCAGCAGCGAATTTACAGCGACTACGTTTTAAAATATGTAATATTGAAGAAGAAAACAATAAGATTTTTTCATGTTTGGATTGGGCAGGATATTTAAAGAACTGGAATGGTCCAGAAATTGGAGAACGTCCTTCAGCATATATAATTATTTTATCAACAGAAAAGGATACTGAAAAAGTGGCTTGTGACGCAGGGATTGCGTGTCAGTCCATTTTACTAGGTGCAGTTGAAGAAGAACTGAGAGGTTGTATCTTTGCTAGTATAAAAAAGGATGTACTCCAAAAACAACTGATAATTCCAAAAAAATATACAATTTTATATGTAATTGCTCTTGGTAAACCAGAAGAGAATATAAAAATTGAAAATGTTGAAAACAATAATATTAAATACTGGCGAGATGAAAATGGAACGCATCATGTTCCAAAAAGAAAGCTAAAAGATATTATAATTTAGGCAGATCTAATGAAGAAAATTATATTATTCTTATTCTTGTTTTCAAACACAATTATTTACGCTCAAAATGTTAATGGTGACACTCTAAGCGTAGAGGGTAAGAAGATCCTCAAAGTTTGGGGTACACATTATGAGAGAGGTTATGCAGCCGGTTACTTATTTGGAGATAAGATCAAAGAGATTTCAGAAAATTATTTTATTGGTATTTTTTTTGGAGGGAATGCATATATCTACGAAAATACCAGAATATACTTTCTGGACAATTTCCAAATAGAAGAGAAGTATATTTCCGAAACTGAAGGAATGATAGATGGAATGATTGAAGCAAATGTTGTTCTTTTTAGTGATATTTTAGGAAGAGATATTGATGCACATGATATATTGCTTTCAAATGCTATCGTTGATCTATCTGCACTGGGAGAATTAAATACGGATTTCGAATTTGGTTGTTCAAGTTTATCCAGCTGGGGCGGGAATACAATTTCAGATCCTGAATTATTGGGTGAACTGGTAATTACTAGAAATATGGACTGGACGCCACATCCTGCTTTATTGGACAACCACTTGATGGTTGTTCATTTTCCATCGGAAACTAATGAAATTAACTGGTTGTCATTTACTTTCCCGGGTTTTATAGGAGGTCTCTCTAGCATAAACGAAAATGGACTATGTGCATTTATGAATATGGGAAATCATAATGAACATCCCAATGCTTTTACTTATCATCCAATTCTATTATCGATTAGAAATGGAATTGAGATTTATGATTATGACGGAAATTATGAGATAAATCCTGAAGATGTACAAGCTGCGATTGAAGGGAATTTTCAATTAAGTGGTTCTATTATTCATACAGCAAATCATGAGAGTGGATTGGTGATTGAATGTAATAACCAAAACGGTATTGTTGCACGGGATGATGAAGATAACACAATTATCCCAAATGAACATCTGGCAACTACAAACCATTTTAGAAAGTTATATTCACCTGCCGGTTGTTCTCGTTATAATAATATTGCAGATTCACTTTCTGCTAATTCAGATATTGATATAACGCGAAGCTGGGAATTATTAGCAGGGGCAGCAGGAGTTTCTAGTAACATTCATACAATACAATATGTTCCCTCGCTAAACTTGATAAAATGGTCAACTGCTGAAGCGGGAATCCCAGCTTATCAAATAGAACCAACGATATTCAATACTGTAGAGTTATTTACATATAACACGAGTGCAAACCCACACTATTTTCATGACCATTCCTTTTTAATTGTATCTCCTAACCCTTTTAATAATTCTACAAATATATCTTTTTCGCTTCTTAAAACAACAGAAGTAAAACTATGTATCTATAATATTAAAGGGCATAAAATTAGAACACTTCTTAATGAGGTTTTGATTCAGGGAAATCATAGTATTAGTTGGGATGGAACTGATGAAAATGGAAAGAAAATTTCTAGTGGTATCTATTTTTACACACTTAAAACAATCCATAATGTTTATACAAAAAAAGTTATACTGTTAAAATAAAAAAAAATAAGATCGTTTTTAGATAATAACCGAGAACCAACTCTTATCAGGAGGACAAATGTATTTTGAATTTTTATCAAAGGATGACAAATTGGCGATTGATACTTTAAAAAAACATCATGGTGGAGCACAGAAAATTAGTGAAACTATCACAGAAATGAGGAAATATGAAACCAGAAAGAGAATTTTAGATGAAAAAGGTTTTGGTGATATGATTGCTGATGCTGAAGAACTGGTAAAAAAATTCCCTAAAGTTCCAGATTTTGAAAAGAAACATAATATCAAATATAACAATTCTTATGGCATTGCCACCGCTCAGGTTTCGGGATGGCAAGGTGCAAAGGTAACGCATCACGGTATGGAAAGAATTGCAGCAAGTGCAGAAAATGGAGAGAATTGTTTTGTTGCATCCGAATTTATTTCTGTGGTTGCTCTTACGGATAATTATATTTACAATGGTGATCTGATGGCAACGTTGATGATGAGCGAAAATATAATGAAATGTTCAAAATTTTGCAGCACAAATCTGATCGGAATTCCACAACCAAAAGCTAGATTCAAAGAATTGGAAAAAGTGACTGGCAAAAAATTTGAAGTTGCTGAAGTTGATGATGAAAATGCAGCTATAGTTTTAAAAAATCAGGGAACTTTCTTTGGGAATTTTGGTGGTATTGAATGTGCTAATGATAATCATCTTGTATATCTGGATGGTGTTATCAGGACTGCAATGGCAACTGGAGCAGATTTCTTTCTCAATCCTAGTTGGAATACAATAATTGCTGCTTGTTATTTTGGAAGAGATATCCCCAATCTCCATTTCAAAATCTCAATGTTGCTTTCCGCTCAAACTACAATGCATTTCCGTATGCTTCTTAATATTATGAAATCTTATCTGCGTTATGATAACACTTCTCCTCTTTATGAGATAAATATTGGAAATGGTGCTACTGCAGAGACATTTATTCAATGTGCTAAAGAACTAGATGAAAGTGGAATTAAAGGCATAAGCCTTGCAGCACATATCTATATAAATCCCGATCTTGGTATAGAAGGATTTAATTGGACAGATAATGCATATAAAGTTCTGGAAAACGGAACCAATATGACATTCAAATATGAAAGTGATGGAACAGCTCGTGAACTGGATACAATGATGGCTTATTTTCTTCCTGAAGATGAACGAGAAGCAAATGCAGAAAAAATTGGTGATGTGATTTATTATAAATCTCTGCGTGCTACAAAAGATGGAAAGAATTTTATGAAAAAAGGTATAAAATCAATTTTCGGTGGTAGCTCGTATTAGAGAGTAAAACCTTGCGAATGGTGCATCGGCTTGAGGAACAAACGATGCTGAAATTCTCTTACCCGTCTAATGATCTTGATCTTCGCAATGGTTATTTATATATATCACCATCGTGGAGGTTTTCAACCATTCGCAAGATAATACATTTCAACCCGACTCGGGTTTATTGCTCGAGTCGAGTTGATATAAATAAGGAGCATAGATGATAACAGATTGGAAAGAAAAATATTCTAAAATAATGAAAGATTTTGAAGGATATTCAATTGGTAAGATTTTTAAATATCTAAATGATCCTGAAATAATCTCTCTTGCTGGTGGTCTTCCTTCACCTGATATGTTTCAAAAAACTCAAATGAGAGAAGTATCAAAGAAATTATTAGAAAATAATTTAGAAAATATTTTCCAATATACTGCAGTACCCGGTGAAGAGAGCTTGAAGAGTGCTATTATTGAATTCCTGAAAAGGGATAACATTAATATTACAAAAGAACAGGTAGTAGTAACTTCTTCGGGACAGCATGGTCTGGATCTTACAGGTAGATTATTTCTGAATTCCGGTGATGTAATTATGATTGATCGTCCAACTTTTGCAGGAGCTATCGTTGCCTTCCAGATGCAGAATCCGCAAATTATTGGAATCGACATGGAAAATGATGGACCAAATGTAGATGAGTACCGAAAAATACTGGAAGAAATAGATGAGAAACCAAAATTCATTTATGTAGTTCCAGATTTTCAAAATCCAACCGGAATTACCACCAGTCTTGCAAAACGAGAAGCACTTCTCGATCTCAGCAATGAGTTTGGAATTCCCATTATAGAAGATAGTCCCTATCGTGATTTACGTTATCGTGGTGAATCAATTCCTTCTTTATTCTCTTTGGATCAAAAAAGAAATGGAACTAATGTGATCGGACTTTATACATTCTCAAAGATTTTTTGTCCTGGTATCAGAGTTGGATTTAATATTGGACCTAAAGATGTTATTGAAAAAATGGGTAATATCAAAGGTGGCAATATTTTAAATACGCCAAAATATAATCAGGATCTTTGCACAGCATTTCTAACGGAGATGGATTACGATGCCCACATGGAAAAATGCAAGACATATTACAGCGAGAAACTAAATGTATTTTTACAGTCTATGCAAAAGTACTTTCCAAACAAATGGGGAGTAAAATGGACAAAACCGGAAGGTGGATTATTCCTCTGGGTTTCGCTTCCTAAGAAGATAGATACAATGAAGCTGTTCTATGAAGCCATAAAGTATAAAGTTGCTTTCGTACCTGGAGAGGTTTTCTTTGGTGAAAATCCCAGTAAAAATGAAATGCGAATAAACTTCTCATTTGCATCTAAAGAGCAAATTGTTGAAGCAGTTAGGAGATTGGCAGAGTGTGTGAAAGCACAATTGTAGGAGAGACTTTATGGATCTTGGGATAAAAGGAAAAATTGCTCTTGTAACTGCTGCCAGCAAAGGTTTAGGAAAAGCTGTGGCAATTCAGTTAGCTTTGGAAGGTGCTACAGTTGTCATTTGTTCTCGAAGTATGGAGTCTTTGCAAAAAGCAAAATCTGATATTGCAGAAAAAACAAATATGAATGTCTCGATCATTGCCTGCGATGTCACTAATGAGATGCAAGTGAAACAAATGATCAATTCCATATTAGAGAAATTTAAAACTATTGATATTCTTGTAACAAATGCTGGGGGTCCACCTGCCGGCAATTTCAGTGATTTTGATATTGAGGATTACCGCAGGGCAGTTGAATTAAATCTTTTAAGTACAATCTCACTTTGTAAAAAAGTGGTTCCCCAAATGCAAAAGCAAAAATGGGGTAGAATAGTAATGATGACATCGGTTTCAGTGAAACAACCTATTGATAATCTGATCTTATCAAACACTGCACGAATTGCTGTTGTTGGTTTCATGAAGAGTCTTTCTAATGAAGTTGCAAAAGACGGTATCACTGTAAATTCCGTTTGTCCCGGTTACACTAAAACACAACGAGTGGAAAATCTGGCACAAGCATTTGCTAAAATAAATAATTCAACACAAGAAGAATTCTATCTGAAATTGGAATCTACAATTCCAATGCGGAGAATTGGCACTCCAGAAGAATTTGCTCAAGCTGTTGCTTTTCTGATTTCTCAAGGAGCAGGCTATATAACTGGAGTTTCTTTGAAAGTAGATGGTGGGTTTGCCAAAGGTTTATTTTGATTATAAAAAATCCCAAAGGAAAGGATGATGAATAAAGATATTTATCCTGAGATGATAAAAAATTTACCGGAAATTGAAATTGCATTGGATGGTGTTCGAGGTTGGCTGATGCAGGATGACACGATCTCCGCTGTTTTTTTTGAATTGGAACCAATCGGTAAGATTCCTGATCACTCACATTGTACGCAGTGGGGAATGGTTCTGGAAGGAAAGATGAAGCTGACAATTGATGGTAATACCAAAACCTATACTAATGGAGATCGTTATCTTATCCCAGAAGGAATAATTCATTCAGCTGAATTTCTAACCAAATGTTATGTGATCGACTTTTTTGCAGATTCCAATAGATATAAAAAGAAAATAATTAGTCACAAAGATGAAAAACATCTTAAAAAGAGTCTTTTTTGTTAGTGAAAGTCAGTGGCGAGAGGGTAAATTATAATGAAAAATATTAAATTTTATTCAACAAATTTGAAGGCAGAGGTTGTAGATTTTAAAAGTGCACTATTAAAAGGATTAGCTCCTGATAAAGGACTTTATATGCCTCAAGAAATTCCTTCTTTTACAAAAGAAGAAATAAGTAAATTTTCACAAATGGAATATTATGAAATTGCCTTTGAAGTAGGTAGAAAATTTCTACACGATCAGATACCAAATGCAGATTTAAAAGCAATTGTTAAAGATGCTTACAATTACGAAATTCCACTTGAAAAAGTTTATGATCGGAAATATGTAATGCGGCTGGATCAAGGTCCCACTGCATCTTTTAAGGATTTTGCAGCCAGAATGATGGGCAGGCTTATGCAATACTATCTCGATAAAGTTAACCGTGAGCTTCTGATTCTCACTGCAACTTCGGGTGATACTGGTAGTGCAATTGCAAACGCATTTTATGGATTGGATAACATCAAGGTTGTGGTTCTCTTTCCAGAAAAAGAAGTAACAAATCGCCAGAGAAAACAGATGACAACATTGGGTAAAAATATACAGATAATTGGACTTGATGCTAAATTCGACGATTGTCAGTATCTTGTAAAAGAAGCGTTTTCCGATAGTGAATTGGATTACCTTAGTCTATCCTCGGCAAACTCGATTAATATTGGTAGATTGATCCCGCAAATTGTTTACTATTTTTATGCTTTTGCACGCCTGAGAAAGAGTGATGAAGAAGAAGTAATCTTTTCCGTTCCATCGGGAAATTTTGGTGATATGATGGGTGGAATGTTTGCTAAACAAATGGGACTTCCAATAAAAAAATTCATAATTGCAACTAATGAGAATGATGAATTTTCTACCTTTGTAAAAACGGGAAATTATGATAAGATCGATCCTTCTAAAAACTGTCTATCAAGTGCTATGAATGTGGGACATCCAAGCAATATATCACGCCTAATCGCTTTGTATAACGGTGTGATGAATGAAACCGGAGATATTATTAACCCCCCCGATATGAATAAATTACGAGAGGATATTTATTCAACCAGTATTACTGATGAAGAAACTAAAAATATGATAGCAGAAGCTTACGAATTACATGAGCTTTTATTAGAACCTCATGGTTCTGTTGGTTGGGCAGGTTTGCAAAGATTTCTGCAAAAATATCATGAATTTGATACGGAAGATCAATTATGTATTTCATTAGAAACAGCCCATCCTGCAAAATTTCCAGAACAGATCAGAGATATATTGGATTTTGATCCCAAACTGCCTTCAAGTTTGGAAGGATTAGAAGAAAGAGAAGAATCCTACGATAAAGTGTTAAACAATTATGAAGAATTCAAAAAGTATTTAGTTAATAACTATTAAGTTTGAATTAGGAGGTCTTATGCAACTACATCATCGTTTTATACAAACTGCTAAAAAATTTGGTAAGAAAATTGCTGTTCATGATATTGCAACAGGTAAAGATGTGCCGTATGAAAGAATGCTGATCATATCTTTGATCTTTGCAAAAAAGTTCAAGAAAATCAAAAGTAAATATGTGGGAGTTATGGTTCCAACTTCAGCCGGATGTATGCTGACAAATATAGGTCTATTGATGGCTGGCAAAATTCCTGTGATGATCAATTATGGTACCGGAGCTATTGAAAATTCGGTTTATGCTCAAGAAAAATGTAGTTTCGAAACGATTATCACGAGTAAGAAATTACTGGAAAAACTTAAACTAGATCCGATAGAAAGCATGATATTTTTAGAAGATATTGTAGCTTCGATTAAACTTTTTGATAAACTTCCAGCTCTTATCAAATCTAAGGGTTCTGCTAAAAAAATCATCAGAGCTGTTCATCATGGTGATGATAACGAAACTGCCATTATTCTTTTTACTAGCGGTAGTGAGAAAGAACCGAAAGCCGTACAACTTTCTCATAAAAATATCGGGCACAATGTAGATAATCTTCCCAAAATAATTGATCTTGATTCAAATCATGTTTTCCTCGCGAATTTACCACTATTTCATGTATTTGGTGTTACAGCTAATTTTTGGCTTCCGATCACACTTGGAACCAGCATTGTAGCCTATCCAAATCCTCTTGATTATAAAATTATCTGTGGATTGATCAAAAAGTATAAAGTTACCTTGATGGCTGGAACACCTTCCTTCTATTATGGTTATCTTAAAAAATCTTCACCAGGAGATTTTGCCTCTATGAAATTTGCCATTAGTGGTGCAGATACTTTAACAAAACAAATTTATGATGGTTTTATGGAAAAGCATAATTTACCTATTTATAATGCTTATGGAACAACCGAAACGAGTCCGGCGATTTCAATTAACACTCTCACGGAAAATAGAGTTGGTAGTATTGGAAAACCATTGCCTGAAGTAGAAATTAAAATTTTGGATGTTGAAACAGATGAAGAACTCCCTACCAACCAAACCGGAAAAATTTTGGTAAAAGGTGATTTGGTTATGAATGGCTATCTTGGAGATTTAGAAGAGACATCTCTTCGTATTCATAAAGGTTGGTACGATACAGGAGATATGGGTCTGATCGATGATGACGGTTTTCTCTGGCATAAAGGACGATTAAAGAGATTTGTGAAAGTTGGTGGCGAAATGATCTCACTCGTTAAAGTTGAGGAAGTATTAAATAAATATCTTCCCGATAAAGTTATTTGCTGTGTGGTAGATGTGCCTAATCCTACCAAAGGTGCTGATGTTGTTGCTGCAATCACTACAGGAGAGATCGACACAAAAAGTATTTTAAAGAAAATGGCTAAAGAACTACCCGCCATCGCTCTTCCGAGAGAATTTCATATATTTGATAACATTCCGATGATGAGTAGCGGAAAAGTTAATTTTCGTGAAGTTGAAAAATTATGCAGAGAAATTCATAAAGAAAAGAATAGAAAGAAAAAATATAAAAGTAAAATATAGAAGTTGGAATTCTGTTACAAAATCTAAACTTGGTAACCAATATGCATTTCCTATCTCAGGCTTGGAAACGGAATAATTTAGAAAGTGACATCGGGAAACGTCACTTTCAATAAAAAGGAGTAGTATGAAATATATCATTATTCTGGGTGATGGTATGTCAGATCATCCAATTGGAAAGTTCGGAGATAAAACTCCACTACAAGTTGCACATATTCCAAATATAGATAAATTAGCAAAAATGGGAAAATGCGGTCTATTCCAATCTGTACCATTAGATATGCCACCTGGAAGTGAAGTTGCTAATCTGGCTGTTTTAGGCTACAATGTTCATAAAGTCTATGAAGGTAGAGGAGTTTTGGAAGGTGCAAGCATGGGGGTTACAATCAATAAAGGTGATCTCGCCATGCGTTGTAATCTAATCTGTATTGAAGACGAGAAGATAAAGAACCATTCTGCAGGACATATCAGTTCGGAAGAATCACATATTCTCATAGATTTTTTGAATGATAGACTTGCAGATGAGTTTGTGAAATTTCACAAAGGGATCAGCTTCCGTCATTTACTTGTTGTGAAGAATGGAAATAATGATCTAGTGTTTACACCTCCTCACGATGTTCCGGGAACTCTTTTTAAAGATGTTATGATAAAATCAAAGAGCAAAAGTGGGGAAGATACTTGTAATTTGTTGAATGACCTCATTTTAAGATCACAGGAATTATTGAAAGATCATCCTGTTAATAAGAAGCGTATCGCAGAAGGGAAAAATTCAGCAAATTCTGTTTGGTTCTGGTCTTCCGGCTACAAACCTTCGATGAGAACATTGAAAGATAAATATGGAATTTCGGGAGCTGTAATTTCCGCTGTAGATATTATCAAAGGTCTTGGGATTTTTGCTGGAATGGATGTGATCGAAGTGGAAGGTGCAACCGGACTTACAGATACAAATTATGAAGGTAAAGCTGAAGCGGCTGTGGAAGCTATCAAAACTCACGATCTGGTTTATTTACATGTGGAAGCTACAGACGAAGCAGGTCATGCAGGTGATGTAGAACTTAAAATTAAAGCACTTGAATATTTAGATTCAAGAATTGTGAAATATGTTTTGGAAGAAACTTCCAAATTGGAAGAAGATGTTGCTATAGCAGTTTTGCCAGATCACTCCACACCTTGCGAAGTGCGAACTCACACTCACGATGCAGTTCCTTTTATTATTTATAATCCGAGATTAGAAGCAGATAAAGTTAATGAATATAATGAAGAAAGCTGTAAAGCAGGTGGTTTTGGTCTGATAAAAGAGGATGATTTTATAAGGACGTTATTGGAGCAAAACTCGAAATAAATTCTTGTAAAAATCTTGAACAAGCAACTAAACGCAAGATTTTTGGCTTGCGAAAGTTTTGGTAAAAAACTTTACAATTTTATAAGGGAAAATTTATTTTATGATAATATTAAAATCATTTGTAAGGGAGAAAAAATGAAAAAGCTATTATTACCAGTTGCAGTTATTGTATTGATGTCATGTCTTTATGCTCAAACAGATTTTGATGAATTTAAAAAACAAGAAGAAGCAAAACAGCAGAACTTTTTGGAAACTGAATCTAAAGCACGTGCTAATTATTTCAACCAGCAGGATTCACTGTTTGTGCAATACAAAGATCAAATTGAAAAGCTATGGAATGAATTTCTTGAGTCTACTCCTAAAGAATGGGTAAGCTATAACTCTGATTTTAGCGGGAGAAGTAAGGTCAATTTCGAAAAAGATAAAATCGAAGTAGAAGCTGTAGTAGAGAAACCGGAAAAAGTAGCTGATGAAAAGATTCAGGAATCCAAGGCTAAAGATACACTCAAAAAGCAGGTGATCTCTATCTTAAAGGAAAAAGATATGCTTACGAATGAACCTATCCTGAAAGACCAGGTATTAACTTCCAGTAATAAAGTGATAAAACAAAATAAAGTTGAGGAAGTTGTCGTCCAGATAGTAGAGAATTCAAAAAAAGTTACCTTTAAAAATAAAGAAGGTAAGACTATGATTAAATACCAAATCAATTTAAATTTGATTCCCAATAATATTAAGATCAGAGTTGAACAATACAAACCTTCAATTGAGAAACTTTGTAACAAATATAACGTTGAATCAAGTCTAGCTTTGGCTATTATTCACTCAGAATCGTTCTTCAATCCTAAAGCATACAACCGGCACGGGAATGCTTACGGTATGATGCAGATCGTTCCCAAATATGCAGGATTAACTATGAATAATTACATCTATAAAAAGAATAAAAAGCCAAGCTCCGAACAGTTATTTGATCCAACTACTAATCTCGAAATGGGAATTGGCTATTTACGCTGGTTAAAAGATAACAAATGGTCAAAAGTTACTAATAAAACAAATCAAATATATTGTGTAATATGCAGTTATAATGGTGGTCCTGGTTCTATTTATAAAGCCATGACTGGGAAAATGAAAAATATTGGTGATAAGTGGGAGCCAATGTTTGTAGATCTTAGTACGATGGATAGTAAACTTCTTTATAATAAATTGCGTGAAGATATTCCATTTGCAGAAACACGAAAATATATTGTTACTGTTTCTGAGAAAATGGAAAAGTATTATAATCAATAATGAAATATTAACTAATTTCTCTGATGAAGAGATCGTTTATTTTAAGAAAACCAAACAAGAACATATTGCCAGCCAGAAGGAAGATTTTAAGAATAATCGTTTTGTCTGGCTTCAATTCGATACCTTCAATATACACGTTGCAATTGTGGATAGCGTTTATGATGTTTTCATGAAACAGAATTATTATTCATCAACCTACGAAGATGAAGGGTATCTTTTCTTATTAATAGATTTCAGGGGATAGTATCCACTGATCCATGTGCGTAACTGGCAACCGGGTGAATGGGATCTCTCCGAACAGATTAAACTGGAGAATTTCAGGTTTTATTAAACCTTTGTAATTGTTGAAAATCTTGCGAATGGTTGGCAATAAAATTTACCATTGAGTCAAACTCAACACAATATCATTTGCTTGTAGAAAATCTTAGCGAAACTTGTCAAAAGTCCCAAGAAATTTTGGAATAAATTGATAGTTGGGGCTTTATTTGAATTTTTAATAAATTGGTTAATAATCCAGTTGACAAATTCAAGAGGATAAAAACATTCTACTGCATAAAAAAAATGCAATAATAAGGAGACTATTATGGCAAGAATGACCGTGAATGCGGAAATATGTAAAGGCTGTGGATTGTGTATTCCAGCATGTCCTAAGCATATTATTAGATTCTCTGAAGAGATCAATTCCAAAGGATATCATTATGCTGAGTGTTTTGATCAAGAAGCTTGTATTGCTTGTAAATTATGCTATACAACTTGTCCTGACGTAGCAATTACAATAGAAAAATAGATGGAGGATATTATGGCTGAAAAGGTTTTGATGAAAGGTAATGAAGCAGTTGCTGAAGCCGCTATCCGTGCAGGATGCAGGCTATATTTTGCTTATCCGATCACACCACAAAGTGAATTGATAGAATATATGGCAAAGATGTTGCCGAAAGTAGATGGTACTTTTGTGCAGGCAGAAAGTGAAGTTGCTGCCATAAACATGGTTTACGGAGCATCAGGAACCGGAAGAAGAGTTATGACATCTTCATCTTCTCCGGGAATTTCACTTAAAATGGAAGGAATTTCATACATTGCCGGAGCTAATTTACCTGCCGTTATCATCAATGTACAACGTGGTGGACCGGGACTTGGTGATATCCAACCTGCTCAAGGTGATTATTTCCAAGCAACAAAAGGAGGAGGACATGGAGATTATCGTCTTATTGTTCTGGCTCCAAGCACAGTTCAGGAATTTGCTGATATGGCTGATCTGGCTTTTGATCTGGCAGATAAATATAGAAATCCGGTAATGATCTTGTCAGATGGACTTCTGGGACAAATGATGGAACCTGTTGAATTCAAACCTGCTAAAACAAAAGAAGAGATGGAAAAATTAAATAAACAACATTACGACTGGTGTATGCATCCAAATGAAGATGAACCAGATCATCATCATCACGAGATCAACTCTTTAGAGATCGATCCTCTTATTTTAGAACAGCATGTTATTAAGCTTGGAAAAAAATACGATAAAATCACAAAGAATGAACAAAGACATGAAGAATACAATATTTCTGCTGATAATAAAGTAATTGTTGTAGCATTCGGTACTGCTGCCAGGATCGCAAAATCTGCTATTGATCAATTGCAGGAAGAAGGAATAAATGTTGGTATGATCAGACCGATAACTGTCTGGCCATATCCTTATGAAGCAATCAGCAATGTTCTTAATGACAAAATTAAAAAAGTCGTAGTTTGCGAATTGAATCTAGGTCAGATGATTGAGGATGTGAAACTGGCAGTGAATGGAAAATTACCGGTGGAATTCCTTGGAAAAGTTGGTGGTATTTTGTTTACGCCAGATGAAATCAAAGCTAAGATCATGGATAATAGGGGGGAATAATGGAAATTATTGCACAAAGACCAAAATCATTGACCGATCTACAGTTTACATACTGTCCTGGTTGCACACATGGTATCTCCCACAGAATTATTGCAGAAGCAATTGATGAGTTAGAAATGAGAAATCAAATGATGGGTGTTGCACCTGTTGGATGCTCTGTGTTTGCCTATAAATTCTTTGATTGTGATATGGCGGAAGCTGCTCATGGCAGAGCTCCGGCTGTAGCTACAGGAATGAAAAGAGCTCGTCCAGATATGCATGTTTTCACCTACCAGGGAGATGGTGATCTGGCAGCGATTGGAACAGCTGAGATCATTCATGCTGCCAATAGAGGAGAACATATTAGCGTGTTTTTCGTGAATAATGCAATTTATGGAATGACAGGTGGGCAGATGGCTCCCACAACTCTACCTGGCATGAAAACTACAACTTCACCTTATGGACGGGATGAAACAGATATTGGTTATCCTATACAAGCTTGTGAATTATTGAATTCTCTGAGAGCTCCTTATTTCATTGAACGTGTTTCTCTACTTTCACCTCAAGATATTCTTAAAGCAACAAAAATTGTGAAAAAAGCACTTCAATTCAATAAAGAAGAGAGAGGTTTTACTTTTGTTGAATTTGTTTCTACATGTCCTACAAATTGGGGATTGGCACCATTGGAAGCCATGAAATGGGCAAAAGAAAACATGTTACCTTACTTCCCTCTTGGAAATTTCCGAGATAAGTCTATTGAAGGGGGAGAATAATGAAAACTGAAATTATTAGCTCTGGATTCGGGGGTCAAGGTGCTCTTACAATTGGTAAATTCTTGGCAAAAGCAGGTATGAGAGAAGGACTTAATGTCTCATGGCTTCCTTCTTATGGACCTGAAATGCGTGGTGGAACAGCAAATGTTTCTGCAGTTATCTCAGATAGACCAATAGCTTCACCACTGGTAACTTATCCCGATATTCTTATTGCATTAAATCAACCTTCAATAGATAAATTTGGTCCCAATATCAAGGAAGGTGGACTTCTTATTTCCAATACGGATATGTGTCCTCATGGTACAAAACGTAAAGATATTACAGTCATCAAAGCACCGATGAACAAAATAGCTAAAGAAATAGGCAACATGATGGTTCTTAACATGGTTGCGATTGGTATTGTGATTGGTAAGACAGGGATTGTAAAATACGAAACTCTTGAAGAAGATCTTTCAAAATTTCTTAAGAAAAAGAACCCACAACTCTTAGAAGCAAATCTTAAAGCAATAAAAAAAGGAATTGAAATAGGAAAAAAATAGAAAAATTGATTTTCATGTTAATTAAGATAATTGGTTTTATTTGTTTAAAAAGCCCAACAGAAAGTTGGGCTTTTTCTTAAAAAGTAAAATTAATTTGACATTAATTTTATGTATTCAAGTTATAAATCATTAAACTTAATTAGGAGGAAAAATGAAAATAAGTAAATTAGCAGTTTTAGGATTATTCGTAATAATATTGATGCTTGTAGGATGTGCATCAACAACTCGTACTGTAACAAGAGTTTCTGCAGATGAAGTTTTAGATCAAAGTGGTAATTGGAATGATACTGATTCACGTTTAGTTGCAGAACAAATGATAAAAGATCTGATGTATAGAGCATGGTTACAGGACTTTGTTCTTGAGGAAGATAGAAAACCTGTAGTAGTTGTGGGAACAATCAGAAATTTCAGTTCAGAGCATATTCAAGAGGAAATTTTTATAAAAGATATTGAAAGAGAACTTATTAATAGTGGAAGTATTAAATTTGTTGCAAGTAAAAAAGAGCGTGGTGAGATAAGAGAAGAAAGAATGGAACAGCAATCTTTTGCAAGTGATGAAACAGCAAAAAGATTAGCTGTTGAATCCGGTGCAGATTTCATGCTTCAAGGTGGAATAAAATCTAATATTGATACCAGTGGTGGGAAAGAGGTAAAATTCTATCAAGTTGATCTTGAACTTATCAACGTTGAATCAAATGAAAAAGTCTGGATAGGCTCGAAAGAGATTAAAAAATTTGTGAAGAAAAACAAAGTTAAATGGTAACACTTAAATGATTAAAATCTTTTCCTGTTTCCTGTGCTTAGTAATATTATTCACAATAGGATGCGCAAGCACCAGAACATCCAAAAAACATTTTATCGGGATAAATGAAAAACTAATCTCCCGGGATTATGCAGGTACACTTAAACAGATCGAATCTGCTAAAGGGAAATTTTACACTGAAAAGGAAAGAGCATTATATTATGTGGATGCAGGAATGTTAAATCATTATCAGGGTAATTACGAAGAGAGTAACACATTACTATCCAAAGCAGAAAAAGATTTTGATGAATTGTATACCAAGAGTCTGAGTAGAGCTGCAGCTTCAATGCTATTGAATGACAACATCCTAGCATATTCTGGTGAAGATTATGAAAATATTTACATCAATGTTTTTATGGCACTTAATTATATTGAAATGGATGATTTTGATGGTGCTTTTGTTGAGATCAGAAAAATCAATAACAAACTCTCTCAACTGGAACAGAAACATAAGAAAATGGCAAATTCCTATAATAAGTCCAAAGATAAGAAAAAGAATTATGAAACAGGTACTAATAGATTTCATAATTCTGTTCTTGGTAGATATTTGAGTATGCTGATTTACAGAGCAGAAGGGAAAATAGACGATGCCAGGATAGACAAAGAAAAAATGGATATTGCCTGGCAGGTTCAATCTCATATTTATAATTTCAGTAAACCTGATTTTGAGAAATGTCTTAGTAGAACGGAGAAAGCAAAGCTTAATGTCATCGCATTTTCCGGTAGAGCTCCAGATAAAAAGGCAAACACGCTTTATATTCACACTGAAAAGAATTTGTTATTGATTGGAACAACGAAGGAAGGTCCTAAAGGAAAACAGAATCTAGAATCATTCAATCCAATTCCCTGGAAAGATATGAAAAAAGGTTATCATTTCAAATTCCAACTACCCGTGATGAAAACGAGAAATTCTAACATAGGAAGAATCGAACTAATTGTCGATGATAAGCTCACAACAGACCTTCAACAAATTGAAGATATTGAAAAAGTTGCCTTGGAAACTTTTAAGATCAAAGAACCGTTAATCTATTTAAAGACAATTACCCGTACTGTAAGTAAAGGACTTTTTGCTGCCAAGCGTAAGCAGGAAATGGAGAAAAAAATTAATAATGAAATATTGGGATTTGCCGCTCGATGGGCTACTGATGCATTAGTGGATGCAACTGAAAATGCAGACTTAAGAATATCCAGTTTCTTTCCCGCAAAAACTTTAGTTACAGAGCTCGAGCTTGATCCTGGAGTTTATAATATCAAAGTTAAGTACTATTCCAAAAATGGTTCTGTACTTTTTGTTGATGATCTTGGACAAAAGGAAATCACAAGATCAGGCTTGAATTTATTCGAATCCTTCTATTTAAATTAAACTATCTAATAAGAGAGGAAATATGAAAAAAGTAATATTGCTGTCCATTGTAATGATCCTGATACTTTCGTGCGCAGCTCATGCCAAAAGGAAAAAGAATTCTGAACCAAACTGGCTGAAAGATCCCAAAGCTGCATATCCGGAACAGATGTATCTTACTGCAATCGGAGAAGGTGATTCTCGAAGTGATGCAGAGAACATGGCTGCGGGTAACCTGGCACGAATATTTGAATCTAATATTATAGCAGAAGAGACTGTAAATCAACGTTATATGGAACTCACAAAAAATAAGAAAACTGATATTGAAGAGCAAACTGATGTTCTAAAAAATGTAAACGTCAAATCTCAGCAGACACTTTTTAATATCCAATTTGGTGAAAGCTTTACAGACGATATGGGAAGAGTTCACACAATTGCCTATCTAAATAGAATGAAAACTGCTGAGATCTATGAGAGTAAAATTAGTAAAAATGTAGATCAAATCAACTATTTCAAAGGATTATACAATAAATCTAACGATCCAATATTTAGATATGCAGCGATGAGTGCGGCTTCTGCTGTAAGTTCACAAAATGAAATACTCCTCGCACAACTCACTATCATTTCCCCATCTTTTATTGATATGCTGGAATTGAATTATAATCATAACGAGATTATGAAGGATACCAATTCAGCAGCCTCAGCTATTTCCTGCAGCATCAACATCAGTAATGATGAAGATAACAAAGTCACAATTCTAATTGAAGAACTAATTAATGATCTGGGATTTGTTCTTTCAAAGGAGATAATTCTATCAATTAACGGAGATATTTTACTGGAGAAGACTGATCTGAAGCGTGAGTTAGAATTTATTCGCTATGAACTACAAATCAATGTTACAGATAATAAAAACAATGTGATCGTTTCTATGGCTGAGAAGGGTAGAGAAGGTCATGTTTCAGTTCAGGAAGCAGAAGCACGTGCTATTCGCACACTTAGCAAGAAGATCAATAATCAACTCAAAAAGAAACTTGTTGCATATTTTGATGGAATGGTTTTGGAATAGCTTACATCATCCCGACCCTCTCCTGAAAGGAGAGGGAGAAATTAGAAGCAGGTTCATTCTTTTAGATTGAACCAAAATTCATTCTAGTTGATAAGTTGAACTTATCAACCCAATTGTGTCCGCAAGTTCAACTTGCAAACGAGTAAAATGTTTTGTACGCATCAAAATGATACGTCTTGCTTCAAATAATAACACTGTTTGGGAAAAGGAGTCGCAGTGAAATACATTAAGAAAATCATATTTTTCATATCTTTATTTGTACTTTATATCATTTTTAAAGAGTTTTTACAATTATATGTTTATATGAAAAATGTACATCCTTATGCTGCTTATGCCACTTTAACAGCTATAGTAATTGTTTTCGTGATTTATGTGATTGTGCCAATATTAAAGATTCTAAAAATTCCTAAAAATTTTGGACCAACCCTCGATAAGGATAAAGAACCTGAACTTATCTCACAAAAGATAGAAAGATTCAGAAAGAATAAATTTCTGAAAGAACAAGATTTTGATTTTTCTGAGATTGGGAATGATAAGGAGAGTTATAACAAGATCCTTAAAGTGCTTTCAAAGGAAACTTCCGAAGTCAGAAAAAGTCGGGTTTCACAGCTATTTTATAGTACCGCTATAGCACAAAATGGATTCCTGGATGCCATTCTTATACTTTCTGCCAGCATCAATCATATCAAAGAAATATTCCTACTTTATAATGGTAGAGTTTCTAATCGTGATCTTTTGACAATTGGGAAAAAAGTTTATTATTCTATGGCAATTGGAGGATCAGAAGGTGTGGAGTATGTTACAGAAGAGATCTTCTCCAAATTCGCTGTTGATAGTTTGAAAAGCATTCCCTTCATTGATAAAATATTTTCTTCTATAGCTGATGGTTTTGTGAATGCTGCCTTATTAACTAGAATCTCATATATCACAGAAAATTATTGTAAACTTACCTATATCGAAAATGAGAAAGATATTTATCCTTCAGCACATTTTATCTTTAATTCTGCTAAAAACATAACATCTCATACAATTGATAAACTTAAAGAATCATTAATTAAAATGACTGTGGACAGTTCTCTCAACTTTGCTTTGATCGCTGTGAATCCAATCGGTTATGTATTGGGAAAATCAATTGATAAAAGTGATAGTATAGATTTTACAAAAAAAGAAAAATTAAAAGAACATGCTAAGCTGGTTGGAAATCCTATTTTTTATGGATTGGGAAAATTATTTAAGAGTTTGAGGAAAAAATGAGATCATACCGCAAAGAATTGTGGTTTAACACAACTCAGCGCAGAGAGTTGATAAACATTTCACCTGATGTTAAAAACTGTTTGAGAGAAAGTGGTATAAAAGAAGGTCTTTGCCTGGTTAATGCTATGCACATTACAGCAAGTGTTTTTATTAATGATGATGAACCCGGATTACATAATGATTTTGAAAAATGGCTGGAAAAACTCGCTCCCGAAAAGCCATATTCTCAATATCAGCATAACGGATTTGAAGACAATGCCGATGCACATCTCAAGCGAACTGTTATGGGAAGAGAAGTGATTGTTGCAATTACTGATGGTAAATTAGATTTTGGACATTGGGAGCAGATCTTTTACGGTGAGTTTGATGGAATGCGCAAGAAACGCGTTCTTGTGAAAATTATTGGTGAATGATATAATATAACTGAAACTTAGAAATAATAACCCAGCTGTGAACGGCTGGACTATTCATGTTTTGAACAACCTGATTATTTTTACTTGATCAGCAGCATCTTCCTGATTTTGTAATACTTGTCAGTTACCATGTTATAAAAGTACATTCCGCTTGCTACGGATTTACCGCTGTTATCCTTACCATTCCAAACAATAGAATGATTACCGATATTTTTGTGTTCATCAACCAGTGTATGTATATTCTCACCTTTGATATTAAATATCTCAATTCTAACTCTACCAGCATCTATCAGAGAGTAATTGATCGTAGTTGTAGGATTGAATGGATTCGGGAAATTCTTACCTAAAGCTGTCTTAACTGGTAATATATCTCCTGAAACAGATCCAGTTTCAACGTGAACTATCCAGATAGTCTCAATGTTGTAATCTTCATCAGATGCAATTGATTTGATCTCAATATCTCCAACAACCTCGAAGATGTGAACGAATGCTTCTGTCAATTCTGTCTGTAAAACATCATCAACATACCATTCATATTCTATTGTGCTGTCGATATCTTCAACTTCTACACTGAAAGTAACCATGCTGTCTTCTACAACTGTAAATTCAAGATCTATAGGCAGGAAACCAATGAAAACTGGTTCATCGTTAACTGGAGTAACTATCACATCCACATCATCTTCTGCAGTTGCCCTGGTTGCATTATCATCTATTGTGAAAGTGAGGGTTTCTGTTCCATTCCAATCTGCTGTTGCTCCAAATGTAACTTCCAACTCATTAATATCAATCGTAACTTCTGTAATTCCTGTAACAGAAAGCGTGAGATCATCCAGATCGATATCATCAATGAACTCTGTGAAATCAACGATCAGACCATCATCTTCTTCAAATGTAAAATCATCGGGCAAAACAATAGTTGGATCATCGTTAACCGGAATTACGATAATAGATACATCGTCTTCGGCAGTTGCTCTGCTATTTTCACTTATGGAATTACTTCTCTTTTGGGCTTTACCTAAAGTAAAGGAAGTTCTCTCACCCTGACCATCATCAACAGTAAAGATGAGTACTTCCGTTCCATTCCAGTTTTCACTAGCACCAAATGTAACTTCCAAATCAACAATATCAACCGTGACCTCTATATTCCCTGTAACGGAAAGTGTGAGATCATCCAGATCAATATCATCAATGAACTCTGTGAAATCAACAACTAATCCATTATCTTCATCAAATGTGAAATCATCCGGCAATACAATAGTTGGAGCATCATTAACTAGAGTTACGATAATATATACATCGTCGGAAGCTACAGATCTATTCATGTTATCATTGGCTGTAAAAGTGAGGTTTTCTGTTCCATTCCAATTCAATGTAGAACTGAATGTGACAATGAAATCTACAATATCTACAATTATTTCTGTGTTCCCACTCACACTTAAAGCAACAATATCTCCGTTAATATCATTAATAAACGGTGTAAAATTTACAACAAGACCGTTATCTTCTTCAAATGTGAAATCATCCGGCAGTATTATTATGGGTGCATCGTTGATAGGCTGCAGGAAACCAGGATAAAATACATATCCAGTGCTTGTTTCCATATCATTGGTAATTCCAAGCATTGAATTCTCCATAAGATCATAGCTTACCGATCCCGGGGGAGATGTTTGGTTGGCATTTCCAGTTAGAAATCCTCGTTGAATCAGTATGAAGTTATCGCTTGATGGTTGATCTGCCAGGATATTAGAAACCAGAAGCAGACAACTTAATAAAACCAATATTTTAATTTTCATAATTTCTCCTTTATCGCGCCGTATCCGGCGGTTGCCGGAGTAGGCGGATTGTCCTCCATAGTCCTGGAAGTATTCAGGACGAAGGGGGACTATTTATCTCAATTTCCTTATCTGTTGCTGCAGCTCTTCTATCTGTTCTTGCTGTTCTTTCATAGCTTCGATGAGAACCGGAATAAGACCAATATAATTTATTCCTTTATATTCTATTCTTTCTATATCCCTTTCTGCACCTTCGATGCCTTTATTCTTATCATAAGAATGAACATTATCAGTTACTAGTTCAGGAAGAATTTCTTCCAGTTCCTGGGCTATCAAACCGATCTGTTCACCTTTTGGAAGTACTAATTGCTTTTCTTCTGCCATTTGTATGAAATTAAAAGTATGTACATCCATAAGTTTTATTTTAAAAAGAGCATTGCTAAATGGCTGCACATTTTCTTTAAAAAGCTCATCGGAAGGATTGCTAAGTGTTCCAGTATAAGCTAAATTACCAACAAAATACCCAGCATAGTTAGTACTATAATTACCCCCAGTGTAACCATAAACTGCATAATTCGTGCCTGTACCACCGCTAACGCTTCCATATACTCCCCAATAGGAGCCATCTCCACCTGGAATTACCATGCCAAAAACTCCATACATACCCCCTTCAAAATTACCACCAAAGCTCATATCATCAGTACTATACCCAACAACACCACAACCGCAAAGTGATGTATTATAACCGTAAACACCAGGATGACTTGTATAACTATGTCCATAAACACCGTAGTATGTACCTCCCAGGTAACCATAATTTCCACTGTCGTCATTTTTACCATAGACACCGTAACCTGTACCCGTATTTTCACCCGTAATAACGCTATTTGGGTCAGAAACATTTCCACTAAGGTTTAGGGGTACTTCCATAGTATAAGCGGTTTCTGCTTTAATAGCATAAGGAACACTGGCAATTTGGGTACGAGGAAGAAGGATTTCAGCTCCAACATGGAATTCCAGCCAGAGATCTTGGTTATTAAATAGACCAGCAGGAAAAGGGTTTACCGAACCCAATAGAACGTGAAATATACCATTTGCAACATTTACATCGTGAGTCTCGATCCATAATGCGCTGCCACTGGTTTCCATTTCAAATAAATCAAATTCAACCGAATAAACTCCATTAAGATAATTTCCATCACTATCTGCAAGCCTGCCCTGGTAGTCTATGGTTTGCGGTACTTGTGCCCATAAACACAATGTAGTAATCAATAGAAATAGGATAAATAGATTTTTCATAATAACTCCTTTAAAGCACCATTATAAATAATAGCGGACTATTTATTTGAACTATTTATTTCCATTTTGTAATCTTCCTGTGGTGGCTTATTAGGATCAGGAAGTGTTGAATAATGTTGACCAACGTTTAATTGATCATTCTCATAATATAATCCTTCGCCATCTGTTTCTGTATCTGCATCATTATGTAAACCGCGAGAGAGTTTGTTGGTGTAATCGGTAGAAACCACTTCTGCTGGTAATTGCGGGTTTTCATATCCAGTGCGACGACCAATAGCTATGAAAACTACTTCAACATTGCTTCTGGCATTGTTATTTTCGACTACAGAGAAGCCATTTTTATTTACATATGAAACATAAAGGCCTTCCGATGGTCCTACAGGTGTTACAGTAACTACAATGGGAACATCCTCTGATACAACTTTGCTGAAATTATGATCAAATGTAACGTCGCATCTACCGGTAGATAACGTGCAATAACCGCTTGTTTGTACAGTAACATCTGTGGATACATTTGTGTAAAGCACGTTCATGGTATTGCCGTCGGATTCATGCAGGTGAACATCCAGATCGTTCTTGAAAACCGTACCATTTGCATATAACGCATAATTATTACCTTCTGTAAATGTTCCGTACACCCTGCCGTGAATATCTGCACCAAACAAATCTCCCCAGGATCCCAGACCTATTCCTGTGGCAGCTAAATTATCGCCTGCTCCACCACCGGTACTTGTGAAATAACCACCATAATACACATAACTCGAACTCCTATATCCCATACAACCCCACCATACACCGTTATATCTACCTCCAAAACTTCCACCGCTGCGATTATAATCCATCCAGGAATATCCGGCAACACCAAAAGTATAGGGATTACCACAAGAATTGCTTCCTTTAACTCCTCCTTTTGAATAATATTCTCCATAACCTGTTCCATTTTCTCCAGGAGAATCTGTTCCAGATCCAAAAATAGCATAATCACCATCAGCAGTAGTATTAAGTTTTGCAAAAACACCAAACTTGTGAAAACCCAAGATAGCAAAATTCCCACCGGAGTTGGAACCATAAACACCATATCCGCTAGTTGTAGCGCTATTGCCGTAAACACCAGAACCTGTAACCGATGTATTATAACCGTAAACACCAGAACCATTACTTGTATAATTATGTCCATATACTCCATAATCGGATGAACCTATGTAACCATAATCTCCGCTGGAGTGTAAGCCATAAACACAGTAACCCGTACCGGTATTTACACCCGTTATGACGCTATTTGGATTTTCTACATTTCCAGTGAGATTGAGTGGGATATCCAAATTCAGGGTTACATCACCGGAAGTGCCGCCACCATTTAATCCTGTACCAGCTGTAACAGCTGTTATATCACCAAAAGTGGTAGTTGCAGGCATAAAATCACTAGAATCCTGACCATCCAGTAAGTCAGCATCCAAACCGGAGCCGGACCCCATATTCTGCAATGTGTATGCGGTTTCAGCTTTTATTGCATAAGGAACACTTGCTACAACTGTACGAGGTGAAAGTGTCTCTCCACTTACAACCAATTCCAGCCAACGATCTTCACCATCAAAAAGATCAGGTGGAAAAGGTTCCATAGAACCAAGTAATACATGAAAGATACCATTGTCTGTGGTAACATCCTGTGTTTCAATCCAGACTGGGGTTCCATAAGTCTCTACATGAAAGATCAAAAAATTTACTGTGACTACGCCGTTCAGATAATTGCCGTCACTATCGGCAAGTCTGCCCTGGTAGTCGATGATTTGCGGTACTTGTGCCCATAAACACAATGTTGTAAATAATAGAAATAGGATAAATAGATTTTTCATAATAACTCCTTTTAAAGTAAAATAAAAGATTGATTCATCAAGCGTTTAACTAACAGAAATAGATCATAATTCACACCCGGCTAGAGCTTAAGATAACAACAAAATTAGAATCCTTTTACTACAGGCATCATTCTTTATTGAAAGTAAGACTCCAAATACATAAGAGATAAAAAAATAATCAGTATATATTTTTTTGCTAGTCATTAATTAATACTATGTAATAAATAAAATATATCCATGTCAAGTATAATTTGATAAAATTATATTATCAAATCAATAATTTATTAATTGATACAAGAAATAATATTATAAAGTTTTAAGGCAGGTTAGCTATCTCGATACTGCAAGTTTCTTACAAAATAAAGAACACCAGTGATATTTCGGTATTTTAAATAAGCTATTAGTAATTGGATTCTATAGCTATTTACATCTTTAATATTTTCAAGAAAACTTCATCCATATTTTGCAGCAATAGTTCAGGATCAATACGTTTTGATATCCAACCAATACCCCAATGCAGGTGATTTCCAGTTGAACGCCCCGTAGAATCAACCTCTCCGATCTTCTCACCTGCAAGGATAATCACCTCAACATTTACGGTACTCATATGTATATAAATAGAGCTTAATTCGCTGAAATGGTCAAGCAGCACGAATTTACCATTGTAATAATAATCTCCCGTTTTTGCTACAATGCAGGATGTCATGTTAATAATGTCTATTTCTTTAGGAGCTGCAATATCAAGTCCGTTATGGGGTGTTTTGGGAATTCCATTAAGAATGCACTGACTGCCGAAAACTCCTGATATCCTGCAGCCGGAAATTGGAAGACAGAAATTTTCGAAATAAATATCATTATTCCTGAGTAATTTACTTCGTCTATCTTTAAGCTTTTCAGATTTTACTGTAATTCTTTGTATAGTTGCTGGAGCTTGAGGTTACTTAACATATTTTTTTTTAATTCCATTAATTCTCTGGATCTGATAATCGCGTTTGAAAATGTAGAAAACAGATGTAAACATACTACCGTTTTCTAAAACTACCGTAATTTTATGTTTAAGTTTCTCATCACGGTCAAAACCAAAGATTGCTCTATTCTCAAAAATTGGAATTTCTGTAGGGTCGAGAAAAATTTTTTCAATTTAATCATCAGTTCTGCAAATTATTATTCCGCCCTGGATTGGATTACCTTGCAGTGAGATAAGCTTTATTGCAGTAAGTTGAATTATGATGAGCATTAATAGTATGATCAACAATACATTTTTATGATTCATTTTTTTCCAGCAACCATTCGCAAGGTCTTTAATTTCTTTTTACTTCAACAATGGTAATTCTGTGTTGAATATTGGATATTCAATCCCTTATCAATTACTCACAATTTATAATTCTATTCTAATATAAGTATCTTTTTTTATCCAACCGCCAAGACCGTTTTCAAGTTTGATCAAACTCCAGTTATCTTCATCTCTTTCTAAAGTAAAGATCATACCTTCATGAATTGTAAAAACACGGGTAAAATCTTCTCCAGGACCACTATACCCGATAACAGAAGTACTGAGTATAACAGCTTCATTGTCATTATGAAATTCCTGCCATTTTAGAATACTGATAATAAAAAATGCCAAAAAAAGAAAGATGAATATCGTTGTAAGAAATAAGGGAACTGTTCTTTCGCGGTTTCTGTAGTGAATTATCATAATGCTAATAAGTATAATAATTATTAAGAAAATAGCAAGTATGATAATAGCCAAAAAATTAATTGAAAATGAATCAAATGTTTTTAGCCAGAACGATCTGATCACACTTTCATTTTCTGAATTCTGTTTATCTTTAGTAAAAGTGAGTGCATATTCCAGATTTCTACGAGCAGCCTGATGATCGGATCTTACCTTTAGTGCTTTTTTGAAATAGAGTATTGCTCTGCCTATTTCATTTATCCTGAAATAACAGTTTCCTATGTTGTAATAAAGATCTGCATTAATTATACCTTCGTTTTCGATAAGATCAAATTTTTCTAAAGCAGTATGATAATCCTTTTCCTGATAAGAAGTAATGGCTTCGTTAAAAATTGTTTCTGTTTGAGTTACAGTATAAACACTGCTTAATATGAGTAAAAATAACAGTAATAATATTGATTTTTTCATAATTCTTAAATTATCTCACTTCATTAAAATTTACACTTTGTGATCTCATTGATTGTCTCTTTAACAAGTTGGAAATCAATTTCAATTCTCTCTTTGGAAAATCCACCCGGCATAAATCGTGCCTGATCACAGGTTTCAAAAAGTTTCTTAATTTTTTCAATTAATTCTTTTGGAATATTATTTAAACTCATACTGGAAATAATATTATCGGTAGAACTTCCACGTGGTTCTTTTAGTTTATCAGCCAAATAACTGCTTAGTCCCAATTGAGCAGCAACATAAAATCCAGGGTCATCTTTCCCTGCCAAAACACTTGTCTCTTTCATATATTTCTTTAAAATCTTGTTGGCTTGTTTTTGGCGGATGTAATCTATATTTCCTTCTAGTTTCGTTTTCTCTTTAGAATATAAAATTGATGCAGGAACAAAAAGAGATATGATAAACCAGATAAACCAGTAAATGAATTTATCATAATAGATATTATTTGATATTAGTGGACTTTCTGTAATGATAAAACCGATATCAGAACCTTCCATGCTGACGATAGATTGTGCTGCACTACTGGCAACAAAGGTAAGATCACCTTCTCCTATCTTCAATTGATATGGCTTTGTTTGTATTGTTTTGTATTTGCCGGATGAAGTATCAAAAAAAGTAAATGGAACTGCCGATAGTGTGAAATTTCCTTTCTCCTGAGCAATTATCAGATATTTAATTGTCTTCTTACCGGATATCTTATTCGTATTTATACTTGTAGTTATCTCGGGATCTAAGAATCTAAGATTATTTATTTCATTTAGTTTTGGAATATCAAACTGTTTCAAATTTCCGGTTCCGCTTATTGTGATCGTATAGGTAAAAGAATCACCAACATTCAACTGGCTTTGACTTATATTACTGGAAATCTTGAATTTTCCAACAGCATTTGAATACGAAGCTGGTTTGTTGTTTTGTGGAATTGGTTTAACTTTTATAGTAGCTGGTTTATTCTTTATATTGTATCTTTTAGTTGTCCCAAAATCGAAAAAGCTGTGTGATTGAGTTCTTACGTCAACGTTCAAGTTTAATGAAGGAATTATTGCTTTCCCGCTTTTTGTTGGAAATAAGGCAACTGACTGCATCAGCATCACATTATACACAATACCATTGTATGTTTCACGATCAAAGCTTATGCTTTCTGGTTTATAAATATCTTCTTTCCAGAAACCTTCAAAATTAGTATCTCCGGCAAAAGCAAGATTTGAAATATCATATCGGGAATAAAGTTTATATTCAACAGTTATCGGTTCTTCTTCATACACATTGTTTTTATTGGCTTTTGCAATTAGGAACAAATTGTCACTAAGATTTGAAGTTGAATTTGGCTGCTTAGTAAATGATGGAGATGTAGGTGATGCTGCTTGTGTACTTCCTTCAGAAACTTTAATATGAATTGGCTCAGTTGTAAATGAGTTATTTTTTATCTTTATTGTTATCGGTGGTATAAGAAAATTTCCAATTTTAAGAGGACGTAAAGTATAAGTAAAACTTTTAGTAATTTTGGAAGTCATTTTACCTTGAACAATAGAATAGTTAGATGATGAAGAGGTGGAGGAACCGAGATTTTTAAAATTCTTTATTTTTGGGAATCTGGGTGTTGATATATGTCCAACTTTTTCACCTGATATCTCAATTGTATATTTAAGAAGATCAGAAATTCCTATTTTGGTTCTATCAACATAGGATTCAACATCTATTTCCTGTGAGAGTAGAAATTGATTTAGCAATATTAAAATTAGAATAAAAACAAATTTCTTCATTTTATCCTTTGTCCTTCGACAAAGCCTGTCCTAAGTTTTTCGTAGGGCTCAGGATGACACGAGCGAAGAATAATGCAATTTTCATTATTAAATTTCGATTTTCAATATACATTAATTTACCAATACTTCCCAGTTTTTGTTCTGTCAACATTCATTTTTTCTTTCTCTTTTTTCATCTCTTCTTTTTCTTTCTGCAAAAGAGCTTTGAGCATTTTTTCTGCATCTTCTTTCTTTTGTTCTTTTAGTTTCTGTTCTTGAGTTTTTTGCTTTTCATTTTGTTTCTGTTCATCCTGCTTTTGCTGTTTTTCTTGTTGTTTATCATCTTGCTTGTCTTGTTGCTGCTGCTGCTGTTGTTCCTGTTTTTCTTTCTCTTCGTCTTTGTTTTCTTGATCATCATTGCTTTGCTGCTGTTGTTTTTGTTCTTGCTGGCGCTGTAGCATTCTGGCAGCAAGTTCGTAGTTGTAACGTGCATCAAGATTCTGGGAATTTTCAACTAAAGCATCACGATAATTTTTTATTGCATTTTTATAGTCTTTTTGCAGGAATTTTACATTACCAAGATTTTGCAAAGCTCTTGATCTGTCTTTGAATCTCTCGTTATTCAAAGCAAGTTTATAATTTTGTTCAGCTTCTTCCAACAAGCCATTCTTAACCTGAGCATTAGCCTGATTAAAAAGCAATCTAGCATCTTTGGGATATTTAATTGAATTACGCTTAAAATTGTCTTCTGATTTCTCAAAATCTTCTTTTTCGTAAGATTTAACACCTTTTAAATTTCTGATAATTTTATCGTAGTTCACTATATCAGAAAAAAGAGTGCAGAAAGATAATAACAAAATTAATGGAATAATTAATTTAGCTTTCATTACAATACCCTTTTGAATTTTATTTTCTTTTTATAGATGATGAGAGATTCTATCAGAAGCAGGATCAATGCAGCGATCACGAAGTATTTATATTGCTCTTTATATCTCACATATTCTTTAGAATCAAATTTCTTTTTCTCAAACGAGTTAATGTTTTTCATGATCTCATAAATTTCTGATTGCTGGGGCGTGATAGGGAAGAAACGTCCATTTCCCATTTTAGCGATCTGTGTGAGTGTGTTTATATCAAGTTTGGTAAAAATAATATCACCTTTATCGTCTTTAGCGTATACCACATCACCATCACTATTTTTAATTGGAATTGTACTCCCTTCCGGAGAACCGATCCCTAGAGCATAAATGATAGCATTTTGCTTTCCGGCTTCTTCTGCAATTTTGGTCGCATTTTCTTCCAGATCTTCTCCATCGCTTACCACGATGATAACTTTATGCTTCTCTTTTTCACCAAAAAGTTCTAAAGCACTGGAAATTGCGTCACCAATATTTGTTCCATAAGACGGAACTGTTTCCGTATTGAGTAAATTCAAGAATAGTTTTGCAGCATCGTAATCATTGGTTAGAGGACATTGCACAAAACTTTTTCCTGCAAAAGCTATTATAGCTATTCTATCACCTTTTAATTGATCAATAAAAAGTGAGATTTGATCTTTTGCTCTCTTGATCCTGCTGGGCTGAATATCAGTCGCATCCATACTTTTGGATACATCTATAGCAACCACAATATCAATTCCTTCTTTCTTTATAATTTGAACTTCTTTGTCCCACAGTGGTCTGGCAAAGGCGATTATTATAAAGAGAAAAGCGAATACAAATATGAGATTTTTGAGTGACCAGTGGAAACTCGAAAACTGTTGCATGAAGAAATCATAGAATTTCACTTCTGCGAATTTTGAGAAATTCTTCTTTCTATTATGATTAGCAATTCCAATTAAAATTAGAAATACTGGTATCAGTATTATCAAAAACAACAAATATGGATTTCCCCAATGCATCTATTTACACTCCAAAAGTTTTTTAAAGTCCATCTACTTGTGTACCGAGAGGGTACTCGACAGAATATTTAAATGGTATTAATATCTCTTCACCCGACTTTGGTTCAAAGAACCACTCAATATATTTATGCTCATTGATCTTCAAGATTTCTGTATCTTCTTTATATTTGGGTTCAATTAATTTCACCTTAATTTTTTCATTTTGTGAAATTGGCAGTTGATCCCACACAACGATTTCTTCTTGTGTTCTTTTGTTGTTGGTTATCGTGATGAGATATTCAAAGATCTTCTTATTCTTCTCAACAAAAAGTCCACCAGTCTCATCAAATTTTTTCACAAATTTATACTCTACTTTAATTGATTCGTCAACACCCAAAAACGTCCAGAACTCTTCAGTTGGTGCAATTGCTTTCAAATGGGAATTTGCTACAAAATTATTATCTAAGAATACGTTTGTATCTCCAGGTAAGAATGGATAATCAGAATCATTTTTTACTTTTGCTTTGAGATAGGCGAATTGTGAATGTTTGGGAATTGTAGAATATCTGAATCCTGCTGGAAATTCCTGAATTGTGATCGTAACCAGGTGCGGTTCGTTATCACTTTTTATCGTATTGCTACCATCAATATCAAACACAACTGAGGTAGCACCAGATTCAACAGTAGATTCTGAATAACCAATTTCAGCTTCTGGTTTAATAGAGAATTCTGCAAGTGACAAACCTTCAATGTCATAAGACATTTTATTACTTCTGCTTGCACCAGCTGGTGATGCAATGACTTCCTCTATAGTTAGCTGCGGATGGTAAATAGAAATATAATGTGGGTAAAGTTCAGGCGGTTGAGCACTCATATTTGGTTTCGCTGTGGAGAGTTTAAGATCCACTTTATTCCAGTCTTCTCCGGTTGTTTGAAAAATATTACTTTTATAGGTAAGGTTCATGGTTTTTTCTTCTGAATCTACTCGAAGATCATAAATAGGTGTCCAGGAAGGACCGTAAACAATATAGGAAAGATCAAGAGTAAGATTGCCCTCTTTTTGCACGTCAACTAAAACTTCTACCATGTTCTTATATTTGTAGGCTTGTTGTCCCATTTCGCGGATCTCACGTTTAATTTTATCAATTTCAGAATTAACGTCTCGTACTAATTTATCAGTATCACGGATCTCTTTATCAAGTGTTTCTTGTTTTGTACGGTAAAATTCAACCATTTTGATCCATTTTTCAGGATCGAGTTCAACGTTTTCAGTTTTCTCTGTTGTGCTTGTAAGTTTTGTAAGAATATTTTTTACAACTCTTTTCTCATCTTGAGCCTGCGATTTTTTGTCATTGAACGTAATTTTATTATCTTGAAGTTTAAGTAATTCATCATTAAGAGTTTTTTTCTTTTCATCAGTAATTTGGGCAAACTGTTCAGTTTTAAAAGTTACATCACGTAAGATTGCACTTCCTTTCCCATTTGCCTGAATACTGTTCTGCTCGATGCTTTGTGGAAGTTCATCAAACAGGATTCTGTGTTCACCTTTTGTGAGATATGTAGTTGCAGAACGTGTGATCTGAGCTCGATCAGAATAAACTGTTACAGATGTAATTTTAGATTCGATTGCATGCAAACCAACTAAAACAAGTATTAACATAATTGGCAGAAATATCTTTTTCATTTTCCCTCCCTAAGGAATTTCCTTTCTAATTACAATTCTAAATATGAATTCCAACAACATTAAAATAAATGCTGCTAATAAATATTTCCAGAATAATTCTTGATAAATATAATAATTATTTATCTTTAATTCTGTTTTTTCCATTTCATCAATATATTCCATAATAGCCGAAAGTTCATCAGTATTTGTAGCCAGTCTTGCATGCTTGGTTCCGGTAATTTCTGCAATTTTATCAAGTGAATCCATATCTATCTCGATATTTACTTTCTGGTAACGTATTCCTAAAGCAGTTTGCACCGGATAATCAACTAGTCCTTTTCTACCAACGCCAACCGGATACACTTTAACATCAAATGTAGAGGCAAGTCCGGCAGCATCGAGAGGTTCGATCTCACCAGCATTATTTCTTCCATCAGTAATGAGGATTATTACTTTAGATTTTGCTTCTGAATTTTTAAGACGGGCTACTGCTGTGGCAAGTCCCATTCCAATAGCGGTTCCATTTGCATTTTCATCAATGGACACATTATCCATGATGGACATGAGAATATTATAATCGAGTGTGAGTGGACATTGCGTAAAAGCATTTTCCGAGAAAACAATAAGTCCAATTCGATCATTTCTCCTGTGCTCAATAAATTTTGTAGCAACTTTTTTTGCAGCTTCCAATCTGTTCGTTGGTTTAAAATCAACTGCTTTCATACTTCCACTTACATCAATAGCCAGCATAATATCAATGCCTTTTCCGGTGATCTGCTGTTTTTTGTGAGCAAGACGGGGTCGAGCTAAAGCAAGAATGAGAAGTATGATCGTGAGCGTTCTGATGATTATTGGAATATACTGCAATAAACTGCTTTTTCCTGCGATTGAACGGATCAGTTCAATTCGACTGTGGATCAATCTTACCTTTCTCTTACGAATTATTAAGAATTCATATAATAGATATGGGATAATTATCAGAATAGCCCATAACCATTTAGGATTAACATATTCAAGCATTGTAAAATACCTTTTTTAACAACGGACAATAACTAATGAAAGAAAAGATCATTTAGTATTCCTTCTTTGTTTGCTTCTGTTCGCTTATGTTAGTTGTAATTTTTTCAAACGATTTTAAATAATTTTCTAACCAATTAAAAGAATCTTCTGAATTTTTTATTTCAGGAATTTCTTTGGCAAATTTTATCATATCTGCTTGACTTAAAAATCTGACTATATCAGATTTTTCAGAGTGATCATCCAATAACAGGTTTGCTCTTATTTCACTGGTTGTCATTTCAACTGAATTGATCTTATAATGCAATTCAATAAAAAGGCGTAATATTAATGATATTCTAAAATAGAAATTTAAGAAATCACCTTTAGTAAGCAGATCATCTTTCTTTAATTTATTAAGCAATTCCAAAGCAATAATGTAGGCTGGTCGGTCATCGATGATCTCAGGTTTAGATATACCATTTTTAGATTGCTTAATTAATTTGATTAAATATTTTATGGCAAAAATGATAATAATGATGATTAATAGAGGGATAAAGTAATCCATGAATTTTAAACGTACTGCAAGTGGATCAGCGATATCTTTAATATTTTCTGTACTGTCAGTAATAACAGATTCTATGTTCAGGATGAAATTATTTGTTTTGAGTATTTCTAAACTATCAGCAGTTTTAACTGCAAACTCAAGTTCCGGGAAAATAAATTCACCAGTATCAAAAGGTTGGTATGTAAAATCCAGTAATGTTGTTTTAGTATCGTCAATTATTTCTTCGTTTGATTCAATTTTTTTTAAAATGAAGATATTAAGAGTATCCTTTTGAGTTGAAAATATACTGTCGGAGACTGCTGAAGTTATATTAACATGCAATTTGAATGGAGTACCAATAAATAATTTCTTAGTTTTTTCTAATTTGTAATCTAGTTCAGCAGAAAAACCTAATAATGGAATTATTAATGCTGTCAATACTGCAATCATTTTAATTTCAAATTTATAATTTCTCATTTAATATTCACAAACAGATGTTTGCGTTACCTCTGATTTTTCATTCTAATCCGAAATTTAAAGAATTTCATAAGTTCCGGAGCGTAAGGTTTATCAGTGCTTAATGTAATAAGATCGATTTTTAACTTTCTGAATTGCTGTTTGAGTTCAGTTTCTTGCTTGATGATGGCTTTGTTATACTTTTCCCGTAATTTTTGATTTGAAGAATTTATAGTGAATGTCTTTCCTGTTTCAGGATCTTGAAGATGAAGTAATCCTGCATTTGACATTTTATATTCGGCACTATCTTGAATTCTTAAAGCGATAACATCATGCTTTTTTGCGAGTATCTTTAAACTATCCAAATAATCTGTATCAAGAAAATCGGAGACAACAAAAATAATACTGCGTTTTTTTATTAAACGATAAATGTATTCTACAGCATTTTTAATATTCGTCCCACTATTTTTGGGTTCAAAATAGAGAATATCGCGCAGAATTCTGAGAGCAGATTTCTTACCTTTTGTAGGTGGAATATATTTTTCAACTTCATCAGTAAAAAGTAAAAGACCTACTTTGTCATTATTGGATAAAGCAGAAAAAGAAAGAACAGCAGTAATCTCGGTAATGAATTCAGATTTCAGATATCCCTTTGTTCCAAAAAAGGTAGATGCACTACTGTCGATAAGAAACATTACATTAAGTTCACGTGTTTCTTCAAATTTCTTAATATATGGAAATCCCTGGCGGGCTGTTACATTCCAATCAATTTGGCGGAAACTATCACCACTTTGATATTCTCTAACTTCAGAGAATTCCAAACCCTGACCTTTAAATAAACTGTGATACTCACCGGAAAAAAGATCAGAAACCAGATCTCTGGTCGTAATCTCAATTTTTCGGATTTTCTTAATAATATCAGATGTTTGCAAAATTCTTAATTCCTAATTATTTAAGGTACTTCAATTTCGTCGAATAATCTGGTTACAATATCTTCCTGTGAAATTTGTTCAGCTTCAGCTTCATAGGTAAGAATAATTCTGTGTCTGAGTATGTCTTTTCCAATAGCTTTAATGTCATCTGGTGTTACATAACCACGGTGTTCGAGGAAAGCATGAGCTTTTGCAGCTTGAGCAAGATAGATCGTAGCTCGTGGGGAAGCTCCACAATCGATAAGATTAGAAAGATCACTTAAATTTTTAAATTTATCTGGTTCACGAGTTACAAAAACCAGGTCAAGAATATATTCCTTAATTTTATCTTCCATATAAATATCTTTGATTAACTCTCTCATATCTAAAATGTCTTTTGGTTCCACAACAGGTTTAACTATAATTTCATCCTTTCTGACCATTTTATCAAGAATTAGTTTTTCTTCATCACGGGTTGGGTAATTAATGATGAGTTTAAGCATAAAGCGGTCAACTTGAGCTTCCGGAAGTGGATATGTACCTTCCTGTTCAAGCGGATTCTGAGTTGCCATCACTAGAAATGGTTTGGGAAGAGGGTAGGTTGTGTTACCTATTGTAACTTGCCTTTCCTGCATTGCTTCCAATAATGCTGACTGCACTTTAGCGGGAGCTCTGTTTATTTCATCTGCGAGTACAAAGTTAGCAAAAACAGGACCTTTTTTAGCAACAAATTCACTGGTTTTCTGATTGTAAATTAGAGTTCCCATAAGATCAGCCGGTAATAGATCTGGTGTGAACTGGATGCGTTTAAAAGTAGATCTAATTGTATTTGCCAAAGTATACACAGCAAGTGTTTTTGCAAGTCCCGGAACTCCTTCCAGTAGTATATGCCCATCTGCAAGAAGTCCGACAAGAAGCCGTCTGATCATATATTTCTGACCTACAATAACTTTTTCTGTTTCTTGAGTTATCTTGTCGATTAACTCACTTTTTTCCATTACTTTCTGATTAATTTCTTCAATTTTCATTGATCCTCCAAAAATATACTTATTTAAATATTCTGCAAAATGAAACAATGTCGTCTTTCTGAGGAAATCTTCGAAGTAATTTCTAACGAAGAATCTCATTATAAGCAGAGATCATTCCAAAGAAGAATATACAAGATCCGCCAGGATGACAAAAACACTCTATTTTGCAGAACTTTTATACTTATTAATAAAAACTATTATAAAGAGTTTTGTTACAATTTATTTATTTGTTTTTTATTAAATACTTCTCCATCAAGATATTTGAACTGAATTTCAGCATTGTCTTTATTAATGACCATAACTACATAGGAAGCCTTTCTATCACGGTCTCTTCTTGCTGTTAAATGACCAGGGTTGATAAAATATTTATCATCAATATGATTAAAATTAAAGTGGTGGGTGTGACCGTAAAGATAAATATCAGCAGAAATTGTGGTTTTCAGGAGATCTTCGAGTTTGTGTGCTAAAGCAAATTTCCAGTTATCAATTTCAATTTCTAAAATTGCTGGAATTGATCTATCTTTATATCCCGGATGATACAAACCGGGAACTCTTATCAGTTCTACGTTATCAGTGATGTCAGAATTATTGTTCATATCTTCATAATTATCGCCCAAGTGAAAAATATGAGAATATTCTTTTTCAATCTGAAAGACTTTTCTTAACATCTTTTGATTTTTATGAGTATCTGACAGAATAATTAGCTTTTTCATATTTATTTTCTCATCCACATGTAGTGGCTGATTAGTAATCAGCTTTATAAGCTATCTTTACATCTTCTTTGGTGAAGAGATTCCTAATAAACCCAAAGAAATGGAGATTACGTTTTGAACTGCACTAATGAGATATAATCTTGCAAGACTCAAATCAACTTTACTTTCATCAATGATCTTATATTTAGCATAATATTTATGGAACATCCCTGCTAGTTCATGAACGTAACCAGCTAATCTATGTGGCTCTCTATTATCCGCACAAAGGTTGAGAACAGATGAAAGATCCATCATTTTCTTGATGAGATTTAATTCGTCAGTTTTATTCAATTTACTTAAATTCTTTTCATCAAATTTTTTCAATGTCAATTTTGCTTTTTTTGCTTTCTTTATAATGCTATTAATTCGGGCATAAGCATATTGACAGTAGAAAACAGGATTTTCACTTGATTTTTTCTTTGCAAGTTCCAGATCAAAGTCCAGATGAGCTGATGGCTTTCTATTAATAAAGAAATATCGAGCTGCATCTTTTCCAACTTCATCTAGCAAATCATCCATGGAAACGATCTTTCCAGCACGTTTAGACATCTTAACAACTTCACCATCTTCCAAAAGGTTAATATGTTGGAGAAAAACAACTTCCAACTTTTCATCGTCCAATTCCAGTGCTTTCATTGCTGCACGAAGTTTGGCGATATGGCCATGATGATCTGGTCCCAAAACATCAATAATACAATCGAATCCGCGATTATATTTGGTGAGGTGATAAGCAATATCGGGAACAAGATAAGTTGGGTTACCGTCAGCTTTGATAAGAACACGATCTTTTTCATCACCAAATTTGGTTGATGCAAAGAAAACAGCGTCGTCTTTTTCGTAAGTGCAGCCTGCTTCAGCTAAATAACTTAAGGCTTCTTCCAGGATGCCTTCTGTGCGTAATTTTTTCTCAGACATCCAGTTATCAAACTGTACATCAAACCGGTTTAGACTATTCACCTGCATTTTATGGATCTGGTCTAACGCAAAGCTCTTCATCCGGTCAAGACGGTCATCTTCAGTCATGTGAAAAAGTTTGGTTCCTTCAATCGTATTCAGTTCTACAGCAAGATCTTTTATATATTCACCATGATAACCTTCAAAGGGGAATTCTTCAAGATTATGTCCATGTAATTCACGGTATCTGATCTCTAAAGATTCGGCAAAAATATCAACTTGATTTCCCGCATCATTAATATAAAATTCGCGGAAAGGTTTAAAGCCAACATGATTCATTATCCTATAAAGACTATCTCCATAAGCTCCGGCACGTGCGCTGACAATATTCAATGGACCTGTAGGATTTGCACTGATAAATTCAATTATAACTTTTTTTCTCTGTCCATAATTAGATGTACCATAATTTTCTTTTTCATTTAAAATTTTCTTAAGTTTTTTATAATAAAGAGAATTTGCTAGTTTGAAGTTAAGAAAGCCAGGAGCAGCGATCTCGATTGATTTGAAGTCTCTTTTTTTGGAAAGATCATCGGCAATCTTTTGGGCAAGATCACGTGGTTTTATTTTCAGAATATTTGTGTTTATAAGAGCAACATTACTGGAAAAATCACCATGCTCAGCAACATTTGGTATCTCAACAGTAAAATTCTTATTACAATTAGCATTAATTTTTCTTAAAGACTTTAAAATATCATCATATATTTTTGTTTTCATTACTATTCTTTTGTTTCCTTTTTTATTCTGGATCCGACAGTATAAAGATCATCTAATTTATAATATTCTCGTTTATCCTGACTAAAAATGTGAACAATAATATCACCAAAATCAACTAATATCCAAGTACTGGAATTCTTACCTTCGGTAGAAAGTATTTCCATTCCATTTTTTTTTGCATTCTGAATAATGTTTTCTGCAATAGCCTTGTTATGCAGATCTGCTGTTCCACTACAGATTATCAAATGATTTGTGAAATCTGTTTCCCCCGTTACATCTATGTGCTTGATATGCACAGCTTTTTTTTCTTCCATCCAATTAATTATATTGGCAATTGCTTGTTTCTGTTCCATAATCCTCTATTTAAAATATGTTCTGTAATCTTTACCAAGAATAATCTGAAAATCTTCTATTGTGCTATCGTCAAATACATAAATTCTTCGTGAGATTCCTGTTATTTTCATTAAATACTCTAGTTTCTTTTCATCTCTTCTTTTAACTACAATAATTGATTTACCATAAATGAACTTATTACTTTTCACGTTTCCCCATGAAATTATATCGACATTCTCAAAATTCTTGTTTATAAGATTGTCTTTCACTTCACTAGCAGCACCCTTAACCCCGCAACCATTTAAAATGGATAATTTAAGGGAAGTTATCTCAATAATTTCAACTTTATTTTTTTCACTAACTTTTTTATTAAAGAACATAAAATAAGATGTTACATAAATAAGTAACAATATTGTGATACCTATTAATGAAGCACGTTTATCTATGCGAAACAAATTATTTTTTGGTTTTCTCATTGTCAAATTGTTCTTTGAGTTTGGAATATGCTTGTTCAAAAGATTCAGGGATTACTCTTGTTCCACCAATTGCAGATATGAAATTCACATCTCCGTTCCAGCGCGGAACAACATGCACATGGAGATGCTCATCAATACCAGCTCCAGCGGCTTTACCAAGGTTTATTCCAATATTTAATCCATCCGGAGAATAAACTTTAGTAATTACATTTTCACATAATTGTACAGTTTCAAAAAGATCATCGATCTCATCTTTATTAAGTCCATTTAAATTTGGAATATGTTTGTTGGGAACAACCATCAAATGACCGTTATTGTATGGGAAAACATTCATGATCACAAAACAGAATTCGCTTCTGTAAAGGATCAAATGCTTCTCATCATTATTTTCTGATGGCTTAACACAGAAAATACATTCCTTATCTTTATTAGATAGAATATACTGCAAACGCCACGGTGAATATAAAATATTATTCATATTATGTCCCTCTCGTTTCTCTCCATTTCTCTATTCATCATTTCGTGTTGTAGCAGTCGGCTTGCGATAGCAAACGACTTCTCTTTTATATTTGATATTCTTTTTTTATTCTTCAAAATGTTTTTGCCTGTGCAAAAATTCAGTTTCAAGATTTGCTAACTGTTCTTTGGAATTTACTCCCGATGCTTCTACCATGTCATCTAAAATAACAGAAGTAACAAGTTCGTTTTTATTATTTAGAATTTTTAAAGTATCTGTTAAATAATACTCATTTTGATTATTATTATTATCAATTTTTTTTAATGCTGCAAAAAGGTTTTTAGCATCAAAGCAATAAATTCCTGTATTAATTTCGGTGATTTTTTTTTCTTCTTTTGTCGCATCTTTGAACTCTACTATTCGTTGTACGTTGCCATCTGTGTTTCTTACAATTCTCCCATATTTCAGAGCATTATCCATAACTGCC
>Ga0075123_10000050_pt1 | contig 53950 bp, 45 predicted proteins | sample AntAceMetag02UKX_FD_69808 | JGI IMG/M metagenome (GOLD analysis project Ga0075123, IMG submission 69808) | Saline lake microbial communities from Ace Lake, Antarctica - Antarctic Ace Lake Metagenome 02UKX | ecosystem: Environmental > Aquatic > Non-marine Saline and Alkaline > Saline | place... | reverse complement strand
ATTTACTTTCACATTACCTAACATATCAATATTTCCACTCGACAAAGACTTTTTATCACTTAATTTCTTATAAGTCATTACTTTTTTCCGTTTTTTAAAAATTATCGGCAATGAGTAAAATACTGAAAAAATACCTTTTAAATACTCAATAAAATTTCCTCGTAGGCTAAAAAATGCCAAGATAAATAATTGATAAAGAAACACAGCAGGCATAATAAAAACTATAGTTCTAAAATTATAGTTTTTCAAAATAAACCACAAACGATTACGTACCTGATACTTTAAAAACCTAATCCCTTTAGTTTCGGAATTGTGAAAAACAATCGCATTTGGAACAACAATACAATGATAACCTGCAATCGTCATTCTGAAAGTAAAATCACCATCCTCCCACCCAAAAATAAAATCCTCATCAAACATACCAATTAGATTAGCTTTATTACAATCTAAAAGCATTGCTCCAGCCGATACAGCAGATACACTTATCGGAATACTTGAATTATGAGGATTCGATATCGCCGCTCCAATATAATGGATATTACATCCATTATATTGTACTTTACTTGGATTATCATAGAATCTAATTTGTGCTCCAGCTACACCAGCTTGTAGATTTTTATATAATGCATCTTCTAATAAAGTAATGACATTTTTAGTAAGAACAATGTCATTATCCATCAGAAAAACAAGTTTAGACTTAGCCTCATGAATAGCCACATTCCGAGCAACATTTGGGCCATAGTTACCTTCCGTCTTTAATATTCTTACTAAAGGATAATTTTCTCTTACTACTTGCAAACTACCATCGGTTGAACAGTTATCAACTAAAATAACTTCTGCTACATTATGAGAATCTAAATTATAAATAGATTTGAATGTCTCTGCGAGAACATTTTCTCCATTGTAATTTATGACTGCAATTGTAACTTTTTTTTCAGTCTTTTCCATTTAATACATCCTAATACAATTTGTAACTTTAACAACTATTTCTTTTTTCTATTCTTTATCACTTTCGCCGGAATACCCACCGCAATCGAATAATCAGGAATATCTGAATTCACTACAGCGCTGGTTCCGATAATACAATCCTTACCAATAGTTACTCCATCTAATACTTGAACATTAGAACCAAGCCAAATATTTTCTCCCACTGTGATCCCACGAGATTGACGTTCCTGTTCTAAAGGTGATACTTCTGTACTGCTGAAAGTATGGGTGCCGCCTATAAAATAACAGTAAGCAGCAATTAGTGCATTCTTTCCGATTTTTACAGAACTTGCTGAAAATATTTGACAATTAAAGCCCATATTTACCTTATCATCAAGAACAATGTCACCGTTTTTACAATTCAGAATCGTATTTCTTCCCAAAAACACGCCATCGCCAATGGTTATTCCTTTATTATCCTGTCCCTTGGCATCCAACACTATGTTATCATCAATTACAACATTATTCCCAATATTTATTTTATGGGGATGACGTAAAACTACATTTTGACCAAAGGTCACATTCTTTCCTACTTTTCCCAACAGCAAAGGATATAATTTCATTCTAAGAAACAGCCCAAGTGCTCCTGGCAGCCAGCTTACCAATGTAACAATTAACTCATACCTAATTAAACCCCACAATTCTTTTTTCCCGATTACTAACTCTTGATATTTTTTTAGCGCTGACTTTTTTTCGTCGAACATCTCTTTTTGAATTTCTACTGTTTCTTTCTTCATGTTTATCCTTTGTTCATTTTCATGGGGTGGGATAAAATATGTTACCCGTTTTATTCTCCTAACTCGTTATTTTTTAATATCAAGGTAAGTTGAAATGTCCAGGTTATTTAATCCCACCCCATTAAGTAGGCACAGCTCCGCCACCTCACTCCCAATAATAAAGTTAAGAGCCAGTGGCAATAAAATAAATAATAATTTTTATATAAATTGGTAAACCATTTAAATTTAATTTAACAAACCTTGTTGCTGATACCATTCCGCTGTAATTTTAAGTCCTTCTCTTAATGAAACTTTCGGTTGATAACCCAACAGCCGCTTTGCTTTTGAAATATCAAATGCCCTGTCTTTTGTGAAAAAATCTAACCTTCTGCGGTAAATTGGTGGTTTAATTCTGAATGGATAACAAACAGCTTCTAACAATACTGCGGTGATCCAAACTGGCAATAAGGGAACTCTCTTTTTAGAAACAGATACTTCCAATGCTTCTGCCAATAATTTTATGTATTCTTTTAAGGTCACATATTCATTACCACCAAGAGTAAAAATTCCCCCTACTGCTTCTTTCTTTTCTCCACACAAAACAATGCCCTGCACCAAATCCTTTACAAAAGTAAGATGATAAAGCACTTCCCCATTACCAATCATGCGAAATTTACCACTTTTTACAAATTTAAATACTTTTAAAAAACGTGTGTCGCCGGGGCCATAAATACCGACGGGACGGAATACCACACCTTCAATATCGTTCTCTTTAAAAAATTTCAGCGCCAGCTTTTCTCCTTCAACCTTAGAATTCTGATAATAATCACCAGCATTATAAGGAGCAGTTTCCTTGGCTGGCGGATTTTTAATCTCTCCCTGAACCCCTACTGTGCTGCAATGCACAAATCTTTTCACGCCAGCGTCGCGAGCTGCTTCCAAAAGATTTTTTGTTCCTCCTACATTGACATCAAAAAATAACTGATGCGGTACATTTTGCTCACGAAAAATTGCAGCAATATGAAAAACAATATCAATTCCATCAACAGCGGCAAACAAAGTATTTTTTTTTGTTAAATCCCCATAAATAATTTCAACCCCCAATTTCTTTAATTTATCTGTATCTTGGTTCGGCAAAGATAAAGCCTTCACTTTATAACCTTTGTTTACCAGTTCCTCAGCAAGATGACCGCCTGTAAAACCTGTTGCCCCAGTTACCAATACTTTTTTACTCATTTTTTTTCACCCATTAATTTTCAGTTTAAAATTCTCAACTTGTCAAAATTTTAATTATAATCAATTTTTAAAAATCTTTATTTAAGTAGGAATATAAATTTGTTCAACATCCTGTATTTCCTGTTTGATTTTGGTTTGATTCCAGCCCAATTCTTTGCCCATAATTTGAGCAGCTTCTTTCAGTGTTGACTCTCCTGGATTTCCAGCCGAACCCAAATCCGTCCGTCGAAGAACAATATCTAATAACTTTTGCGCCATTTCTTCCTGGACACTATGCAATACTTCCGCCTTCAATACTTCTTTAGAACCATCTATTTTCTCCACCCACTTTTTTTCTTCTTTTCCGTATGCTAAAATCTCTTCGAAAGCGGAACCATAATTATAGCTTAAATGCTTCATTACTTTTTCATCTAAACCAAAAGGTTTATTTTCAATATTGTTATTCAAAAAATCTTCAAATTTTTCAATTTCACCGCCATAAAGCCGTGTTGTCTCTGTTAGATCCGGCGGAGGTGTTTTGTCCATTTTTTTAAAAACCAAATCTATTGTCTTTTTGGCAACGTCTCTCGCTGTCGTATATTTTACACCCATAGCTGTAATCAAACCTTCAATGTTATCCTCAGCGCTATGGTCATAAAGTTTATAGTGACGAACAAGCTGAACCTCGCCTGTCCTGGAATTTGTACCTGTCATCGGCAAAAAACCACCATAAAAATAGGTTACTTCTTCTCGTTTAATATTTGCAGCAGGATGCGCCTGGTTGACATCAGAAAGGAAGTTTTGAATTTCATTTTCAGTAACTTTATATTCATCCTGACCTCCATTATACGGAAGATGATTGGTTCCAATAATGGTCTTCCCCCGCCACGGAGCAAAAAACAACATTCGGAAAGCATTATAAATGGATCCGTCTTCGAAAGTATGCTTATAAGGTCCGGACAAACCAGCAGCATACTCGCCCATAATATCCCTATTAACAACAAAATTCATTGCGGTTGACAGATTAAATTTCTTAGTTGGAGGCTTTCCATTAAAGGTTGCTAAAAGTTCATCCAACCAGGGTCCGCCATCATTAACAACCATTTTTGTTTGAATATCAAACGTATCACAGGTCAATGTATCTTTGACTTTAACTCCTTTTACCTTTTGACCATCCATCAAAAAACCAGTTGCTTTAACATAATTTGCCACATCCGCGCCTTTGTTTGCAGCGGAGATCACATACGACAACAGCAATCTTTCTGTATTATAACATTGACAATCGTACCACAATGCGCCGCCATTTAAGTTGTATTTATCATAACCGGGGATTAGCTGTTTTAGTTTTTTGGGGGACATAGTATATCCTCTGGGCACATATTTGTGAGGATCACTCAATCTGTTGCGGTCGAATCCAACTACATCATTGGCGATCAAAGCTGCTGTCAAAGCTGGTCGGCTTTTTAATTTATAACTATAAGTCGGCATTAGTACGGGCATCGGATATACTAAATTTGGCGCAATATACATCAATACCATTCTCTCGTGAATGGATTCCCGCATTCGTTTTAAATCAAACTGCTGTAGATAACGCAATCCTCCATGGATAACTTTTAAACTATTGGCAGAAGTTGCGCTGCCAAAATCTCCTTTATCAATCAGAGCAACTTTTAAACCTCGCAATGTTGCATCCCATGCAGCAGCTGCACCATAAATTCCTGCGCCAATCACAACAACGTCATATTCTTCACTGCTCATTTTTTTCAGGTCTCTTATCATCTCTTTCTCCGTAATATTTTTCTAACATCAATTCATATAAATATCATACCATTTTCCAAAAATCATCAACGCCCACAACCGATGACTATGATTTTCCACACCGTCCAGGTGCTCTTTTTTTAATTGTTCTACAAAGTCAATATTAAAAAATCCTTCCCTTTTTATTTTATCGGGAGAAAGAATATCCATCATCATGGGTTTAAGGTCTTCCTTTATCCAGTTTTTAATTGGTATGCTGAAACCTTCTTTTCCCCGGTATAAAATTTCTTTCGGAAGCAATTCTTCCATCGACTGCTTTAAAATAACTTTAGATTTTTTTCCTTGAAGTTTCTTGTTTCCCGGAACAGATGCTGCAAATTCCACGAAACGATGGTCCAGAAACGGCACCCTTGCTTCAAGTGATGTTGCCATACTCATCCTGTCCACTTTTACTAAAATGTTATCAACTAAATATGTTTTAACATCAACATACATCTGTTGATTAATGTGGTCATCAGTCTGCGGCAATGCTTTTTTAAAATATTCACGAATAAATCTATACGAATCTTTTTCTACCATCCCGGTTTTAACATCATCGGTAAACAAAAGATTTCTTTCCAACTGTTGTAAAAATATCATCCAACGAGTGTGGTGAAGGTCTTCTGGTAATCTCATTCCTTCCACAAATCGCTTTGCCCGGTTAACTAACCCTTTTTTCCTGGGTGAAGGTGGAATTGAATCTAATATTCTGGATAGAAAACCATTTCGAAACCATTCTGGTAATTTTGAAAAATAATTTGCCGCTTGATCGGCAATATAAGTATCATAACCAGCAAATAACTCATCCCCGCCATCGCCAGACAGAACCACAGTTACATACTCCCGCGCCATTTTTGAAACTAGATATGTTGGGAATATTGAAAAATCACCAAAAGGTTCGTCTAAATACTGAAGCAAATTATCTGCTAATTCAACCGCATTGGGTTTAATAATAAATTCGTGATGTTCAGTATTAAATTTTTTTGCAATCATTCGCGCATAATTTAGCTCATTATACGTTTGATCCTCAAAACCAATTGAAAATGTTTTCACCGGACGATCCATTACCTGCGACATGAGCGCTACGATTGTACTGGAATCAATACCGCCGCTCAAAAAGGCACCAATTGGGACATCGCTCATCAAGCGGATTTTTACCGCATCCCGTAACAAATCTTTTAAATTGGTTTTATTTTGAGATTTATTAAAACCATTGGACTGTACCTTTAAATCCCAATAACTTCTTATTCTAATTTCATTATTTTTCAGCGTGAGTGTATGCCCAGGCGGTAATTTTTTTATATCCTGAAAAATACTAAGTGGCGCTGGAATGTATTCAAATGTTAAAAAATTATCAAGAGCAGTAAGATCAATTCGTCTGGGTATGCCTCCTGCTTGCAATATCGATTTTATTTCAGAGCCAAAAATCATTCTCTTTTTATCAAAAAAATAGTAAAGCGGTTTTATACCTATTCGATCTCTGGCAAGAAATAATTCTTTTTTTCGATGATCCCAGATGGCAAAAGCAAACATCCCATTTAATTTTTGAACGCAATTTTCACCATATTCCTCATAGGCGTGTACAATAGTTTCGGTATCAGTATTGGTTGTGAACCTGTGTCCGCGACTTTCCAACTCATTGCGGATTTCTTTGTGATTATAAATTTCACCATTAAAAACGATCCAAACCTTTTTATCTTCGTTGCAAATTGGTTGTTTTCCTGTTATGAGATCAATAATAGCTAATCGTCTCATCCCTAAACCAACATTTTGATGAGTATAAATTCCATCATCATCAGGACCACGATGATAAATAACATCGCACATTTTTTTTATTAACGAGCGTTCAACTGATTTTTCGACTTCGCTATTTATAACGCCACAAATACCACACATCTATTTATTCTCCTCAATGGAATTTTTCTTCGTTTCGAGATATTCATATATTCCGCGAGTCTTCTCTAAATATACTTTGTAACTATATTTTTCTTCAGCAAGTCGTTTTGCATTTTTTGTAATTGTTTCTTTCAACTTATTATCTTTTATAACTTTTAATAAACCTTCAGAAAATGATTGTGAATTACACTCCGTTAAAACTGCCACACTTTTATCCAAAACCTGGGTGTGAGTTGTATGATTCGTTGCTACAATTGGCTTGCCAGAACGAAGGTAAGAATAAATTTTTAATGGCGTATTATTTCCTTCAATTCTTGGCGTTACTAAAATATCTGCAATTTCAACAAACAGTGGTACCATTTCAGGGCTAACCTGCCCTGAAAATTTAAAATACTCGTTTAAATTATTTTTCTCCACCTTATCACGGTAAAAACCAACCTGGTCTGGATTACCACCAACCATTAGAAAGGTAACGTTTTTTGCATCTTTTACAACATCTTTACTCGCTTCAATGAGCAGGTCAAGTCCTTGATATGGTTCAAATGTCCCGGCATAAAGAATGATTGTGTCCGAATTTAGATTATATGTTTTCCGTACATTCTGTTTGCTAATTTTCGAGTCACCAAATACCATGCTGTTATCAGCAACATTTTCAATCAGGTATTGCTTTTTGTCCGGATAATTTTCTTTAACATAGTTGTAAAGTTCAGGACAAATGGTAATTAAGGCATCTGAATTTTCAATTGTGCTTCTCTCAAGGCTTTCAAACATTTTTATTAAAGCTTTAAGCCGGGTAAATTTAAAATTTGTCAACTGCTGGGGAAGAGAAGAATGCATGTCATAAAGATGTAATGTCTTAAAAAATTTAGCAAATCGAATCCCAAAAAAGCCAGCTTCTTCGTGAGTGTGAATTACATCATATTTATTTTTTAATAATAATTTTAATGAAATAAAAATCATAAACAGATCTATAATTATCTTTTTTTTAGAAGGTCCAACACTAATCTGTTTAATAAAAGGGATTTTTGGAATTCTAAAATAATTGACATTTTCAAATGGAATTGTTTTTCCGAGATGATATGTTACCAAATCGATATGATGTCCCAATTTTGAAAGGGTGTTTATTCGATGAAGTACACTAAGCGGTGTGCCTCGTGGTGTAAAAAAAGGTTGTGGCGCTATCATTAATATTTTCATTGCTGATAATTCCTTAGTTGCAGTGCTGAATATAAATCTCTCAATAAGACTCTTTTCATAGTGAAACTTTAAAAAAAGGAGAGTAATTAAAGAAAAAAACACCGAGGTCATTTAACAATTATTACTTCCAAACCTTAAACATTTGAAGTTACGGCAATGTAAAAATATTTAACTGGCGCCATAACCAAACACAACAACAAAAAATGTTTTAAACAATATTTTAAAATCCATCCACAGCGACCAATTATCAATGTATTCGAGATCCATTTCCATCCACCTGTCGAAATTGATGTTATTCCTTCCGCTGACCTGCCAGATGCATGTAAGCCCTGGCTTTAGACTTAATCGTCTTCTTTGCCATAATTCATACATCTGAACTTCAACAGGCAGAGGTGGACGTGGCCCGACAATGCTCATATCACCTGTTAAAACATTAATTAATTGCGGGAGCTCATCTATGCTGAATTTTCGAATAAATCTGCCAACCCTGGTAATTCTTGGGTCAAGTTTAATTTTAAATACAGGACCATCCATTTCATTCATTTTTTCGATGTGCTTTTTTTTCATTTCAGCCCCATCTATCATCGAGCGAAATTTGTACAATTTAAATTTTCGCCCATTTACTCCTGATCGTGTCTGGCTAAAGAAAATTGGTCCTTTTGTTTCTAGTTTTATGGCAATTGCTGTTATAATTAAAATTGGCGATAATATTATTATAAATATTAATGACAAAAGCACATCAGCCATCCTTTTAAAAAACAACTGCCATACTCTAGCATGGAATGTTTCAAACTCAAGCAAAGGGAATCCACTAAAATTTGACTGACGCATTTCAGCGATTTTTAGATCGTACAAATCCATGGAAATCGAAGTTGCTATCCCCTCACGTTCACACGCTAAAATCACATCATCTAATCGATGCAACCATAATCTTGGTACAACAAAAATTACTCTGTCTATTACTTTCCTATGAATGATAAAAGGTATGTCCTGTAATCTTCCCAAAACTCTATATCCCTCAATTTCTTTACCATACATATCATGGTCATCGTCGATTAATCCGACAATTCTTAAACCCCAGTTTGAATGTTCTTTTAAAACTCTGATGAATTTTTGCGCTCTTTTCCCTGTGCCAACCACTAAAAGATTAATCTGGTTAAATCCATGTTTATGCATGTAATCCAGCACGAAGGACAACACTCGCTTTTCAATCATTAAATTCAACGCTGTGGTTATTATAAATATCGCGATATAAAGCCGACTGGTTAATTGCATTTTGGTGATAAAAAATATGCTGCCGAAAACGATAATAGATAACAGACCTGATTTTATAATAATTTCCAAATCTTTATAAAATGCTCTCGTCCTGAAGTCTTTATAAGCCCCAAAAAGATTTAATAAAAGTAACCAGATTGGAACAAATGAAATTGTGAGTGCAATGTTTTTTTCAGAAAAAAAGAATAATCCCTTCAAGGTTGCTTCTTCCGCAAACGCCATACCAGTGAAATCATAAATCGTTCGGAAAAAATGATCAAAAAAATATGCCAACACAAAAGAGAAGATTACAACTATGGCATCTAAAGTTTTTAAAATATTTGTTATTAAGGCTTCTTTTTCCTTTACCATTGAGTTCCCCAGTTGTGCATCGTTGATTTTTTAAGGAAATAATAGCTTAAAAGAATAAATATATACATCTCTTTCTAACCTTTATAAAAGCTCTAATATAAAATCTACTTTACGGGTTTAAAACTATTTTGCTATATCTTGATATTATGCTTTTTTTATTGCTTTAGTAAAGGTATCTCTTAACAACATAATCAATACTTTTTATTTTTTTTAAACCATTCGACAAACTTTTTAATTCCATCTTCCACATTAACTTGTGGGTCATAATCAAGTTCTCTTTTTGCTTTTGTAATATCTGCATAAGTGATTTTAACATCGCCCGGCTGAGCTGGCAACCATTTAATTTTTGCTTTCTTGCCAAGATACTTCTCAATTAAACCAACCAAATCCATCAACTCAATAACGTTTGACTCTCCGAGATTATAGATATTATAACCATTACATCTTTCAATCGATCTGACAATTCCATCAATAATATCCGAGAAGTAAGTAAAGTCACGCTTCATTTTTCCATTACCAAAAACAGAAATTTCCTGTCCGCCAACAATCAAATTCGTAAATTTATAAATCGCCATATCTGGGCGCTGCCTCGGACCAAAGACAGTAAAAAATCTTAAACAAGTTATTGAAATTTTATAAAGGGAAGCATAGGTATATGCAATTAATTCACATGCTTTTTTGGTTGCTGCATAAGGTGAAATTGGTTTGTCAACAGCGTCAGTTTCTGAAAATGGCACCTTTTTATTATTACCATAAACTGAAGAGGATGACGCCATGATAAATTTTTTAATATTATGTTCCTTTGCCAACTCTAATAGATTTAAAGTACCTCGAATATTTACTTCGTGGTAAAATTTTGGTTGTAATAATGAAGAGCGAACTCCAGCCCGAGCCGCTAAATGTATTATTCCATCAAATTGATTTTGCTCGAACAATTTTTTTAATAATTTCTCATCGAGAATATCAGCTCGTATCAATTGAAAATTTTTATGACCCAAACTTTTTTTTATATTTTTCTCTTTTGTCCTGGGATCGTAATAATCATTAAAATTATCTAAACACAAAATATCATAACCATTCTCTAATAATCGTTCAACTAAATGAGAACCAATGAATCCGGCTCCTCCTGTAACCAAATAACGCATATCAAAACCCTAGTTTAATAATGATAATAACTATAACCATCGTGTCCAAATTCTGCTGATGTTCCATTAAGTACAACCCCGAGTATTCTTACTGGAACATTTGTAAATAATTCTAACTTTTGTTTTGCTACATCTCTATTGGTTTCACCAGACCTAATGACTAAAACCATTGCATCCACTTGTGTACCAATAACAATTGCATCAGTAGCTGCATTTAAAGGGGGGCTATCAAAAATTATTATGTCATATTTTCTTTTTGCCTCATCGAGAAAACGTTGCATTTGATGTGATCCTAATAACTCCGAAGGATTTGGCAATAAAGAACCACAGCTAATTAAGGAAAGATTTGGAATTAACGTTTCATTTACTAAATGTTGAAAAGAAACCATTCCGGTTAAATAATTAGTCAGTCCAGGCTCCTTGGGAACTCCAAATGTATTATGTAACACCCCCCTTCTCAGGTCGCCATCAATTATCAAGGTGTTGCTTTTATGTTGTGCCATAGATATTGCTGTATTAGCTGAAGTGAAAGACTTACCATCACCCGGAGCAGCACTGGTGATAACCAAACTTTGAACCTGTCCTGTATTTTTTGAATAAACCAGGTTTGTTCTAAGAGAACGGTATGCTTCTCCGATTGGTGTAGGTGAATAATCATAAGTAACAAGCTGTTGATCAATTTGCTTAATTTTTTCTGAGTCCTGATAATCACCAATATCCTTAAAATCAATATTGGGAATAGTTCCCAACACTTGGAGTTTAAGATATTTTTTAACATCATCGACAGTTTTAATCGCTTTATCGAGAAACTCCAGGGTAAAAGCGACACCGAGTCCCAACATAAAACCAAACATAAATCCCAATATCGCTTTCTTTTTCTTTTCACGCTCCATTGGCTTTTCTGGAATAAGTGCCGGATCTAAAATATCAATATATTCCGTCTCTACAGCATCAGTTAATTGAGTTAATTGTGACTGCGTTAACAGTCCAGCATTAATCTGTTCTTTCGCCTTAAGTTGACGTTCCAGCTCTGTTAATTGACGTTCTTCTTCTGGTAGCCTGCGTATTTTATATTCCAATTCATTTCTTTCGCGCGTTACATCAGCAATCGAGTTATCCAACTCTGCTAACTGTGCTTTTGCTTCTTTTTTTATCTGAAGATAAATATCTTGAATTTCACCTTTTAATTTTATCGCCTTCTCGTTTGATTCAGAAAAGGTTGTCACCGTGGCATTATATTCACCTTCAATGCCGATAAGCTGTTTCTGTAAAAGTCCCATATTCGGGTTTGATTCAAAAGCTGATAGTTCACATATTTGATGATAGACATATTTAACTCTGTTTTCTCTTCCAGGGTCATTTTGAAATACATCTAATCTTAATAATAATCCATAAAGATTCTGGCGCTGTTTTTTACGACTCTCTAATTTCGCCTCTGCTATATCTAAATCAGCAACAATTTCATTTGTTTCTTTACCAAGACTAACTTTGTGGCGGCTTTTAAAATCTTTTAACGCCTGATCTGTTGTATCAAGCTCACGTTTACTAAAGTCCAATTGCTCGTTTATCGTCTTTTTACGAGTTTCAATAGCTGATTTTTTTAGATACTTGCTTTCATCAACATATAATTCAGCTAACCGATTGACCTTTTGGGCAACGAGCTGTGGATTTTTGTCAGTCATTGTTAATAGAAGTAATCCTCCGCCGCCGGTAGTCCTTACATGTATATTTCCTTGAAAGTTTTTAACTGTACTATTAAGTTTATTAATTTGAAATTTTATTTCATTCGGTAACGTAGTAATATCCGAGGCGAATTTAAATGAAAATCCATTTTGAGTCTCGTGTAATAACGACATAGCGTCTTTAATATATCCCTTCTCAACCAACTCTTCCTGTCCATCAATAAGCCGATGAATTGAATACTTACCTTGTTTTTGCCAACGCAAAACATACTGTCCTTGCACTGGTGATTTAGTTGTTGTAAATTCTGCAAATAATTGCTCACGTTTAATTTGTTCATCATTGTCATCATTAAGTATTTCTAAAGTCAGTCCTAATTGTGCGACAACTTTTTCCGCGAAAGTACGGCTAGTTAACTCAATGATTCGACTATCATCTATGATATTCTCGTCCCCAGATGCCAGGTTCCGAAATCGAACTTTACATGATGCTTCATAAACCGGAGGTTGTTGTTTGAGATAATACAACCATGGAAGAGTCACTATCAATGTGATTGCCAGAATGATCCATTTACGTTTAAGTAGTACCTGAAAATATTTCTTAAGATCTAAATTAAATTCTTCATCATCCACATCATTTTCATAATATATTTCATCTTCAAAATATTTTTTATCCATCTATGCCTCTTCTCCTTACATAACTATCTATTTTGTATATTGCTGCCATCTTAAAATTAGCAAATAAACAGAAAGCAAACTCATGCCAAATCTCAGATATTCAAATAGTTCCCTGACACCAAAATGACGTCTGTTTCCGGCAATGATCTGATCTCCTGATTTAACACCAATATCCTCTAAAGAATGTCCTTTTTCAAAACTTGCGAGCAAATCTTCAATCACTACTTCATCGTTCCGAATTACTTTAATGCTATTTAGATCACACTCCCCTTGCGGCCCTCCAGCCATATCAATTAAATCCCACAATGAACTTTCCGGACTGATGCGGTAAGAGCCAGGTTTAAAAAACGGACCCATTAATACAATTCTAATCAATGGTGTTACTGTAACATAAGGTTCTGTGAAATATGGTTTATATAATTCAACAATTTTTTCCGCCAGAGTATAGCGATTGTAACCAATTACCTTTACAGAACCTATCAAAGGTAACATAATATTTCCGCGATCATCAATTGCATATTCTCCACTCACATTTATTGCGCTTCGATCTTGCTGTTGATTTATATCAATGAAAGTTATGACCATTGCATCGCCAGGATAAAATTCGTTTTTCCTGGTCTTCTGGGGGGAACATATACCATCTGTTATTAATAAAGACTCAAGTATTAAAAATATAATCAAAAAAACCACCTGTTTTTGAAAACAATTAGTGACTCTCATTTCACATTTCCTTATATTTAGCTTTATAGTATTATCAATAAAGTCTTTGTTTTTTTGCAAAAGAATTTTAATCGGGAACATTTGAGCTATTCCTGAATAAGTTTAAAGTGCCTAAAGTGAGCTAAAGCAAAAATTTAACTTTATGCTTGTATGTTAGTTCACTTCAAACTTCAAATTTTAGGCACTGCGCTTTAGCGCGCTGGGCATAACTAATTTTTCCTATCACATCAGCTTATCTGGAACGGTAAAACCGATATCTTTTTTCTCTAGTTTCTAAATCATACTTTTTTAAGATATCGAGAATTTTTAATGCCCCCCTTTTCTCAAAACCGAACCGACGAGTATTTAGTTTTTTCTTTATTTTGAAAACACCATCATTTGGATTATCGATCACAATCATTTTTATTTTTTCAACTAACGGTAATGTAGATTCGTCAATTTGGGGTTTTGTAAAAGTAAAGCGAGACCTGCTTTTTTGAGTGGTTTTATTTATTTTTTGTGTAGCGATTAATTTAGGAAATGGCGCTGAAAAATCCATATTATGAGCATGTTCCGGTCTCGTTAATTTTATATTGCTTGTAATATCCAACCCCATACAAATATCAAAATCATTAACCGCTTCCTCGATAGTATCGTAATAATCCAATATCCTATTAAATTCCAGCATTTCAAAAACATCATAAACATCTGGCGTCATTTGTACTATTTTTAAATCGCCGCCATTTTCTCTGATACTTCGGATCTCTCCCACAAAAACACCCCAACCAGCACTGCTAACATAATTAACACTGCTCATATCAATAATATACTGATAACGCCCAGAATTAAGCATTTCCCTGAGCTTTGCAGAAACATCCACTGAAGTTGTCGTGTCTAAAAATCCTTTTACTTTTAACAGCGCAATGTCTCTCCTTGCTCCAATATGACTATATGATAAATCAACTCCTTGCATATTTTTATACTTCCACATTAATGTATCCATCTATTCAGTATAATGAACGTCAAATGCATAGCAAATTCAATGCCATGACACTAACCTTTTGATAACTATCATATCTGCCAAATTATCAATAAATTAATATTTGTCCCTGTTGTAGCTCATTGATTTTCTTGTACTGATGCGAAACATTGTTCTATTATGTAACAATGTAAACAGAAGATTTTTTAAGGAGTTAATGCGGTAAATTAATGTAATAAATAATTAAAACCAGCACAAGATTGCGCTAATGATGTGCTTAACTCAAATGCTTATAGTATAAATTCAAATATTTTTCCGTTGCTATTATCCATGAAAAATCTAACTTCATTGCTCTTTCAATTAATTTTTTCCACAAATCCTTATCGCGATAGACAGCTACTGTGTTTTTAATTATACTGATTAATGCTTGGGGCGAATATTCTTCAAAAACAAACCCATAGCCTCTACCTGTCTCAGATGAATAATTTTTAATTGTATCTGCTAAACCACCGGTAGCGCGAACAATTGGAATGGTTCCATACTTTAAACTATATAGCTGGTTTAACCCGCAAGGCTCAAATTTTGAAGGCATCAAATAAATATCAGATCCAGCTTCAATTTTATGGGCAAGTTCATTATCAAATTTTAAATTTACTGCCAATTGATCAGGATATTTTTTTGCTAACTTTTCCAATAATTTGTGATACTTTTTTTCTCCGGTGCCAAGAATAACATATTGAATATCAAGGCTCATAATTTCATCAATAGCCTCTGTAATAATATCAAAACCCTTCTGATCAGTCAACCGGGAAATTGTTCCCACCACAGGAACGTTTTCCTTAAATGGCAAGCCCAAAGATTCCACTAAGAAACGTTTGTTCTCAAGCTTGCCTTTAAGCTCTTTTCGAGAATAATTGTGTGGGATAAGTTTGTCATCCTCTGGATTCCAACTTGAATAATCAACGCCATTAGTAATACCAAATAAATTTTTCGATCTTTTTCTTAAAATATTCTGTAACCCAAATCCGAATTCATCAGATTGCTGCTGTATCTCTTTTGCATAAGATTTACTGACCGTGCTTAGCGCATCCGCACTAACAATTCCTGCTTTTAAAAAATTAATTTTTCCCCAATATTCTAAAGCACTTCCCTGCTTGACATAATCTTCGGACAGTCCTAAATGCTGAAAATCACTTTTATCAAATATACCTTGAAAACCAAGGTTGTGAATGGAAAGCAATGTTTTAGTATTTTCAAAAAAACCATCATCCTGATAAATATTATTCAAATAAAATGGAATTAAGGCTGTCTGCCAATCATTACAATGAATAATATCCGGCTGCCAATGCAATTTTTTTAATATTTCCAACGCAGAGCGGCTAAAAAAAACAAACCGTTCGGCGTTATCTTGCCAATCTTTATTAGTTTTTGGGTCGACGTAAAAGCCACTGCGATTAAAATAATCTTTATTTCCAACAAAATAGATCTGTACTTTTGAATCGGGCAAAAAAGAAGATTTTACATTAGCAATTGAAATTTTATCTCCAACCGGTACCTGGATATCTTTCAGCCGAATTACCTCTCGCAGAACAAATTTTCTCTCATTAATTGTTCCATATTTAGGCATAAAAATTCTAATATCATGTCCACAGTCTTTAAGCTCTTTAGGCAAAGCCGCGGATACATCCGCCAGACCGCCTGTTTTTGCAAAAGGTGTAACTTCAGAAGATACATATAAAATTTTCAATTGCTTTAGCATTCGTGCCTCAAATTTATTTTATTATAAAATAAAGGTCGAAGAAAAAATTTCTCTTCGACCCTAATCATTTTTATCATACAAAAGATTTACGGTAATCGAGAAATAAATTCTTGAGCTTTTCCCACATATTCACTATCCGGGTAATCGCTGACTAATCTTTCAAATTCTTGCTTCGCTCTATCTGAGTCCCCTAATTTCCAATAGCAAAGTCCTAATTTAAGTTGAGCATCATCCATTTTATTAGATTTGCCAAACGAAAACACTTTAGTAAATTCAATAATTGCCTGATTATAATTTCCTAATCCATAATATGATTCACCAATCCAGTAACGGCAATTATCTGACAAAGAATGAGAAGAATTTATTGCTAACAATTCTTCAAACATTTGAATTGCACGTTTGTAATTTCGATTGTTGTAAGCTTGTAAGGCTAATTGATAATCTTCTCGATAATTACCAGTCAAATTTGCATTGCTTGGCGACATATCATACTTCGAGGTTGCTTTGGATTCAAGCTTACCAATTTCTTCATCTTTAACAGCAACGTTAGATTTTAAGTCATTAATTTCAGCATCTTTGTCTGATAATTTTTGCTCCAACTGTTGTATTTCACTTTTTAATTGATCATCGCCTTGGGTCGTCTCTTGAGCCTTAGCCTGTTCAGATTGTTGCTTGGGAATGCCAAGCAACTGTAGAACTTCATCATCTCCTGAAGTCTGTTCCTGTTGCTTTTCACTTTCGTTAATAATGCCAAACAGTTCATCTATTTCAGACTGATTTTGCCCATCTGCTTCTTCCATGAATCCTTCTTCTGTATTTATCTCGGGTTGATTTGAACTGCAACCAAAAATGAAAATAGAACCAAATATTAGGAAAAAAATTACAAATGATAATTTTATTTTTTTCATGGGGGTTCTCCTTTTAAAATTTATCGTTGCTTTTTTAGAATTAAGTATCCAGAACTTCCCCAACCTAATAAAGCAGCAACGCTACTTACAATTCTCCAGGTTTTTGGATGTGAGAGCACTTCTACTCTCACCGGAAGCTTTGGTAATCCACAATAGCCGACACCGCTTATCGCTTCATCAACAGCAATGACGCAATATTCCAAACCTTGTTTCTTTACAAATCTGCCAGGAATAACACCTTCGTATAAGGAGCCGACTTTAGGCCTCAATATTCCCACCTTCCAGCCATTAAATCCAATCGGACGGTATAATATAGAAGCTGTTTTCAATTTCTTGTTTTCATAAATATCAGCTTTTATATAAATATCTTGACCAGCCTCCACCCGATGAACCGGCGCATGAATAACCACAGGAGGTTCCGAGTCTTCTATTAAGCTGTCTGATTCTGGATTACCTTCTTCAAAAGAAATAGGAGGAATCGCATCTGGTTTCCCATCATGGTCCATATATCCATCCGGATCTTCTTTTATCTCAAGCTTCAAATCTAATTCATCAGGAACTCCATCATTATCTCTGTCTCCACGAGTAGATGAACGAAAATAGTAAGTGACGCCTCCATAAATATTAATCAAACCATCATTTTCATCCCCTGAATAGACATTATCAAGCATATCCGTTAGAGAGTAACGAAAAGCAAAACCAAGATCACAATAAAAATTATGGTTTTTATTCAATAATATTTCGACTCCACCGCCACTTTTAATAAAAGAATCATATCCTTTTGTTAGTTTACCACCCGGATAACGCTGGGTTTTTCCATCTTCTGCATAATTCCAATAAAAGCCTCCGCCACCAAGAATTACATAAGGATTGATTTTTCTCAATGGCAAAAAGGAAAAAATTAGCTGCCCTTCATAAGGAACAATTATTGTTTGGGATTCAGGTAATCCTTTCTTTTCATCCTTATTACTACCAGTAACTGAATAGCCAGTTTCGAATCCTACAGCAAGATATTCAAACAAATTGTATTTTATATATCCAATAGTATAGGGCTTAAAAAGTGAACTGCTTAGATCGCCCTCCATTTTATTTAGCCCCACTTTCAAACCAACACCAAAATTAGTTTGCTCACCACCACCCAGAACGTGTCCTGTGAGGACAAATAGAATTAAAAACAGACTAATTAGAATGATCTTTGTTTTCAAACCATTCCTCCTTTGTTATAAATAAAAGAGTTTGATGAACTTATTAATAGAAATTTATTAAAATTTAACAATAAAGTCAAGGTGTTTTTTTGTTTTTATCAAATCTGTTATAAAATTTAAAACCTTCCAAAATTAATTAACTGAAATTTTATAATATTTGCGTATAGTTTTTACATTAGAAATTCTTGATTTTAAAATAATTTTAAACGATCCTTATCTTTTATTCCTTATAAAGTTAACCTTGAAGCGCATCGTTTACTATTGACTTTTTTAATCTTAATACAGAAACAACCAGCAGAGCTCCTCCCAAAACAATCATTGTAATACTAATTGCCTGATTTACCGAAATTGACATCCTCCCAATAACCATACTATTTTCATAATATCGAAAAAAATCAACAATAAATCTTGAGATTCCATAAAAAATAAAAAAGAGATACAATAAAAACCCATCAAATTTTTTATATCGCTCAAAAAACAATAACAGTCCAAATATAATCAATCCGTAAAGTGATGAATAGAGTTGTGTCGGATGAATGGCCTGGTTAGGAAAACAAAAACCAGCCGGACTTTCTTGAGGAAAAACCATTCCCCATGAAAGGTCTGTAGGAAGTCCGTAACAGCAGCCGTTAAAAAAACAACCTATCCTTGTAACAAAAATGCCCAGCGCTACTGAAGGGATCATAATGTCTGATATTTTTAGTAACGGCATTTTTTTTAGCTTCATAAATAGAATACTAAAAACAACCGCGGCAACAAAACCGCCAAGCATTGTTAAGCCAGCAATTCCGATTTGACCAGAGCTCTGGAAGGGATTAATTGTGTCAAGCCACCTTCCTCTAAATTCATCTAAATGAAAAATAACATACAAGAATCTTGATCCTAAAATTGCGCTAATCACAATGATGACAGAAAGATCAACAATTTTATTCTGATCGATCCCTTGCTTTTTTGCCCGGAACATTGCAAAGTAAATACCAAGTAAGAATGATAACGCTAACATTAAGCCATAGGCATGAATTTCTAACGGACCGATTTGAAATAATTTAGAATGCACCTTACTCCTCTATATTTAAGTTAATATCTAAACCTCCTGATCGAGGCGTGAATTACAAAACCAACTAAAATCATGCTTGTAATTAAAAAAGTCCCCCCATAGCTCATAAATGGAAGCGGAAGTCCGGTAACAGGCATTATTCCCACGGTCATCCCAATATTTATAATTGTGTGAAACCCTAAAACGACAATTGCACCTATCACAAGAAGACTTAAAAATTTGTTTTTTACAATGGAGCAGATGTAAATTCCGCGTAAAAGCAAAAAAAGAAATAAACCTAAAACAAAAACGCTGCCGATAAAACCCAACTCTTCCCCAATCACCGAAAAAACAAAATCAGTGTGTTGTGCTGGTAAAAAACGGAGCTGTGTCTGTGTACCATTCAATATCCCCTTTCCAAAAAATCCGCCAGAACCAATCGCCACTTTTGACTGAATAATTTGATAACTCAATCCATGTGGATCAATTTCTACGCCGAGAAAAGTTAGAATACGATGTTTTTGATAACCCCGTAAATGACTCCACAAAAAGGGCGTAAAAATCCCAATTATGATATTAAAAATCATTACAGACAAAAACACTAACAATCCACTTCTAAAAAACAATAGCATGGCTGCTGTAAAAATCATTACGGCAGAAAAAGCATAATAATTAAATGAGGCAATCAATACTACAAATGGCATTATTATTACTAACAAATAAAAAGTCGGCAAACCCGCCCAATATAATACTGGGAAAATTACTGCCAAAAATACAAAAGCTGTCCCTAAATCTGGTTGTTGACTTATTAATAAAAAAGGGAATAAAATTAATCCAAACGCAATTGAGAGTTCTTTAATGTTGTTTAAATTTCTTTTCTTAAAAGATAAATATCTGGCTAATGCCAAAACAGTAGATATCTTCATAATTTCTGAAGGCTGAAATTGAACGCCGCCGATCGTTATCCAACGCGAAACACTTACATTACTGTTTAATACAAGAGTTAAAATTAACAATAATATTGAAAGTCCATACAACCAATAGGACACCGCGAATAACACCCTGGTTGGTAAAACTACGGTTATTACTAAAAAAAACGTTCCCATCAAAAACCAGACAACCTGTCTTGAAAAATTAGCCTTCAAATACGAAGATTCAACTTGATACGAAGCACTATAAATAGCTGACAATCCAATAAAAACGAGAATAAATATCGTAAAAATATAAACATAATCAGCTACTGTTAATTCAAATTTTTCAATGTTGAGCATAGTTAGATTTTTCAATATTAAAATATTTTATAATCTTTCCCGCTATTGGAGCAGCCGTTTTTCCTCCTGATCCGCCATTTTCAACTAAAACACAAACTGCTATTTCTGGTTTATCAAAAGGAGCAAATCCAATAAACCAGCTATGCGAATCACCATGCGGATTTTCTGCAGTTCCTGTTTTTCCAGCTACTTTAACATTTCTACAATAGGCAGCCTTAGCGGTTCCGTGCTCTCCGTTAACCACACGATACATACCGCGCTTTATTATCGAGAAGGTCTTATGTGATATATCAATTACTCGGGATGTGTCTATTTTTGTCCACTGATTTTTTTTTATAATCGGATCATCAATGTAACGCACAAGATGAAGCTTCGGATACTTTCCTTCATTAGCTATAATCATTGCTAATCTCACCATCTGCAATGGCGTTACAAGCAAATCTCCCTGTCCGATTGATAGGTTTACGATTAACCCTTTTGGTAACCATTTTTTTCCGTATCGTTTCTCAAGATATTTTCTGTCCGGCACCAGCCCTTCTTTTTCATCTACAAGATCAATCCCTGTCGGGATCCCAAACAATAAATTCTTTGAATATGTTATCCAGTTGTCTAATCCTATTTTACGTCCTAACTTATAAAAAAATACATTACAGGACTGTTCAATCGCACCCAATAAATCGATTCTTCCGTGTCCTTCTTGTTTCCAGCACTGAAAAGTTTCTTTGCCGAAAAGATACGAACCGCTGCAAAAAGTTGTATCCCATGTACGTATCTTTCTTTCTTCCAGCGCTGCCGCAGCAACAACAAGTTTGTATGTGGATCCCGGCGGATATAAACTCTGAACCAACCTGTCATACAAAGGTTTTTCCGGATCATTTAACAAGCCAGCCCATTTCTCCTGGGTTATCAATTTAGAAAACAATTCTGGATCATAATCTGGTTTGCTAACCATGGCAAGCACTTCGCCATTTGCACAGTCGACAACAATAGCGCCGCCCCTCATATTTTCCATACTAATTTCTAACGACTTTTGCAAGTTAACATCAATGGTTAGATGAAGATTTTTCCCCGGTTGTGGTGGAACTTCTTTTTTATCCGTAAGTTTTTTTACTTCCCGTCCCAGTGCATCAACCTCTACATATCTGTATCCCTTAACGCCTCGGAGTGTTTTATCATAAACTCTTTCCAATCCTTTTTTACCAACTATATCACCGGTTCGTAATCCTTTGAAAGCATTGTTAGCTAAATCTTCCCTAGTTATCTCTCCTAAATAACCGAGTAAATGGGATGCCCTAATATCTGATGGATAATTTCTTCTTGGTTCAATTTGGTAACTAATACCCGGCAGGTACATCCGGTTCTCTTCAATTTTTGATAACGTTTCAAAATCTATTTGACGTTTAAGCTTGACAGGTGTAAAATACCCGGTCTTTTTTTTATTGATCGTTTCCCAAATTTCTTCGGGCTCCATTTGTAGAATTTTACTTACAAGAGTGATCACAGTATCTGTTTTGTCAATCTCAAATGGAATAATATTTACAGAATACGATGGATGATTATCGACCAGTATCTTTCCATTTCGGTCAAAAATCAACCCCCGCGTTGGTTCCAAAACAATTTCTCTGATTCTGTTGTTTTCCGATGCTTTTAGATATTGTGCTTTTTTATAAATTTGTAAATAAAAAAATCGAATTACAATAATGATAAAAAGCAACACAATCACAGCTGAAAATTGAAATTGTTTTCTTTTTGCATCTCTTCCAAAGTTCGTTAACATTATCTAATAATATTGTCAGATAGAATTTTATTTTTTTAAAAGTTGTTTAACCTTAATATTTTAACTTAAAAAATAACTATTCTTTAGCTCCGCCAGCTATGTTTCTCCGCAGCGCTGGCGGAAAAATAAAATAAAAAATAACCGCCATAGCTAATGTATAAAATGTTCTGGGAACAATGCTATAAAAAAGTAAATTCCAAAAACCAATATCTCCGCCTAAACTGTAAATAAGTTGGTAAATTAGTTCATGAATAAAAATTAAAACTAAAAAAGCAGTTGAATAATATAATAACTTGTATTCGTTTCTTTTTTGCTGAAAAAAAACGCCGAGAAATCCGGCAATAGATTTCATGAAGGCGGACAGTCCAAAAAATTTAGTGGTGAATACATCCTGTATCAAGCCGGCACTAAAACCGATAATCGCTGCCTTGCTTTTATGCTCTCTCAAACTAAAAATTAAAACATAGACCAAAATCAAATCCGGTGTAATGTTTTTTATCGAAATCAAATGAAGCAGATTTGTTTCAACAAATAGTAAGATAAAATAAATTACAACGTATTTAATTATCGACACGAAACCCATAAATCCAGTCAATAGATTTTAATTAAAAATAGTTTGAAAATTAAACGAATATTTATCCAGTTTGTTCACTTTATACCTGTAATAACGAAGACTTCTTCCAGAATATCAAAATTGACAGCCGGTTTTATTTTTATCTCCATAAATAACCCTCTCGCTGGTTCTGTAACACCCACAACACGTCCCACCCTCAATCCCGCAGGAAAAATCTCTCCATACCCCGAAGTAATGACCCAGTCTCCAATTTTCACATCGGAGTGTTTGGGCACCTCGTTTAGCAAACAGAATTTACCTCCTTTCCACCCAACAATACCCTTTTCCCGGCTGCGTTGTATTTTAGCGCTTACACGAAAATTTTGATCCAGCAATATTTGACAATTGGAACGCGACTTACCAACTTGATATAACTTCCCGACCAATCCTGTGGGAACCACCACAACCATATTTCTTGACACGCTATCTGCAAATCCAATTTCCAGAATGACATCGTTGATAAAACTCTTTTTCTGTTTGGCAATTACCCTGGTTGCCTTTAATTGAAAATTGCCTTTCTCATTAAATCCAATCAGCTCTTTTAATCTTTTGTTTTCAAGCGCCATTTCTTGCATTGCGCTATTCTCTAAAAACAATTGCATGTTCTCTTTGCGCAATAAATCATTTTTTTCTTTCAAATCAAAATACAACTGAACGTAGGACCACTCGTTCTGGAAAACACCTAACACATTTGCCAGCCATAACTTTACATATTCAATTTGCCTGTTATTATTTGATGCCATTAATATAATTGAAATTAATAACGCTGCGCCAAGAGTCAGGTAGTCTTTGTAAAATATTAAATTTCGCCCTGGTTTCATAAATCTATTTTTTTTGTTATAAATATGAAAAGCTGGATTTAGAAAAACCCAGCTTGAATAAATTAAGTTTTATGGCAATATTTTTTTCAACTAAAACATTTACATAACATATTCTTTCTTAGTCTTTGTCAAAACCTTTTGATAATAATAAAGATCGTCCAAAATTTTGCCCGTTCCCTGAACAACGCTCGTCAAAGGATGTTCGCTGATATGTATCGGTAAATTCGTTTCCCGGCGAAGACGTTCATCCAACCCTTTTAACAATGCTCCTCCGCCTGTAACAACAATGCCATTCTCAAGAATGTCAGCCGATAATTCCGGGGGAGTTTGTTCTAAACATTGTTTGACAGCATCCACAATTGCATTAACAGGTTCAATCAATGCTTCTTGTACTTCCTTGCTGGTAATATCAACATTCTTGGGAATACCTTCCACAAGGTCGCGTCCTTTTACCGTCAAAGATGCCTTTTCATCAAACGGATCGGCTGAACCTATCGTTATCTTTATTTTTTCGGCACTATTATCACCGATGAGCAAACTGTACTTCCTTTTAAAATATTGAATAATTGACTCCGTCATTTCATCGCCAGCAATACGAATTGATGTATGATTTACAATGCCGGAAAGGGCAATCACTGCTATTTCTGTTGTTCCACCTCCAATATCAACTACCATATTCCCAATCGGTTCATGAATTGGTAAACCAATCCCAATAGCTGCTGCCATCGGTTCATCCACTAAATAAACTTCACGAGCGCCAACATGCTCCGCTGAATCCCGAACCGCTCTTCTCTCGACCTCGGTAATACCAGAGGGAATAGCAATAGCGATTTTAGGTCTAATAAACCGGTTCACTTTTACTTTTTTAATATAATACCGGATCATCTGCTCGGTCAATTCGAAATCAGCAATAACTCCCCCCTTTAACGGGCGAACGGTAATGATCTCTCCCGGAGTACGCCCAACCATTTCTTTTGCTTCATTCCCGTAAGCAACTATTTCCTGGCTCGATTTTTTAACCGCCACAACTGTCGGTTCATCCGAAACAATCCCTTTCCCTTTGATATATATCAGTGTATTAGCAGTACCTAAATCTATGGCAATATCATTTAAAAAATATTTTGAAAATAATGAATTCCACATACTTACTCCGTTGAAACCTTTCCTGTTGTAATTTATGCCCGTTAATGGTTAAAATGTAACTATCACCTAAACTAATTTTTTGTAATGTATAATCTTAATGCATGGAGCAAAGCGCACAGCGCTAATATGTACTCTTTGCGCTATGCGCCATGCTCTTTGCAAAATTCAAAATTGATCAGGACGAAACAAATCTTACAAATCAAGCATTAGCAAAAGACCTTCTAATTAATGTCTAAAATATCTCACCCCGGTAAACACCATCGCTAAATTATGCTCATCCGCCGCCAGGATCACTTCTTCATCACGCACCGACCCGCCCGGTTGAATGACTGCAGTTGCCCCGGCTTCAGCGGCTGCATCAACGCCGTCCCTGAACGGAAAAAATGCATCTGAAGCAACAACTGTACCGTCAAGCGGCAGTCCAGCCCTTTTCGCCTTATCAACCGCAAACATGGATGAATCGACCCGAGACATTTGTCCAGCGCCAATCCCAATAGTTCGGTCTTTTAAACAGAAGATTACTGCATTCGATTTAACCCATTTTACGACCTTCCAGGCAAATTTCAAAGCCAACAACTCATCTTCGGTCGGCTGGCGTTTTGTAACGACTTTCAACTGTAAATCATTTACACCTTTAATGTCTTCATCCTGGATGAGCAATCCTCCAGCCACTCGTTTATAATTAAATTCCCCTGATGTTTTATGTTCATTTTTTTGCTTTAACAACCGCAAGTTTTTCTTTTTCGAAAGCAGATCAAAGGCATCAGAATCGAAATCAGGCGCCACAATTACCTCGATGTAAATTTTTCTCAACTCTTCCGCTGTTTTTAAATCAAGTTTTCGATTAAATCCAAATATACCGCCAAACGCAGACACAGAATCCGTCGCAAAGGCACTAACAAAAGCTGAATATAAATCCTTTCCAACACCCACACCACAAGGATTGCTGTGTTTCACAATTACAGAACATGGCTCATCAAAAGAATTGACCATTTTCACAACCGCATCCAGATCCATTATATTATTGAATGAAAGCTGTTTACCGTGAAGCTGTTCAAGTCCGGTAATCCCCTCATTCAAACTACCGACTTCTTTATATAATGCTGCATTTTGATGAGGATTTTCCCCATAGCGCAAGTCCTGTATTTTTTCAAGGTTGATGAAAATATTTTTTGGATATGTTTGACTCTCACTTGACTTTTGCAAATAATTAAAAATTATTCCATCATACTGCTGCGTTTTCTGAAATGCTTCGATTGCTAAATTTTTTCGCGTTTCTAAAGACAGCTTACCTTCATTTTCAACAATCTCTTTAATAATAAAATCATATCGTTTCAGAGATGTGACGACTGCCACATCGGGAAAATTTTTCGCTGCCGCCCGCATCATCGTCGGACCGCCAATGTCGATATTTTCCAACGCCACATCCAGTGTTGTGTCCGGATTGCGAATTACATCAGCAAAAGGATACAAGTTGATAACAACCATGTCGATCGGGGCAATGCCATGTTGTTCCAATTGAGCAATATGGTCTGGATTGTCCCGCTTAGCTAAAATCGCGCCATGAATTTTAGGATGCATTGTTTTTACCCTGCCGTCAAGCATTTCCGGCTCGCCGGTAATTTTTGAAACTAATGTACATTGAATGCCATTTTCAGCAAACAACTTAGCCGTGCCTCCAGTAGAAATAATTTCAACATTAAACTTGAGCAACGATTTGGCAAATTTGACTATGCCCTGTTTATCATAAACACTGATCAGAACTCGTTTGATCCTTTTCATTTTAATTAATGAACCTCCCTTTTTTGCTGAGTTTTTCTCGTTTTAAAAAAATCTAACGGAATATCCATCACTGAATAGTTTTTAATATCTTTATCATTAAAATGCCACCACTCTGAATTAATAGTTTTAAACCCAAAACGTCTCATTGCTTTTTGCAAAATCCATCTGTTCTTTTTTGCTTCTTCACTAATATTTTCACATTTAATATGAGCCTTCTCGCTAAAGTCATCAAACCCGGTTGGCATTTCCAATTCATTCCCTTTTAAATCAACCAGCGTTACATCTACTGCAGCGCCGCGATTATGGTTTGAGCCGTATTTTGGGTTGGCAACAAATTTCGAATCGGGAATCTTTTCCCACATTTTTTTCTGAACTGATAATGGTCGATAACCGTCCCATATTTTTAACCCAAGCCCTCGTTTGTGCAGATAACGATGCACTTTCACCAGCCGTTCAGCCACTGCTTTTCGTAATAGACAAATATTTGCAGAATAAAGTGTATCTCCTAAAAAATTATCAGCAGCAGCATACCTGAGGTCAATGATGATTGTGGAATCCAATTCTGTGATGTCCACCATATCTACAGGTGATTGAGATAGTATTGAACCAAATATCAAAAATAGTAATAAAAAAGTGAACTTGATTCTTAATAATATTTTTTTCATAACATCCTCAATTTCATATATTGTCTTAATACCTGAGCGTTAATTTTTGAATAATATTGTCCACTCGGATCAAAGACTCACGCGGCATTTTTTTTTATTTAGTCCGTGTGCTTTTTTGATCAGTGGGGGTATTCTTTCTAATACGATTTTGCTGTTCCGCCTTAATAATGACTTTTCTTCCATTAATTTCAATTCTATCTTCTGCAAAATATTTCAAGGCTTCCGTAAAAACCTTATGTTCTTCCTTTAGTACACGGGCAGCCAAACTCTCCGGAGTATCGTCGTCCATAACTGGTACGCAACTCTGAACAATTGGAGGACCGTTGTCATATTTTTCATCAACCAGGTGAACGGTTACACCGGAAACCTTGCAGCCATAATTCAACACAGCTTCGTGTACATAATGCCCGTACATGCCTTTTCCTCCAAATGATGGCAGCAACGCCGGGTGGATATTCAAAATCCTATTTTTATATTTTCTGACAATATCTTTTCCAATCATTTTCATATATCCAGCAAGAACTATAAAATTAGCCCCATGTTTTTCCATTAATTCCATAATTTGATCGTCAAAATCTCGCTGTTCCGGGAATTGTTTACCCGACACCAAATAGGCTGGAATCTTATTATCCATGGCAATCTCCAACGCACCGGCGGATTTTCTATTGCTAATCACAACACTTATGGCTGCATCTAATTTTCCAGTTTGAATGTTTTTCAAAATAGTCTCAAAATTAGACCCTCTTCCAGAGGCTAAAACCGCGATTCGTAGTTTTTCCATATCAATAAACCTGAGATATGCTATTATTACCAAAAAACTTGTTATTTTCACAAAATTTATTAAAAATCTCACGCAAAGTCGTGCCTGAGGCAGATTCGTTGAGGCGAACCACAAAGAGCGCCAAGAAAAATATGGTGTCACAACTTTGCGAGCTTTGCGGCTTTGCGTGGAAAATAAAATTTGTTTGCAGCCTTATGCTTCATTGGGAATTATTAATCTATAATGGTTTAAACAACACCCTTTCCAGAGACAACGCTTTCTGTTATAATTAAGGCTCCCCGATCGGTATCCAATTCAACCTTAACTCCAACTGGCATGGTGTGTTTAACTGGCACATGTCCATAGGCAAAATTTGAAATTATCGGAATATCCAAATCTGAAAAATAATCTTTAAAAATTTGATTTAGTTTTAAATTTGGCTTTTCAGGTTCGCTGGGCACACAATCAACAAACTGCCCAATAACCAGTCCGTTTATTTGGCGCAGAATTCCTGCCATTTTTAATTGAGCAAGATAACGATCGATTCGATAAGGCTCTTCTTCAATATCCTCGATAAATAAAATAGCGTTATTAAAATCCGGACAATAGGGTGTTCCCAAAACAACATTAATCAGAGAAAGACAGCCGCCTAAAAGCCTGCCATTAGCCTTGCCAGGCTTAACTATTTGAATTGGTGAGTCAGATGGATGCGCCAATGTGCCAATTGGATCGGTTGACTTTAGAGCCTTCCAAAACATCTGCTCGGTAAACGGATCAATTCCCTTGCCCATCTCCACAGCAACCATTGGACCAGAAAAATTAATGAGACCTGTCGTTTGCCAAATTGCCAAATTTATAGTAGTAATATCACTGTAACCAACAAAAATTTTGGGGTTATTTTTAATTGCCTCAAAATCTATTTCATTAATAATCCTTGGAGTTCCGTAGCCACCGCGAGAACAAAAAATTGCATCAATTTGAGTATCGCGGAACATCAGGTTTAAATCATCTGCTCGATCTTTATCATGCCCGGCAAGATAACCATAGCTATCGAGAACATGTTGACTTTCGACAACCTTATATCCTAAATTTATTAAATATTGAATTCCATTTCTATATTTTTTTTCATCTGAAGGTCGGCTTGCCGGAGAGATAATACCTATTGTTGCTCCGTCTGATAGTTGTTTGGGTTTTATCAATATATTATTTTTCCTATACTTTTAATCCTTAATAATTCTTATTGTATTACAAAACATTTTTTAACGATAAAACATATAATATCAATCAGGAACTTACAGGAAGTTTCAAAAATTTTTACTTCAAAAATCACAAACAACAAAACACAAAATTCAACCAAAATTTAATCGAACAATTATCCGTGAAAGTGGAATTTATTTATTATTGGTAAGTTATAATTTGAAATTTGTGCACGATGAGATTAATACCTTATCAAACTACGCCAATCTTCCCACGATCGCGTTATCAGCCTGTAATCTCCAAAGCCGGTATGATCCATAAAAACAAAATTTCTATTTATTTGATAGTAATACCAAATTTCATACGGTTTTGATTCACTATCAAAAGGGTGTCTCTCAATATCAGATGGAGGCCCAAATATAATAAAGATCATCCCCATATCGCTTTTCCAGCCTTCACGGAAGCCGCTATAATTAGCATCAGCATAAGCCACTCGATTATAGTACTCATCCATCCATTCATTGGTTTTTGTTCCTGGACTTGGATCTCGTTTGTCCCAGAATTTTTTAAACTCTACCAACTTTTCGTCCTTACTTGTTTTTTTAAGCCTATCCCATTCGTTCTTTTTAGCAATATATTTCAATTGCTTGATAGCGAGTTCAATATCAGATATCGTCGAAGGAATGTCGGCCCACCGTACAACAAAATTTTTGGTTGTTTCAGCTTTATTTCTGCCCTGTGTGACGTTCAATTCCACCATGTAGGATCCTTGAGAAAGATTCCTTTTTGATAACATAAAATATTCTAACGTGCGAACACCATCCCTCCTGCGTTTGTATTTATCTTCGTAAATCTTTTTACCTTTGGCATCTTTGATTGTATAGAAAATATCAAAAGTTTTTACTTTTTCCGACTTACTGTAAATTTCAAAGTAAACATATAATCCATTAGAAATATCAATTAAATAATCCGCTACTTCAGGACCGAAAGACTTTACACCCAACGAATCGACAACAAGATTTCCAACAAAAGCAATATCGCTAACCGCCAATTTATTGCGTTTGAGATTTTTCAGTTTAATATTCTGCTTGGCAGTGCTTGTTTTGTTAGTCTCAATATCCGTAAACCCGATGGTAAGCTTGTATTCTTCTGGCGGTAAATCAAATATCCCATGGGTTAGGCTGAATAACCTGCGAGAATTAGTTTGTTGAAAATTCCTGGCAACAACATCCTCCTGCCAAACTTTACCATCAACCTGGTAATTTTTTTTATCAGCGACTATCAATGATATTTCATATTTGGCGCGAAAAATACTGTCATCAAGAACAAATGTCAATTCATCAAAAACAATTTTAACGTAAATATAAAACCGGCTCATATCCTGCTTTGGCGAATCCACCCTTATAAGATCATAATGAAATACGGGCGACAAGTGTCTTGAAATGCGGGCAGTGTCAGTTTGGCACAAAAGCGTTCCCCCAGTAAAAAGCAGATAAATAAATACAACTAATAATTTATTCGCGATGGCGTTAATTTTAGTCATTGGTGACCTCCTACCTTTGGGATTTCCCCCAGGTAAATTTGTTATTGTTTTATTGAATTTTTTTTGCCCATAAATCGTAAGCTTCAGAACGATCTATAGTTACTTGATAAAATTTTCCGATCTGTGCTTCTCCCTTAATGTGTACAGAATTGTCAATTAACGGGCTGTCCCATTGGGTTCTTCCTAAAAAACAATTGTCATCTTTATCCAATTCATCAATTAATACTGTAAGTGTTCGTCCTGTTAGTTTTTTATTTTTTTTCAATGCAATTTTATATTGAAGTTCCATTATCTCTTCACGCCGGTCCTCTTTCAAATCTTCAGCAACCTGACCGGACATTCGAGCTGCCGGCGTGCCATCTTCTGAAATGAATTTGAAAACACCGAGACGCTCAAACTGAACTTCCGACACAAAATTCTTAAGCACCCGGAAATCTTCTTCATTTTCTCCGGGATAGCCAACCATCAACGTTGTTCTAATTGCAATTTCGGGAACTTCCGCTCGCAATCTATCTATTAATTTTCTAATTTCAGTTTCAGTAACCTGCCTGCCCATTGATTTTAAAATTTTGTCCGAAATATGCTGAATCGGGATATCGATATATCGACAAAGTTTTTCTTCTTCTTTAAATAAATGAATAACATCTTCTTTCAAATGCGCCGCTTGAGCGTATAAAATCCTAATCCATTTTAACTGATCTATCTTTGCCAATGATTTTATTAAACGTTTCAGAGCACCTTTTTCGCCCGTATCCCATCCATAATATGTTGTATCCTGGGCGACCACAATAAGTTCCCGAACGCCGCTATCCACCAATTGTTTTGCTTCGTTTAATATTTCGTTTTGCGGCTTGCTTTTATAGTTCCCTTTAATGATTGGAATTGTACAATAGCGGCAGCGGTTATTACATCCTTCTGAAATTTTCAGGTACGCATAATGCCCGGGCGTTTGAAGCCTTCTGCTAATTGAACTTTTGGAAGAGGTTAATTTTAATTGGCGGTTTATTTCTCTCCCTATTTCAATGAAATCTTTTTGAGGAAAAAACCCATCCACCTCTGGAATTTCTTTTCTCAATTCATCTGTGTAACGTTGTGGCAAACAACCCGTAACGTAAATCCGTTTAACTTTTCCGCTTTCTTTTAATGCTACGGCATCTAAAATGGTCTCAATGGCATCTTCCCTGGCTGGCAAAATAAATGCACATGTATTTATAATTACAACATCGGCTAAATCAGCGCGTTCCGTGAATTTTACTCGATTGTCAAAAAGCTGTCCGGTTAAATATTCTGAATCAACAATATTTTTAGGGCATCCCAGCGTTATCACACATATTTTCATTGAAACAACGCCTCAATAAATTCTGCAGGATCAAAAGGCTCTAAGTCATCGAGCTTTTCTCCAACACCGATAAATTTTACAGGAAGCCCCAGTTCCTTTGATATTGACAGCACAATACCTCCCTTTGCTGTACCGTCCAGTTTTGTTAAAACAATCCCGGAGACAGCGACAGCTTGCATAAACTGTTTTGCCTGGCTTAATCCGTTTTGACCGGTTGTGGCATCCAAGACCAACAATGTTTCATGCGGAACATCAGGTGTTATTTTCCCGAGGACTCTGCGGATCTTTTTCAACTCCTCCATTAAATTTGATTTAGTGTGCAAACGACCAGCCGTATCCACAATCAAAACATCAACATCGCGGCTATTGGCAGCCTGCAATGAATCAAAAGCGACAGATGCTGGGTCCGCTCCCGGTTGATTACGAACAATATCCACGCCGGCACGTTTAGCCCAAATTTCCAATTGTTCCGATGCCGCCGCCCTGAATGTGTCTGCCGCCGAAAGCAGCACCGTATTATTTTGACGCTGGAATTGCGCCGCCAGTTTACCGATAGTTGTCGTTTTGCCGGTTCCATTTACACCAACCACCATGATAACAAAAGGCTTTTTTTCCGGATGAAAATATTGTTCATTTATAACTGGTCGTTTTTTTCCAGAATCAGCATTTAATTCTTTTAACATTGCGCTCTTCAAAAACCGGATGATATTTTCAGGTTTTTTAATTCCCAAATCCTTAACTTTTTCCCTGACGTCTTCAATCAAACTTAAAGAAAGATCGACACCCAAATCTCCTCCGATCAAAATTTCTTCAAGCTCATCAAACAAATCTTCATCAATCTCTTTGCGGGATTTTATCGTCGCATTTATTTTGCCAATTATTCCTTCATGGGTCTTAAATAATTTTTGCTTTAGTTTACTGATCATTTGGTTACCTAAATACTATCAATTATGGCGAATTAATTCTTATCTTAATAAGTACGTACCATTATTTAATATCAATCTTGGTACTATTTTCATTCTCATTTTTCGGTTCAACCAAACTTGCTTTTTCTCCAAGCTGCTTTGCAATTTCATCTGCCAATTCCCGAATTTTATCAACCTCTTTAACTCCCCCGTTCGCCGCAGCCAGCGCTTTCCCTGTCTCAACTTCAATAAGCCGGGCATCTGCTTCTATTGACGTCTTCAACTGACTAACGCTTCCGAGAATTACTGCTTCCAACCCTGCCAGCTTGCCAATTTTAATCGCCGCTTCTGTATCTATTGCACCAGATTGGAAAAGCGACTGTTCCTTTAAAACTTTTTCTAATTGAACGCGCTCCATCACTGTAAATTTTTCACTCTTGATTAAAGCAGTCACCAACATTTCGGTTAACGTTGCGCCAATCTCTGTTTCTTCAGTTCTTGCATTGGCATTTACAAAATCAAATATTGCCACATAAGGCTTGTAATTAGATTCCTTGTTAAGCGATTCTGGCTTGTCTTTAAAAGCTTTGATTTTTGAACCTACCTTTTTGATCCTATCGCCACTAAAATTTTTCCTGAGTTTTTCTAAAATAGATTTTGCCCGCTTTCTTCGATCCGGATCCTTTAAAAACTTCATCGACTGTGTCAACTCATTTTTTGCCTGTTCATTGTTTCCCTGTTGATAATTAATCATGCCGAGTATATAATACGCCCTGGCAGACTTGTTATCAATTTTAACTGCAATATTTGCATGCTCGATTGCAGCCGGGAAATTATGTTCTTTATAAAAAACGAGCGACAGCATTTCATGAGCCAACACATTTTTATTATTAAACCTTATAGCACGCATTAATTTGTCTTTTGCCTCATCAATCTTCTGTGCCTTATAAGATTTAATGGCTGCTGTGGTCAGTTCTTCAGAGCGCTTTTTCCTAATAGGATTTTGAGATATGCCATAATCCGGGATTATTAAAATGATAATTAAAATTGCTACCATTCCACTAATTAAATATTTTTTCATGACACCCTCCATTGGGATTGTTTGTTTCATTAAAAAGCATTTCTCATTAATGATTCTGTTGATTTATTCCTGAAAACCCTCCCGAAGCTTTCTGTTGTAACTAAATATAGCGTATATAAAAAATATTTACTGCCATATATTGATATTTCTGTTTTATAAAACATTCGGGAGGATCCTTTTTCAACAGAGTCATTAATTAGAACAGTAAAGTTTAACCAAAAAACACCTTAATAATATCCGGTATCAATTTCGGATGTTTTATCAAAGCTGTTTTAAAAATATTTATAACTGTGCGCTTTTCTTCCGGTTTTTTCATTATACTGGCTGCGGTTTTATTTAAATTATCATCAGTTAATTTATAAACAACTTCTTTCAAACGATATGCGCGGCGATGGTTGTTTTCTCCAACTTTATCCCATTCCACGGAATACTTTGACAATCGCTTTTCACTCACATTGTTTTCTTTAATAGCTTCCGCAGCAACTCGCCCCGCAATTTTGGCTGCCATCATTCCCAGCACAATTCCACCGCCTGAAATTGGATTTGTTTGATGCGCTGCATCTCCAACTAACATTAATCCATCAGTTACAATCTCTTCCATATATGGAGCGCAGGCTACACCACCGGCAACCGTAGTTAACACCGAAGCATCGGGGAATTTTTCTTCCATAAATTCATTTAGATATGCTAAAGCGGATTTTTTCTGAGCAAATTCGCCGGCGATTCCCAGCCCTATATTAGCTGTATTTTCATTTTTCGGAAACACCCAGACATAGCCGCCCGGAGCAAGTTCACAAGAAAAGTAAAAATCACAATATTGCCGCTCAAGCTTGATGTTTGAAACAGTCATTTGTACACACGGTTCAATATCCTTCAGCTTAAGATTAGTTTTCAATCCTGCCCAGCGACCAACCCGAGATTCAATGCCATCAGCGCCAATTACTATTTTTGCTTTAATAGTATAATTTTTTCCAAGATGGTTAAGTTTTACACCGGTTGCCGCGCTGTTATTTTTTATTAAATCATAAACATAAGCTTTAGTAACAATTTTCACCCCGGCATTGGCTGCCATCATCGCTAAATCATAATCAAATCTCTTGCGGTCTAAAATAAAACCAACACCCTGGTGGTGAACTGCTACAATTGTGCCGTCCGGCGCAATAAGCCTGACTCCTCCAACTCGGTTGGCAATCCATTCATCTTTTAGTTCAATAACTTTTTTTATGCCAACATCTCCAACAGCCTCTCCGCAGCGGACAGGAATTCCTACTTCACGGTCTTTTTCTAACATCAGAACTTTAGCACCACCTTCTGCCGCCAGCCTGGCTGAGGTCGAACCAGCAGGACCGGCACCAATAACTATTACATCATAACTTTCTTTCATGGCTTAACCTCCAGAACTTCAAACGGGCACACTTTTACGCAGTTCAAACAATCAGTGCATTTCTCCTGATCAATTACCAATCTCGCCTCGAACAATTCGATAGCATCTGCCGGACAAACCGCAACGCATGTACCACAAAAATCACACAAATCATTTTTAATAATTATCATTTCTCTCCCTGTAATTTTTACGCAGCAAATTTAGGATATTCAAGATCAAAACGTTTGCGATAATACCATTTTGAAAAATAATACGTTACCAAAATAACTAAAAAATACGTCAGGAATTTTACACACACTGCCAACGAAACAAAAAGTATGGTAAACTTAATAGCCCTGATTACATCTTCTGTTTTCTGTCTCACAACTGCTATTACATAAAGTGGAAAAGCAGCCAATGCCGGCAAAAACAGTACGTAATCCCTGGTCAAAAATGAGAAACCGATTGATAGTAACTCAAAAAAAACCGCCCAATAGATTGTTACTTTTTCACCGTACCTGACTCCAAAAGTGATTTTCCCGGATTCCCTGTCACCCGGAATGTCCGGGATCGTTGTCAACAAATAGCCCGAAACCAACGCCACAGCATAAGGGATTGCATAAATACAAAATCGCCAATCTAAAGTTCCTGCTGCAATCCATCCGCAGGCTGGAACTAACCATCCGCCGCCCAGGTGAGCCATTACTCCCCAAATAGGTTTGTCTTTCCAACTAAATGGCTTAATACTATAAAAAATCCCGGCACATAAAAATATTAAAACAAAGCTTATCCCAAGTTTAAATTCCAGGACAAACGCCAATCCAATCGCCACAATAGTAAGTATAATACCTTCTACTAATGCAAGTTTCTGACTGATTATTCCGTTAGCAATAAAAAATATTTTTTGGTTTTTTGCATCAGTTTCAATATCAGCGATTTGGTTAAAAATATAAACTGCTCCCATTAAGAAACTCAATAGTACAAAGGCAACAATTGGGTTATTATTTTGAACTAATTTGGGGTCCAGCAATTTTTTATTAGCATCGAAACACAAATTAGCATGATAACCAGCTAAAAAAAATGTCCACACAGGAAAAAGCAGGGTTGGTCTCAGGACAAATAAATAATCTAAATATTTTATTTTTTCTTTCATTTATTAATCAGTAACAATGCCATTTTCTAATTGATGCTTAATTACTTTATGGTCAGGTACGATCGGGTATTCACCGCTAAAACAAGCTGTACAATAACCGCAATTTTCTCGGGGAACAGAATTCAACAGACCTTCAAGTGATAAATAATGCAGCGTGTCCGCCTGCAAAAATTCCCTGATCTCTTCAATAGACATTTGGGAGGCGATCAATTCCTCCTTTGTCGGAAAATCCATTCCATAATAACAGGGATATAAAATCGGCGGAGAACTGACGCGCACATGAATTTCCTTAGCTCCTGCGTTACGCAGCATTCGCACCAGGTATCTCAGAGTTGTCCCCCTGGCTATGGAATCTTCTACCACAACAATTCTTTTATTTTTAAGAACACCTTTTACTGGATTAAATTTGATTCGAACATTAAAATCGCGCATTGTTTGGACGGGATGAATGAATGTCCTGCCGATATAGTGATTTCTAATGAGTCCAATCTCGAACCGAATTCCTGTCTCCTGGGCATAACCCAGGGCAGCCGTATTGCTGGAATCAGGAACAGAAATGATTCGATCCGCATCAACTGGATTTTCAAGCGCCAGCATTTTGCCTAATTTACGCCGGGCTTTATCGACTTTCTCGCCAAATATTCGGCTGTCTGGCCTGGAAAAATAGATATATTCAAAAATGCAGCTACTGTTTTTTATCTTTTCTGTCAGCCGATAAGATGAAATGCCGTTTTTATCAAAAATGACAACTTCACCAGGCTCAACTTCCCTTATGTATTCGGCATCAAGAATATCCAGAGCGCATGATTCAGATGCTAAAATATAGGCGCCATCTTTTTCCCCGATACACAACGGACGGAATCCCCTGGGATCTCTTACGCCGATCAATTTTTTGCGCGTCATAATTGCCAATGAAAAAGCTCCCTGAATCCGATCCATTGAATCAATGACCTTGTCGATCATTTTTTCCTTTTTGGATCGGGCGATCAAATGCAGCACTATTTCCGTATCGGTCGTTGTTTGAAATATGGCTCCTTCATCTTCTAATTTATTGTGAAGCACCTGCGAATTCACAAAATTGCCGTTATGGGATATTGCCATTGGTCCGTATTTTGAACTGACGACCAGGGGCTGAGCGTTTATTTTTTTCACCATCCCGGTGGTCGAATACCTGTTGTGTCCAATCGCTATATTACCAATTAATCTTTCCATGTCCGATGTTTCTGAAAAAACATCCGCAACCAATCCCATATCAATGTGCTTATAAAATGTACCATTATCATTGGTTACTATTCCGGAGCTTTCCTGTCCGCGATGCTGGAGCGAGTAAAGCCCTAAATAAACAAAATTCGCCGCACGAGGATGATTGTAAACCCCCATTACGGCGCATTTATCTCGTGGTTTATCTTCAAAAGTTGTGATCATGTTTGATTTTTTATGTTTACATATAGTTAATTCAATGCCGAGTTCGTAGAGAACGCGGAAAGAAAATTATTTTTTCTCAGCGTACTCGGCAGTAAATATTTAATCTGAATTATTCCTAACGCAGCACCCCGATGCATCGGGGCAAACAACTTTATTTATCACGCAAAGCCGCAAAGCTCGCAAAGTGTAACACTATATTTTTCTTGGCGTTCTTTGCGTCTTTGCGTGAAATTTATTAAAAATTTTTTGTTAAAATAACACCTGTATAGTTACCTTACTAAAAAATTACTGTAAACAGACTATGAAATTTTTGGGAGTAATAAAATAAAATATTGCATTTCAATCCGAAATTAGCGCCAAGCCCACCGCCGTACCCAAAATATCCGCCACCAGATCCTTCCAGCTAAATGAGTTGCTTTTTTGCAGTCCATCCCGGATCTCTTTTAATATTCCTAAAGATAAAGAAAAACAAATTCCATTTTGCTGTGATTTAAAATTGGAAAATTTTTTTTGCTCACGGGAATAATAATAACCAGCGGTTGTTAAAAAAGCACTTGTCAAAAAATGATGCGCTTTATCTCTGCTGAACCAGGAGTCTGAAACTGTGAATGTTATTTTTTGTAATTGGAATTTCTCGGGCTGCAACTTTCTCAATTTAAAATTATGAGCATTACCTGTCTGGGGAAACAATTGAAAAAGCATCAAAAAAATTAAAGCTGTTAACAATATTTTTTTCACAGTCCCAGTTCCTTGTTTATGCTTTGCATTGATTTGAGGGAAATGTCTAAAAATTCTTCCAGTGAAAGTCCCCAATCTTCACAGGTTTTTATTTGCTCCCGGTTAGCGCCTGCTGCAAATCTCTTTTCTTTGAAACGTCTCATAATAAATGGTACATCGATTGATTGCAATTTTTTATCCGGGTGCATCAGCGCGGCGGCAACAATTAACCCGGTTACCGGGTCTGCCGCATAAATTGCTTTGCCGATGAGCTTTGTTCGGGGCGCTTTGTCGTTGTGGCATTTGATCGCTTCAATAATCTCGGGATCAAGGTCATAATCTTTGAGCATTTCTTCGGTTACCAAAGAGTGGCGGTCGGGGTCGTTCATCGTTTCTTCATAATCCAAATCGTGGAGCAGACCTGCTAATCCCCATTTTTGTGTATCTTCCTTAAAATGTTCTGCCAGCCCCTTCATAACGGCTTCAACAGCGAGCACATGTTTAAACAGATTCTTGTTGGAAATTTTTGATTTTGATAGTTGATAAGCTTCTTTGCGTTCCATTTAATCTCCCAAATTATTAAAAAATGCGGTAAAACTTTATTAATAATTCTAATTAAAAATAATTACCAGTCCAGGCAATATACGCTAAAATAAAAAATATGGCAACAGGACAAATAAAGCGAATTAAAAAAGCCCATGCCTTTTTAAAAAAGAATACATTCTTTTCTTTTTCAATTTCTTTAGCAACCGCTTTTACTCCCCACTTGTACCCTGCAAAAATAGCAATAAAAAATGCGCCAATGGAAAGTGAATAATTGCCAAAAACAGCATTCATCATATCCAAAAATCCAAAATGTTTAGAAATAAATGAAGAAAAGAAAGAATTTGCTCCAAATGAAAGAGCAGAGGGGATACCTATGATAAATGTAATGACGCCCATCGAAACGACTGCTTTTCTTCGGGACCATTTATGTTCATCAACGAAATAGGCAACAGGCACTTCTAATAAAGATATAGTTGAAGTCAACGCTGCAACAGTCAAAAGAAGGAACATGCTTGCGCCAAAAATCATTCCTCCTGGCATTTTTGCAAAAATTGAAGGCAGAACTACAAACACTAATTTAGCGCCCTGGGCTGGATCCAAACCCATTGCAAACAGCGCTGGGAACATAACCAGACCCGCCAAAACTGCAATCAACGTATCAAAAAACGCTACATACGCAGCAGAGGTGATTAAATTGTCCTTTTTCGCAATATAACTGCCGTAAGTTATCATTGTGCCCATTCCCAGGCTAAGTGAAAACAATGCCTGGCCTAACGCCCGGGCAAATGTTGTAAAAGTTACTTTGGAAAAATCAGGCTTCAAATAAAAACTTAATCCGGCTTCCGCGCCTTCTAACGTAATAGATCGGACAGCCAATAATATCAATAATAAAAATAGAACGGGCATTAAAATCTTTGACCAGCGTTCAATCCCTGCAGACACACCTCCCATTACAACCATAACAGTTAACCAAATAAAGAAAAACAGAAGTGCGATGGAAATAAATGGATCGGCTGTAAACGATGTAAAAATCTTCCCTGCTTGGGAGCTGCTAGTAATGTTAACAAAATTACCCGCAATTATTTTTAAAAAATATCCAAAAGTATAACCAGCTATTACACCATAAAAGGAAAGGATACAAATTCCTGTAGCTACTCCCAATCCTCCAACTATTTTCCAGAGACTTTTTGGAAAAAGTGTTTTAAACGCACCCACGGGGTTTTTTGCAGTTCTACGCCCAATTGACAATTCGGCAATCATGACAGGCAAACCAATTAGCACGACAAACAGGATATAAATTAAAACAAATGCAGCGCCGCCATTTTCACCTGCAACATAAGGGAATCTCCAAATATTTCCAAGACCAATTGCAGAACCTGCAGCTGCCAGGACAAAACCAAATTTTGAACCCCAATTTCCGCGAGAATTTTCTAATGCTGCCAAGAATTCCTCCTGATCAATTTGGTGAGTGGTTATTAGTGAGTAGTGAGTTGGATATTTGAAAATTTATATTTTCAGATTATCACTCACAACCAACCACTAACCAATCACTTTAAAGTTGTTTTGTAAAAATTGTCTGAGATGGAAATGCGAATTCGAGTTTGTTTTTATTGAATTGTTTTAATATCTCTAAATTGATTTCAGTTTGAGTACCAAGAATATCAGAACCTTTTTTGATATAATAGATAAAAAGAATATTCAATGCAAAATCGCCAAATTGATTAAAGGCGATTTTCGGACTTTCTTCAATCCCCTCATTATCATCCACAATTTTCTGCAAAATATCCATCGCCTGTACTATTTTTTTATCATCCATATCATAAGTTAATCCAAGGTTTAAAACAACCTTCCGTGTTGGCTCAGATGACACATTTTCAATCGGACTGCCGGTAAACACTTTATTTGGAACAGTAACGGTTCGCCCTTCGAGCGTGACTAATTTTGTACTTCTGATTCCAACCTCTTTTATCGTTCCATCGAACCCGTTAATCTTTATTCTATCTCTTAGTTTGAATGGCTTGTCTATAAAGATCGTAAAACCGCCAAATAAATTAGCAACCGAATCCTGTGCTGCCAAAGCAAAAACAAGACCTCCAATACCAAGACCTGCGAGCAAAGGCCCCACCTGTATGCCAGCATTATTTAATCCGACAATTATGGCTACAGTCCATACTACTAATTTTAAGCCTTTTCTAATTATAGGTAAAACCTGGTCATCCAGATCGCTTTTGCTCGTTTCTACAATTGGCACAACATAAAGGCGGACTAATGAATCAAACAATCTCGTAATTAACCAGGCAACATTGAGCAAAATCAAAATATAATAAATATGTCCAATCCATGGATACACATTCTCAGAGAAAGTCAGGGTTGTAAGCCCCCACCAGATGCCAGCAATGATAATTGCAAACATAATTGGTTCTTCAATCATGTCTATAATTATGTCATCAAGTTTTGTCTTTGTTTTTGATGTTAATTTATGAACAACATTTTTGATAATCCAATAAACAATTTTTCCGATAACCACTGCCGCAACTGCTATCAGCAAAGCAACAAACCATTGATCCATTGTATTTCCGTAATAGGTTTGAGAAAAAAATTCATTCATTCTAAAATAGCCTCCGTAATTATTTGTTTAAAAATATAAATTAAAAACTTTTATTTATAATTTAATTGCGGCTTTACCGTGCTGGTTTTTCCTAAAATTTAATTATTTCAAAAATTATAACTAAAGGAAACTTCAAAACCAGCATCTTTTTTCATTATAATTGGCTTAATTTTCAAAGATGACAAGATGGGGCTTTCATCAAAATCAGCTAAATGGGCATCAACAAAAGCATCAGCCATGCTAAACAAGGTGACACCAACTAACCACCAGACAGATATATTTCTATTTTCAATGTAATAATTTCTATAACCGGCATCAGTGCTTTTCACTAATTGTTGATTTAAATAAATCGCATTTGCCAGCAGCCCGGTTTCAGCACAAAAAACAACAAATGCTTTAAATTTTTTATTGTTATACCATTGTCCTAAACCAGGAAAAATCAAAGAACGGATCATAGCCCCGTTTGGAGTTTTTGCTGTTAATTTTACACTATCCTGAATTCCAGTTAAATTCAATTGTTTGACTTCAATACTATCTTTTTTAATGTCTTGGGACCGGCAATCCTTTTTAATAAAAAAAAATACTGTCAGCAATAATAATAAAATGATGTAATAATCTTTTTTCATTTATATGCTTGCTACTTTGTACTGTTGTTTAAAATTCTTCTGGGTGCCGTTCAGGTGCTCTCTAGAATAATATTTATTAAACAGAAAGATGATTTTTTTCTCTTTAGCACTCTGCGCACCGTTTTTAATTATGCCGACTAATTGTTTTACACTAAACTGGGATAAATATTCTAAATCTTGCTGATCTAATTTGTCCTGATTGTCTATTTCCAGAATATTTATTAATTTATCTATTTTAATCTTTTCAAAAGCAGCAAAAATATTTTTATCAAAGTGGTTGCCGACGTTTTTTTTCATGTTTTCCATCACATTATCAAACTTCATTCGATCTCTATAATGCCTCTTTGATGTTAATGCATCAAACACATCAACAACACTCAAGATACGCGATTCAAAAGGAATTTGATCTCCAATTAATCCTTCCGGATAGCCAGAGCCATCCATCCTTTCATGATGAGCAGCAGCTATTTGAGGAACATCTTTAAAATCGCGAGAAAAATTTATCTTTTCCAAAATGCTTTTTGTGTAAACGGGATGTTCTTGAATCTTGCAATATTCTTCAATTGTTAAACTTCCATTTTTATAAAGCACTTCCTCTCTAACAGCGATTTTACCATAATCATGCAAAAGCGCGGCATAGCGTAAAATTTCTCTTCTTTTGGGAGATAAATTCATTAGTTTCGCAACCTCGTCAGAATAGAGCGCTATACGGCTTGAGTGTCCTGCCGTTAGGGAATCGCGCGCATCAATAGTGCTTGCTAATGTTTCGACGAAACTATCTAATGTTTTTTTCTGTTCTTCGTATAACAGGGCATTTTCAATCTGTGTTGCTGCAATTGAAGAAATAACATCCAATAAATTTTCGTCTTCTTTTGTAAAATCACCTTCGTATTTATTCAAAACTTGAAAAACTCCGATGATCTCCTTAAGTTTGTTTCTCATTGGAAAAGTGAGCATATTTAGTGTTCGATAACCTGTTTGTTTGTCAATTTCCGGGTTGAACCTGCTGTCTGAATAAGCATCTGGAATATTCAACACATCGCCCGTTGTTGCGACATTCCCGGCAATCCCCAAATAAACAGGGAATCTAATCTCTTCTTCCCCATGAGCAACTTTAGACCAGAGTATGTTTTTTTCTTTGTCGATAATAAATACTGTGCACCGATCAGCCTTTAATGCTTTTTTGACCTCGTCCATTATTGTTATTAATAAACTATCGAGCTCTATTTCCTTTGATATATTTCTTGTAATGTTGAGAAGTGTCGATAACCTTTGATGCTCTTCCTGATAAATTTTTAATTTTTTTTCGATATGCGGCTTATAATTCAGCCCTTCTCTATTCTCTTTGCTATCCATTAGTCCCTTCCATTTTCCCCCAATTTTTTAATAACAAATTAGAATCTGTACAAACCTCCTCAATTTGTTTATTTAAAATTTTATATATTCTTTAATGCTATTTATTTTTCATCAATTTCTTCAAAGTCAACATCTTCAATATCAGCATCCGATAAATCCAACGGATCAGATCCTTTTGGATTTTCCTCAACTGTTCTGTTTTTAACAGGAGGATTAAAAAAATTCTTAAAAACCTTGCTTATTAAATAAATTGCAACTCCAATAATAATAAGTCTAAATAGCGACATAATTTCACCACTAATTATTGTTCAAAAATATAAGTACCTGTAATATTATTTAAAATTAATTCAACAATTTTTTCAGAGTCATTTTTATTATCAACAAAATCCATATCGGTTGCATTAATAACTAATAACGGGGCTGCCCGGTAAAAATTGAAAAAATTATTATATGCTTTATTTAAAGAATCAATATATTCGTATTTCATGTCCCGTTCAAACGGGCGATCTCGCTTTTGAATATTTTTCATTAACCGATCTGGAGATGACTTTAAATAAATAACCAGGTCCGGCTTTGGAATGTCCCGCTCCATTAATTTGACAATTTTTTCGTACAAAAAAAGTTCCCGATCATCCAGATTTAAATAGGCAAAAATCTTATCCTTGGCAAAAATATAATCAGATACCAGCAGTTGATGAAAAAGTTCACGCTGAGGTAATTCCTGTTGCTGCCGATATCGACTTAATAAAAAAAACATTTGCGTTTGAAAAGCATATCGTTTTGGGTCTTGATAAAAATCAGCTAAAAACGGATTTTCTTCCACGATTTCATAAATTGCTTTACCTTTAAACCGCTCTACTAACATTTTTACCAGCGTGGTTTTACCCACACCAATAACGCCGTCAATCGCAATGTATGCCTGTTTGATATCCATTATTTATTATTAAGAAAATAAGCTATTGCCATTCATTATTAGAGTTACTTGTGATTTATCCCGACACTCACTCAACAATTGATTGATGTTCTTTTGTGATTCAGAATGAATAAAATTTCCCGCTACTTCTTTCAGCGGAATTAACACAAATTTCCGTAAGTGCATCTGTTTGTGAGGAACAGTCAAATCCGGGTGATTTATCACTCTGTTTCGATAACTTAAAATATCAATATCAATTGCCCGGGGCCCCCAGTGAAATGTTTTTTTCCTACCTAACTTTTTTTCAATATTCTGCATTAAACTCAACAACTCAAGAGGAGTCAATTGAGTTTTAAGTTCCACCACCATATTTAAAAATCTGGGCTGATCAGTATAACCATAAGGTTCAGTCTCATAAACAGATGAAAATCCAACAACCTTAATATCGCTATTATCTGACAACTGATTCACACATCGAGACAAATTAACTTCCCGATTGTTCTGGTTTGTACCCAATCCCAAGTAAATACACATCATGTTAAATTTATACTCGTTAAGGGTTAAAATGTAATTAGCACCTAAACACTTTTTTTAAATGTATAATCATCTATCTCACTTAATGCATTGCGCAAAGAGCAGGGCGCATAGCGCTAAAACATACTCTTTGCGCTATGCTCCATGCGCTTTGCAAAATTTGATGTTCATTTTTACCACTGAAAAGTAATATTTCAAATGTTACAAACCAAGCCTTAACGAGTACATTTATCAAATTGTTAATAATTTTCCAAATTTTTACAATCTCAAATATATGAAAACATTTCAATTTTGTCAAGCTAAAAAAAAACCCTGACACTTAAAATATCAGGGTTTTTAAAAACAAAATGAATATTATTATTTATTTTAATACATTCCACCCATTCCACCGCCGCCAGGAGGCATTGGAGGCATGGCTGGTGCTTCTTCTGCTTTATCAACAATTGTCGCTGCGGTCATTAACATTAAACCAGTAATACCGGCAGCGTTTTCCAATGCAATTCTGGAAACCTTTGTCGGATCGGTAATTCCAGCTTCCATTAAATCTTCAAATTTTTCATCTTCAGCGTTAAAACCAAACGCACCTTTACCATCTTTTACTTTCTGTACAACGATTGAACCTTCCCAATCAGCATTTTCTGCTATTTGACGAATCGGTTCTTCCAGCGCTCTTTTCACAATATTGACACCAATTTTCATATCGCCAGTCAATTTTAATGATCCTAACGCAAGTAAAGCACGGATATAAGCCACACCACCGCCGGGGACAATACCCTCTTCAACAGCAGCGCGAGTAGCATGCAACGCATCTTCAACCCGGGCTTTCTTTTCTTTCATTTCAACTTCCGTAGCAGCGCCAACATTAAGAATCGCTACTCCACCGGCTAATTTAGCCAAACGTTCCTGAAGTTTTTCACGATCATAATCTGAAGAAGTGTTATCAATCTGTTTTTTAATTTGATTGATTCTGCCTTTTATGTCCTCGGTTTTTCCAGCGCCTTCAACGATAGTCGTGTTGTCTTTGTCGATAGTGATACGTTTTGCAGTACCTAAATCTCCGATTGTTGTGTTTTCAAGTTTGAAACCGGTTTCTTCAGAAATAACTCTTCCGCTGGTAAGAACGGCAATATCATCCAGCATAGCTTTACGACGATCGCCAAAACCAGGCGCTTTAATGGCAGCCACTTTCAGGGTTCCTCGTATTTTATTGACAACTAAAGTTGCCAGCGCTTCACCTTCAATATCTTCGGCGATGATGAGTAACGGTTTGCCGGCTTGTGCTGTTTTCTCCAAAATGGGAAGTAAATCTTTCATAACGGAAACTTTTTTATCATGGATAAGAATGTATGGATCTTCCAAAACAGCTTCCATGCTATCAACGTCTGTTACAAAATATGGTGAGAGGTAACCGCGATCAAACTGCATACCTTCAACCACTTCCAAAGTTGTATCAGCGGTTTTTGCTTCTTCAACTGTGATAACACCATCTTTACCAACTTTTTCCATCGCATCGGCAATTAAATCGCCAATTGAACGATCGTTATTAGCAGAAATAGCACCAACCTGGGCAATTTCATTTTTACCCTGAACTTCTTTGCTCATTTTTTTTATCTCATCAATAACAACTTTTACTGCCTGGTCGATACCGCGTTTCAAATGGGTTGGATTAGCACCAGCAGTAACATTTCTTAAACCTTCTCTGAAAATTGCTTGTGCTAATACTGTCGCTGTGGTTGTTCCATCACCAGCAATATCACTGGTTTTTGAAGCAACTTCTTTAACCATCTGTGCGCCCATATTTTCTACAGGATCTTCTAATTCAATTTCCTTAGCAACGGTAACGCCATCTTTTGTTATTGTCGGCGCGCCAAATTTCTTATCCAACACAACGTTGCGCCCTTTAGGTCCAAGGGTTACTTTGACGGTATCTGCCAAAACATCCAACCCTGCTTTTAATTTGGACCGTGCATCTAAATCAAAATCTATAATTTTTGCCATAATTCTTTATCTCCTTAATTGTATTATTCAAATTAATTACTTTTTTACCCCGCATTATTTTTTATAATTTTAAAGGTAGCGGGATAACCTGAACTATTCATAGGAAAAGGAATAAAATTCAAAAAATTAATTACAAATTTAATTTCTTTTTGTTAATAATTCCGGTTACAATACTGCTAAAATATCACTCTCGCGCATAATTAACAATTCTTCATCATCTACCGTTACTTCTGTTCCGGAATATTTTCCATAAAGTACAACATCGCCCACTTTTACTTCCATCGAGATTTTCTGACCAGATTCAGAAATTTTTCCTGGTCCCACAGCTACGATCTTACCCTGCTGAGGTTTTTCTTTTGCCGTATCAGGTATAATAATACCGCCTTGTTTTTTTTCTTCTGAATCCATCGGTTGTACAACAACACGATCGGCTAAAGGTCTAATTTTCATTGACACAACTCCTTATTTAATTATTATTATCGATAGTTAATTAATTATATTTTTTAAACATAAGATCATTTATTAGCACTCTTTTATTAAGAGTGCCAAATTCAGCGTCTAAATATAATAATTATAAGCAAATTTGCAACAATTGCCTGTGAGTTAATTTTATCTATAATTAGCGTATTTTTAGAAAATAAATTATTATTCATTCTACACGCTAAAAAATGCTCCTTTAATCATTTTTTTGTACTTTTTTGTTTCTGTGATAAAAACTTGGCAAAGGAAGATGGTGCAAAAAAATAACTATTGAGATACTAATGACTTTCTTTTTCTTTTTGTTTTATCAAAAAACAAAATCATCCCGAACAATAGTCTGAGTTCTTTCTGCGCCAACAGAAATGATAGAAACGGGGGTCGCTGTTAGTTCTTCAATTTTTTGAATGTATTTTTTAGCTTTTAAAGGCAGATCTTCAAATTTTTTAATTTCGCTTGTTGGGGATTTCCAGCCAGGCAAGGAGATGTACTCACACGTACATTGTTCCTGTTCTTTAATTTTAACCGGGAAATCAATAATATGCTCGCTACCAATACGATAGGCTACACAGATTTTAATTTCGTCAAGTGCATCCAATACGTCTAACTTTGTCAAAGCAAAAGAATCAATGCCGCTCAAACGGATGGCATGTTTCGCAACCAATACATCAAACCAGCCGCACCTGCGGGCTCTGCCAGTGGTAGCGCCATACTCGTCACCCAGTGCCCGCATTTCTTCCCCCTGCTTTCCAAAAAATTCTGTAGGAAACGGCCCTTCGCCTACTCGCGTAGTATAAGATTTAATTATTCCAGTTACCCGGTCAATTTTTGTCGGTCCGATACCCAGACCAATACAAGCTCCCCCGCTTATCGGATTTGAGGAAGTGACAAAAGGATAAGTGCCAAAATCGATGTCCAATAATGTTCCCTGGGCTCCTTCTACTAAAATATTTTTTTGTTCTTCTATCGCTTTATTGAGATAAATTGAGGTGTCATCAATAAATTCCTTAATTTTTTCTCCGAATGACAAATATTGTTCAACAATGGGGTCTATGGATAACTTTTCCAATCCATAAATGTTAGACAGAACTTTATTTTTTTGTTCTAAATTAATTTCAATTTTTTCACGTAATGTTTGAGTATCCAACAGGTCAGTAACTCTTATGCCAATTCGGTTATATTTGTCAACATAAGCGGGTCCAATACCCCTTCCAGTCGTGCCAATTCTGTTATTTTCTTTTGAATTTTCCTGTGCCAAATCGAGAATTTTATGATAAGGCAAAATTAAATGCGCTCTTCCGCTGATCTTCAATCTCCCGGAAACATCAATATTATTCTTTTTTAAAAAATCAATCTCTTCAAATAGAACAGCAGGGTCAACAACAACGCCGTTCCCAATCAGACACATTGTATCAGAATGCAGAATACCGCTGGGGATAAGATGAAGTATGTATTTTTTCTTTCCCAAAACGATCGAATGTCCGGCATTTGGACCGCCCTGGTATCGAGCGCAAATATCCGCATCTTCGCTCAAAAGGTCAACAATTTTTCCCTTACCCTCATCTCCCCATTGACTTCCAACAACCACATGTACAGACATTTTAACCTCACCTGTTCACGTAAAAAACTCCGGACGTTACAAACACGCACGGAGCTATTTTTATACACAGATATATTCTTTTTTAGCAAATTATTTGCTACTTAAAACTGTTAACTGCCTCGTCAACAGTACTAAAACTTTCAAAAATTTTAATCAGCTTGGTAATGATCAACAGACTTTCAATTTTCCCGGTAACGTTCACTAATCTCAAATCGCCGCCATTGTTTCTCATCGTAGTAAGACCGCCAATCAAAATTCCGAGACCCGAACTATTCATCCAGCTTACTTTACCAAGATCAGCGATTACCTTCGTTTTCTTTTGATCGACTAACTTATGTAATTTTTCGCTCAATAAAGCTGCATCCGGACCACCCATTAATTTACCGGATAATTCCAGCAATACAGCGCCGTCTATTTCTTTCTCTTTCAAATTCATAATTTTTTCCTTCGTTAAAATGTTTGATTTAACGCCTTACTTTCTTTTCTCTTTCCTTTTTCAAAAACCATTCAACAACAACCGGGCTGGCGACAAAAACAGATGAATAAGTTCCAACCATAATTCCTATTACAATAGCAAATGAGAAATTATGAATAACCTCACCGCCAAAGAAAAATAGTATTATTACAACAACAAAAGTAGTTAAAGATGTTAAAACTGTCCGGCTCAACGTTTGATTAATACTTATGTTAAAAACATTAACATATTCTTCACGGCGGAGAACTTTCAAATTTTCCCTGATGCGGTCGAAAACAACAATAGTATCGTTCAAAGAATAACCAATAATAGTTAAAAACGCTGCAACAACCGCCAGAGATATTTCCAACCCGAGCAAGGAAAAAATTCCCAGCGTAATCATAACATCATGAAAAAGAGCAATGACCGCGCCCACTGCAAACTTAAATTCAAACCGCCAACTAATATACATTAAAATTAAGCCGAGAGACGCCAGGATTGCCCAGATAGCCGAACTCCTTAATTCACTTCCGATCCTTGGACCAACCGCTTCTTTCATTCTAATTTCTAACTTATTATCGGGCATTTTTTCAGACAACGCTTTTATTACTTTCTCCGAAAAATCTTCGGTAATGCTTTGCTGCTGGATTCTTATCAATATTTCATTGTTTACACCAAATTCCTTAATTTCAGCATTACCGGACCCGATGGAATTGAGAATATTCCTGATCTCTCCGATATTTATTTCTTTTTCAAAACGAAGCTGCATTGAGATTCCGCCAGTAAAATCAATACCATACTTTGGACCTCCTCGCACTATTAAAGAGACGATGCCTACAAAAATCAAAATAAGAGAGATTGTTATAGCTATTCTTCTTTTGCCAATAAAATCAATATGAGTTTCTTTAATAAATTGCATTTCTATTTCCCTTTTAATTATTCACTAAAATAATCATCATTTCATTTATATGCTCAATTTTTTTACTTCCCATTTAGAAGTAAAATAATCAAAAACAAACCTGGTAACCACGATCGAAGTAAACATGCTGGCGGTGATGCCAATCGCCAGTGTAACCGCAAAGCCCTGAATTGGTCCTGTCCCGAATTGGTATAAAACCAGCGCCATCAAAATCGTTGTCAAATTGGCATCAAGAATAGTTGTGAACGCTCTTCCGTATCCGGCATCAATTGCTGCCCGTATTGTTTTTCCGGTGCGCAACTCTTCCCTGATGCGCTCAAAAATAAGGACATTGGCATCAACCGCCATACCGATAGTTAGAATAATTCCCGCAACGCCCGGCAGTGTCAATGTAGCATGAAAAGCAGCCAGAACAGCCATGACAAAAAGAATATTGAGAGTTAAAGCCAGGTCAGCCACCAGTCCGGACAACTGATAATAAATCACCATAAAAACAATGATAATTAATAATCCAATAATTGCTGAATAGGTACCTTTTTGGATTGAATCTCTACCCAAAGAAGGACCAACCGTCCGTTCTTCGATACTCTCAAGGCGAGAAGGTAAAGCGCCTGATTTTAATACATTTTGTAAATCTTTAGCCTCCTCAATATTTTCCATTCCGTCAATCATTGAGCTACCCGATGGAATTTTTTCTTTAATTCGAGGCGCACTAGCTACTTTACCATCCAGCACAATAGCCAAAAACTTTCCAACATTAGCACCAGTGATCCTGGCAAATTTTTTACTGCCTTCTGAATTTAACTCAAAATGCACTTCAGCCTGACCCGCCCGGCTCATTTGTGATCCACCTCCGCCAGAAACCTGTACCTGCGCATCTTCAATATATTCTCCAGTAAGCTCAGGGGTTTTCTTTACAAAGTATAGAAACACCCAATCCTTACCGCCGTGTTGTTCCGGTTTACTGTCCCACAAAAACTCAGAATCATCGGGTATAATTTTTTTAACTTCCGGATAATTCAGAATAATATCAACTGCTTTTACATTTTGAACCGGCGCACTGATCATACTTCCAACATTACCCAACAAGGCAAGGAATGGATTTTTCTGAAACATATCTTTATCCACAGATAAAGACGTATCTCCGCCCATTTGTTTTTTGCTACCTGGTACTTCACCAAACAATTCGTCTAAATCAACCTCTGTTTCATCGCGCATTTTTTCTTTTGTTAGCGTTGTATCTTTTCCCGTAGTGTCAGGCGTCATCACTTCAGCCATTGCCGTTGAATCTAACTGCCCCTGGCGGCGTTTCTTGACTATTTCATCTATTTTCATTAAGATTGATCTTGTGTAATCTGCATCACGTAACAACTTTAATTCTAATTGCGCAGTCTTACCAATCACAGCTTTGGCGCGATTAACATCCTGAACACCCGCTAATTCTACAACAATTCTTCGATGTCCCTGCTTGACTATTGAAGGTTCAGATACACCAAATTGATCGATTCGGTTTACCAGAACTTCCCGGCTCCTATCAATAGCGGCTTCCGTTTCTTCGCGAAGCGAGCTGATTATTTTTCTATCAGACTCACCTTTCTTGCCAAAACAGCGATCAAGCTGCAACCCGTTTTCATTAAGCTTTGTTTGAAGAATATCAAAAAAATCAAGATTATTCTGCCGTGCTTCTATATCGATTTTTGACAACAAAACTTTAAAACCATCACTTCTGTTTTTGGAAATACTGTTGAGAAAATCAGGAAAATCTATTTCATAAACAAGATAGGTTCCACCCTGAAGATCAAGTCCTAGTTTAATGGCTTTTCTTTCTGTCTTGAAAACTGTATCATCCAATTTCTGAATTTCAGCAGCTAATTCCCGAGCCTGCTGTTCATTTTTTGTGCCCTTCGCTTTATTAAGCACAATCTCTTCCAGATCTTTCTCTACTAAAGCATCTTTAATTAAAGTCTTGTCTATATTTACCATGCTTTGTAGCTGTGAAATTTTCTGATTATATTTTTTATTTAACCTGGAAAGATTAAATGTAGGATAAAGCTGCCACAATGAAAGCAGAATTAAAGATACAATTAAAATTAATCGGTATAACAACGATTTGCTCATTATAAATACACCTCCAAAAAATAACACTTACATCATATTTTTCATTTTCAAAAAAAATTTTTCTAATAGAATCAAATAAATTTTTAGAATCAACAATATAGTTTTTTTTAAACTAAAAGTCAATAAAAATTTAATGATTGGATGGATGAAGCGGATAAAATTATAGAACATAACCAGGAGATTCTTATTATAGCAGAATGATTGATAGCAGAATAATTTTAATAATTCTAATTTTATTTAGTGATGTAAGTTCGAAAATTGCATTAAGTTAGTAGTTGAATATTATAATCTGTTATTTCCTCTGTCAACTTGGAGGTTGACAATAATATAACACTAATCATTTTTCTGTTTTTTTAATTATTTCCGCCAAAAAGAAGGCGGACAGGCTGATAAAAATTATTCTGCTATTTTAAAAATGATCCGAATTTTTCAATCCAATTCCGAGATTATGGGATTGCACCCATTTTAATAACTAATAGGTTGGTGCCAACAGCCAACTGAAAAAAAATCTAAATTAATATTTTTTAACATTAAAACATTTGGCATTATTTTTGTCACGTTTTATCAAATCTAATAAAATTAGTTCACTATTAGTAATATTTTAATTTTTTAAAAAATTCTATGTAATGCTTCCCAAAATTTAGACAGGTAGTTAAGTTATAAAATACTTATATTACCCTAAGAAAAATGGGAGTATCAAATGATGAATAAGAGAAAACGATAC
>Ga0075123_10000049_pt1 | contig 55966 bp, 56 predicted proteins | sample AntAceMetag02UKX_FD_69808 | JGI IMG/M metagenome (GOLD analysis project Ga0075123, IMG submission 69808) | Saline lake microbial communities from Ace Lake, Antarctica - Antarctic Ace Lake Metagenome 02UKX | ecosystem: Environmental > Aquatic > Non-marine Saline and Alkaline > Saline | place... | reverse complement strand
TAAAATCTAATTTTTTATTTTACTTTTTTATTTTATGTGATAGGCTGTGAAAAAGCAGCCAAATTGACAGACTCATTCTGGTGCTGATTGGAGATGTACGCCTCTACTGCATTTTTTGGGTTTATAATTCCGAATACTTTTTTGAACTACCCCTTGCCTTCTCAATTGGATATTTTTTTTCGTTTATTTCCATTTTTCGTTGAAATACTTTTTGGATATCAATGCCTGTTTCGTAAGATAGCAGCAGAAGGTAATAATAAACATCGGCTATTTTTTGCTCCAATTGTTGTCTTTTTTCTTCTGGCAGTTAATTATCTTTGGTCCACTGAAATATTTCTAATACTTCAGCAGCTTCAAGCGCGAGTGATATAGCAAGATTTTTAGGAAGATGGTATTGTTTCCAGTCTCTTTCTTTTTGGAATTGAAGGATTTTTTTTAAATCGTTTTTCATGGTAATGCTTAAGACCCCTATTTTTTTAATCTGGATTAATGGATTGCATAATTAAATCAAAGGTCATAAATTTTATCATCCCGCTTAATCTTTGGTTTTACTTTAATTTTTCTTTTCTGTTCTTCAAATAAAAAAGGGTCTTCACCATCGAGCAAATCACCCATTTCTTGTTCGATTTTATCAGGGTCTTCGCCTTTTTCCATGCGGCTTAACGCTTCTTCCATTTTCGCTCCCATATTAAGTCCGGTTTCTTTGGATAGCTTGCGCATCAACATTGCTGCCTGTCTGGGATCGTCTTCGTTAATTTTGTCCGCTTCCTTTGCCAGCACTGCCATTGCTTTTTCCATTTTTGCTTCGTCAATGGGAGGCATACCATCTTCATCCGACTTTTCATTTTTACTTCCGGAAATTGTGGCAAAAACTGAGGCTGTACGCTGTAATTTTATTTCTTTACATTTGGGACAATCGGGTATCTTTTTGGTGTTTATTGTCCTTGAGAAAAATTGGTAAATAGTATTGCATTTTTCACAGTAGAATTCGTAGATTGGCATTTTGGTTCTCTTAATTTTTATAATCAGAAATTTATTGTGTAAAAGATGCGACGCACTTACACTTGCAATAGTTTAACTGGTTTGTAAATTTGTAATTGAGCGCCATGTATAAATTGCGTCGCATCTCACTTACACAAACACTTTAAACGGCTTTTTTTTCTACCTCCACAAGGAAACTTCAAAGTTCATTTTTTTTAACTCATTCTGAAGTCTAAAATTCTTGTACAAATCAATTTAATATAGCTACTTTTTGGAGGTTTGTCAAGAATAAAATTTCTCTATTTGTATTACCTCACTTATTGGTGGTTGACGAGAATGTAGCCCACCTTTAGAAATCATTAGATAGCAAAACCAACCAATGCAGTTATTGAAGTTATCAATGGAATAAAAATCTGCAATATTAGGTGGGCTACATTTTGTTTCCACCTGTAACTGAGGTTTTACCAATTATTTTTTAAATATTCTTAATAAATTAGTTTCGACAAACAAAAACCTTGCTTTTTTCTTAAATTCTTTTTATAAATAATATTGTCAGGCTAAATAATTTTATGAATAAAAATATAAGGAATACAAAATGACAGTTGAACAAAAACTACAATCAATGGGAATCACGCTTCCCGAAACTCCAAAACCAGTTGCAGCCTATATTCCGGCAATTCAAACCGGAGATTTAGTTTTTACTTCCGGACAAATCCCAATGGTGAAAGGAGAACTTAAATATAAAGGTAAACTGGGAATAGAGTTTTCTAAAGAAGATGGCTATGACGCTGCAAAACTCTGTGCTATCAATGCATTAAGCGCAGTGAAAAGTTTAATTGGTGATCTGGATAAAATAGAACAAATAATTAAGGTTGTTGGTTTCGTCGCCAGCGCCGATGGATTCACAGAACAGCCTGCTGTTGTCAACGGCGCTTCGGAATTTTTGCAGGAAGCCCTTGGTGAAAAAGGTGTGCATGCACGAAGTGCGGTTGGTGTGGCTGAATTGCCATTAGGTGTAGCGGTTGAAGTTGAATTGATTGTGAAAATAAAATGAAGGATTAGAACACGGATTTAGCGGATTGGACGGATCTAAACAGATTTTTTTCTTCAAAAAAACTTTTTATCTGCTAAACGAAAAATCAAAGTCGGACACAGAAATGGAATCTTCCTTCGGCAGATTTCCATTATAGATCGAAGATGCGCCATTTTTTTGGAGCATTGATCCACCCAACAAAACGGCGGACAGGTTCGCCGAAGGAGAACTGCCACAGAATTAAAAAATAATTTTTTATTCAATTCAGGTTAAAATTTATGAAAAATTTAACAAGTTCAAAAATAATCTCTCGTCGTGGATTTTTAGCTGGTCTCACAGCGATAACGGCTTTAAATTCAATTTCTCAGACGACCGCTTTCGGAAAAAATAATGTTCAAAAAGTAATCAAACCCCCAAAATTAAACAAAGGTGACAGCGTTGGTTTAATTGCGCCTGCCAGTTGTGCTTTTGAACCTGCAACAATCCGGGAGGGAATTGAGACGTTGCAATCGCTGGGATTTAAAGTAAAAGTTGGCAAACACATCAAAGAAAAATTTGGCTATTTAGCCGGCACTGACGAACATCGAGTTGCAGATTTGCACCAGATGTTTGAAGATAACGAAGTAAAAGCGATTGTCGCACTGCGCGGTGGTTATGGCAGCATGCGGTTACTTAACAAAATTGATTATGGCTTGATCGGGAAGCACCCGAAAATTTTACTGGGTTACAGCGACATTACTTCGCTTTGCCTGGGAATTCACGCCAAAACAGGGCTGGTTACTTTCCACGGTCCTGTGGCTATTTCCAGTTTTTCTGAATACACTCAGGAATATTTTTTTAAGGTTGTTAATTCGACCGAGCCCGTTGGTGAAATTGCTCATCCCGAACCTGGTAATCCTTTGCGCCCGACAGCTCATCTCAGTACAATTCATCCGGGCAAGGCAACTGGAAAATTGATCGGAGGGAACCTGACTTTGCTGACAGCTCTTTTGGGAACGCCTTTTGAGCCTGATTTCAAAAATGCGATCCTTTTTCTTGAAGAAACTGGTGAAGAGCCTTATGACATCGACCGCATGTTAACGCAACTTTTATTGGCGGGAAAACTGGATCAGGTAGCTGGCATTATATTCGATCTATGCTCCAATTGCAAACCGGCTGATTATAAACCTGCTTTTAATGTAACCTTTAGTTTAGAAGAAGTTCTGATTGATAGACTTGGAAAATTGGGTTGTCCCGTATTATTTGGATTGAATGTGGGACATGAAGCAGACAAGCCAACGCTGCCCATTGGCGTCAAAGTAACATTAGATGCAGATCTTAGCGTTTTTTCAATTGATGAAGGAGCGGTTATTTAACAGGGATAATTTTAAGGTTACGAAAAGTTTTGCTTGATTATGAAAACAAATTTTACTATCTTTATTTTTACTTTTATTGGGGAGGCATCATTTTAAAAATGCCTTTTTTTAAACATGGAAGGATAATTAATATTGTTTCACGGGATGCCGGACTGAGTGGAAACTTTTGAAGATCGTATAAATTATTATCGAAATCTCATCAATGAAAAACTGGATCAGGTAGCAGAAAAGAACCAACCGTCTTCGTTTTATGAACCGGTACGGTACATTCTAAAAGCAGGCGGCAAACGAATTCGACCAATTTTGGTTATTCTCGCGTGCAAATCAGTCGGTGGAAAAATAGAGGCTTGCCTGAATTCAGCCGTTGCCATTGAGCTGTTACACAATTTTACGCTGGTACACGACGATATTATGGATCAAGATGATCTGCGCCGCGGCAGGTTAACTGTTCACAAAAAATGGGACGAAGCAACCGCGATATTGGCTGGAGATGGACTTGTGGCGCTGGCTTACAAATATTTACTAAAGACAAAGCACAAAAAAATTCGAGAGATCAGCGAAATTTTCACCAATGGGATTATTGAACTATGCGAAGGTCAGGCGTTAGATAAGGAGTTTGAAAACGAGTTCAAAATTGATTTAGCCCAGTATATTTCAATGATCGAAAAAAAGACAGCTCTCTTGTTAATGATCTCTTTGGAAATCGGCGCCATCATTGGAGGGGGTAACTATTCCGAACGAAAATTATTACGGGAATTTGCAAAAGAATTGGGCTGTGCATTTCAAATTCAAGATGATCTTTTAGACATTGAAGAGACATCTGGAAAAACGTATGGCAGTGATATTCAGCAACGAAAAAAAACTTTCTTATTTGTCCATGCGCTTAATAATGCCAATCAATCTGACAGAGAACAAATTATAGCTATTTATAAACAAGAAGAAATTCTTTCGGATGACATTGTAAAAGTAAAAAATTTATTAGAATCTGCGGGTACTATAAAATTCGCTCATCAGGACGTTGAAAACAGGATCAATAAAGCTCAAGGTTTGTTAACGCAACTTCAACCGTCAGAATCTCGGGACGATTTAAACATGCTGTTAAAATGGATTTTAAATAGGAAATCTTAATGGACTATTTTCCTGCAATAATTATTATCAGCCTCATCGGGGGGATCGTTGCCGTTGATACAGCCGCTGGTTGGCAAATTATGATATGTCAGCCAATAGTTTCTTGTACATTTATTGGAATAATCTTTGGACAACCAGAAATCGGGATAACAGTAGGAATTTTATTGGGACTACCCTGGTTGATCAATGTACCATCGGGCGGTACACACGGTTCTGAAGGCAACATTGGGGCTGTTGTTGCCGCGGGGTTAAGCGCTTACTTTGTTTCCCATAATATAAACACAAATAATATTATTTTAATTACGTCGATTATATATAGTTTGAGTATTAGCCGGCTTGGAACCTATTTCGTAAATTTTGTTCGTGAAGAGAATCTGAAATTGATCCATTATGCTGATGAGGCTGTGAAACAGGCAAATTTCCAAAAGATTGCCCGGCTGAATATGACAGGACTTTTTTATATGTTTATTATGGGTTTTATTTTAGTCGGAACAGGATTTGCCTTGGGTGTTCTTTTTTTAAAACCGTTATTAAAATTTATCAACTCCGATTTTGACAGCGTTTTCAAAATGGCAAAATATGCTATTTTAGGACTTGGGTTTGGCGTAGTAGCGACACTATTTATTAATCAAAAGACAATGTTGTATGTTCTTGCTGGGGTTGGTGCAAGCGCTTTAATTTTAATCATCTTGATTTAACTTATTTAAATTATTAGAATTTAAAAAGACTGCATCATGGCGCGAATCAGAAAAAGAGATCTTATTAAAGTTTTTTTTCGCTCCTTCTATATTCAGGCAGCATGGAATTATGAACGCATGTTGGGATTGGGGTTTTGTTATTGCTTAATTCCCATCGCAAAAAGATTGTTTAAAGATGAGCAAAAGCAGGTAGAATTTTTAAAACGTCATATTGGATTTTTTAATTCTCATCCCTACATGTCAAGTTACGCATTAGGCGCTGTTGCAAATATTGAGCAGCAAGCGGTACTAAAAAACTGGGAAGACAGCAGACCTGTTGACGTCTTTAAGAAAAGAATTATTGGTCCTCTTGGTGCAATAGGCGATACACTATTCTGGCAGTTATTGCTTCCTGGCTTGGCAATTTTAGGAGTGATTAGTCTGTATTTGTTCAATCAATGGGGTGCGCTGGCTTTTCTGTTTTTATACAATTTTATTCATATTTTTGTAAGATTCAGAGGTTTGATAAAAAGTTATTGGAAAGGATTTGACATCATACGCGACCTTTCTTTACGCGGGACGAAAAAATACTTTCAAATTCTTAAATCTATTATTAGTTTCTTATTAGGGTTTGTGATCTTATTTGTGTTTTTTAGAATTTTTCATGTTGAACACGAAATAAAAGGAACGATTGTGTTTTTTGTTTCCATAATTTTTTCTTTTTTTATGATGCGTAAACGCACACTTACTATTGATCTGATGGTAGTTATTGTAATTTTAGGCTCAATAATTATAGGTTTATTAATTTAAAATGGTCACCAAAAAAGTAAAAATAAAAAATCCTGACGGACTACACATGAAGCCGGCTAATGAACTTGTAAAAGTTGCTCAAAAATTTAAGTCCAAAATTTATATTTCTAAAAATGGAAATAAAGTTGAAGGGAAAAGCCTTTTAAGTGTTTTAGCATTAGCCGCTGGAAAAAACCATGAATTGGAATTTATCGTTGATGGAATAGATGAAAATGATGCTTTAGATGCTTTGGTTAATTTAATTAATAATAATTTTATTGTTGGTAATAAAAAGATAAAGAATGAAAAAAACTAGATCTAGACAAATGGAAAAACTAAAAGGTGTAGCAGCATCTGCTGGCATCGCAATCGGAAAAGCATTTAAACTTACCGGTGATGTCATAAAAGTTGAAGAAAGAGATCTTTCGCCTGATGAAGTTATCCGGGAAATTAAAAAATTTAATAAAGCGATTGAATCAACAAAAAGGGAATTGGCTGAAATTCAATCTCAGGCAAAGACGAAAATTGGAAAAGAAGGAGAGGATGTTTTTGATGCCCATCAATCGCTTTTAGAAGATCAAATTGTCATTGAGGAAACAATCAATCAAATAAAAAAGCAACGCAAAAACGCTGATTTTATTTATTATACAATGATGCAAGAATTTCAAAATTCGCTGGAAAAAGTTGATGATGAATATTTCATGGGACGAGTCGCTGATATTAAAGATGTTAAACGAAGATTAATTAAAAATATCCAGGGCGGCAAGCCATCATTTTTGAACAATTTGACCCAAAAAGCCATTATCGTTGCTCACGACATTACTCCTTCGGATACAGTATTATTTGATAGACAAAAAGTACTTGCTTTTACAACAGACAAGGGCGGCAAAACTTCCCATGCTGCTATCCTGTCGCGTTCAATGGAAATACCATCAGTAGTTGGATTGGAAAAAATCACCACTTCAGTCTCTACGGGCGATACCATTATCATTGATGGCATCAACGGTGTCGCTATCATAAATCCGACATCTTCAGTGCTGAATAAATATCTTAAGCTGAGAGCAACGTACGATGAATTAACAAAAAACCTTTCTAAATTTAGAGAACTTCCCTGTCGTACGTTAGATGGTAAAGATGTTGAACTATCAGCAAATTTAGATTTTCTTAATGAAATCAATTCCATTGTAAATTATGGCGCTCGGGGTGTGGGGCTATTTAGGACAGAATACATATATATGGCAAGCGATAGTCTGCCAACTGAAGAACAAGAATTTCAAGAATATAATAAAATTGCTGAAACGCTCTATCCACATCCGGTCATAATTCGAACGCTGGACATTGGGGGAGATAAAACCCCTCGATGCTGCCCAATTCCTGATGAAAATAATCCAGTGTTGGGATGGCGTGCAATACGATTTTGTTTGGAAAGACCAAATATATTCAAATCTCAATTAAGAGCAATATTAAGAGCCAGCGCAAAGGGGAATGTTAAAATACTCCTGCCAATGATCTCTTGCCTGGAAGAAATATATAAAGCGAAAGCTTTTATTGATCAAGTTAAAGGCGAACTTCTTTCACAAAATATTCTGTATAATGAAAATATTGAGATCGGCGCTATGATTGAGATCCCTTCTGCTGCAATAATGGCGGATGTTATTGCAGAAGAAGTTGATTTTTTAAGCATTGGCACAAACGATTTAATTCAATACACTGTTGCCGTTGATAGGACGAATCTTCGAGTGGCGCATCTCTATAAAAGGTTTCCACCGGCGGTTTTAAGACTCATTAAAAATGTTGTAGATGCCGGTCATGCCAAAGGAGTGTGGGTAGGAATGTGCGGTGAAATGGCAGGTGATCCCCTGGCAACTCTCATTTTGCTTGGTATTGGACTTGATGAATTAAGTGTTAGCCCGGCAATGTTGCTCGAAGTAAAAAAAATAATTCGCAGCGTAACTTTTATCGACTCCCAGAAAATCGCTGAAAAAGCTTTGCAGATGAAAACTTCCGAACAGGTGGAAAGATACATTCATAATGTAATGTCCACTCGGTACAAACTAAAAATCAATTGATAAAATCAAAGGGGCGCACATGGATATTTTAGAACAGATCAAAAAAATTGATAAAAACGATATGTTAAACTTGCTCACAATTTTTCCAGAGCAATTTGAAAATGCAGTTGAAATCGGCAATTCATTTAAGTGCCAAATTGACTCAAAAAAAATCAAACAGATAGTATTTGTTGGTATGGGCGGATCGGCAATTGGCGGTGATCTTATTATTTCATGTTTAAGTAATGATTTAAAAATTCCTGCATTAGTTAACCGAAACTATTTTTTGCCAACCTTTGTGGACAATTCTGCTCTAATTGTTGTGTCCAGTTTTTCTGGTAATACAGAAGAGTCATTAAGCTGCTACGAAGATGCCAGAACAAGAAACGCGGAAATCCTTTGTATCACCAGCGGTGGAGAACTGGGGAAAAAGGCTCAACAAGACGGTGTTCCGATCATTTCTATTCCTGGTGGCATGCAGCCTCGCGCTGCGCTTGGGTATTTGTCAATTCCAGTTTTAATAACATTAATTAATTCGGGTTTTGCTTCGCAGGAGAATGTAAATTTTGATGAAACATACGAATTGCTGAAAGAAAAGGCTCGACTGTACGCACCAAGGGAAACAGAAAATCAGGCTATCACTCTAGCTCAAAAAATAACTAAAAAGATACCAATAATGTATAGCACAAACGATATGCTGCAAATAGTTGCTAATAGATGGAAATGTCAATTTTCTGAAAATGCTAAAATGCTGGCGTTTTATAATGTTTTCCCTGAACTCAATCATAATGAAATTGTGGGATGGGAACAACTCCCCGATTTGTTAGGCAATTTTCAAATTCTTTATTTATGCGATAATGAAGATTTTAGCAGAAATCAAAGCAGGATGAGCATTACAAAAGGCATTCTTAACCAGGTCACTAATTCTGTAATTGAATTACACACTGAAGGCGTTTCCAGGTTGGCGCGGCTTTTTTCTTTGATCTATTTGGGAGATATGGTAAGTTTTTACCTGGCGATACTAAATAATGTCGACCCAACACCAATTGGAAAAATTCAGTTGTTAAAAGATCAATTAAAAAATATAACTCAATAAATTATTCTGCATAATTGATTTTCTGCTGTATTAATTACTAACCTCATAGCAATAAAAAAATAAATACAATATAATTAACAAATTTTTAAAGGAGTACCACTTATGAAATCATTTTTATTTACATCTGAATCAGTTACCGAAGGGCATCCGGATAAAATGGCGGATCAGATTTCTGATGCGGTTTTGGATGCGATTTATAAGGAAGACCCGTTTGGAAGGGTAGCCTGTGAAACTTTTGTAACCACAGGCTTAGCAATTGTTGGCGGTGAGATAACTACTAAAAGTTATGTTGATATCCCTGCTATTGTGCGCGAGGTTGTGAAAGATATTGGTTATATTGATGCAAAATTCGGTTTTGATGCCGACACTTGTGGAATATTATCGACAATTGATCAGCAGTCTTCAGACATTGCTATGGGCGTTGATCGAGATGGCGCAGGCGACCAGGGAATGATGTTTGGATTCGCTGCCAATGAAACTGAAGAGTTAATGCCCATGCCAATTCTGTTGGCTCATAAATTAGTAAGAAGGTTGACTGATGTCAGAAAGAAGAATATTCTCCCTTATCTTCGACCAGATGGAAAATCGCAGGTAACAATCGAATATGAAAACGGCAAACCGAGATGGGTGCACACTATTGTCATCTCAGCCCAGCATAGTCCTGATGTCAAATTAGTTGATATGCGTCAGGATATTATTAATCATGTTATCAAACCTGTCATCCCTGAAAATATGGTTAATGATCATGAAATTATTATTCATGTAAATCCAACCGGCAGATTTGTCATTGGCGGTCCCCAGGGCGATGCCGGATTGACCGGCAGGAAAATTATTGTAGATACTTACGGTGGTTATGCTTCCCATGGCGGCGGCGCTTTTTCGGGAAAAGATCCAACGAAGGTTGACCGTTCAGCTTGTTACGCGGCTCGATACGTAGCAAAAAATATTGTCGCCGCAGAGCTGGCAAAACAATGCACAATTCAGTTGGCGTATGCAATCGGCGTAGCAGACCCTGTTTCCATTTTAGCTGATACACACGGCACTGGCAAAATGCCAGAAGATGAACTCGTTAAATTGATAAGGAAAAATTTCGACTTAACGCCAAAGGGTATTATTGAAAAGCTGGACCTGCGTAAACCGATTTATCGGGCAACAGCAGCTTATGGGCATTTTGGCAGAAACGAACCAGGTTTTACGTGGGAAAATACAGATATGGTTGATAAATTGACTGGTTAGTTTAGTTAATAGATGGGAGCATAAATTTCAAATCTCAAACGGCAAATTCTAAACTTACAAAAACAAGATGTGTTTGGTTATTGAATATTGGAATTTGTGATTTGTTTGTTTTTTGGTGCTTGTGATTTGGAATTTTATTAATTAATATATTTTTTAAATTATCAAAAATGTTATTTCATAAATTAATGTTTAAAGGAACAATTAGGAGGTTTTGTGAATTACGATATAAAAAACATTGAACTTGCACCTGATGGAAAAAAACGGATTGAATGGGCAGATAACGACATGCCGGTATTAAAGTTAGTACGAGAAAAATTTGAAAAAGAAAAACCATTGGCTGGTAAAAAAATGTCCGCTTGTTTACATATAACTGCTGAGACGGCAAATTTAGGGCGGACTTTAAAAGCTGGCGGCGCTGACCTGGTTTTTTGCGCTTCCAATCCTCTTTCCACACAGGATGATGTTACTGCGTCATTGGTGAAGGATTACGGAATCCCAGTTTTTGCAATAAATGGTGAAAATACTGAAACTTATTATAAACATATCAAAGCCGCTATTGACCATTTTCCAGTAGTAACAATGGATGACGGCGCTGATTTGGTTTCCAATATTCATTCTGATTATCCAGACGTAGCTAAACAGATTCTGGGCAGCATGGAAGAAACCACAACCGGCGTAATCCGGCTGCGAGCTATGGAGAGCGACGGTGCTTTGAAATTTCCGGTCATCGCAGTTAATGATGCAACGACTAAAAATTTATTTGACAACAGGTACGGTACTGGTCAATCAACGGTTGATGGTATTATTCGCGCTACAGATATTTTGTTAGCGGGGAAAAATATTGTCGCTGCTGGATACGGTTGGTGCGGCAAGGGATTTGCATCTCGCTGCAAAGGGATGGGCGCTAATGTAATAATAACTGAAGTTGATCCCATCAGGGCGTTGGAAGCAGCCATGGATGGATTTCGTGTCATGAAAATGGAAGAAGCCGCTCCCATCGGTGATTTATTCTGCACTTTGACCGGAGATATTAATGTCATTCGCACTGAACATTTTGAGAAAATGAAAGACGGAGCCATTGTTGCAAATTCCGGTCATTTTAATGTTGAGATTGACATTCCCGGGTTAAAATCAATTGCCGTTGACGTCCGTAAACAGGTGAGAAATTTTGTCGATCAGTATGTTTTGAAAAATGGTAACCGCATCAATCTTCTTGCTGATGGCAGGCTGATCAATTTAGCAGCAGCCGAAGGACATCCGGCTTCAGTAATGGATATGAGTTTCGCAACTCAGGCTTTAGCAACTGAATTTGTGGTTAAACAAGCTGGAAAATTAACCGCAAAAGTTTATAATGTTCCCGGCGAAATTGAAGATTGGATTGCAACATTCAAGCTCAAATCCATGAACATTAACATTGATGAATTAACTGAAGAACAAAAAGAATATTTATCATCATGGAAAATGGGGACGTAATTCATTTTTGGCTGAATTGATAGGATTTATACTCGTTAAGGGTTAAAATGTAACTATCACCTAAACTATTTTTTTAAAATGTATGATCTATCGAAATTAAAGCATAGCGCAAAGAGCAGAACACATAGCGGTAAAACATACTCTTTGCGCTATACACCATGCGCTTTGCAAAAATTAATGTTCATTTTTACTACTAAAAAGTAATATTTTAAATGTTACAAACCAAGCCTTAACAAGTATAATTAATAAAAATATGTCGAAAAGCTATGTTACCGCAAAGGCGCCAAGCCTGCAAAGTTACCCATATTCAAGCTTTGCGTTATCTGCGACTTAGCGGTGAAACTTTTTAACAGTCTCATTTATATCAAAAACCAACCATTTCAAGAGGGTATAAGGATGATAAACAAATATTTATTTTATGCAGTTCTCATTATAATTTTATTCTCTCTTTTCACCTTCTGCAGCAAAAAAAAGCAGCAAGAGTCCGGACAAATTGCGCAGCAAGAAGGAATGCAAACCGATTCAACTGTTCAGACTATTAAACCAAAAGCCATTAATTATGATTCCATGCTAATTATAATTGGCGATCTGATCAAATCTGTAAAAGAAAATCCAACGGATATTAATTTAAGGCAACAGCTCGTTTCTGCCTGTTATGATACGACATGGGAAACTATCATTGCCGCGGGTTTTGGTAAGCCGTCCAAAAAAGATTCTTCTGCATCGATTTCCCTAAAACTTACTGAACGAGCTGCAACAGCAGATGCCTACCGCTGGGCTGCTTATATTAAAAAATGGTCTGTCGATCCATCGACTCCTGATCCTGGTTCAATATCAACAGAAATTAAGGGTGGCATTGTTGTTGCGAAAAAAAACCTGCCAGATAGTACAACAATGGTTCTTCTTGAAGTAAAAAAATCAAAAATACATTTTTAAAATTAAACCAGGAAAATTTCAGAGATGATTTTACAAAAAAATGTATTATCAATAAACAAAATTTGTGGGTGGATAATTATTGTTTTTGTCTGTCTTTATACTTATGCTTATTCTCAGCAAAAAGTTGGTTCTTTAAAAGGTAAAGTCATTGATGTTCGCACCCAGCAGCCGCTGGAAAATGTTATCATTAAATTTATTAACACAAAAATTTTCGGTGTTTCTGATATTAGGGGAAATTTTATTATTTTAAATATTCCGATGGGAAATTACAACATCGGGTTTAGCAGGCATGGATACCAAACACTCATTTTCCCAAATAAAAAAATATCCCATGGAATAAACACATCCGTAATAGCTGAATTGTCAACCTGGATTGATGGGGTAGATGATGTGTTTTTCATCGGTGGAATTGAAATATCAGCACAAAAGGAATTGTTGCCAGAAAAAATAGAAACCGTCACGCAAATAAACTCCAACAACATCGAACATATTCAGGCGACAAGTCTTGGCGATGTGTTGGATTTAGTGCCGGGGGTTGAGATGAAAAATCAGCCATCGCTAAAGGTACCTGTAAAAGCAAAAATTCGTGATCCAAGGAATGAAAATTTATTAACGGCATTTGGCACAAAAATTATTATTGATGATATCCCATTTTCAAATAATGCAAATTTACAGGGTCCTTTGCTTGATGCAGTTTATACAGGAACAGGAAATGGCATCGACTTGAGAGAGATTCCCGCTGATAATATCGAGTCGGTGGAAGTTATCCGGGGAATCGCTTCAGCCGAATATGGCGATTACGTCGGCGGTATCATCGATGTAAATACAAAAGCGAGCGACCAGTCAATTCATCGAATAAAAGGAAAAAATAATCCAGACACAAAAGAGATAAATTTTGGTGGAAATTTTTCTCTGGCAGAAACTAGGATTAATTACAATTTCAACTGGGCTTATAGCGAACGGGATGTTAGAAAAGATTATGATAATACACAACGCTTGGCAGCGCAACTTAATTTCCAAAATACTATATTCGATGATAGATTGTTTATACAGAATCAGTTTAAATATTATACATTATTTGAAAATATTAACCAGAATCCTAACGACCCGGATGCTTTGGAAAGCAGGAACAAGGGATATCGCTTCATTTATGGAAACAAATTCACTTACAAAATAAATCCATTGAGCAAATTGTATTCCAGTATTTCTATCAATTACCGCCGTGTTGATTCTTATGAGCAAACCATGACTACGGCCGAAAATAGGGTGATTTCCACTTTGATGAATGAAGGAACAATGATTGGCATAAAGCTTTATGGATCATATCTTTACCGCCAGAGAACTATAGGTGACGAAGTGGGCATCGGTCAAAAAATTGCGTGAAAAAGGAAATTTTTTACTGGCAAATTATTTCACAATTTAACCTGCGGTAATGAATTTTTTTATGATAATAATTTTGGAAAAGGTCGTTCCTTCGACGTTCAATTTCCTCCGTTCAAAGGCGCCCGCCCGCGTTCATTTGATGATGTTCCGGGAATTTTTCAACACAGTATGTATTTTAATGATCAAATCAGCGGACGATTGTGGAAAGAGTTCACGTTGAATTTTGGTTTACGATTTGAAAGATATAATACTAGTACTTTAAATCAAAGTGGATTTTTTAAATCTCGAAACGGAGCATTCTTAAATCCGAGAATTAATTTTGCTTATTACTTGAGCGAGAACACCCAATTCCGCATAGGCATTGGAGCTGCTTCAAAATCTCCTTCTCTCAACCATATTTATCCTGATATTTTCTATCTTGATGTTCAAGATATCCTACCTGTTAACGATGCCGCCTTTATTCTGGACAGTTTAATCACGACTTATAAATTTGACCAATCGAATCCAAATTTAAAAGGATTTCAGGAGAAAAAAATAGAAATGAGTTTCGATTTTCGTTTTGGTTATTTTGGTTCGTCGTTAACAGGATTTTATTCAGAACGGAACGGTGAGCCGATAAGTAAAATTAATCCTTTTCTTTATTATAAATATTTGCGTCCAAATTGGCAACAACAAAACGGCGGCGAAATAGCTGATACATTAATGAGTTATTACACAACAACGATAAATGCCGGCTGGTCAAAATTTAATGGAATGGAGTTTACCCTGAAAAGTCAGCGAATTAATAAGCTTAATATGGATTTTATGGTGAACGCGGCTTACCATCATGTGAAAGAAAAAATTACTGGACTTAATGGCAAAACAATATTTCCGAATAATTATACAATTCCGCTTTATAAAAATTTTGGGAGATGGACTGAAAAATTGTTACTCACCTATCAAGTCAATTATGTATCCAAAGCGCTGGGAATCTGGGTCACCTTAACAGCACAGCACGTACCGCATTATCAGTATAAAATTTTAGGCGGCTCTGATTCTCTGGCGGTTGCGTATTATGACGTGTTAAATAGAGAGACAGTTTATATCGATGAAGCAGACCGACTAAATGAAAGATACAAAGCGTACCGGCTTCTGAAAAATCCTTTGCAAAATACAACCCGCAATTATGCAAATAAATGGTTGTTCAATATTAGCATGAGCAAGGCTTTGTTTAACGGCGCCGAAGTTTCTTTTTTTATTAATAATTTTTGGAATGATCGGGCAATTCAAGAGTGTCCTGCACATCCCGGATATTTTATATCAAGGAATCCGGAAATTTTTTATGGAATTGAATTCAGTTTGGTGATGGATAAAATATTACAATGAAAAAACAAAAAAACTCTGGTGATTATAATTTTTCTTCTGTTGGCGGTTTTAAACCGCATTGGATAATATTGGAGACGTTAATGAAAAAATTGCTTTTTGTTTTTTTAACCATTACATTTATGTCTGGGTTAATGGATTGTTCATTAAAAAAACCAACTACGTTCGATAGAGAATGTTGTATTCATCTGTTAGCCATTGATACGTCAGGGATTGTACAGCCTGATCCCAATTCGGGTTTGGCGTTTGTTGCTGAGGCGCAAGTTCAATTATATTCTCCTGAATATAATTTAGAATACACCTTTTTGACAGATAAAAAAGGTGAATTAATGATAGAAAATTTATTAGCATCGCATTATATCATATCTGTAAATAAAAGATTTTCAGCGGAGCAGATGTTAAATATTGTACAATTAAATAAGGATGTTGTTTTAAATGGCACACTTGAGACAGATGTTTTTAAAAATAAAATATCCACTATTAACACAATAAAACTAAGTATGAAAATTTTATCAACCATTGTGATTAATGAAATTTATTATTGCGGATCTTATAGTAATAAAAATTATTATGAAGACCAATTCATTGAGCTTTATAACGCTTCTGACAGTACACAATATTTAGACCGTTTGATTTTTGCCAAAGCAACAATGAGACCAGATTATATGAATCAATATGCGGAGGCAATTTATGCTTATCAATTCCCGGGTAACGGAAAAGAACATCCAATAGAGCCTGGTCAATATATTGTCGTTGCCCAAGATGCGATTAACCATATCACAGAAGCCGGCGCTTACAACAGCCTTGATCTTTCTCAAGCAGATTTTGAGTTTTTTAATAAATGTGGAGACAGGGATAATTTGTCAGTGACAAACCTGGAAAATATTAATCCAAATTATCAAAGGGATTTTATAATGAATTTGTACAAAGGTGGTTTATATTTAGTAAAAATAGAAAATATTAGCCAGTTACAGTTTAATTCAAAAGGATATATTTTATTCAATTTTAGCAATGTGATTGATGCTGTTGAATATTCACGTGATCCTGAAAGCGAGAAATATTTGGATAGCAGAATGGATGCCGGTGTGGCAGGGGTTGGTTTACAAAAATTCAGTGGTAATTCTATAGAACGAGTGAATCCCAAAACATGTACTGCCGGGTACGATACTAATAACAGTACTTTTGATTTTTTAATCATTCATCCTCCTATGCCTGGCTGTCAGCATGTATCAGATCTTGCTGGATCCATCGCTGTCAACTTAAGAGAAAAAACGGTTCTTTATCATTGACAATTTTCAATTCGTTGCCTTACACTTTTTTATTGTGTCTGTTTGGATAATTTTCTAAAAATATTAGTAAATATTCAGTCATGTAGAGCACAGAGAAAAAATAAAAACTGATAATCGGTTGTATCTGCCGCGGATGTTCATAAAAAATTAAAAATGAAATCTATACATTTAAGCAAAAAAAATGAAAAGACGATTTGCAAATTATATTTTAATTTTTACTTTGGTTGTTTTTTTTATCAATTCATTTTCTCTCGCTTCTGATTTCAGGGTAAAATCCCTGGGACAGATGAAATTAGTTGTTGAAGATAAGAACAATCAATTGAACCTGTATGATTTTGGCGCTAATCCAGCCTGGCTTTTAATGGATAAAGAAAGATCGTGGCTGCGTTCATTTTTTATAAGTAATATGCAATCGGGCAATTTTAAGCGGTTATACGATCCCGAAACATTGATAGATCTGAACGCTCAAATTGAGGGCGTTAAGATTTTAGACGAGAAGCAGACGTTTTATGGGTCTGTGAATTATCACGGTTTGAGCTTGAGCAAAATTTATCAGGCAATTAACCGTAATCCATACCTGAAAAATCCTTTTCGACTAATTGATAATACAACAGGCAGCATAAATTACCGGGGACCGAGAGTATCTTTCCAATACAGTCGAGACCTTTATCATAAAAAACTATTTTGGGGGGCTGCACTTGATTATCAAATCGAAACTGGTTTAAAAAATCATTTCCCCCAGCCGCGTACAATTTATCGATACATACAATTGCGTTCAGGTCTTGCCTATTCTCTTTCTGATCAATTGAACATGGGTGTTACATTCAATTATTCTCATACCCAGGAATTCACAGAAATTATTTCTCCGGGAACGTTTGAATCTCGTGTGGTTGTAGTTAATAAATTCAGGGGAGAAACAATAAGTACTGAGAGCAAGGGCAGCCTTGAAAATTTTGCAAAAACCGCAACTTATAAATTGGGAATGCAGTCAAATTTTAAGCCAACAGACTATTTAGAAACAGCATTTTTATTCTATTATAATTTAAAAAACATGAATGTCTTGGAAAAACGTTTTAAACCAAAAAGAGATGGATACTGGAAATTGAATGGTTATGAACTTCACTGGCAAACCCGGTTGAAGCTCCCTAATTTACCACTGCGATTGGGATTAGCCCTGGATCATCTTTATTTCAATGATTGGGCAAATCACCCGGAATTCGCTGTGTTGCTGGGCGATGATTATATGAGTGAAAAGAAAATCGGATTTGGGATCGCTTATGAGCCCCTAAATTTGCCGTTGATTTTAGGAGCGGAATATCACCTCGGTTTAGCAAATAAAAAGAAAAAAGATTATATCAGCGGTTTTATGGCTGCCGGCGATTTGGATAGTCGCTCGCTGAAGTTTGGAGTCGAATATCGGTTTATGGTAAATTGGAGATTCCGGGCTGGTTTCATTTATACCCAGTTCAAAATTGATCACGATTTGCTTTCATTTAGTGAATTTCTGCCGGGCAATAGAACGCAAATGTTTACTTTTGGAATGGCAAATATTTCAGGGTTAATTGAGTCAGAGATATATGGATATATTGGACAACAAATCCCAATTGTTAACAAGAATGATATCAAACGAAAACAATTGGGAATTGCTTTTTCGGTGAAATTTTATAACAATTAAATGAAACTATTGATGCTTGGGTTGTAACATTTAAAATATTTATTGTAACTATTCAGTCAGGGTAAAGTATTGTTAGAAACATAGAATCAAAAATTATAGCAGAATTATTAATAGCAGAATAATAAGAAATAGAAAGCATCATGCCGATAAATTCTCGTTTTAAAGTTAAGAATATTTCTGATAAAGAGTTTTATTTGCTTGATTACAAAATAATAGGAATCGTGTTTGATGTACATAATGAATTTGGTTCTTTTTGTGACGAAAAAATATACAAAACCGAATTAGCGGATCGTTTTCAATAATCACAGCATTACTTTCAAAACAATTTTAAATAAATAATTTTCATCATTCTGCTATAAATTATTCTGCTATATAATTAAAGTTTAGGCGTTCATTCAAACATGCGAAACAATCCAATCAACCATTAAAAAAACAATATTGCCTGCAGAAAAGAAATCTCCCACAGAAATAAATTTTAACTTTGTTACAATTCTGTGGGAGACCGTTTTCAGTGGAAAAAATAAATTATTATTTATAAATAAAAATCATATATTATTCCCATTCATGGTTTTTCTTCGAACGATGTTGGTAATGGTACGAAAGTCAATTTTACCACTCCCCATTTTTGGCATTTCTTCAATCACGATAAATTTTTTAGGCATAGAGATCGGAGGCAGCTTTTGAGAAAGTTTTGCCATTATTTCTTTTTCATTTAATTCCCTGGTTACCGCAACAACAATTTTAGCGCCCTTCAGAGAATCAGGAAGCTCTACAACACAGCAATCAACATCATCGGGTAATAAACGCTCGATCTCGAGTTCAATTCTTACCAGTGAAACCATCTCGCCGCCAATTTTTACAAATCGTTTCAGCCTGCCTTTGTGCCACAGATAACCGTCTTCATCAATCATTCCAATATCGCCGGTATCGTACCAGCCATCCCTAATGTGAAGCGATGTCTCTTCGAGATCGTCGAAATAGCCCTTCATAACCAGGTCGCCCTTAACTAGAATTTTTCCTTCTTCGCCAGGTTCAAGCGCTTGTCCAGTATTAATTTCAGCAATTTTTACTTGAACACTTGGGAAAATTTTTCCAATACTTCCTGGTCTGTTATCCTCAGGTGTGTTGACTGAGACAACAGGACTGGTCTCGGTAGCGCCATATCCTTCAAGCAATACTTTATTATGTTTTTTGAGATAACCTTCCCTCAGGGAATCTGACACCTTGTCAGCGCCAGCAACAATGAGCCTCAGAGAGTCAAAATCACCAGGTTTGGATTCTCTTAAATATCCGGAAAAGAAAATAGGCGTTCCCGCTATCATAGTTGCTTTTTCTTCGCGTATATATTTTGGAATTGACCTATATTCAAGTGGATTGGCAACAGTTACGGCTGTCATACCCATGGTCATTGGAAGCCAGAAATCAATATTATGTCCAAAAACATGAAACATCGGTAAAATCGACATAATCACGTCTTCATGAGTCAGCTTAAACATCTGTAAAATATCGGCGATATTGGAGCCAAAATTTCTGTGGGTTAGTTGAACAGCTTTGGGGTCTTTCTCGCTGCCACTGGTAAAAAGAATAGTTGCATTGTCATCAATATCAGATGAAGGGAAAGAGTTAATTATTGCTTTTGTAGGAAGTTTTGATTTAAGAGCAGCTTTAAGTTTTTCTCCTGTAGTTATACGCTCCATGATGTCTTCAATAAACACCATTCCTTTTACGAGACGGCAGCCAAGTTTTATAAGCAATGCCTTAGATGTGATGATATTTCTGAATCCGCACTTGTCCTGAGCATATTCACAATTATCGGATGCGCCTGTTGAATAGTTGATCATCACAGGCACTTTACCTGCCATGATAACACCAAGAGTTGTTAGTATTGATCCTGCAGAAGTGGGGATCATAACGCCGATATATCCTTCTTTGTATTTTTTAATTATTTTTGAAAGCATAAGAGAAGCAATTAATGCTTTAGAATAGGTAACTCGTTTTTCTGTAGTCCGATCAATAATTGCAAATTTGTTACCAAATTTTTTGGCGGTCTTTACAAATTCATGATGAAGAATCATGGTCTTCCTCCTGTTAACTAATTGAGTTTAAATTTTATAAAAATTAATGACATTCAATTTTATAGTAAAACAAAAAAAAATGAAATAGTCAAGGGAAATTTTACAAAAAAATTAAAATTTATTGAGCAACAGATTTTATTATTCCAATGTTATTTAGATGAGATGTAATTAAAAATGATTCAGGTTTCCCTACTGATTCAAAGGGTAGTCTATTTAAATAGTTTGCAAGATTTTTTGGATGACTTTAGAAGTAGTAATTAACAAAAATTTAAGGATTGTCCATAACATTAAAAAACCCTGATGCCTTATAAGATTCCTCGATAGGCATCCTTCCTATGACTGATTCGGAGAACCAATACAATTAATTCATACTGTCTAATTTCATAAATAATTCTATACACTCCGAATCGCATTCGCCATAAGTTAGAGTATCTTCCTTTTAAAGCTTCACCTTGATAGGGGTTTGATGAAACTTTTTCATCAATAATAGTCAAAATTTGATCAGCCCTGTTTTTGGGTAATTTTTTTAAATCTTTTAACACTGAATTTTTTAATTTAATCTGATAAGCCAAGTTCCCTCCTGGCTTCTTTCAATGTTAATTCTTTATCATTGAGATCTAATTTTCTTGTTTGCGCAATTTCAAGATCATCCAGATCAGCAAAATAGGCTTCTAATGCTTTTTTTATTAGCCATGATCTAGGTCGCTCTGTTTCAACGCAATATGAATTGACTTTATAATTTAATTCTTCTGGTAAACTTATAGTTATAGCATTCCTTCTCATTACTTTACCCTTCTGTATTGTTTGTCATACATTTAATATTACTATTACAAATAATACTATATATTTTTCTTAAATGCAATGATTTTTTTTTATTGTTACTTTAATTCTATATATTTTTAAACCAATAGATATTTGAAATTTTCAGTTTTTTTACCATTTGAATCAAAGAGCATCAACAAACAGATACCCAGCACTGCGGATGCTTTTAATAAATATAGGCTGAGTTGGATCTGGCTCGAAATATTTACGCAAACGTACAATGAAATTATCAACAGTACGCGTTTCAATCTCTGAAGTGATGTTCCATACTTTTTCCAGCAATTCCTTTCGTGAAACAATTTTCCCTTTATTTTCTATTAAATATTTTAACACCATGGCTTCGTGTGCGGTCAGTTGAAATTCCTGCCCTTTCGCTCGCGCGTTGAGATTTTCAAAATTAATTTCGTTATCGCCAAAACAATAAACCGGCTGGCTGATTGTTACTTCTTTATACCACATTTTTCGTTTTAACATTCCTTTAACACGTAACAGCAATTCTTGCAGATGAAATGGTTTGGTCATATAATCATCAGCACCTAATGCTAACCCGTGAACTTTATCATCAACGTGCGTTCTTGCCGTTAACATCAGGATGGGAATTTCGGGTGATTTTTCCCTTACATGTCTCGCTACTTCAAAACCATCATAATATGGCAGCATAATATCCAGAATGATCAGATCAAATTCAGAAGAGTGGAAAAAATCAAGCGCCTGTTTGCCATCTTTTGCCCAAACGACTTGATAACCCTCTTCTGTTAAATTATATTCCAGACCAACAGCCAGTGTTTCCTCGTCTTCTACTAATAAAATTTTACTTCCGACAAATTTGTTTTCAGTCATTTTTTTCAACCTTTTTTGCTGAAATTTTTAACAATGAATTTATGTACTGTTTTTTAGCAGCTCGATAAATTGGAAGTTCAATTTTAAATGTTGTCCCTTTATCCCTGCCTTCGCTGAATACAGATATTTTACCTCCGTGATATTTAATGATCTCTTTCACCCAATAAAGCCCCAATCCAGTTCCTTTAACATTGGGACTGTTTTGATTGTAAATCCGATGAAATTTTTTGAACACGTCTTTTTTATCTTTGACATAAATTCCAATTCCCTGGTCATTAAATTCTGCGACAAAATTTTCTGTATCACATGATAAATGAATTGTCAATCGCACCTGTTCCGTAGAGTATTTAATGGAATTATCAATCAAATTATCAACAACGATTCTTAAGGCGTTTTTGTCAATCACACATTTGCAAGGGGCAGTTCCTGAAATTGTTACCGCCTCTTTAGGAAGCTTAAATTGCTGCGCTGATTCATTTATTAGATTGTGGAAAATTGATTCGGTTTCGTAAATATCATAATCGTAGGCAATTTTTTTTTGTTCCAATCCTGAAATCTTCAATATTGAATTAATGAGATAGTTTAAGCGATTAATGTCTTTTTCCATTAACGCGAAAAAATCTTCTTGTTTTGAACGAGGCACATCACGAATACTCATGGTTTCCAGGTATAGCTGGATTGAGGCTAACGGTGATTTTAATTCGTGTGTTACATTACCGATAAAATTGTCATACAGTTTTGTTAAATTTATTTGTTTGTTTAAATAGATGAAGATCAAGTACATTCCTAACAGAATGGCTACAAGCAAAAAAAGCCCGATGATCAATGCGATCAAATTAGTACTTTTTGAAACAAGCTGCGGAGAAATTTTATCGCCGACCTTATCAAAAATAATATAATTGGAAATATACCAATAAATCCAGATACCAACCAGTGACAGCCAGGCTAATTGAGCCAATACAAAAATTACCACAGGATGCCGGAGAAATTGTCTTTTTTTCATCGCTACTATTCTTTCTGATATTATTCCTAATTCAGCACCCCGATTCATCGGGGCAAACAAAATTAATTTTCCACGCAAAGCTCGCAAAGTTGTTATACCATATTTTTCTTGGTGCTCTTTGCTGCTTTGCGAGAAATTTTTAAATTTTACATTACTTTTACAATACTTAATATTAGAATTACTTATATTTAAAATAAATAATTTTAATTTAAAATGAAAGTAAAATATATTTTAATTGAGTGGAGTCAACAATGAATATCCCGAAACTTAATATCGGAAATATTACCTCTAAAGTTCCCATTGTACAAGGCGGCATGGGAGTGCGAGTATCCCTTTCACCGCTTGCGGCTGCAGTGGCTAATGAAGGCGGGATTGGTACCATATCCAGCATCGCGCTTGGCGACATAAATGCATCTAAAAATGATTATGTAAAAATATCGTGCGAGGCATTAATTCGAGAAATCAGGAAAGCGCAAAGTATGACAAAAGGAATTCTTGCAGTAAACGTTATGGAAGCGCTTAGTAACGCCAAAGATTTGATCAAAGCGGCTGTCAAAGGGGGAATTAAGATGATTGTTGTCGGCGCTGGACTGCCCCTTAAACTGCCAGCGATTGTTGAAGATGATTCTGTAAATCTTGTTCCAATTGTCAGTTCTGGCAGAGCGGCAGGGCTGATACTTCGCAGTTGGGACAGGCGCTACCAAAGAACTGCTGATGCTTTTATTCTTGAAGGACCGCTTGCAGGCGGACACCTGGGTTTTTCTAATGAGCAATTGGATCATATCGATGAGTATTCCCTGGAAAAATTGCTGCCTGATGTTTTAAGTGCAGTTAAAATTTATGAAGATAAATATGATAAAAAGATACCGATAATTGCTGGTGGTGGAATTTATGATGGAAAAGACATCGCCAGGATGTTGAGTATGGGCGCTTCGGGAGTACAAATGGGCACCCGCTTTGTCTGCACTGATGAATGCAATGTTTCGCCTGAATTCAAACAAGCCTATCTCGATGCATCGGAGCAGGACATTGCTATCATAAAAAGCCCTGTCGGAATGCCGGGCAGAGCCATAAAAAATAAATTTTTGAAAGAGTTGGAAAATAATGGGAAGCTGCGCATAAAATGCCAGTACAGGTGTCTTTCCGCCTGTAATATTGAAAAAGCCAAATACTGTATTGCAAAAGCGCTATTAAATTCATGGGCAGGCGACGTTGATAATGGATTGATCTTTTGCGGACAAAATGCTTACAGAATCAATAAAATAGTATCGGTAAAAGAACTCTTTTCTGAACTTTGTACAGAGCTTAAGGCGGCTTAATATATTTTGTTACTTGCCACAAAAACACAGAGAGCACAGAGATTTTTATAGGAGCAAAACAATGAGAGTATTATTAATTTATCCCGAAACGCCCTCCACATTTTGGAGTTTTAGGAATGCACTAAAATTTATTTCCAGGAAATCATCCGAACCGCCATTAGGTTTGCTTACTGTAGCAGCGATGCTGCCTAAAAGCTGGGGAAAAAAATTAATCGACATGAATGTCTCCCGGTTTAATGATGAACAACTTGCCTGGGCAGACTACGTATTTATTAGCGGGATGAATGTTCATAAACAATCATTTCAAGAAATTGTTAAACGCTGTAATAATCTTGGAGTTAAAGTCGTTGCCGGCGGTCCCATGTGTACAACAGAATATAAAAAATTTGACGGTGTTGATTTTTTCGTTTTAAATGAGGCAGAAATTACGCTGCCAATATTTTTGAAAGACCTGGAAGACGGCAATCCAAAACACGTTTATAAAACAGACAAATTCCCTGATATATCATCAACACCAGTTCCTCTTTGGAGCCTGTTGGAAAAGAAAAAATATGCATCAATTAGCATTCAATATTCTCGAGGCTGTCCCTTCAATTGTGAATTCTGCAGCATAACCATGCTGAATGGTCATAAAGCGCGCACAAAAAACAAGGAGCAATTTATCGAAGAATTAGAATCGTTGTATCAGTTTGGATGGCGCGGCAGCGTGTTTATTGTTGATGATAATTTTATTGGTAATAAGAAAAAGCTTAAAGATGATCTATTGCCAGCATTAATTAAGTGGTCAAAAAAACGAAAGTATCCATTTAATTTTATGACTGAGGTGTCCATTAATCTTGTTGATGATGATGTTTTAGTTCAACTAATGGTTGAAGCTGGCTTTGACTCTGCCTTCATTGGCATTGAAACACCGAATGAAGAAAGTTTGGCAGAATGTGGAAAAGTACAAAATCAACATCGAGATATGGTGGCTTCTGTCAAAAAATTACAGCACTGTGGTTTAAATGTCGCAGGGGGATTTATTGTTGGCTTCGATAATGATCCGCCAAACATTTTTGAGCAGCAAATTAATTTTATCCAAAAAAGTGGTATTGTTACGGCAATGGTTGGATTGTTAAATGCCCCTACAGGAACAAGGTTATTCAAAAGAATGAAATCAGAAAATCGTTTGTTAAATGTGATGAGCGGTGATAATATGGATGGCTCAATGAACTTCATTCCCAAAATGAATCATCAGAAATTGAAAGAAGGTTATAAAAAAATAGTTACTACTATTTATTCACAGAAACAATACTATAAGCGAGTTAAAACATTTCTTCGCGAATACAAATTACCAAAGGTACAAAATAAAAAACTTACATTTCGGGAAATTCAGGCATTTTTTAAGTCGTTGTGGATTTTAGGATGTTTGGAAAAGGGGAAAAGATATTACTGGAAATTGCTTTTTTACAGCTTGTTTAACTGTCCAAAAAAATTTGCATTAGCTATTACGATGGCGATTTATGGGTTTCATTTCAGGCGGATTGCGGAGACGATATAGTTAATAATGCGCATCACAAGCTGTTATATAAAACTGCTAAAATTGAATTCGAGTAACAAATCAAATAAAAATGGTTAAATAATCCTAACGCAGTACAAGACTGCAAACAAATTTAATTATCACGCAAAGCCGCAAAGCTCGCAAAGTTGTAATACTAATTTTTTCTTGGCGTTTTTTGCGGCTTTGCGTGAGATTTTTTTTTAAATATTTTTATGAAAACAACACCTGTATAGTTGCCTTACTAAAATATTAATGTAAACAGACAATGAAGTTTTTGGGTGTAATAGAATAAAATATTTTGTCAATAGCTTTATCTCTGGTATCGGCTCGTAATCGGCATTCTCCTATCTTTTCCAAAAGCCCTCGGTGTAATTTTAATTCCCGGGGGCCCCTGGCGGCGTTTGTACTCATTCAAGTCAACTAAACGAATGACTTTTTGGACAATTTTTTCATCAAATCCATTCGCCAAAATTTGTTCAACAGATGCGTTTTTTTCAATATAATCAGACAGAAGCGGGTCTAGAATAGAATAAGGTGGCAGGCTGTCTTCGTCTTTTTGATCGGGACGCAATTCTGCTGAGGGCGGTTTGATGAGCGTATTTTGGGGAATAATTTCACGTCCCCGGGATTTGTTCAAATTTTCTGACAATTTATAAACCAGCGTTTTTGGCACATCTTTGATCACTGCGAATCCTCCTGCCATATCGCCATAAAGAGTGCAGTAACCGACGCTAACTTCGCTCTTATTGCCCGTAGTTAATGCCAGCCAGCCGAATTTATTGGAAAGCGCCATAATAACATTGCCGCGAACTCTTGCTTGAATATTTTCTTCAGTAGCATCGAAAGGCAAATCTGCAAAACTATCTTTTAACATTTCTTTGTAACATTCAAAAGTCATCTGAATTGGGATAACTTTGTATTCAATCCCCAAATTATTTGCCAATTGTTCAGCATCTTCCAAACTGGACTCAGATGAAAATTCAGCCGGCATGGCAACGCCGATCACACTTTCTGCCCCAAGAGCGTCAACCGCAATTGCCGCTGTTAAAGCAGAGTCAATGCCTCCGCTTAAGCCCAGGACAACTTTTTTAAATCCATTTTTTTGAACATAATCTCGTGTACCTAATACCAGCGCATTATATATTTCAGATACATGATCGAGTTTTTCTCTTTTGGGGGATATTATTAATGGATGTACAGACCTGTCGATTTTAGATTCGGGAAGACTGAAAGTTTTTAAATTGTATTTTGGCAGGAAATTGTTTTTTCTTTTATGGTAAGAATTATCAACCTGCCTCTGATCTTGAATATTGGATACGTCAATGTCAAACACCAGTAAGTCTTCAGCAAATTCTTTGCCCTGCGCTAATATTTTCCCCTTTTCATTAGCGATCAGGCTGGAGCCGTCAAAGACCAATTCGTCCTGTCCGCCAATCAGGTTGACATAAAGCATGAATACAAGATTTTTTTTTGCACGATCAATAACTAACTTTTCTCTTTCTTCAATTTTCCCGGAGCAATAAGGCAAGGCAGAAATGTTTACAATAACGTCAGCATTGCCAATTAGCGCTTCATTTTCGATCACACTTTCCGAAATCCAGAGATCTTCACATATACTCAATCCAATTTTAATTCCGTTTAATTCAAAAGTCATCGCTTCATTTCCCTGTTCAAAATAACGCCTTTCATCAAAAACGCCGTAGTTGGGAAGATGGATTTTATTATAAACGCCGCACAGTTTACCATTATTTAAAACAGCAGCGCTGTTGAATAGACTTTCACTTGCGGAATCAGTAAATCCGACAATTGCAGTAATGTTTTTTGTTTTGGGAATAATTCGCTGAAGACATTTCAAATTATCCTCAATAAATTGAGGTCTGAGCAGTAAATCTTCCGGTGGGTAACCAGTGATCGCTAATTCTGGAAAAGCAATGAGATCAACATTTAAGTTTTTTGCAATACGAATGTTATCAACAATTTTTTTTTCGTTGCCTTTAAAATCGCCAACAGTAACGTTAATTTGAGCCAGCGCGATCCTGAGTGTCTTTGACATTTACCTATTCCTTTATTCTCCCATAACTTTAATGATCAACCGTTTACGCCGCCTGCCATCAAACTCGGCATAGTATATTTGCTGCCAGGGACCGAAATCAAGTTCGCCAGCAGTTACCGGGACAATAACCTCGTGTCCAATGAGCAAGTTCTTTAAATGGGCGTCGCCATTTACTTCGCCGGTCCTGTGATGGCGATAGTCTGGACCTTCGGGAGCCAGTTTTTGCAGCCAATCTTCAATGTCCTGAATTAAACCAGATTCTGCATCATTTACATAAACTCCCGCAGTGATGTGCATCGCCGAAACAAGAATTATACCTTCCTGAATACCGCTCTTTTTTAATACGTTTTTTACATCATTTGTGATGTTAATAAATTCCCGTTTTTTAGTAGTGTTAAACCATAAATATTCAGTCGCAAATTTCATGGAAACATCCTTTCATAAAAAGAGCGAATGATCTTTCAATAACCATTCGCTGTGTTTAAGTTTTCAAGGAGTTTTATTCGGCTCAGCATTCGCCCATAATTAAAAATTCTCTTTCCGTGAGCGCCTGGTTTAAACCGTCAGTTAAGTCATAAAGATGGTTTAAGACATCAGTGATTTCCAGATTCTCGGTTTCTGCATCAAGTTGCTCTAATTCATCCCCTAAAATTTCAACTTGATCTTTTAATTGAAGGTCATAAACGTAAAGTTGTGATAGTTTTTCCGGACTAATGTCTTCTTTGCTAAAAAATGCTTGATCAGAATAGCATGGACTTTCAAGTGAGTTAATCAACATTTTTACGGTTGAATGAATCCGTTTTAAAGGATCAGAATTACCTTGGCTCGCCAAGTTCTGAATTAGTTTTTCAAATTGCGGCAGCCGCTTATTTGTTGTGTTGAGCTGCTTCAACAGAAAATTCCTGAAAATTTGATCAGTTTTAATTCTGTGCTTCGGGGAAGAATAACCTTGATATCCCTTTATTGCATGGGCAAGTTCATCTCTATTTGACTCTGCCGATTGATCAAAATTTTGCATACTTACTCCTTGAAAAATTGACATATTAAAGATTAATTAAATTCAAAAGCTCGGTTAAATCAGAAATTTGATAGTCAGGTTTTGGGTAAAAAGAATCTAATTCTATGTTTTTACGATTGATCCAAATAATTTTTATGCCAGCACTTCTGGCGCCAATAATATCTGACCCTGGAGAATCACCGATCATGACCACTTCGTTTTTTTTTAATTTCATTTTTTCTAAAACCAAAAAAAACAAATCCGGATTTGGTTTGTATTTTTTAAGCTGTTGTGAGGTTACAACGGCATCAAACTTATATCCATTGTTTAATAGTTTTTCAACTAACGGGTCGTCAAAATCGGCATTGGATAACAGGGCAACTTTATAACGATCTGAAATAGCGGCTAATACTTCATGCGCCTCGGGATAAATTTTACTTGTGCCCATACATTTCCACAAAAAATTTAAATCACTTTCAATATTCCTTGTTACACGGTAATGCTGGTAAATTTCTTTTAACCGTTTCCTATGGATTTCCCGGATGCTTATAAAAGGATTAATTTCAGACCAATTAAAATATTTTTTGGTTAAATCATCATATTGGCAGTAATATTTTGACATGTCCAGGTTTACACCGGATTGCTTCAACAAGCGCCATAACTGGTCTCGTGGGAAACCGCTGTCGTCAACCAGGGTCCTGTGTACGTCGAAAATTAAACCTTTTAGATTTTTTAATCCCATCTGTAAAACGTCAACTTCAAGTAATGTAGAATCAAATAAAAATTAAACTAATAATTCAAAAAACATGAATTATAAATGTATTTATTAATAAAAAATTATCAAGGAAGGGAAATATTTAAAATTGAGTTTCTGACAAAAAGTAATCTAAAATTTTTCAACAATTTAAAAATATCTATAAAAATTTTATATAACAGTTCATTTTATTTCAATTATTTGTCAGATATTTGCAGGAATATATGACTTCAAAAAATCTATTTTTAAGCAGCGTATCATTAAATTTAATATCAGGGTAAAACTTAAGCAATTAATAAATAAAAATCAAGTAATTTTTTAAGTGGCGATATAATTTTTTGCAATAGCGTTTTTCATCTTTTTAAGATAAATTGTCAGTGAGCGAACATCTTTCAAGGGATGTTGCTTAATTATATTTTCAGGAATGTTTTTGCTTAACATTGCTACCATTTTGTTCAATGCTGACAGCTTTTGATTAATTGGTTCATCGTGTGTTTTTTTGTAGGCATCAATTAGCAATTTTGCCTGGGACGCATTTTTAATTCCTTCAACAACAAAATTGATTTGACTTGTCGTCGTATATTTAATGTAATTGTTTATTGATTGAAGGGTTTTTATTAATGCCAATTTTTTCATGTTTGAGAATGAATTTAAGCCCCTTCGAGAAACATCTGTTTTTAATTTTTTAATTTCATCACAATTGGAAACAACTGACCAGAGAGGTATCCAATTAGAACATAAGTTAGCGGGAAGTTTATATCGGATCTGTAGTGAATCAACAGATATTTTTTGAGGCACTTCAAAAGTTACCCAACCTTTTGTTGTCTTACCAGGTTCAATGATAGTGGACGCAAGGTAAGGTTGCCTGACAACGAAAGATTTTATGCTTGGTTTAAAAAGATTATTGTTTGAATCCCTTAACACAAAATTAAAAAAGCTCGAATATGTTTTAGAATGACTTTTAGTATTGTCAAGTATAACTTTTACAGATATAAACTTTTTTCCAGTATCTGCCTGAGAGTAATTGTCCTCGGAATAAACATCATTATTTACTGCTAATATTTTTAATTTTGAACAAGCTTTGTTAATGTTTGATACATTTATCTGTGCAAAAGATAGACAAGGAATTAAAATTATATTTAACACAATTAGTTTTTTAAACATCTCACCATCTCCTATTACTTTTTGTTTTATAAATATTTATTGAAATAACAAACAAACTAATGACAAAGTGTATGCCAAACAAAATTTTGAAGGATGAGCTGAATATAACAACTTGACAATATTGGACATAAGCGGCATAGCTTGTAAAATTTTTTAAGATGTTTTTTTCATAGTGAAAAAAAATTCTTTCAAATTGTAATTGGTGAATCAATGTTGATAAAATTAGTAAGAAAATAGCTTGATTTTTATTGATTATATCATTAAAATTAAAACATTAGTAACTGTTCAGCGTATTTACAATTATCATTCTGAGGGAGCTTGCGACCGAAGAATCTCGACTTTTATTGTACATTTTTTTTTACAATATGAGATTCTTCACTTCCCTAAATCACCAGTCCCTTCCCTTGTTCAGAATGACATCAATTCAACGAATAGCTGAACAGTTACAAACATTAATTAGCGGTGCTAAATTATTAAAACCGGAGACCGAAAAATGCTGAAGAATGTGACAATTCTATTAATAGGAGTTCTGCTGATGTATTTAAATTGTGGGGAGCAAACAATAAATTTGGAAAAACTGCAATTCAACATCCAAAAATTAATTTCTAAATCAAGCGGGACAATCTCTGTTGCGTTTGAAGATTTAAAAACTGGAAGAAAATTATTCATTAATGAGAAAATACAAATGCACGCTGCAAGTACAATGAAAACGCCAGTTATGATCGAAATTTTTAAGCAGGCTTATGAAGGCAAATTTAATTTAACAGATTCTTTGATTATTAATAACGAATTTAGCAGTATTGTTGATGGTAGTAAATTTTCGATGAATTTTATGGAAGATAGCGATGATTTTGTTTATAAAAATATTGGTAAGAAAATAAGCATTTACGATCTAGTTTATCAAATGATTACAGTAAGCAGTAATTTTGCTACAAATATTTTAGTGGACCTGGTTGGCGCTAAAAATGTGATGAAACTTATGAAGTCGATTGGCGCAAACAATATTAAGGTTCTGCGCGGAGTTGAAGATATGAAAGCCTACAATCAAGGTTTGAACAATACAACCGATGCCTACGACATGCTGCTGATTATGAAAGCGATTGCAAATAAAAAAATCGTTTCTACGAAAGCTTGTGAAAAAATGATAAAGATATTATTGGATCAAAAATACAAAAGTAAAATCCCGGCGCTTTTACCTTCAACGGTAAAGGTAGCTCATAAATCAGGTTCAATTACAGCCATTGATCATGATGCAGCAATTGTCTATCTCAAACCTAATCACGCGTATATTCTTGTGGTTTTAACAAAAGGGATTGAAAGCCATAAACAAGCGCAGAAAATTATTGCTCATATTTCTAAAATGATTTATGACGCTGTTTCCTAATTCGTGGTGAACATCCTGTTATTGCTGGTACTGGAATTCGTGTAATCGATATTGTGATAGAATATCAATACAAAGGATATACCATCGACCAAATTATTGATTATCATCCACATTTGCAACTTCAACAAATTCACGGTGCATTGTCTTTTTATTATGAGAATCAAGAGCGCTTTGATCAATAAATTAAAGAAGAAAAGAAATTTGCAGAAGAATTAAAAAAGCAAGCTTTGTATGGTTCACAAAGATTGGAACCAGAATATGCTTAAAATATATACTGATGACAACGCTGAAAGCGCTATTGCCCGGGGATTAAAACGGCGAAATATTGATGCACTATCTGTAAATGAGGTAAATAATCTTGGTTTAAGAGATGAAAAACAATTAGAATATGCAGAATTATTTGATAATGAAGACGCAAAAAAATCAGATTATTTTTCTATAATTCGGAAGCTCCCTGACGCAGAATGTGATCAAATAATCACTTTACCTGCTTATCCTGCGGTAGTTTCTCCTTACAAATTTCCAATCTAATCAAACAGGAGACCCAAATTGAACAACTACCAAAAATCCAAAATACTAAATGAAGGTAAAACCAAAACAATCTGGAGCGTAAAAGACAATCCAGCGCTCATCATTATTGAAAATAAAAAAGACATCACCGCATTTGACGACCCAGAGTTCACCAAACAGTTTGAACGAAAAGCACATCACGCAACTACCACCACCTGTCGCGTGTTTGAACTACTGAAAAGTGAAGGTATTCCAGTGGCTTACCTGGAACAGCTTTCAGCGACCGAGTTTTTAGCGCCAAAGTGTGAAATGATTCCGCTGGAAGTTGTGGCTCGTCGCTACGCGGTGGGCAGTTATCTAAAACGACAACCTGATTTTACGCGACCTAATGGACAGCCGCCTTATCGTTTTGATGAATTGTACACGGAATTTTTCCTTAAAACAACAAAGGGACAGCTTGTTGGCAAAGGCGGAAAAATTTTAGTCAGCGGTTTGGACGCTAAAAAGGGCGAGGAAGATCCGCTCATTGCCAATCCAAAAGGCGCAGAATGGAAATTACTGCATCCTAAAAAGCAGCCTTCTGATCCTGAATGTGATTTGAGAAAAGCAGTCCAGTCAGAATATATTGTTAATATTCCCGGCGCAATGGATAAGATGGAAGATATTTTGAAACAAACATTCTTAACTCTTGAAGATGCCTGGCAAAGTTTGTACAATTATCGCCTCATTGACATGAAAATCGAGTTCGGCATTACGACCAAAGGCGAGTTGATGATCGCGGATGTTATTGACAACGATAGCTGGCGGCTGCGGGATGCTAACTGGAATGAATTGAGCAAAGAAGCGTTTCGCCAGGGTGAAGAATTGAGCGAGGTTGAAAAGAAATATGGATTAGTTGCAGATTTGGTTGAAAAGTTTTGAATGATTCAATATCAGAGTAAGATTAAACACTGAAGGACACTGAAATTAATTGAATTAGTTATTTCATAGCCACATGAAAAATATTTAAAAAGCTAACGATATGCTTTATTACCTATTTTCCAATTATTCTGAAAAAAACGTCTAAAACTCAATCGCCAATCCACCCACAGGGAAAACCTTCCACTGAAAAATTTCTTTCACCGTTCCGTCATCTTTGTAAGAATATTCCCAAATATTGTCCCTTCCGTAAACATTCATCAAATCGAAAAAGGTGATTATGTTCCAGCCATCAAACATGAAACGGCGGTCAATTCGCAAATCCAGGCGATGATATTTTGGATAACGACTGCTGTTAATGGGCATTGTTTCGTTGATAGCCCAGAAATGCAAGTTTTGATAATAGGTCGGAGGAGTGTATGGTCTGCCGCCGAGATAACGCCAGCGAATACTCACATCCATCTGGTCGGCTAAAGGCAGGATCCAGGCAAAAATATTGTACAGGGTATTTTCCTTTAACTTTGCGTACCAGCCGTAGTTGCGAAAATCGAAGCGCATTCCGTTGATAAATGTAAAAACATGGCGGTAATCATAATCCCAATCATAATATTTTTGAAAACGAGGGTCGTATCCTTTGGAAATGGAGTAAGCATAGCTGATGGTAAAGTGATAATTGTTAGTCATTTTTTTCTGCAAGAAGAACTCCATTCCCTTTGCATCCGTGTCCCTGGTCCACAAAACGACCATTAGCACGGTCAAAAGGGTCCGCAGTTGTCCAGGCAAGAGGGACAGGCACACCGCGGTAGTCTTTATAAAAAACTTCAAATGTACCTCTCATATCTTCGCGAAATAATTTCTCCAGCCCCAGCACAACATGTTGAGTTTTTTTGTAGCCAAGATCCTTGTTATCATCATTAGCAGTAAGCGTGACATAAATTGGCGATTGTGATTGTTGACCTGCGGCAAGATTTATTGATGTACGTCTTCCTAAATCAATTGAAACAGCGAGCCGCGGATCCAGAGCGCCCTTTATGATAAAGCGCATATAATCGTACCTGATACCAGCCGTTAATGTCAACCAGGAACATGGACGCAACCTGGTTTGTCCGTAGGTCCCTAATTTATACATATTTTCATCTCTGGTGACTTTCCACTCGGGAAAATTTGCAAAAATTCCCGTTTGTTGATTTGGTTCAACAGAAGTGTCATAAGTATAAATTGTGTCTGCATGAAACCACTCATCATGGTTAAATGTTATCGCTTTAGTTAATACTCCCAGATCGAATTCAATTTTTTTTGACAGTAAAAGTGTCATGTCATATTTTAAAACGCGCTCAATTTCTGTAGAAATGTTTGTGTAATAGGGAACTTTGTCATTATCATAAACATATTGATCCCAATAATTTTTTGTTTGGGAAAGTGTAAGGTTAGACATTCCCCGCTTACCAAATAAAGTTCTCAGCGTAGCGCCATAAGCATATTAATGACTCAAAGAACGGACATTTTCTGCTCCGCGGCTGTATCCGCCGGTGCCTTCATCTTCAATCTTTATCTTGTCATTTCCGTAAATTCCCTTGATCAGCAATTTGTTTTTTGAATTAATATCGTAGGATATTTTTCCCTGCAGACTGTAATATTTCGGAACAGCGCTTAGACCTGTGGATGAGATAATGAGATCGAGAAAACTTTTTCTGGCGCTCAAAATCCACGAACCTTTTTTGCCTGGAAGGGGACCTTCTGCCATTGCGCCGGCTCCGGACATGCCAAGATAAAAATGCCCAGCGTAACGTTCTCGGTTTCCATCTCTCAGTGAAATGTCCATAACCGAAGAAGCTTTGTCTCCATATTTGGCTGGAAACGCGCCAGCGTAAAAATCAACTTTACGTATAAAATAGGTATTTACCATATTGACTGGACCGCCGCCCACACCCTGGTAGCCAAAGTGATTGGGATTGGGAATTTCAATATTATCCATAATAAACAGGTTTTCACCGGGCATGCCACCTCTAACGATAATATCGTTCTGAGAATCCGACCCAGAAACCACAGAAGGCAATGCCTGCACTGCTCGCTGAACATCTTCGGCGCTACCAGGATCACTGCGGATTTCCTCAAAATCCATGCTGCGGTTGCTGACCACGGCATCTTTTGCTTCATGAAAATAACCAGCAGTAACAACTACCCCATCACTTTCTAATATTGTTGATGTTAATTCCACCTTTTAAAAAGTTTTTCGTCCCGCTGTGACAACCACGTTTGATACAATCCGCATCTCATAACCCATCATCTGAAAACGAAGATTGTAAGTCCCTGCTGGAACCCTTTCGACAATGAAATTGCCATCAAAATCAGCGGCTGCGCCTTTTTGTGTACCTACTATCATTACATTCACCGAGGGAAGAGGACTTTGAGTTGTTTCGTCAACTATTTTACCGTAGATGGTGCCGATGAGTTTGCTTGTCTTTTTATTATCATTAGCAATTGCTGAATTAATTGAGAATAAAAAGAAAAATATTATTAATTGAAAAATAAATAATCGAATGGTTCGTAAGCTAATTTGCATTCCTGTTTTTTGTCTAACTATACGCATAAGTAACTCCCGGAAATAAATTCAATGTTTAAATCTATTTTAATGTAATTAAATTTTTCAAATTATGCAAAATATTTTTTAGAAATCATTTTTCGATAAATTAAAAAAGCGATATCCAGCCTATAAATGGTTTTAAATTTAATAGATTGAAAAAAATGAGACAGAAAAACAAGGAAATTATTCTTGACTTTAAGGTTAGTTATATTTATATTTACAAGTTTTAAACTTTGCTTAAAGGCGATTATGTTTAAAGAATTAAAAAGGAAATTTTCTCAGGAGATATAATGCACAAAGATAAAAAATTTGTTTTTATCATTTTATTAATTATTACAGCCTTCCTTCCCCAAATGGTTTTCAGTCAGTTAATCTTGCCAAAATTTCAGCAAAAAAAACGCAGCACCCAGAGGACACAGGATCTTTCAACAGAAGAAAAGATTTCTCTCGAAGAAAAAGGATTTCCTGTTCCAACAGTACAAGCTATTGAAATAGTAATTAATCCAGATGAATATCTCGTTGGACCTGGTGATATGTTTTCAATAAATATATTAGGTGGCGAAGAAGTAGAGTTTCTAACACAAGTTACTCCGGAGGGAAAATTGATCATCAAAACAGTGGGCACATTATTTGTGAATAGAAAACCGCTATCTCAGGTTCAAAAAGAAGTCAAAGAAGCTGGTGAGAAAAAATATAAAATTACCAGGGTTACGGCAAACTTAATTCAATTAAGAACTTTTCGGGTTCATGTAGTAGGCGAAGTTGAAAACCCGGGTACTTTTGTTGCCCAGGCAGTGGATCGAGTTTCAGTATTAATAGACAGAGCTTCATCAATTACAGATTGGGCAGATGAACAACGCATCGAAATTCGTCATACAGAAGGCACGGTTGATTCATTAGATCTGTTTAAATTTAAAAAATTGGGTGAATTAAAACAAAATATTTATGTTCAAAACGGTGATGTAATTTATGTGCCGGCAATACAATTAACAAACAGAACAGTCAGCCTTGAGGGAAATGTGGGAAAGCCGGGAATTCATCAAATAAACAAAAGTGAGCGACTAACAAACTTTTTGCTGAGAATAAACGCGTTTAAACGCACACTGGATCCTCATCGCATTTATCTTATCAGAAAAAATGAACAGAAAGTGGAAAAAATAATCAACGTAAATTTACTGGGGAAAGGTAATAATTCTGATAATAGCTTACCCTCTGATATAACGTTAAAAGATGGCGATCAGATATTTGTTGCTTCGTTGAAATATAAAGTCTATGTGCATGGCGCTGTGAATTTACCAGGTGGTTATTCTTATAATGCTGGATTCAACGCTCGGGATTACGTCGGATTAGCAGGTGGAACAGAGGAAATGGGAAATATTGGCGGAATTAAAGTAATCCACTACCGAGATAACTCGATAGAGAAAGGACCAAATGCATCGGTGGAAAGAGGCGATACTATTATTGTTCCCAGGGCTTTCAGGAGAACCCTTTCTGAATATTTACAGATTTTTACGGGTTTGGCAACGTTGGTGTTTGCATTTATGGCGGCACAGAAATAAAATATTAGTTTTACACATATATTATTTAAAATGGGAACTAAATGAAAAAGAATAAAATCAGCTTTTTAGATTACTTAAGTGTTTTGATTAAATGGCGTAAAAATATAATTATCAATGGTTTTCTAATTTGCTTAATTACTGCAATTATTAGCTTAATTATTCCAAAGTGGTACAAAGCATATACAACTATTTTGCCGCCAACAGATGATGGTGGTGATTTGGGCATTTCCTCACTTCTCGGTAATCTTCCTGTGGGCGCATTGGGTTTAGGAATGGGCATGGTCTCTGAAGAGACAAATATATTTCTTGCTATTATAAATAGCAGAACAGTAGCTGAAAATGTGGTCAATAAATTTCAATTAATAGAACGTTTTAAAAGCGAAAATATGGAAGAAGCAATACGGACACTGCGAGGATGCATTGCAGTTGAGTTAAATGACGAAGGGACAGTTACATTTTCAGCAAAAGCAAAAACACCCTTTTTTGCCGGCAAGGATCAAGAGAATGAAGCCAGGGAATTAGCAAAGAATATGGCGAATTTTTATATGGAAGAGTTAGATCGTATTAATCGTCAGTTGAAAACAGAGCGCGCGATAAACACACGAATCTTCATAGAAAAACGTTATCAACAAAACTTAGACGATTTAGAAAATGCTGAGGAAAAATTTAGAGAGTTCCAGCAAAAATACGGCGTTGTTGCATTACCAGAACAGACTGTGGCAACAATAACGGCTGCTGCTGAATTGAAAGCACAAATTATGGCAAAAGAAGTTGAAGTTGGCACATGGAAACAATTCGTCAGCAATTCTCATTCAGAGTTGATTAGAGCGCAGACCGAGTTGGACCAGATGAGAGTAAAATACGATGAATTTAAAGGGCATAAAGAATCTCAAACAAATGCAGATGGAAAAAAATATTCTCCAGGTTTGTTTATACCATTAGGGGATATTCCGGATTTGGGTATACAATATCTACGATTATACCGCGAAGTCAAACTTCAAGAGACATTGTTAGAATTTTTACTGCCACAATATGAGCAGGCAAAGATCCGAGAGCGGAAAGATACACCAACAGTGCAAGTACTTGACAAGGCTGTAGCTCCGATAAAAAGGAAAAGTCCCAAACGAATGATAATGGTTCTTGCGGCGGGTATATTATGTTTAGTTCTCTTTATGATGGCTGCTTATATAGGAGTGAATTTGGAATATGTAAAATTAAATGATTCTGAGCGATATCAGCAAATCAGCAACTTATTATCAGACCTAAAGCCGACCAGATGGTTTAAATCATAGTGGAATCTAAAGCACAACCAGATATAAATAAACAGCTCAAAAGAACGGTCAAAGATTCTTTAGTCTATTTGCCTGCACGAATAATTCCAGCCGTCATTGGTATAATTTTAATTAGAATATTAACGACTGCATTTTCTCAAGAAGAATATGGACATTATCAGATTGCTCTGTCAACGTTTGGATTAATACGTGTTTTTAGTGCTATCTGGCTTTCAACAAGCGTAACCCGTTTTTTTTTGAATCACAAAAAATCAAATCAACAGAGCGAATTTTTTACAACATTATTTATTTGTTCAATCCTCAGTACAATTTCAATAGCAGTAGTCAGCTGGGTGATAAACATTACGATTTTTAAAAGCAGATTAGAACCAGCTCTTTTTTCATTGATAAATTTAGCAATTGCTGCATCCATTTTTAATTCTATTTTTGAAATTTTTGTTATTGTATTTCGTGCTGGTTTGGAACCAAAAAAATATTCATTGTTTTGGATTCTCTTTTCAATCGGAAAACCGCTAATCGGCGTTGGATTAATTTTACTTTTTAATTTTAAAGGTGACGGTATATTTTGGGGATTCCTGATAGTACCTTTGATTCTTAATTTAATTATTTTTTCAAAGCTTAACCTGTATAAACATCTAAAATTTTCGTTGTTTTTAAAACCCATTTACAAACAATTTGCAAAATATGGCATTCCGATAAGTTTTTCGTTTCTATCATTTTGGATACTTTCTCTTTCTGATAGATACCTGTTAAAAATATTTCAAGGCAGCGCTGAAGTTGGATTATATTCTGTCGGATACGCAATATCTGAAAAAACACTTAATTTTCTTTATACCGTTTTGATGCTTGCTGCTTTTCCAATTATAATTGACAATTGGGAAAAATACGGTCAAAAACATACACAAAATTTGATTTCCGAACTAACCCGGTATTTTTTAATTTTATGTGTACCGGTTTTAGTTGTGCTTGTAACTGTTCCCAGGCAAGTGCTGCAAATTTTATCAGATACAAAATTTATTGAAGGGGCAAATGTTTTACCAATCATCGCAATTGGGATTTTCCTGTTAGGATTAACCCAATATGTACTAAAGGGATTTGAATTACATAAAAAAAGTATAAAAATAGCCATGCTGGCGCTTGGAGCGGGAACAACAAACATTTTGTTAAATATTTATTTAATACCCAGATTTGGATATTTCGGCGCTGGAATATCCGCTTGTGTCGCATATGGAGTTTATTTCATTAGCGCTGTGATTTTTGTAAGAAAAGATATGGCATGGATACCTCCGTATCGTTCATTCGTGAACGTTTTTATGGCAGGTATTCTCATGAGCTTAATATTGAAATTATGTTCAACTTTTATAGAGAATATTTTTATATTAATTTTATTAATAGCACCGTTTGCTTTTTTAATATTTCTCGTTACGCTCATTGTAATTCGAGAAATTAATTCCCATGAAATTAAAAAAGCCTGGAATTTTGCAGTGAGTTTGATTAAAGGTTAATATATGAATGTAGTAGGATTAGCAATCAATAAAGATTATAAGATATTTATGTACGGAATACTTTTGATTGAAATCCTGTTCCTGTTACTACTGGTAAAATCTACTACATTTGGTGTATTATTTTGGATTATTGTTTGCGGATCATTTTTTATTTACCTCTATCCTGAATTTGGCTTTGCTGTTCCATTTACCATCAACATTTTACTCTACCTGCTTTTTGATTTTGTAAAAGTGAGCATTCCTTTACCTGCATTCTTTTCATATCTGATTCTTATTAGCGCCGGAACTGGTATTTACCTTGTAAAAAGAGAAGAAAAAGAACAGTATAATTTCAATAATACTCTTTTCTGGTTGTCAATTGCAATTGGTGTAATATTAATTTTAGGGGTTCCCTATTCTGCTAACAAAATATATGGGATAAAAAAGGTTTTTCTTTATTTCACTTTTAATATGCCAGTATTTATTGTAGCCATTTTAATGAGAAAAGATTATAAGGCTATTGAAAAATTGCTGGCGTTTTTAGTTTTAATTGGTTTAATTATTGCCATCATTAGTAATTTCTCAGCTCAATCAAATATATTTTTTAAGTTTGTCAGATTCCGTCTCTCCGACAATGTAGGTCCTTTATACGTGGGAAGAACCTTAGGAATTTCAAGTATTGCCGCCTTGTTTTTTATTATCAGAATGAGAAATTATTTTGTTAAAATCTTTTTTATTTTATCTCTTTTTATGTTAATATCTCCAATATTCTGGTCCGGATCACGAGCTCCTGTTCTTGGAATCCTAATGTCTTTTTTATTTTACTATTTATTACAACCTTCTCAATCATTGTGGAGAAAAATTTCGGTTACATTTTTCAGCATCGGTGTAACTATTCTCTATTTCATCCAATCAGGAAGTCAGGTAGCCGCTCGATTAGCAACTCCCATCGGGGCGGAAGCAAGTGCGGCCTTTCGTGTACTTGCCTGGATAAAGGCGGTACAGGATTTTTTAGGATCACCAATTTTAGGGATTGGTACAGGTGGTTTTGTATTAAAAACACCATATCTGCCATTTGTTTATCCTCATAACTTGATATTGGAATTAGCTTCTGAAAATGGTATCTTGGGATTATTACTGATAACCATTTTTTTATTTATCGCAACCAAGATTGGTTTTAAAAATATTAACTATTACTTTAAAAATAATCAATTCAGAGAAACTCAAATAAGCATAGCAGTGATGAGTATATTTGCCTTTTGTTTGTTTAATTCAATGTTCAGTGGGGATATCTATTCAAATGCGATTGTATGGTGGCCCATAGGTTTAATTATTGCATTAGCACCTGATGTTTTTCTTAAAAAAAACAAGGAAGGTCCTCGATCCATATGAAAATTTGTATGTTCCTCATGACAGAATTTACTCATGACGCCAGGGTAACAAAAGAAGCGAAAACATTAATTAATGCAGGACATAAAGTTGTTGTTATTGCGTTAAATGACAAAGATACGAAAAAAATTGAAAAAAGAGATGGTTTTATAATAGAACGTGTCAACGTTCGCACGCGTTATTTACTGCCAAAAGGCGGTTTGTTCTTTTTCGTAAAATATCTGGAATTTCTTTTTCGCATTTTGATAAAATTGTGGAGTGAGCCTTTTGATGTTTATCATGCTCATGATTTGGAAACTTTACCCATTGGTTTTATACTGTCTAAGATAAACAAAAAACCTGTGGTATATGATTCACATGAACTTTACATTGAAACAGAACATATTAAAGGGATAGTTCGAACAATCTGGTACCAAATTGAGAAATTGTTATCCCCAAAAGTAGATGTTATTATTCATGTTAACAAAATGATAGCTTCTGTTTTTGCCAAACGATATAAAGTTGTGCAACCATTTGTGATAATGAATACTCAACATGTGAATTTAAAGAATCGTGGGAACCTTCTCAGAGAAAAGTTAAATATTTCACAGAACGATAAAATTTTACTTTACCAGGGTCTAATTTCGCCGGAACGTGGAGCTGATGTTTTATTAGAGACAATGAACCACTTAGAGGGCATCGTTCTCGTTTACATTGGGCCGGGTGGATATATTAAAAGTCTGAGAGAAAAGGTAAAACAACATAAAAAAAGAGACGAAATTTTTGTGATCGATAGGGTTCCCTGGAAAACACTCGCAGATTATACATCGTCGGCTGATTTGGGTATTTCGTTAATACAAAATACCTGCTTAAATAATTATTATTCCGTACCAAATAAATTATTTGAATTCCTATCTGCGGGACTTCCTGTAGTTTTCAGTGATTTTCCTATGTTCCGAGAAATTATTTCTAAAAACAGAGTTGGATTTGTCGTTGATGAAAACGATCCAACTGCCGCAGCAGAAGCAATTAAGAAAATAATAAATGACCGCAAGGTTTACGAGGAAATGTCGAAAAATGCAAAAAAATTAATTTCGAAAAAATTTAATTGGAATAAAGAAGGAGAAAAATTAGTTGGGATTTATGCTCAACTACTAAAAACAGGCAGAAATGATTAAAATGAAAAGATTAATTACCAAAGAAATCGAAATTCTTTTTTGCACTCCAACTATTAGTAATTCAGGTTCGGCGAAAGATTGAATGATAAAGGTAAACAAAAATATATTAATGATTCTTCAAAGTGATTATCCCCCAGATATAAGATTAAAAAAGGAGATAAAATCACTTACTCAAAATAATTTTAATATATTTTTATTATGCAACAATCAGAAGAATCTACAAAAAGTTGAAAAGATTAATGATAAATTTCATATTATACGTCTTCAGCATTTCCAATTTTTAAAAATGAATTTGCAATCGATCATTGGTACTGCAATTTTTTTTAATCCGGTATGGTTGTGGAAAATATTTAATTGTGTGAGAAAATTTCAAATAGAAATATTACATGTTCACGATTTGCCACTGGCGTTATCAGCTGTTATTATTGCTAAATTTTTTAATATCCCGGTAGTGTTTGACATGCATGAAAATTATCCTGCTGCATTAATAGTGTGGAAAAAACGTGGGGTTGAACGATTAATAAAAAATGTACATTTGGCAAAATATATTGAAAAATTAGTTCTGAAAATAGTTGATCAAATTATTGTGGTTATTGAAGAACAACGGATAAATTTAATATCTAAATCTATAAAACCATCGAAAATACATATTATCAGTAATACGGTTGATATGCGAGAGATCGACGAAATAGAAATTAACCAGGAAATTGTCGATAAATACAAACAGCATTACATGATTCTTTATATTGGTTCAATAAGTAAAGACAGGGGGCTGGAAACACCAATAAAAGCGATGCCAAAAATTATTCAAAAAATACCGAATGCAATACTGTGTTTGGTTGGCGCTGGAAATCATAAACAGTATTTGGTAAACTTGGTGAAAAATCTCAATTTCGGAAATTTTATTGAGTTCGTTAAGTGGGTTGAATTTACTAATGTGCCGGCGTATATTAAAGCCAGCAAAGTTAGTATTATACCACAGCCGGCGAATCCGTTTATCAACACGACAATTCCCCACAAGCTCTTTCATTATATGTACTTGGAAAGACCAGTTATCGTATCCGATGCAAAACCTTTGGCTCGAATAATTACCGAATGCCAATGTGGCGAAATTTTTCAATCTGATTCGCCCGAGGATTTCGCTGAGGCGGTGATACGCGTTTATAATTCTTCAACTAATTATGGTAAAAATGGAAAAAAAGCTGTTGAAAATAAATATAATTGGGGAACAACATCAAAATCGTTATTGAAACTATATAATAAAATCTTAAAAAAGGAAAAAAATGATTCTATCATGTAATTCATAAACAAGAAAGGGAAAAATATGAATGTAGCTGTCATAGGATTAGGATATTGGGGACCTAATTTATTGAGAAATTTATATGAAATCAAAATGAGTGACAAGTTAGTAGCCTGCGATCTTGATGAGAAAAATTTGCAGAAAATAACCAATCGTTACCCATCTCTCGAAAGCGAAAAGGATTATAAAAAAATATTAGACAGGGACGACATTCAAGCTGTCGTGGTGGCAACGCCTGTTTCTTTTCATTTTCCTATTGCCAAAGATTGTTTGAATGCTGGAAAACATGTGTTTGTTGAAAAACCCTTTACTCAGAACACGAAAGAGGCGGAAGAATTGGTTAAATTGGCTGAAGAAAAAAAACGGGTTCTTATGGTAGGACACACGTTTGAATTCAGCCCCCCAGTTTTAAAAATAAAAGAAATTATTGATAGTGGTGAATTGGGAGAAATTTATTATATTTCAACATCCCGGGTGAACCTGGGATTGCATCAAAAAGATGTGAGCGTAATTTGGGATTTAGCACCTCATGATTTTTCCATTTTATTTCATTGGCTCGAAGCAGAACCAATTCGTATATCTGCAATGGGCAAAGATTATGTACAAAAAAACATTCCTGATGTTGCATTCATAAATATGGAATTCCCGGATGGTTGCATAGCTCACATTCAGGTTAGCTGGCTTTCACCGAGCAAGTTACGCCGTACAGCAATTATTGGAAGCAAAAAGATGCTTGTTTACGATGATACCGAAAATATTGAGAAAGTAAAAATTTATGACAAAGGTGTTGAGTATAAGGATCCTGAATCATTTGGTGAATTTCAACTAAGCTATCGTTCTGGTGATGTAGTGAGCCCATATATTAAAAATTTTGAACCATTAAGAACGGAAATGGCTCATTTTCTCGATTGCTGCGTTAATAACAAAACACCTAAAACAGATGGTTATAATGGATTACGTGTTGTTAGAGCACTTGAAGCCGCTGAAAAATCATTAAGAAACAATAGCCAGGTCATGGAGATGTAAAATGAGTAAACCACTAATCGATAAATCAAGCACAATTTACGAGAATGTTCAAATTGGTGAGCAGACTCTAGTGGAAATGTTTACGATTTTGGGAAAAGCACCGCGGGGCAAAAAATCCGGAGAATTGCCGCTCCAAATTGGTAGCAATGGTGTGATCCGTCCCTTTACAACCATTTACGCAGGAACAACTATTGGCAACCATTTTCAAACAGGACAGGGTGCTTCCATTCGTGAAGAAAATATGATTGGAAATTATGTGAGTGTCGGTACAAATGCGGTTTTAGAATTTGGTAATATAATTGGCAATAATGTACGCATTCACTCCTGCTGTTTTCTTGAAATGGTAACCATTGAAGATGATGTGTTCATTGGTCCTAATGTTGTGTTTACAGATGATCCACACCCGATGAATTGTCCAAAATATAAAGAATGTTTGGGTGGTGTCACTGTTAAAAAATTAGCTAGAATTGGAGCAAATACAACGTTGTTGCCAGGTGTCGTTGTTGGAGAAAACTCATTAGTCGGCGCAGGCTCCGTTGTTGTTCACGATGTTCCGCCTAATAGCGTCGTTGTGGGCAGTCCTGCAAAAGTAATTAAAAGCATTGATGAATTGGAGTGTAATCCCGGATTTTTTGAAAAACCCTATGTTTGGAAACCATATCAATAATTGTAAATACTAATAAAATGACAGGGAGATAAAGTATATGAAAGTTCCGTTCTTAGATTTGAAAGCACAACATGTTGTTTTAAAAGATGAGATAATGGAAGTAATAAGTGAAGCTATCGACAACACCCAATTCGTTGGTGGTAAAAATGTTAATGGTTTTGAAGAGGATTTTGCTGACTTTTGTGGAACCAAATACGCGATTGCAGTAAACAGCGGCACTGATGCTTTAAGATTATCACTGTTGGCTGCAGGTATCAAAAATGGAGACGAAGTTATTACAACGCCGAACACCTTTATTGCCACAACTGAAGCAATTTCGCAGGCTGGCGGTAAATTAGTTTTTGTGGATATTGATGAAAAGACTGATAATATTGATATCATTAAATTGGAAAACGAAATAAAAAAACGTAAACGAGAAAATGATAGATTGAAAGCGATTGTTCCCGTTCATTTATATGGACAACTTGCAGACATGGATCCGATTCTTGAGATTGCTAAAAAATATGGTTTAGTTGTAATTGAGGATGCATGCCAGGCACATGGTGCCGAGTATGTGAAAAACGGCAAAGTGAGAAAAGCGGGTTCCATGTCATTAGCCGGATGTTTTAGCTTTTATCCCGGTAAAAATTTAGGATCATGCGGTGAAGGCGGCGCTGTTGTAACGAATAACGAAATTCTTTCTCAAAAGATAAAAATGTATCGGGACCATGGTCAAAGCCAGAAATATTATCATGAGTTTGAAGGTTATAATGGCAGAATGCATGCTATTCAGGCTGGCATACTTCGGATTAAATTAAATCATATTTCAGTTTGGAATGAAAAACGCCGAAAAAATGCTGCTCTGTATAAAGACTACTTAACCGATGTCCCAGGAATTGTTATTCCGAACGAACCGGATTGGTCTAAAGGCGTTTATCACTTATACGTGGTAAAAATCAAAAATCGCGACAAAATTCAAAAATTGCTGTCAGAAAAAGGTATCGCGACAGGATTGCATTACCCCATTCCATTACATTTACAGGAAGCATACAAACATCTTGGATATAAAAAATGTGATTTCCCGGTAACTGAACTTCATGCTGAGCGATTGTTATCATTACCAATGTTCCCGGAATTAACTCAAGAACAAATCGAATATGTTGTCAACGAGTTGAAAGCAGTTACAAACAATAATTAGTCGTTTGGAGATTTTATTGAATAAATCTGAAAGAAAATTGCCATTTGTATCGATTGTTATTCCGATGCTTAATGAAATAGGCGCAATCGATCGGTGCATAAATTCTATTCTGAACCAGGATTATGATAAAAGCTTAATTGAGATAGTTGTTGTTGATGGAGGTTCTACTGATGGCAGCAGGGAGAAGGTTTTGGAGTTGTCGGCAACACATTCAAAAATTCGCCTTTTTGATAATCCTAAAAGAAAAACACCAATTTCTCTGAATGTCGGAATAAAAAATTCAGGCGGCGATGTTGTTATCATTTTGGGCGCGCATACAGTTATAAAGGATGATTTTGTTAGTCAAAACATTCATTTTATGGCTTTGAAAAATGTTAAATGCGCTGGTGGAACGCAGATAAACGTTGGAGATACATATACACAAAAGGCAATTGGTTATGCCATGGGACATCCATTTGGTCTTGCCAGCGCACCATATCGATTTGTGAAATCTGAGAAGTTTGTGGATACTGTTGTATATGCAGCCTATAAAAAAGAACTTTTTGATGAAGTAGGCTATTTTGATGAAGAGCTTTTTATTTCCGAGGACGCTGAACTAAACTGGAGAATTCGTCAGGCAGGTCATAAAATTTTTTACACGCCGAAAATTATTTCATATTATTATCCGAGAAATACTTTAAAAAAACTAATTATCCAATTGTTCAGATATGGTATTTTAAGAGTAAATGTAATAAAGAAACATTTTGATGCTATCAAGCTTGTTCATTTAATTTCGCCACTATTTGTATTGACTTCAGTATTTACAGGAATATTTGGCTTTATTTGGCCAGCTTTTTTTAAAATTCTAACTGGATTGTGGTTGATTTATTTATTTTTTGTATTAGGTTCTTCTTTATCTATTTCAATAAAGAAAGGATTTAAATATTTAGTGAGTTTACCAATTATATTTATTTCAATTCATATTAGCTGGGGGATTGGTTTTTTAGTTGGCATTTTTAAAAGCGATACTTAACTTGCTGTTAAAAATGTATATAATTTTAACCATTAAATCTATTTATTAATAGTTTGGAGAAAATTTATGAAGCAATTATCGCATGTATTTCTAACTATATTGTTTGCTGGAATGTGCTTCACTTTCTGTGAGAAAGAAATTACTAAACCAAAATTGATAGCTTATGATATAGAAATTGCCAAATGGTTTAATAATCATTCAGCTGCAATAACACTAACTTACGATACCGGCTCTCCACAAATTGATAGAGAAAGACGAGTCACAGACTTTGTTTATGAGCATGGATTAAGAATGGATTTTGAGTTGGTATCAGAAAATTTTCAAAATCGTCCGGAAATGAGAGAATATTTTCTGAACACACTGGTGCCATTAGGATTCGGTTGTTTTGGACACGGACATACGCATGTCAATCATGACGCTCTGAGCTATGAAGATGCCTATTTTTCCTTTAAATCATGTTATGACATAATGCTAAGTTATGGAATAAAACCGGTTTCTTTTGCCTACCCAAAAGGATTTGGCTATGAAGAAGAAACACAACAAGCATTAAAAGATGCAGGCTTTTTGTGCGGAAGACTTCACTCGCGATATGATACAGCGAATCCATTTATTTTGCCTGACGGTGAAACTGATTTTAGGAACTGGTATGAAATGCCTTCATTGGTGATGCGCGCCTTTGAGTTTGATCATTGTGATTCGTGCGTGAATAATACGGATGAATTGATTGAAATTTTAGATGAAGCTATAAATAGGCATGCCTGGATAGTTTTGACTTATCATTCTATTGGTTATGAAGAAGGGTATGGCTATTACTACTGGGACGAATTTGTGAAAAATGTCCAAGCTATTGTTGAACGGGATTTTTTTAACGACTCCATGGATGATATTATGCTTTATATCAAAGAAAGACAAAACATTCAAATAGAGTCTAATGTGTTGGTAAATAGAAACGATTTGATTGAAAAAATCAATATTACATTAACGGATGGCTTACCGAATGATTATTATAATCAGCCTCTCACCGTGATATTTGATGTGCCAAAAAATTGGAATGGACAATCAGTTGGCGTTTTCAAAAATGATAGTCTGTTACAAGAATTGACTCTTGATTCCCCAACAGGGAAACTTTCCTTGTTGCCAAATGAGGAGGCTTATTGTTTAAGCTTAATTCAATGACATTTTTATTAACAAAATAATTTATCGAAAGTACAGATGCTATTAAAATTATATTTTACGGGTGATCGTTTAGGAAAAGTTCAGCCATCGTTTTGAAATATTTTTCCCCGGTCATTTTATACAACATGTTAAGTTGATCCATATGAACATGATGATATTTATTGCTTTTTATCCTGTGTTTTAAGCAGTAAGCACTTATATCCCCCTCATTCCTAAATTTTTCAATATTTTTATATATTGTGGTTATACTTGCCTGGAATAATTTTTTACATTCACTATTTTGTGTTGCAAAATAATAGTCATAAAGTCCATAAATAGCAAAGATAAACCCATTTAAAGTGTGGTCAGGCTGCTGGTCATTCGGATATTCTTCTATCCAATAATAATGTTCATCGTCAATGAAAGCAATCCAGGGTTTATTTGATGCAAAAAAACAGGAGTAGCTATTAAATATTTTATGAGCTGCCGTTAAATAATGAGATTCCCCTGTCGCCTGATATAAGCGGACAAAAGCAGATAACGTCTGCCCTTGTGCCATTCCTGAATACCAGGGAGCAATCATTTTATCGGCTTCATTGCCATGCATCGGATAATCAAATGGATAAGGAAAGAATATTGTTTCATTTATTTCTAATGATATTTCCAAAAGCTTTGAAGCAAACAGAGCAGCTTTCTCAATATACTCCGTGTTTCCGGAAATTTTATAACTATCAATGAATACATTGGCTTTTTGAGCCAGTTGAACAGGGTGATAATAATTCTTTGAATTATAACCAAACATAATTACACCACAACTATCAACAGGATCACCTGTATTGAGTGAATAAATCCGTTCATAAGTATACGGCAGATCGTTATATTCAAGTTCTATTATATTAAAATCATCTATTTGATAGTAAAAATCTCTATTTGGTTCAGTGATTTTTGCACAAAACAAAAAATGGAATATTAAGTATAATGTTACAGCACGAGTAATCAAAACCGTAGGTTTTTTATCTTTTGTATTCATTGCTATAAAGTTTATTTTTAAATTTTGGATAAATTTAGCATATACTAAAATAGAATTTCAAAATTCAATCAAATATCAACTTAAAGTAAAAAATCCCACCACCACATAAATTACCACTGCCAATCCCGCCGCAATCAACGCATAAGGCAACTGCGTATCCACATGATCAATATGGTTGCACGCGGATGCCATGGATGAAATGATTGTCGTATCGGAAACTGGGGAGCAGTGCTAGCCAAAAACGCTACCGCCCATAACCGCGTTGACCATTAGCTGTAAATTTAATCCCATGTTTTGAGCTAAAGGCACAGCAATGAGAATCATGATCGAGAACGTTCCCCAGAAAGTACCGGTAACAAAGAAGATGAAGCATGGGTAATGTTTCCATTTCCTGTAATCAATTATCCCAATGGCACTGTTAAAACCATGGCGGCTAACGGGACGACCATATTTTTCCAGCGCGGCTGAATGCCTTGTTTCGCTGCTATGGCAATCGTCTCTTCAGAGACATGCAAACGCACGCCATCTAAGAATAATTTGCCGGTTTCTTGGGCTCGATTTTCTGCTTGTTGAGCCACTAAAAGTACAGTTAAAACTGCACCCCAGCCGTTAAAGGAAATCATCAAACAAATCGGGGCTGAAGTTGAATTTGCCAGATAAGCAAAGTGTTCAAGAACTTATTCGAATTACTCCTTTTTTTTCTAAAAAAGCTATAACCATAGTAGCACATTCATCAACAGTTTGTTTGCTGTTATCCAACCTAATCTCGGGATTTTCAGGTTCTTCATAAGGAGCAGAAATCCCTGTAAATTCAGTAATAATTACTGCCCGCGCTTTCTTGAACAATCGTTTTGGATCCCTTTTTTCACACTCTTCAAGAGGGCAATAGACATATACTTCAATAAACTCGCCATCCTTAGCTAAATTTCTCGCAATTAATCTATCTGCAATATATGGTGAAATAAATGCTGTTAATGTAATTAATCCTGCAGTTGTAAAAAAATGAGCCACCTCGCCAATACGCCTGATATTTTCTTCTCTATCTTCAGGTGAGAAGCCCAGGTCTTTATTCAAACCATGCCGAATATTTTCTCCATCCAATACAAATGTTGTCCGACCTCGCTCATATAATATCTGTTCCACTTTGTTGGCTATCGTTGATTTACCTGAGCCTGAAAGCCCAGTAAACCAGATTGTAACACTCTTCTGATTTAATAATTTTTCTCTGTCTTCCTGACCTTGTTAGTTTAAAAGATAAGACTATTTTTTTTCTTTTAACAAGAAAAATAATAAAAAATTATCAAGGAAAAAAAGTTTACCTCCTGGCGTTAAATAAAAAGAGAACAAAAAAACAATGCAAAATGGAGGGTAAACCGATGTATTTTTCCAGACAATTCATTACTTCTCTTAAAAAAAGTATTACACTTGAAAAGCTCATTGGGCAATTTATTGAATTAGAAAAGCATGGTGATCACTTTATCGGATTATGCCCGTTTCACGATGATCATCATCCCAGCTTCACTGTCTTTCCCAACACGCAAACTTTCTACTATTTTGGCTGTCACGCTGGCTCCAAACAAGTTACAAAATCTAGTGATCATATCGCCTTCCTGATGAGTTTCTTCAAACTGTCATTTCCACAAGCAATTGTGAAATTGGCTGAAATCACTAACACACCATTGCCAAATCAAGAAAAATCTCCAGCGACAACTACTGAAAAATCCCAACAAACTCAACCTCAACAACCCGAAATACCTGATTCAAAATTACCAAAGGTCAGTAAATATCCAACCTGTCAGGAAATTTTGAATCTGCCGCCGAATTTTATCACCAATCAAGCTGAAACTCTTCTCCAGAAATACATTCTATAATCACGATCTGCTCTCTGAAAAAAATCAGGAAATTATCATTGTTGAAGGCGAAAGTGACCTTCACTCCATCGTCCAGTTCACCGATCACAACAACGTAATTGAACTGTGCGGAAATCAATTAACCCAGCTTCAACTGCAAAAATTAATCACAGCCGACATCAGCAAAGTTTATCTGGCTCTGGATCGGGATGCCGCAGCAAGAAAAGCAACTAATAAAATCTCCCAAAAACTCACCAATGCTGAGATAACTGTCTGCCCATTACAATGGACATGCCATAAAGACATCGACCTATGGCTCAGATTTATGCAGCCAGCCGAACGTAAGTCTTCGTTTGAGCAACTGATTGAACAAGCCAATAAAAAAAGCAGCACCATCAGAAAATCAAACATTCAGCAAACAAAAGAAAATGATCAACAAAATAAAAGCTCAAACAAAAAAACCGATGAACCTTCAAATTTACAACTAATCAAAGAATTAATTAAAGCTGCCTCCATTTTGTTAGCAACAATTTTTATCCTTATAAAAAACTCCAAAACTTATATTAAACACCGAAAAAATCCCCAGCTAAAAACATCTCAATATCATAAAAGACCTACCTTCTCTGTCGATAAATTGCCAGTTTATCAGCCAAAACAAGACGTGCCCAATTATACCATCCTGCTGGAACAATACCTACAAACTCATGGTAGAAAATTAAAGCCCGTTAAAAGAAAACCTGGTAAAAAAAGACCGCCCGAGCATGCACACTGTCAATTCTGTGACGCGCCTGCTAAATATCTCTCTTTAAATGACGGCAAAAAATCCCGACGTGTCGGGACAAGCTCTGTAAACATTACTCAAATTATGAAAAACAGATAAAAGATGTCACTATCCACTGTCCCCATTGCCATAGAACGCTGGTGAAAATGAAAAAAGACACCGAGAAAAATGGCTATCTCTATTATAAATGCCGTAATAAAAATTGCTCCTATTTCATCAGCAATAAAAACAGATTCAAATATTTATCTAAAAAGAAGCAACAGGCAAATATATTCATCAATCATAAAGTCGTTATCGGGCTGGAAAATAATGACGACCATTCCACTGATTTTAGAAACCTGAAGCAGATCATTGAGCGATTGAATAAAAATTTTAAAAAATATATCAATGACTCAGAACACTTCGGAGCTACCAATGGTGTACTCTCAACTGCTATTGTTTTCACGGCTCACTATAATTTCATCCGAAAAAATATGCAACTTAACGGCAACATCCCGGTAACCATTGACACCATCAATATTCAACAAAACCAACCCTACCGATGGGTACGATTACTTGAACATGCACAGAATTTTTATCAGCAACAAGAATGATGATGAACTATTTTCTTGCTTAACTTTTTAACATCTCTCCTGCTCCAAAATTCTGCTTGCCTTATTAGGGCTTGATTGAAAAACTAAATCCAATTATGATCTATTTCTTAACTCATTTTCTTTTTTGCTTGACTTTTTGAATAATTTTTTTGGGCTATTAAGTTTAGTCAGGTAGCCCCAATATATAGTATGACATGCTATATTATTTTATTGATTTTTAATTTTATTATATTTATCTTCCTATCTTATGGAAGATTATCCACTTACATTAATAGAATTTGAAGAAAGATTTTCTACTGAAAAAGCCTGTAGAAATTATCTTTTTCAATTAAGGTGGCCCAATGGATTTCGATGTCCTCGATGTTCAAATCAAAAAGCTTGGCCAATAAGTGCAGTACAATATCAATGTACTAAATGTAACTACCAAGTATCTGTAATTGCAGGAACTCTATTTCACGGAACTCATTATCCACTAACAATATGGTTCAGAACAATTTGGTGGTTGACTGGTCAAAAAAATGGAGCAAGCGCATTAGGTCTTAAAAGAATGCTTGGATTTAGTTATCCTACTGCTTGGGCATGGCTTCATAAACTTAGACGCGCCATGGTCACTCCAGGTCGTAATTCCCTTTGGGGGATAATCGAAGCCGACGAAACTTATATAGGCGGAAAAAAGACAGGTAAAAGAGGGCGAGGAGCTGAAAGCAAAGCTCTTGTTTTTATTGGAACTGAGATCAATAAATCTTGCATTGGTCGAATACGGCTTCAACGTATACCTGATGCTTCTGCTCCAAGCCTTGAAGATGCAATTAATAAAAATATCAAACTTGGCACCACTATCCAGACAGATGGATGGAGTGGATATGTGCATCTTAATTCTATTGGATATACTCATGAAGTTGTTCGTAAAGATGCTGATGTTGGAAAAAATTTGTTGCCTTCTTGCCATAGAGTTGCCTCATTATTGAAACGTTGGATTTTAGGAACTCATCAAGGTGCTGTTAGTCATAAGCATTTAGACTATTATCTTGATGAATTTACTTTTAGATTTAATCGTCGAACTTCAAAACATCGGGGAAAACTCTTTATGCGTCTTTTAGAAAATGCCGTACAAGTAGAACCTATACCATTTAAAAAAATTGTAAAAAACGATAGTTGAAAATAGGCCATAAATTACTATATATTGTATGTACCTGATTAAACTTAATAGCCCTATAATTTTTTACAAGTATCACTGTAATACTTCAATTAAATTATAGGGTAACTTTTTTCCTGTGTAAACTACATTTCTTTCATATCTCTTTTACATTACCTTATCACTCTAATTTTAGCATAGTCTTAGTTATGATTTGCTCTTTGAATAAAACTTTATAGACATATATTCCATTAGCAACCCCCATGCCAGCATTATCTCGCCCATCCCAAATTGCTTTATAAGCTCCCGGATATTGTTCTTCGTTTAACATAGTTTTAACATGCTGTCCTAACATATTATAAATTATTATCGTTACGTTACCTGTCTCGGTAATTTCATAAGGAATTATGGTTGTTGGATTAAATGGATTAGGATAATTATCAGCTACTTTTATCGCATATTGATTACACGCAACCTGGGAAATATTTAATTCTGCAATACCTTTCTCAATGCTGTAATTATTAATTTGCAATCTGTCAATGGATATAATTCCTATGTCATTGCCTGGCTCTTTTTTTATTTTAAAATTGATATTAAAGAACTCTCCGTTTACTGATAAATAACTGGCAAAATAAGCGCCTGCTTTAATTTTATTTTTATCTACATTGAAAAATACGCCCTGTTTTTCATCTGGACTTGCATCTTCTATTGAAACAAATTCTAACATATCTGAAGGATATTCTACCTCTACATCCATTGACAATAAAGAATCTTCAAAAATACTTATCGGAATTGAAATCAATTCTTCAGGTTTCGCCTTAATCTTAGACAACCATTTGAATTTACTTTCCTTAATTTTATGCAATGGAGTCTGTCCCCAGGCGCCATCGACATCCCCTAATAAAATCCCGGTGAAATTTTGCCCCTGTTGGTTA